>Ga0316192_10000251_pt1 | contig 37715 bp, 36 predicted proteins | sample MerIslwburrow_MG_FD_204931 | JGI IMG/M metagenome (GOLD analysis project Ga0316192, IMG submission 204931) | Coastal sediment microbial communities from Maine, United States - Merrow Island worm burrow | ecosystem: Environmental > Aquatic > Marine > Coastal > Sediment | place: USA: Maine...
GCGTCCTCAGCGATCTTGGCCTGCTCGGGGGTGACCACGTCCATGATCACACCACCCTTGAGCATCTTAGCCAAGCCTCGGTTGACCCGGACCGTGCCGTCAGTACGCGATCCGTTCTCGGTATTCTGGGAAGCCATGGCGTCAGTCTATGGCGCCGGGCCCAGTCGATGGCCAGTTGTACCCAGAAGCTGTTCGACGAAACCGGCGATCAGAGCCCGATGGTCCCCCAACCGACAGTCGCAAGCGGGCGACCGAGGGCCGACGACCGAGGGCGAGCGATCGAAAGCGGGCGATCAGAAACTGACCTGGCCCGCCTCTGGGTACAGAACCCAGGTCTGGCCCGGGGTGAGTGAGATCTCGGTGCCGTTGCCGTCAAGCAGCTGCGGCTTGTCGGTTGCCGATGGCCGGCTCCAGGTACCGGCTACCTTGTGGCCTGCGGTGAGCACGATCAGCTCTCCGGTGCCGGTGGAGTGCACCTCGGGCGAGGTGGCATCGGCCGCCGATTGTCCGTAGGTGGTGACCATGATGACCACATTCGCCGGGGCCACCCGATCGCCGGCATCGGTCACGTGGGCCGCGCCGTCCTGGCTGCGAAGCCAACCCTCGGCCCCCCCGTCCCAGTCGAAGGTGACGGTCGGGGTGTTGGTGAAATCGATGGTGACCGTCTCCTCCACCGCCTCGGCCAGATCCGACAGCTCATCCCCGGCAGCCCGGTAGGCGAACCATGGTTTCGGCTCGGGCGTCTCAGCTGGGACCAGGGCCAGAAGATCCTGGGGATGGACGACAAGATTGTGGGGCGCAGGCCGGCCGGGCTGGCGGAAATACTCGGTCCGGGTCTGGTTGGTCAGGGCGTGCACCGGGATGCCTGCCACTCCCCCCATCACCGTCGGGTTGCCCCCCGATGAGGCATAGACCGGATGATCCAGGCCCCGCAACAGGTCGAAGTCGGACGTTCGGCTGGAGCGGACCGGGCCAACGGTGTCCGGTACCTGCGAATGGAACACCGCCATGAAGCGGGTGACGCCCTCGGCTCGGAGGTCGAACACGAGATCAGCGGCGTCGAGGGCGATCTGGGGTCGGGCCAACTGGTGATTGTCGATCTTGACGGCAAAAGCGGGCCTGCTCAGTTTGATCTCGCCATCCAGGGGCAGACCGGTAAGGGGGGCAACCGGGACTGGCTCCACTGCTTCTGTCGTCGGCGGAGCCATCGTCGAAGGTGGGCGGGTGGTGGTCGGTTTCGACGAGGTGGTGCTGGCCTCAACGGCCAGGGTTTCGGAGTCGTCGGCGGCCGCGTCCTCCTCCGAGGAACCACCGCACGCCGTCAACACCGACAGCACGACGGCGCAGACAATCAATAATCGGGACCTAGCTCTGCTCAACGCAAACCCTTTCTCGGCCGCCGCTCAGAATTCGCCCAGGACGTCAATACGCAAATCAAGCGGGGCCCGCACCACCGCTGGTTCACCTTGTTGCTCCCCCCCGGAGGGGTCGACCAGCCAGATGTGATCAGTGGCTGGGGACAACTTCGCCAATACGGGCGAGCCCGCCCGGATCAGACCAAGAGCGCCGTGTAGCCCCGGCGGGTACCGGGTCAGGGCGACGGCGGCCCGATCGGCCGCCAGATCCCGATCGGAGGCGAAGAGGCGCCGCAGCCCATACCCGGCCACCGGCGTCGTCACCGCGGCCACGGGGCCCCGCAACAGAGGGGCGAACAGTGAGGCGCCGACCGTGGCCGATTCGGCGTCTCCGGCCTCAATCTGCACCAGGGCCTCGGCCACGATGCCCTCCATGTTGATTCGATCGAGGTTGGCCAACAGCCCGCTGGTAGCCACGATGGCGCTGCGGTCGCCCCAGGCGACGGCAGCCGCGTTGCGGCCCTCATCATCGACCACGTACAACTCGGGGCGGGGAATGCCCGCCGCCAGCGACAGGCCTTCGGCCAGGTTGAAGAAACGTGCATGTCGATCGTCGTCCGCGGGCTCGGCCCCAACAACGCCGAGCAACCGGGTCAGTGCGCCGCGCAATCGCAGAGCGATCAACACCACCCCGATCAGGGCTCCGACCACAAGACCCTGCCACCAGGTAACGCCGGGCACCAGGGCGAACAGCACCGCACCGAGCACCATCAGGGGCACGGCCGTCACGGTCCACGCCAGTGCGATGACGAGCGAACGACTCGAATCCGGAGACGATGAACGGCGGAGTGGTGCGTCGGCACCCGACTGAGAACTCATGAGCGAGTCGTATTGTAGGGGCTCAACTGCTCATATCGGGTGATGTAGGCATCAGCCAGTGCATCCATCGAGAACTCATTGGACCGTTGTCGCCCTTGTTCGATGCGGCGCTCGACCACCGGCTCCCTCCCCAGCGCCTCCAGCAGTGCCTTGGCCAGGGCATCGCTGTCGCCGGTGGGGAACAGGGCCGCGTCGCGTCCATGACGGGCGACCACCCGGTACGCGGGTATGTCACTGGCCACCACGGGGGTACCTGCGGCCATGCCTTCCAGCAGCACCAGCCCGAAGCTCTCGCCCCCCAGCGACGGCACGCAGAAGGCGTCGGCGGATCGCAGTCGCCGCAGCTTCTCGGTTTCGCTCAGCGCCCCCAACCATTCGATTCGGCCGTCGTCGGCATGGCTGCGACGCAGGCTCTCGGTCTCAGGGCCATGACCCGCGATCCAGAATCGCACGTCGCGGGGCAACACCCGAGTTGCCTCCAACAGCGTCGACAGACCTTTTCGTGGTTCGTGTCGGCCCAGGAACAACACGGTAGGGCCCTCGGTCGGCCAGGCTTCGGCCTGGGCGTAGCGTTCGATCTCGATACCGTTGAACAACACGTCATAGTGTCCGCCGAGATGCCGCTCGGCCATGTGGGCCGCCTCGGGCGAAACCGCCACCTTGGTATCGATCCTGGCCGCAAAACGACGCAGCAGGGGCTGACCCCAGCGGTAGACGCCGATCGTGCCTGCGGCGTGGAAGGTGGCGACCAGGGGCACCGGTTTGACCAGCACCGAGGTCAGGGTCGGCCCCGGAGCCAGGGGTTCATGGAGGTGCAGCACATCGAAGCGTTGGTCCCAGATGGCGCCAAGCACCCGCAACTGGGCAGCGGGGTCAGGAGCCAAAGGGGCGAGCGAGCCGTTCTGGGCGTAGGGCATCGAGTTCCCCAGCGGAGTGACCCACGGCTCGGGAGGATGCCCATCACAAGGAGCCAACACCTGGGTGTCGACTCCCTTGCTCCGCAACGTCCGTGACAACCCGAGTACCTGGGACTGCACCCCTCCCCAAACGCCCAAGCTGTAGGGACAGATCATCCCGATGCGCACCGACCAACCATAGCCGTGGCCGTTGCCGTCGTCCCGATCAGGGTCCTGGGGTCACGCCGCCTGGGGGTTTCACCTTCGGCCGACGCAAGTGCCAACTACTCCCTGTCGGAGGGCCAGTTCGGTTCCAGGAGGTGCCATTGATCGGGCGCCCCCCGGATCAGGCGCTCCATGGCCAGGGCCATCGCCTGGGTCATGCGTTGGAGGTCGACCCGCAGCGGCAATTCGCTGTCAGCCCAGATCGGCTCATCGACATAGCCGAGCCGATCACCGCGGCGAAAGTACACCGCGGTCGGCAACAGCGGGACCCCGGTGCGTCGGGCCAACAGGGCCGGGCCGGCGGGCAGGGTGGTCGTCTCACCGAAGAACTCGACCTCGACCCCGGTTCCCGGTAGATCACGGTCGCTCAACAAGCACACGATGTTCCCTGCCTTGACCGCCTTGACCAGGCGAGCGAGGGCGTCGGCCCCGATCGGGATGACGTCGATGCCGTAGGCCTGACGAAGCTCGATGAACCACTCGAAGACATCGTCGGGTTCAAGCCGCTCGACCACGGCCGACACCTTGGCTCCGCAGGTGCGACCGAGCCAGGCGGCGGCCCATTCCCAGCCTCCCAGGTGGGGCAGCACCAGGATCGGGCCCCGGCCTGAATCGAGGACCTGCTGGATGTGTTCGTAGCCAACAACCGAGAAGCCCCGATCGATGGTCCGGGCCGACAGGTGGGGTAAGCGGAATGACTCGGCCCAGTACCGACCGTAGGACCCGAATCCCCTGGCCGCTGCCTGCCGGGCCTCGGCCTCGCTCAACGAAGAGTCCACCCGACGCAGATGGCGGACCAACTGGGCGGTCTTGTCCGGCATCAGCCGGGCGCCGGCGATGGCACCGACCCGTTCCGCCCCGGCGCACAGCACCGACAGCGGTACCGCTCGAGTGGCCAACGACGCCAATTGGAGGACCCGCAAGGGCCTGCTGGCCACCAGGGTCCTTAGACGTTGCGACGGCGACGACGGGCTTCGGCCCGGTCCCTGGCCCTGGTCCGCACCTCTGACACCGGACGAGCGTTACGCCGGCGACGGGAGCGGTTGATCGGAGCCTTCCGTGGTGTCAAACCACTGGCCTGGCGCCAGACCTTGTTGAACCGGGTGATGGCGGTGATCACGGTGAGCACCAACATCACCCACAAGGTGGCCACGAACAGCGGGGAGAACAGCAGCCCGAAACCCAACGCGATGAAGCGTTCGGCCCGCTCCATCAAGCCGCCCTTGGCTTCGTAGCCGAGGGACTCGGCCTTGGCCCGCTGGTAAGAGACGAGCGAAGCGGCGATGTAGACCCCGAATGGCAGCAGGGCCATGCGTGGATTGTCGGTGCCGGCCAGATACCACGCCGCGCCGGCGAACAGCAAGGCGTCGCTGAGGCGGTCCGATACCGAGTCGAGGTAGGCGCCGCGGGGCCCGGCCTTGCCTGCCGCCTTGGCCACGGCACCGTCGAGGGCATCCGGTAGGCCGGTGAGCAGCAACAACAGGACGGCCAGAGGGAACCGCCCGAGCCCGATGGCGACGCCACCGGAGGCGGCCATGAGGACACCCATCCCGGTCACGAGATCTGGCGACACACCAGCCTGATGCAGGCTCTTGCCGATGGGGGCCATGCCCTTTTCGAATGCTGTTCGGAAACTACCGTCGAACACGTCTACGTGCCTCTCAAGAAACTCGGTGACCCCCTCGCCGTTCCAACCGTACTCCAGCTGCGACGGGAGACAAACGCGTGGAGCGTACCGTGGCCCGGCTCGAGCCGGGCCCGGCCGAGTACAGGGGACGCCCCGAGCTGCCGGTTTTGATCAGGCCTGCTCCTCGGCGTCGAGCAGTTTGGTCCAGTCCTCGGGGTTCTCCTCGGCGAAGGAGTCCACGACGGACCCGTCGACCCCGTCGACCAACACGAAACCCCTTCGGGTCGGCGGTTCATCGGCCGAATAGAGCAGGATGCGCCACGTCGGACGGCTCAACAGCCCTCGCCAGCCCATCTGGGCCGAGGCATGGCCAACAGGGAAGCCAACGGCCGACACCGCGGCCACCAGGGCATCCCGCTCGTCAATATTGAGATTCCAGCCGCTGACGAAGCTGTAGATGCCAAATAGGCCCAGAATGATGGCGGCGCCCAGCAGTCCCCGGTTCACGAAGACTCCGTCACCCCAGATCAGCACGACGGCGGTGAGGAAGATAGCGATGCCCAGGTAGAGGTAGCCGGGAATCCTTCTCCGGTTGTTGTTGGGGAAGACGTAGTCCTCGGGGTCGACCAGGTGGGGTTGGAGGTCCTCGGGTAGTACGTCGCCCTCGCCCTCGGACCCGACCATGGCCTCAGCAACAGCCTTGGAGGTGTCCTCGGTTTCTGCGGGCTCGACGGGCCCATTGGGCTCGGTCGGCTCGCCGTTTTCGCCCTTGACCGCCGGGTCGGCTTGCTCACTCACGGCGTCGACGGTAGCAGCGTTCCCCCCCGCCTCGATCACCCGGCCCCGATCATGCAGGGTCGGGCCAGGCTGCCAGCAATCGATGCCAGGAGTCGGCCAGGGTGGTCGGCAGGACACGGGCGTTGGCGATCGTGGTCATGAAGTTGGTGTCGGCGTCCCAGCGGGGAACGACGTGCACGTGGAGATGATCAGGGATGCTGCCCCCACCGGCGGTGCCCTCGTTCAGACCGATGTTGAGGCCCTGTGGTCGCAATGCCTTTTGTGTTGCCGCCGCCGCTTCGCGCACCAGCTCCCACAGCTCAAGGAACTCGTTGTGGTTGAGATCGGCAATGCTGCGCACGGCCCTTCGGGGCAGGACCAGCACATGGCCCGAGGTGTAGGGAAAGACGTTCAGGATGGCAAACGTGTTCGCCCTCCTGCGCAGGATGTAGGTCTGCTCCTCGGGCAGGCTCGACTGCTCGATCGTCTCGAACAGGGTCTTGCCTGGCTCGGGCTTCAGGTTGGCGTGGGGCAGGCCGTCGCCACCGGTACCGCCGGGCTGGCCGATGCGCCACCCGGCGTAGAGGTAGTCCATGGTCGGTGTTCCGGTCAGGCCGGAGCGTCGGTTGTGGTCTCGACCGCGACCGGCCCGGCCAGTTCCTCGGCCAGACGGCCCAGAAACTCGCTGACCTTGACGTCGCGCTGCACATCGGCCCCGCTGCCGCCTCGGGGGTTGACCCCGACCGTCGAGGCGGCAACGTCGTCGTCGCCTACGACGAGGGTGTAGGGGACCTTCTGCTTCTTGGCGTTGCGGATCCGCTTGCCCAGGGGATCGGTGGCCTGGGTCACCTCGACCCGCATGCCCTGCGCCGTCAGTTGCTCCATGACGGAGTAGGCGTAGTCCTCGTGATCGGCCGCCACCGGCAGGATCTCGACCTGGACCGGAGCCAGCCAAAGCGGCAGGTTTCCGGCAAAGTGCTCCAACAGCACCCCGAAGAAGCGCTCGATTGACCCGAAAAGGGCCCGGTGGATCATGACCGGCCGGCGTCGCGTGCCATCGGAGGCCACGTACTCCAGCCCAAACCGTTCGGGCAGGCTGAAGTCGGCCTGGATGGTGGACAGCTGCCACGACCGGCCAATGGCGTCACGGACGTCGATATCGATCTTGGGGCCGTAGAACGCCCCCGCACCCTCGTCGACCTGGTAGGGAAGGCCCGCCGTTTCCAACGCGGCCTGCAGACAATCCGTTGCGTGACTCCAGATCTCGTCGGAACCGACAAACTTGACCTCGGGCTTGGTCGACAGCATGGCCTGAAAGTCGTTGAAGCCGAAGGCCCGCAGGATGTCCAGCACGAACTCGAGCAGGCTCAACAGCTCCGCCGCCAGGTCCTCCTCGGTGGTGAAGACGTGGCTGTCGTCCTGGGTGAAGCCGCGGATGCGCATCAGGCCGTGCAGGGTGCCTGCCCGCTCGTAGCGGTACACGGTGCCCAGCTCGTAGAGCCGCAGCGGCAGCTCCCGGTAGGAGCGTTGGCGCGACCCGTAGATCAGAACGTGCATGGGGCAGTTCATCGGCTTGGGATAGTACGTGCCGTTGTCCATCTCCATCGGCGGGTACATACCGTCGGCGTAGAAATCGAGGTGGCCAGAGGTCTCGAACAACTCGGCCTTGGCCAAGTGGGGGGTGTAGGCGAACTCGTAGCCTCCGGTTTCGTGGCGGCGCCGGGAGTAGTCCTCCATGACCTTGCGGACGATGGCCCCCCGGGGGTGCCAAACGGCAAGACCTCCCCCGAGAACCGACGGGAACGACAACAGATCGAGCTCGTTGGCCAGCTTGCGGTGGTCGCGCTTGGCTGCCTCCTCCAGCTGACGAAGATGCGCCGCCAACTGCTTCTTGTCGGCCCAGGCCGTGCCGTAGATGCGCTGCAGCATGGTCCTTTTCTCGTCGCCCCGCCAGTACGCCCCCGCCACCTTCTGCAGCTTGAAGAAGCGCAGACGGCCGGTGCTCGGCACGTGGGGGCCGACGCACATGTCGACAAACTCGTCGCTGTTGCGGTAGAAGCTGATGACCTCGGACGCTTCTGACGCCTCGGTCCCCAGTCCGGCGGTGTCGCCCTGGCTCACCCGTTCAATGATCTCGCATTTGAAGCGGTGGTCGATCATCAACTCGGTGGCGGCCGCCGGATCGACCTCGAAACGGACGAACGGCTGATTGGCGGCCACGATCTCGGACATCCTGGCCTCGATACGGACCAGGTCGTCGTCATTGAAGGTCTGGCGCTCGCCCTCGTCGTTGAGGGGAAGCTCGAAGTCGTAGTAGAAGCCGTTCTCGATCGGCGGCCCAATGGCGAAGGTGGCGCCGGGCCACAGCTGAAGCACGGCCTGGGCCAGCACGTGGGCCGTTGAATGGCGCAGCGTCTCCAACCCCAAGGGGGAATCGGCGGTGACGATCTCAACGCTCTGACCGTCGTCAAGGGGGGTGTTCAGATCGACCTGGGTGCCGTCAACGACGGCGATGACGGCGTCCTTGGCCAGCCGCTTCCCGATGGCTGCCGCCAGGTCGGCGGTAGTTGAACCGGCAGGAACTGAGCGTTGTGATCCGTCGGGCAGGGAAACAGCGATTTCAGGCACGGATCAAGTGTAGATGTCCCGCCCCGTACCTCCCTGTGATTTTGGCCGAGCGTCGGCGGTCCCAGGCTTTGTCGGGGCCACGCCCCACTGCACCGATGCCGGAATGACCGGGCACCAAGGTCACCACCAGACTCAACGAGGTCAAAACCGCCATCACCGACCTTGCGAGCAGACTCCAAGGGCCCAACGACGCAATCAGTATCACCACCTTCCCCGCCCCGCAGGCTGGCTTTGCGACCCAGGCCGAGTTTGAACTGACCGCCCTCGGAGGCCCGGGGCTGGAAGAGATTCTCGAAGCAGCCGACCAACTCGACGCCGAAGGCTCAACCCCCCCTCTATGACGCCCTCGACGAGACCTACCAACGACATGGCCCAGGGGGCGTCGGTTGCCTCCGAGCTTGGCCGCCTGGCGGCCGACACCAGCGGCGCAGGCAAGGTCCGAATCTTCACCATCACCTACGGCCCCGAAGCGCTGACCGGCGGCGACGTGCTTCGCCTGTTCGCCAAGTGGACGTTCGGGCAAGCCCTGCATGCCCGAACGTTGGAGATCACGGTCGTCCTCCGCTCAATCGTCTCCCAGACACAGATGGGTCGGGGAGGTGCCGGTTCTCTCCCCGACAGCGCCGGTGAGGGAGCGGGCGCGGCTGTCGTGCCATCCTGAGCTGTGGGCCGTCGTGGAGAAGGCGACGGCGGGCGACGCCTCGGCCCGGCACGAGACCGTCTCGCACCTTCGAAACGAGCTGATGACAGCCAAGGCCGAGGTCAAGGCACGACAAGCGGCGGCAAGCCTGACGATGGTGCCTTCGCCCGACCCGAAGCCAACTCCCGCATCGGGGATCGGCACCGTGGCGTCGGCCACCACCCGGGGCCCCTTGTGGAAGGTGCCGATACGACTGGGCTCGACCCGCAACATCGTCGGGCTGGGCGGGGCGCTGACGGCGACCGGGCTGATGGCGGCGGGTGTGCTGAGCTCGGAGCGATCACTCCATCGTGGTGTTGAGCTACGGTGCGTCGGTCCCTGCATGAGCCATGCCCTCGATCAGGATTGAGCAGCCTTATTGGGCCCCACCAGACTCAACTGGCCACGGGCAGCGGCTGTGGACGCAATACTTCGACCGAGGAACGCCGGGGAACACTCGGGGCCACCGGTTGAGGGTCGGCGTGTTCCTCGGAGGCGTAGCGGGGCACGTACTCCTGGCCGGTCAGGGACTGGATCTCGAACATGACCTCGTCGATCAGTTCCCGGTAGAGGGCATGGTCGCCGATCCGGTTGCGGTAACGGGCAACATCGATCGGTTTGCCGATCTTCACCTGAGCCCGCCGGAACGGCCGGGGCAGGGCAACATCGACCGGTTGGATGTCGTTGGTTCCAATGAGCCCGATAGGGATGATGGGCGCCCCCGTCTCCACCGCCAGACGGGCCGCTCCGGTGTGACCCCGGTACAGCTTGCCGCTGCGGCTCCGGGTGCCCTCGGGGTAGATCGCGAACAGGCCCCCACCGTTCAGCACACCCCGGGCGGCGTCGATGGCGACCGAGGCGTGGTCGCCGCCACGGCGATCAATGGGGATCATGCCCAGGGCCGGGAACAGCCAGCGGGTCTTCCAATCATCGAGGTACTCCGCCTTGCCGACGTAGATGACACGACGATCGAGCACCGAGGGGACAACGAAGGAGTCGATGGCGGCGAGGTGATTGGGGCACAGTACCGCGGGGCCCGTGATCGGCACACCGTCGACCCCGCTGACCTCGATTTTCCACAACAACCGGAACAGCGGGGCGATCAGTTTCTTGACCGGCCCCTGGTAGCGGCCGTACTTCAACGGTTCTTCGGTTCCGGTCACGGCCACCAGCATGGCACGGAGCGACCGGTTCAGTCGGCGGAACGCACGAAGGCGGAACGATCCAAGGTTGGCGGGCCGGCCTCAAGGTCGACCCCGAGCAACATGGCCGCCTCGGAGACACCCTGGCCAGTCTCGACGGTGGCGTCAATGGCAGCGATCGCCGCTGGGGTGTCGAGATCGTTGTCGAGGGCGGAGCGGACCTCGTCCAACGCACCGCTACCGGGGCCTGCGGCCAACCAGGCTTCCAACCTGGCGGCGGCGGTCGGCATGATCTGGTCGTTCCACTCCCACTCCTCGCGGTAATGGTGGGCGACGATGCCGAGGCGGATGGCCCTGGTGTCGTACTGCTCGCGCAGGTCGCTGACGAACACCAGGTTGCCCAACGACTTCGACATCTTCTCGCCGTCCATCCTGACCATGGCCTGGTGCATCCAGTGGCGGACCAGGGTCTGGCCGGTGGCGGCTTCGGACTGGGCCGCCTCGGATTCGTGGTGGGGGAAGATCAGGTCGGTTCCCCCACCGTGGAGATCGATCGTGGTGTCGAGCTCGCGAAGGGCGAGGGCGGAACACTCGATGTGCCAGCCAGGACGGCCCGGGCCCCATTTGGTCTCCCAGGCCGGTTCGCCCTCAGCCGAGGGCTGCCACAGGACAAAATCGAGGGGGTCACGCTTGTTGGGGTCGTCGGGATTGCCACCCCGCTCGGCGGCCAGGGCCAGCATGGTGTCGCGGTCATAACCGGAGATCTCCCCGAAACGGGGCCACGAGTTGACGTCGAAGTAGACCGCTCCCCCGGCTTCGTAGGCGTGTCCGTTCTCCAGGACCCTGCCGATGAAGCCGCGGATGTCGGCAATGGCCGAGGTGGCCCGGGGCTCACTCCAGCTGGGAATCATGCCCAGGGCCGCCATGTCGTCGTCGAATCGTGCCGTTTCCGCCGCCGCCAGATCCAGGTAGTGGATATCGAGTTCGCGGGCCTTGCGCAGCAGGTCGTCGTCGACATCGGTGACATTGCGCACACAGCGTGTCTCGTGGCCCATGTCACGCAAGCGGCGCTGCAACACGTCGTAGCCGACGTAGACCGCGGCATGCCCCAGGTGGGTCGCGTCGTAGGGGGTGATGCCACAGGTGTACATGGTGACAATTTCATCCGGCTCAAAGGCCACGATCGCTCGACGGGCGGTATCGAATAGCTTCATCACGACTGGTGAGAGTACTCCTGTTCCGGGCCCTCGGCCCACCTGGTCGATCTGGACACCAACAGTTTGGGCCGGGCTGTAACCATCACCAACCCAATAGAGTCTGATGACCATGGCCCTGCTTGACGGAAAGAAACTGTTGATTACCGGTGTCCTCACCGACGACTCCCTGGCCTTCGCGGTGGCGCAGATGGCCCAGCGGGAAGGGGCCGAGGTGGCCCTGACCGGCTTCGGACGGGGGATGCGGCTCACCACCAGAACCGCCCGCAAGCTCGACGTTGAACCGAGGATCTACGAACTCGACGTCGCCGACCCGGAGCACGCCGACGCTCTGCGCCAGACGCTGAGCGACGACTGGGGCACCCTCGATGGTGCCCTGCACTCGATCGGCTTCGCCCCCGCCACCTGCCTGGGCGACGACTTCTCCGCCCCCAGCTGGGACGACGTCTCGGTGGCGGTGCAGGTCTCGGCCTACTCGCTGCGGGTTTTGAGCGACATCGTCAGCCCACTGATGCCAAACGGCGGCTCCCTGGTCGGCCTGACCTTCGATGCCACCGTGGCCTGGCCCCTCTACAACTGGATGGGTATGGCCAAGGCGGCGCTCGAATCGCTCAACCGTTACCTGGCCCGTGAGCTCGGCCCCCAGGGCATCCGCTCAAACCTGGTGGCGGCAGGACCCATGAAGACGGTGGCGGCCAAGTCCATCCCCGGGTTCGAGGTGTTCGAGGAGGAGTGGGAGAAACGTGCCCCGTTGGGCTGGGACGTCAACGACGCCGACGGGGTCGCCCGATCCTGCGTAGCCCTGCTGTCGGACTGGTTCCCCCAAACCACTGGCTCGATCATCCACGTCGACGGCGGCTACCACGCCATGGGTGCCTAACGTGTCCCGGCCTCCGGCCGGGACCTGGAGTTTCGGCCAGAGGCCAAAACATCCCCCACATGAACGTGTCCCATCCCCCAAGCACGGACGTTTGGCCGAAGGCCAAACTCCAGGCGGCCGAAGGCCGCACCCGCACTAGTACTGGGCGCCGGAGCAGACGGCGGCGGTGTCAATGAAGGGGTTGATGGGATTGCCCCGCCCGCCGGGGTGGATCTCGAAGTGCAGGTGGGGGATGCCTGCCGCGTTGCCGTCGTCGCCGTTGTAGCCAATCACCTCGCCGGCGTTGACCTGACCCTTCTTGCCGAAAGCTGACATGTGGGTGCCGTAGAAGTAGTTCCCGTCGTCGCCGTAGAGCCGATAGGAGCGTCCACCAACGGCGTTGTCGAAGTGCTCGACCCGGCCACTGACCGGCGCCACCAGCTCAACCCCGCGGCTGGCCAGCATGTCGACCCCTTTGTGCCGTCGACCGCCCGAACGGGCAAAGCCCCAGGAGTCGATGAAGGAATGGGGGCCGTTGACCGGGCAGGTGTCGAGGTAGAAACCCTGCTTGCGACCCCGGGCCCGGGCCCGGTTTGAAGCCTGAACGGTGACGGTTGCTGCCAGATCCTGGAGGCGGCGTTCCTCCAGGTCGCCGAAAACAGCCAGTTCCTCGTTCAACTGGTCCTGCAGGCGTGTGACCTCCTGGTCGGCCTCGGCGGCACGTTCCTGGCGCAGGAGCAGGATCGACTCCTCGATATCCAGGTCCTTCTTCGACTTGCGGTAGACATCGAACTTCTCGGTCTCGGAACTGACCGCCGCACCTCCCAGGGCCGCGGCCCGCATGTTGGTGGTGAGATCGTCAACCCCGAACAGGCTGCCTCGGGGCACTTCGCTGTCCCGGTAGCCCTCGATGACGTTCTTCAGCGTCGCCTGACCCAGCACCGAGGTTTCATCACGGAGTTCGGAGGTGACCCGCGACGCAAAGCGTAGATCGCGATCGAACTGCTCGTGCCGTGAGCTGGCAACCCGCAGTTCCTTGGCCGTCAACGCGATCTGCACCTCCACCTGGTCCAGGTTGAGGGCAACCATCGAGCCCGTAGCCGGCCTGACGGCCTGGGTCAGACTCATCGTCGCCCGGGGGGCCGAGCCAGCCGGGGTAGTGGAGCCGACACCGGTCGCGAGTCCGGAGACCACGGCGACAAGGGCCAAGATGTACCTGCTTCGCACGAAACGCACGATAGCCAAAGCTAACGTTCGAGGGGTGGTTCTGTCGCCACCGCAACCGGAACTGGATGGTCGGCGGTGCTCGGCCGCAGCAGGGCACGTATCACTTCCTCGACGGAGATGACACCGACGGCCTGGCCGTTCTCGGTCACCACCGCGACCTGACGACGTACTTGTCTCATGGTCCGTAGAACCTCGATCAGGGAGCGTTCAGCCTTGACGATCGCCATCCGGCGCACCATCTCACCGGGGATGGGCGAGAGCCGCCGGGAGGGGTCAACTCGGAACAGATCCCGGGCGTGGATGTAACCGACAAGAGCGCTGTCGGGGCCGACGATGGGCACCCGGTCGCGGCCTGAGGACGTCACCAGTCGTTCCGCCTGGGCCGCGGTGGCTCCAAGTCGCAGCGTCGTCACGTCGCTCAATGGTCTGGCCACCCCGCCCACCTTCTGCTGGGCGAAATGCAGCGCTCCGCTCAGCAGCAGGGCCTCCTCGGCCTGGATGGTCCCCTCCTGGCCCGACTGGGAGACGATGGCAGCCAGTTCCGAGGCCGAGTGAGACATCACCAGTTCGTCCTTGGGTTCGACCCCAAGCAGGCGGCAACCGCCGTTTGCCATCCCGTTGAGCAGTTTAATGAAGGGGCGAAACAGCCACAGGAAGGCCCTGTACGGCAATACCAGCCGCCGGAGCGTGGTCTCGGGAGCGGCCAGGGCGATGTTCTTGGGGACCATCTCCCCCAACACCAGGTGGAGGAACACCACGATCGACAGGGCGGCAACCAGACCGATCAGCTCGGTGGGCGCCGGGTTGAACCTCGCGCCCAACAGGTTCTCGATCACGTTGGCGAACGCCGGTTCGCCAACGTGGCCCAGGCCCAGCGACGCCATGGTGATCCCCAACTGGGCCCCCGCCAACTGCATCGACAGATCCGACATGGAGGTCAGTGCGGCGGTCGAGGTCCGCCGTCCGGCCAGACGCCCGTTGGTGAACACCGACTGTTTCGCGGCCAGGATGGCGAACTCGTAGGCCACGTAGACCCCGTTGAGCACGATCAACACCGCTGTGGCCAGGAAGAACCAGGTCAGGGTGGTTCCGGAAAGGTGGGGCTGCGAACCGAGCAGCAAGGGGGCGGTGACGGCCCCGACGGTAATCGGGAGTACGCGTCCCATCAGTTCTGATCCGGTCCGGTGGGGGCTGGTGCCTGCACCTGGAGCGAGGCCACCCGTAGACCGTCCATCTCGGCCACCTCAATCCACCACCCGTCGTGGCTGAGCAGATCACCGGCGCTGGGAATCCGTCCCAGCTGTTCCAACACGAAGCCGGCAATGGTCTCGTAGTCACCGGAGGGAAGCTGCAGCCCGCTGAGGTCCGCCACCTCGTCGAGATGCAGGGTGCCGGCCAGCAGATGCACGCCGTCGGCCACTCCCTGGGTCAGGGGCTGGGCGTCGTCGTGCTCATCGTCGATCTCCCCCACCAGTTCCTCCAGCACATCCTCCAAGGTCAGGATTCCGGCCGTTCCCCCGTGCTCGTCGATCACCACCGCGATCGGCAGATCAGCCGCCCGCAAATCGTCAAGGATGTCAACCAGGTCCCGGGTCTCGGGAACGAACAGGGGCTGTCGCATGATGTGGCCGACCTCAACCTGGCTCCGCTGATTGACCGGGGTTTCGAAGATCCCGGTGATGGTGGCGATCCCGCGAATGTGGTCGAGGTCTCCCTCATAGACGGGGTAGAAACTGTGTTGAGACTCAGCAACCAACGCTGCCAGGTTCGACACCGTGCTCCTGACCTCGACGGCCGCGACGTGAACCCTGGGGGTAAGGGCGTCGGCCGCGGTCTTGGTGCCAAAGCGCAGGGTGCGGGTGAGGAGATTGTGGGATTCAGGGTCGAGGGCGCCGGAATCACCCGAGGTGCGGATCAGATGTGCCAACTCCTCGATGGAACGGTGGGTTTCCATCTCTTCACGGGGTTCGATCCCCACGAGCCCGATCATCCAGTTGGCTGACCCGTTGAACAGGTAGATCACCGGAGCCAGGGCACCGTGGACCACGGTCGCCACCGGCGACAGGGCCTGGGCCACCCCTTCAGGGTGTGAGATGGCGATGTTCTTTGGCACCAACTCCCCCACCACCATCTGAAACACGGTTGCCGCAAGCAGGGCGATGACGATGGAGATCGTCGAACCGGGTGAGCCGGTGACGCGCTCGACTGTCGGGTCAATGAGGCGACCGATGATCGGCTCGGCCAGAAAGCCAAGCACCAGACTGGTGATGGTGATGCCCAGCTGAGCGCCCGACAAGTGGAACGACAGGCGTTTGAGGGCCCGCACGGCACTGCGGGCGGGCCAGCGACCCTCGGTGGCCAACGCCTCCAGCTTGGAACGATCGGCGGCAATCAGAGAGAACTCGACGGCCACAAAAAGGCCGCTGGCGAGCACCAACAAGATGACGATGATGAGCCCAACGAGTATTGACATAAGGGGACGAACCGGGCTCCACTGTACTGCTCGTGGAGCAGCAGATCTTGACAGAAACGAACCCCGTGCTTGAGATGGACGGGGTCGGGGTGACCGTCGATGGTAGACCAATCCTCGCCGACATGACCTGGGCGGTTGCTCCAGGCCAGCACTGGGTGGTCGTCGGCCCCAACGGCGGAGGCAAGTCGACGCTGCTGCGGGTGGCCGCGCTGCTCCTGCATCCGACAACGGGAACGGTGCGGGCCCTCGACCACGAGCTGGGCAAGGTCGATGTTCGACCGCTCAAGGGCCGTATCGGTCTGTCGTCGGCGGAGTTGGCCGATCGGTTGCGGCCCGAACTGCAGGCAGAGTCCATCGTTCGTTGCGGTCGCTTCGGGGCCCTCGAACCGTGGTGGCACCACTATGAGCAGGCCGACCACGCCCGTGCCGAGGGGCTGCTGGCCCAGGTGGGGTTGGCGGGGTACGGCAGGCGCCGCTTCGCCACCTTGTCGAGTGGTGAGCGTCAACGGGTGCTGCTGGCCCGCACCCTGATGCCCGAACCTGACCTGATCCTGCTGGATGAGCCAACGGCCGGTCTCGATTTTGGTGGCCGCGAGGAACTGTTGGGGGCGCTGGATGCCCTGGCGGCCCGCTCGGACTCCCCACCAACGGTGACGGTGACCCACCGGGTGGAGGACATCGCCAAGACCACAACCCACCTGTTGGCCGTGGCCGATGGCAAAACGGTGGCCACGGGACCAATCGGGGCGACCCTCACCGGAGCCATGATGAGTCGCCTGTTCGGCCTTCGGGTTGAGGTCGGCCGCTCCGGAGGTCGTTGGACGGCCCGGACGGTGTGAACCTCAGTCCGAACCGGCGTCGTGACCGGCCGCGGCCCGTTCGCGCTCGGATGCCACCCACAGCAGCGGGTAAGGGTTGACCGGGTCGCCCCCGTTGGGGTGGATCTGAAGGTGAACATGGGGCGGCGTGCCAACGGCATTGCCCGTGGTGCCGACAAAACCAAGCACATCCCCGGCCTCGACCACCAGCCCCACGGCCATCTCGGGGACATAGGACTGCAGGTGGGCGTAGTACCAGTCGGCACCGCTTTCCCCCCGCATCCAGAAGGTCAGGCCACCCAGTCGGCCGCTCTTCACCCGGGTGATGACCCCCCGCTCGGCGGCCAGTAGGGGTGTGCCTGCCGGTGCAAAGAGGTCGATGCCCTCGTGCCAATGCTCATCGGGGGTACCCGGCATCCGGGGGAACCCGTAGGAGTCGATCAAGGGCACGTCGTAGGGCCAAGCCAGCGGGTAGACGACCCCGCTGATGTAGATGGCGCTCCCAGCCCGGAACGATTCGAGTTCGTTCTCAGCCTGGACCACGTCGGCCGCCGTGCCCTCGGCGACGGTGACCGCGCCGCGGATTCGACGGGCCGCCTGACGGGTCTCGTCGAGGGCCTTCAGCACCGACTGATCGAGCTGTCCACGGAGCCGGGTGTAGTTTTTGATGGCCAGCTCATCCTGGCCGAGAGCAACGTCGAGTAGGACCCGACGAGCCTGGATATCGAGAATCCCGTCATGGTCGGCGGCCTGGAGGGAGGCAATGGTGGCGGCGGCCGCAGCGTCGTTGGCCACAAAGGCGGCGATTGCCCGTTCCTGCAGGTCGGTCTCGGCCTGTGCCAGTTCGAGTACCGCCTCACGTCTTTCCCCCGACAGTGCAGCGCGGCGGCTTCGTGATTCCTTGTGCTCCAGGCGGGCCGAACGGGCGGACTCGACCGCCGCCTCGTGGTTGGCCGTGGCCGTTGCCACCTTGGCCTCCGCAGTCCGAACACTGCTCCAAAGGACCTCTTGCGGCTTGAACTCGGCCTGACCCGAATACGACCCGGAAGGCGGCACCGTCTCATCGGTTTCGGGCACTGACTCGGCCGGGGCCTCGTCGACCAGTACATCGGTTGTGGTGGTCGATTCGGGTAATGCCGGTTCCGGGGAGGTGGGCGCCGGGGATTCCGCCCCGAGAGCCGGATCGAGGTCCTGCCCGGTAGCCAGGGTTGGGTCCGGAGTCGAGGTTGGGCTCGAAGTAGGACTGGGGGTGGGGCTCGGCGGCGCCGTCGTCGTCTCACCATCGCTGGGGGCAACGCTGGACGTCGTCTGACCGGCGGCAGGGGTCGATGGGGTCACCAAGACTGCGGCCGTCAGACCGACGAGCATCGCTGAAACGACCCTGGACAGGGCGAAACGGCCGGGCTTCATGTCGCCCTCCATCGGCACCGGTGGCCCGGCTGTGAGGGCAAAGGAGGAAACGCGGTTCAGAGATGGTGGACGTCGCCCGCGCTGAGGGTGCGCACGGTTCCGTGGTGGTCGACGATCAGTTCACCGGTATCGGCGATTCCGGTGGCGGTGCCCTCCACCACCTCGATGGGAGTCTGGAACCGGACCGGGCGCCCGACGGTCACACAGCGCCGACGGTATGGCTCAAGAATCGCCGCCGGCCCGGCCTCGTCCGCCCGCCGCAGCCAACGCTCCAGCCCTCGCAGAACCTCAGCAACCAGGTCCCAACGCTCCACCGGCCGACCGGCCAGCTCGGTCAGGGTGGCCGCCCTGAGCCTGATCTCCTCGGGAGGTGGGGTCGACCAGGTGATGTTGAGCCCCATACCGACGACAACGGCCAGTTGTGGCGGCTTGGCCCCGGCCACCGTGGTGGCCTCAGCCAAGATGCCTGCCAGCTTGCGCTCCCCCAGTTCGGGAACAAGAACGTCGTTCGGCCATTTGAGGCCCACCCGACCGGCGAAGGGCCCAACCACCCCGAGTATCGCCTCAACTGCGTCGGTGACGGCCAGACCTGCCAGCAATGGCACGAGCGAGGCGTAGGACGGGTCGGGGCGGAGCAGGACCGACATCAACATGGCGTTTCCCGGCTCGTCATGCCAAGCCCGGGCCTGGCGACCCCGACCCGCGGTCTGGTGATCGGTCACCATTACCGACCCCTCTTTTTCTCCCTCCGACGCCCGTTGCAGCAACTCGGCGTTGGTCGATCCGACCTCGTCAAGGTGCTCAATGGAAAAAAACCTCGTACCTTCGGGGCCCTGTAGTTCACTTTCAGTGCTCATCTCGGCTAACCATAAGCGGGTGTCAATGGATCGATTGTTCAACAAGGTGCTCATTGCGAACCGGGGAGAGATCGCGGTTCGGGTGATTCGAGCGTGCCAGGAGCTGGGTATTCCCACCGTGGCCGTCTACTCCGAACTCGACCGGGACGCGCTCCATGTGCGCCTGGCCGACGAGGCGTTCGCCCTGGGCGGCCAGACCGCAGCCGAGAGCTACCTCAACACCGAAGTCATTCTCGACGTCATCGAACGCTCCGGGGCCGATGCGGTACATCCCGGCTACGGCTTCTTCAGCGAAAACGCCGACTTTGCCCGGGCCATCACCGACCGGGGGGTGACCTTCATCGGGCCACCACCCGATGCCATCGAGATCATGGGCGACAAGATCAGCGCCCGGGCCGCCGCCGACAAGGTGGGTGTGGCCAGCGTGCCCGGCAACACCGAGTTCATCACCAACCCGGACGACATCATCACCTTCGGCAACGGCCACGGCTGGCCGGTGGCCATCAAGGCCGCCTTCGGCGGCGGTGGACGCGGCATGAAGGTGGTCAAGTCCGCCGACGAGGCAGCAGGTGCGCTGGAGTCAGCCCAACGGGAGGCCACGGCCTACTTCGGGCGCGACGAATGCTATCTGGAGCGCTACCTGGAGAACCCCCGCCACGTCGAGATCCAGGTGATGTGCGACTCCCACGGCAACGGACTCCACCTCAGCCAGCGCGACTGTTCGGCCCAGCGGCGCCACCAGAAGCTGATCGAGGAGGCCCCCGCCCCCGATCTCAGCGCCGAACTGGCCCTGGCCATGGGTGAGGCCGCGGTGAAGGTGGCCCAGGGTTGTGGCTACACCAACGCCGGAACGGTCGAGTTCCTCTATGAGGACGGCAGCTTCTTCTACCTGGAAATGAATACCCGGCTGCAGGTCGAACATCCGGTCACCGAGTTGGTCACCGGGCTTGATCTGGTGGCCCTGCAGATCGCGGTGGCTGCAGGCCAGGAACTCCCGCTGACCCAGGACGAGGTGGCCATCAACGGTCACGCCATCGAGATTCGCATCAACGCCGAGGATCCGGCCCAGGGCAAGTTCCTGCCCTCACCGGGACCCATCACCACCCTGGCCCCACCGTCGGGCTTCGGAGTCCGTTGGGACGGCGGCTACGAGGCGGGCGACGAGATCAGCCAGTACTACGACAACCTGGTCGGGAAACTCATCTGTTGGGGCTCCGATCGTGAGACCGCCATTGCCCGCACCCTGCGGGCTCTGCGCGAGCTTCGCATCGAGGGGGTAGCGACGACGGTCCCGGCCGATATCGCCATTCTTGAGCACGCCGACTTCCATGCCGTCAAGCATTCGACCAAGTGGGTCGAGGACACCCTCGATCTGTCCGCCATCAGCAGCACCAAGGCAACAATCAAGGTCGAAGGTGATGACGAGGCCGAGCCCAAGGTCCGCCGCGACGTCGACGTCGAGGTCAACGGCAAGCGGTTCAAGGTGGCCATGTGGGTCCCCGAGTCCGAGCTTGCCGCCCGTCCCGCCGGAGGGTCGGGGGGCCGCAAGCCGAAGCGCCGTTCTGCCGGCCGCGCCGCCAACGCCGGATCCGGTTCAGGTGACGTGGTCGTTCCCATGCAGGGCACGGTGGTGAAGGTCCTGGTCGAGGTGGGCCAGGAGGTCGAGGCGGGCGAGACTGTGCTCGTTCTCGAAGCCATGAAGATGGAGAACAACGTTCAGGCCGAGAAGTCGGGCAAGGTCGCCGAGATCAAGGTGGCGGCCGGCGACTCGGTCAGTGGTGGCGACATCGTCGCCGTTATTGGTTGAGGTAGCCCTCAGGGTGTGATGGGTTCTCCCGAGACCGTGGCCGAGTCCAGTTCCGGGGGAACCACCACCGACACCTCGTGATCGATCCGGGCCCGCAGGGCGTCGGTCAGGGTCGTGAGTGCTTCAGGACCGGCGTCGGGGACGGGAGCGCCGAGCAATACCTCTGCCGGTCCCTTCTCATCCAGCACCGCGGCCACCGCGTCGACGATGTCGCCGCTGCGGACAACCACCTCGACCGCCAGGTCGTCGGCTCCAAGCTGACTCCGGGTCAACGCCAGTTGGGTGTCGAGCAGCCAGCGCAACTCGTCGGTGACGAGAGCCAGCATCGAGTCGTCGAGGTCAGCGAAGTGCTCGTTGTCGAGCACGGCCAGATAGCACAGGCCCCTGCCAGCCGAAGCCGCCATGGCCCGACGCATGGCCTCGCGCACGCTGGCGGCCCGCCCGGTACCACCCCAGGAAACGTAGAGAATCATTCGTGCCCCTCTGCCAACGGATCGGATTCCCACCGCTCCTCGAGCAGGTCGAGGGCGGCCAACCGGTCATTGAGTTCAACCACCAACTCAGCAGCCACCTGACCCTCAATGAGTCCCGAGTGCACAACTTCCGACAGGGCGCTGCGCTCGGCGAACAGAGCATCGCGGCGGGCCTGGAGCAACATGGCGACCTCAAGCTCGGGATGGGTTCGCAGGTGGCCGCTGAGGGCCTGGGAGTGCCGGGTCACGTCGCGTTGGTAAGTGTGGCCCAGGGCGTCGGCCAGATCACCGAAGAGCACACCCTCGGCTCCCAGGCGGGCCACCTCGGCCTGGCCGGACCGGGCCATGGCGATTCGGGCCTGGAGCTGTTGTTGGGCCAACTCGTTGTCGGCCTTGCCCGACAGGCCCAGGCGACGGATGAGGTCCGAGATAGTCGTGCCCTGGATCAACAGGGTGAACAGGACCACACCGAAGGTCATGATCTTGACCTTGTCCACGGTCTCGGCGTCGAAGTCGTCGGTGGTGAGGGTGAGAACCAGGGCCAGGGAGATGGCGCCCCGGAGCCCACCCCAGGTCATCACGTGGCGGAAGGCCATGGGGATGTGGCGCCGAGGGGCTATGAGTTCGGCCAACTCGGCCAGGCCGTACACCAGCGCCACCCTCACCACGATCACGCCGGCGACGGCGAGGGCCACCGCGGCCAATTCATCGGTGAGGTCCCGAGGGGTGATGGTCAAGCCGATGACCAGGAAGACCAGGGAGTTGACCAGGAAGGTCACCAACTCCCAGAAATGTTCCAGGGTGAGCCGGGTCGAGGGTGAGGTGTTGCGGAAGCCGATGGTGCCGACCACCAATCCGGCCGACACCACGGCCAGTATGCCGGAGAAGTGGAAGTCCCGGCCAACGATCAACCCCGCCTCTTCGGCAACGAGGAACGAGCCGTAGGCCAGGGCGAGGGTGGTTGCGGTCTCGATCAGGGGGTCGTCGAGGCGGGACAGGATTACCTCGGCCACCAGGTAGCCCAGCACCAGGCCGACGGCCAGACCTCCGAAGGAGATGACCAGGAAGTCGATGACCCCTTCGCCAACGGAGAAGTGGCTGTCCTCACCGGCCTGAACGGCCCGGCCAACATCAACAGCCAGGCCGAAGGCAACAACGGCCACGGCGTCGTTGAACAGCGATTCCCCCTCGACCAGAACCGACAACCGCCTCGGTGTGCCCAGTGATTTGAAGAAGGCGATGACGGCGACGGGGTCGGTGGCCGAGATCAAGGCCCCGAAGGCCAATGAGGCGGGCCAACCGAGGTCGAGGACGTAGTGAACCAGGGCCCCGAGGCTCAGGGTGCCAACCGCGGTACCGATCAGAGCCAACATCAGCACCGGGACCAGGTCGGCCCGTAGCTTGCCCCAGGGCAGGTGCAACGTCGCCTCGAACAACAGTGGTGGCACCAGCAGGAACAGGATCACCTCGGCCGAGAACGCTTCGACCCTGACCAGATCACCCAGGGCCGAGGCGGCGAAGCCCGCCAGCACCAGGGCAACGGTGAATGGGAACCGCAGGCGCTTTGCCACCACGGCGACCCCGGCGGCGATGACCAACAGCACAACGGCGGCGATCTCGTTGTCGATCAGGGTGCTGGAAACGGCGTCCGCTTCGGTGGCTAACAAGGCAATCATGACGGGCTGAACGTAGCACCACTTCGGGCGTTCCGGCTGCCCGAACAACCAACAACCAACTGCGGTGGCGCGACATTAGGCTCACCCCGAGGCTGAACCGTTCAGGAGAACCAAGATGATGCGACGTACCTGTTCAAGATCCCGGTCAGGTTTCCTTCTGCCGCTACTTGTTGGTGCCCTTCTCCTTGTAGTCACGGCCTGCACCAATAACTCTGGGGTGGGCCTCGGCGGTGAGGGCCAAGTCGGCCAGGGTGAAGGAGGCGTTGGCGAAGGGCCTGATCAGACCGCTGCCAATGCCGGACTCGCCCGACCTGGAGCCGACGGCGAGGGCGAAGGCGAAGCGGAGGTAATCGACGGCGACGAGGAAGCCATCTGGATCGCCCTGGTTGCCCCCCGGCTCCCCCAATGATCAGGCCTCGACCCAGAGCATGATCGACGGTCTCGGCCAACTGGCTCAGACCCACAACATCTACCTCGAACAGTCGACCGAGGTCACCACCGGGGCCCAGGCCATTGCCGCCATTGACAGCTATGCCGAGGAAGGGTTTGATCTCGTCATCGCCCACAGCTCGCTGTATCGAGACGCCGTGGGGCAGTCCGCCCTGTTCTAGCCCGATGTTGCCTTCGCCTGGGGACCTGGCACCGACCAGCTGAGCGTTGAGAACGTCTTCACCTATGGGGTCAGAGCTGATCAGGGTGGCTACGTGTTGGGCACGCTGGCCGGCCAGTTGAGCACCAGCGATCTGATCGGCATCGTGGCCCCCACGAACGACCGGGAGTCCCAGCTCTACATTGATGGCTTCACCAGCGGAGTGAAGGCCCAGAAAGCCCAGGTCAACGTGGACGTTTCCTTCGTCGACTCCTATTCGGACCCTGCGCTGGCGGCTGCTGCGGCCCAGACCACGATCGACGGCGGTGCCAATGTGCTCACCGGGACCGCAGCCCTGGCCGCGGAGGCCCTGAACACCGCAGGGACCGCTGAGTCCGTGCTCTGGTTCGGCAATCAGGCTGACCAAAGCCCACTGGGCCAGGGCTTTGTTGTCGCCTCCCAGATGTACCACTGGGAGGTCCTGCTCCAGCCGATGCTGACCAAGGTGGACGAGGGCGTGTTGGGCGGCGAACTCCTGATGGCTGACCTGGCCAACAACGGCGTGGAGATCAGCTACAACGACAGCTTCGAACTTGACGGGTCGCTCAGGGATGCAGCGCAGGCCACAGCCGTTTCGCTGGCGGACGGGTCGCTGCAGACCGGGGTCGAGTAGTCAGCACCGCACCACACCGCACGGCAAACCGAATCAGGGCCCGACCACTCGTGTGTGGTCGGGCCCTGATGCCTTTGTGGTTGTTGGCGCTGCTTGGAGCACGAACCTCATTCGCCTCAGGTTCCTCATCTCATAGCCGACCAGTTCGAGGGTGTCGCCGTTACCGAAGTCGAACATCAGATTGCCGTTGCTCGACATCGTGGCCATCTCACGCACCTGGTCATAGGAGGTGAATCCGAAACCGGTCAGGTAGAGCCGTTCCCGACGATGAAGATCGGTGATCAGATCGTTGCCGTCTCCCGGCTGATAGTGGAACTCATCGCGTGACTTTCCGCCGGTGAGAACGTCGTCTCCGCTCCCGCCGTAGAGCCGGTCGCGTCGCACGCCCCCATCGAGGATGTCATTGCCAGGCCCACCCATGAGGGTGTCATTGCCCCTGCCACCTTCAAGGTGGTCGTCGCCGAGCCCGCCTGCCAGTTGCTCACTACCTCGCTGGCCGATGATCGTCAGATTGTTGGCGGTCGGAGGCGGAGGACCCGGACCCGGACCGGGTGCCGTCGTCGTCTCCGGCGGCACTGTCGTCATCAGCTCCGTGGTAGTCGTGGTCGGCTCCGTCGTGGTCGTGGTCGGCTCCGTGGTAGTCATCGTCGCCTCCGTGGTAGTCGTCGTCAGTGCCGTTGTCGTTGTTGTCACCGCCGGGCCGGGATCGATGATGGCCGTCATCGAGGTGCTGTTATTTTGAGCGTTCTTGTCCCGATTGGAGCTGCTGACGGCCAGGTCGAGCTGCATCTGATCCTGACCGCTTGGAGCGACAAGGTCGAGGGTCAGAAAGGTCGTGGTCAACCGGTTGAGGCTTGGCAGCTTGCAGGTCAACAGACCCGCTACCGAGTCACAGGTCCAGGAACCGCTGTCGCTATCGGCCCCTTGGAACTGGGTGCCAGCAGGCAGGGGGACACTGACTTCGATGTCCTTGGCGTTCACGTTGCCGATGTCGTTGGAGCCGAGGTTGGAAACTTCGACTACCACCTGGAACCCGGAACCGGTGCCGATCTGAGCAGGCTGGGTAGCGGCCACGGCCACGTCGGTGTGGTAAAGGAACTGAATTCCGGCAATATCACCGGGGCTCAGGACGCCTCCCCTGAAGGGAGGAGCGTTCGGATCCAACGCCTCGATTGTCGGCAGACCGTTCTTCGAGAACCCCCTCGACGGGTAGTGCATGACCGATTGATAGTCGTAGGGGCCGTTGGCCAGGTAGTTGCCGATCCTGAAGTTGTGGGCCCTGCCGTCCTGGATGTTGTCCCAGTTGATCCGCACGTACTGGTCGCGGTCGGGCCTGGTCTGTTCGTGGGAGAGGCCGACGGCGTGACCGAACTCATGCGTTGTGGTGCTGACGCCGGTGCAGCCACTTCGCCGCAGGCTCATGTTCTGCGCCCCGCCGACGCGTCCGACGTAGGAACTACAGCCCGAACCGTTGACGATTCCGACGTAGTCCCGCTGGTTGGTGCGCGGCACGAACCGCAGCGAGGTCGCTGCTTCCATACCGGCCAGCGCCACCGGGAAGCTCGGCGGGACATCGGGATAGGCGGCATCAAATTCGTAGTAGACAATCCCGTTGGGCCAGCGGTGCCCCGTCGACTTGGTCAACGTGGAACTGAAGATCGAATCGTCGCCACCGCCCGCGGTTCATCCGGGGTCGGCAGATCGAACAGGACGATGTCGCCCTCGTAGATCGCCTGGCCGTCGATCTCGGAGTAGATGAGTCGATCGTAGACGTCCAGGATCGGGTTGTAGACGACCTCGGCACCGACACCGTCGACGTCGGACTCGACGAACAGGATGCCCTGTTCGCCGTCTTCATCGGTCTCCGCCGATGCGGTCGATCCGAGCAATCCGATGACCAGGGAACCGACCAGGAAGACGACGGTCGAAATCCGCCGTAAACCCCTGGTCCGAGCGGGGACGTGCCGAGGTAAAGCGTGTATACAAAATCTCCACTTGGAAGAGGGCGTGGTGACAGCAGCCGTGCACTCGCCCCAGAGTGGGATGGCAACCGCTCGCGGCGCTATCCAGCCGCCACCCAATACGCAAGGATGTTGACCCAGTAGCCAGTGGCAATCTGCTCATCGCCGGTTGGATCAGCAAGGACTATCGACCGAAGCCCCTGTCCGTGCCCCCAATGACCCTCACCCTGCTTTACCCGACGATCGGGCACGCTGTTTAGATGGCGGCCTCGCCCAGGACCTCGGCCAGGGCAGGGTGGACGAACAACGACTCGACGAGGTCGTCGACGGTGAGCCCGGCCGATACCGCCAAGGCCAGCACCGAGATCAGTTCAGCGGCGTGGCGGCCGACGATGGACCCGCCGATGACCACCCCGGTGTTGGGGTCGGAAACGATCTTGACGAAACCTCGCGAGTCGTTGTTGATCAAGGCCTTGGCCGAGACCGAGAACGGCACCTTGGTCAGGCGGATCTTGCGTCCCTCGGCAAAGGCGTCGGCCTCGGCCACACCCACGTCGGCGATCTCGGGATCGGTGAAGATGGCCGATGCCGCCTTGTCGTAGTCAATGTGGCGATGGGGACCCGATGCATGGCGGCCCATGGCATGCTCAGCGATTTTTCGACCCTGGGTCGAGGCCACCGATGACAACGGCAGACGGCCCGAAAGATCGCCTGCCACGTAGATGTGATCCACATTGGATCGGCCGTTGTGATCAACCTTCACATAGCCCCACTCGGATTCGACCCCGGCCGATTCCAGACCCAGGTTCTCGGAGTTCGGGATGGAGCCGATGGCCAGCAGCACATGGCTGCCGCGGGCGATACGGCCGTCGTCGCAGTGCACGATCACCTCGTCACCCTCAATGTCGATCCCGGTGGCCCTGGCCCCCATCAGCAGCTTGACCCCCCGGTCGATGAAGCTTTGCTCCAACACCGCAGCCACCTCGGGGTCCTTGTCGGGTAGGACCTGACGGCGGCTGACGACAAGGGACACCTCCGAGCCGAACGACTTGAACATGTGCACGAACTCGACCCCGGTCACCCCGGAGCCAACAACGATCAGATGCTTGGGCAGCTCGGGTGGCGGGTAGGCGTCGCGGGTCGACAGGATGCGCACCCCGTCGACGTTGGCCCAATCGGGCAGCCGCGGCCGACTACCGGTGCTGAGCACGACAACATCGGCGTCAAGCACCTCGGTGTTGCCATCGGGGGTAGTGGCCTCGACCTGGTGGGGTGAGATCAAACGACCCGTGCCTTCAATGATGCGCACTCCTTGACTGGCCAGCAGGCCGGTGTTGGATGTGGTGAGGCGTTCCTTGATGTCGGCGATGCGGGTCCGCAGGGCCTCAAAATCCAGTTCGACGTCGACCCGGGCCAGGCCCATCTCGCTGGCGTCGTTCATGAGGGCCATGGCGCCCCCGGTGGCGATCATGGCCTTCGACGGGATGCAGTCGAGCAGGTGGGCGGCGCCCCCGACGATGTCCCGCTCGATCATGGTGACGTCAGCCCCGAAGCGGGCGGCGTGGGTGGCACACGTGGTACCTCCGGGCCCGCCTCCGATGATGACGAACTTTTTCCTACCGTCCTGACGCATCATGTGACCCTATAGCTCCCTGATTGGGCGACCGTCGATCGCCACTCTCTCATCGGGTGCCACTGGTCACCCGAGAGCGGTGCCGACCTCGGGCACGCACCATACCCCTACGGCCACACGCAGCCAGGGGGCCGAACTGCCCGCTCGCCAACCGTCCTTAGGCGGCGGCGAGGCGGCGGTAGAGGTCGAGCATCTCCGCCGCCGTCCGGTCCCAGGAGTACCGCCTGATCTGCTCGTGACCAGCGGTAACGAGGGCGCTGGCCACGACATCATCGCTGGTCACCTCGACGATGGCCTCGGCCAGGTAGTCGTGGCTGCGAGCGGGGAAGTAGCGGGCGGCCGGACCGCAAATCTCGGGTAGTGATCCGGCAGTGGTGGTGATGACGGGGGTCGAGGCGGCCATGGCTTCCAGGGGAGGCAGCCCGAAACCCTCGTAGATCGATGGGAAGGCCAGGCAGGCGGCGCCGGCCAACAGATCGGCCCGCTCCGCCTCGCTCACATAACCGAGTCTGACCACCCGGTCCTCCATCTGATGGAACTCGACGGCCGTGGCGAACGACTCGGTCCCCCACCCGTCGGGGCCGGCTACGACCAGGCGCAGGTCGGGTGCTTTGTGCCGCACCATGGCCATGGCAGCCACCAGGGTTGGGAGATCCTTGCGGGGCTCGATCGTGCCCAATGACAGCACGTAGCGGCTCCCGATCCTGGCCTGGGCCCGGGCCGGGTCTCCCCGGTCCTGAGAATCAAAACCCAAGCGGATGACATGTATGCGCTCGGGGTCGATACCCAGGATCTCCTCGGCCTCGGCTCCGACAAAAGCTGAGTCGACGTGCACATGGGCGCCCCGGGCCAGGGCCCGCTGTACCAACTCGGGGTAGACCCGGGCGTGGCTGGTCACGTAGTCGGGGTAATGCCACGGTCCAAAATCGTGCACCGACACCAGCTCGGGCGTGCCCCTCCCGGGCGGCACCACGTAGTTGGGACCATGAATCACGTCGAATCCACCGAGGCTGGGTTGATTGAACCGGCGCCACAGCCGATGGGCCGCCTGGGCCGGGAACAGCAGCGAGCGGTTGGCGACACCCGGCGGCAACTCGGTCTCTACTTGGCCCCGACCCCGCCAGCTGATGACAATGCCGGTCACATCGATATCGCTGACGGCCCCGAGGCGGACCAGCAGCGCCCTGGTCATGGCCCCGATCCCGGTGCGGGCACCGAGTAGCGAAGTCGCCTCGATCCCGATGCGAAGGCGGCGGGCGGAGGACACAGCGACCGACCCTAGCGGGCCGGACAAGGCAGGGGGACGGCGCCGGTGCCGACCGTCAGCGGTGCCCCAGTTCGTGGCGGGCCTGCTCGCCTGCGAAGCGGTCGAGAGAGGCTACCGGGTGGTTGCGCATGGCAAGGAGATCCCGCAAGAACCGCTGCAAGGGGTTCTTGGTCTGCATCACTCCCCCACCGGAGGTGGCGAACATGGTGAGGGCGGCGTCCAGCGAGTCCGAGATCGTTCGGGCTCCGAGGTAGTGGAGGCGGAGCTGAGCACCGAGGTCGAGGGCCTCGCCCCGCTCGACCACGGCCGACAGTTCCTGCCACAGCGAGACCATCGAGCGGTTCAACAGATCGACCCGGTGCAGACCTTCGGCCAGGCGCATCTGGAGTTCGACCTTCTCCGACACCGGCTTACCGCCAAAACCCGGCACCCGGGCCCGGGACTGTTCCACCCATTCCTGGGCGAACCCGGTGGCGGCCCCGAGGGCCGGTCCGGCGATGCCCCAACTGAACAGGTCGGTGAAAGCGAAGCGGTACAACGGGGCATCGTTGATCTGCCACCCCGGCCGGTCCCAGGAGGGATCGTTCATCTCGGCCATGGTGTGGGTCCGGTAGGCGGGAACCGACACCCCGGGAACCCGGATGTCCTTGCTGCCGGTACCGGCCAGGCCGGTGACGTCCCAACTGTCCTGGTCAATGGTGAAGTCATCGCGGTGGATCAGAAAGACCCTGGGCCCGGCCTTCTCCTCTCCCTCCACCAGCGCTCCCAGCAGGGCCCAGTCACTGTGGTCAACGCCGCTGGAGAAGCCCCACCAGCCGCTGACCCAGTAGCTGTCGTCACCGTAAACCCGGGCCGACCCCGTTGGCGCATACGACGAAGAGACCCTCGTCGTGGGATCGGGGCCCCAGACATCGGCCTGGGCCCGGGGATCCATGGAGGCCAGTTCCCAGGGGTGCATGCCAAGCACCGAGGCCACCCACCCGCTGGAGGCGCAGGCCGACCCAATCAGGACCACCCCTTGAAAGAAGGTGGCCGGATCCAGTTCCAGGCCGCCAAAGCGTCGGGGTTGCAGTGCAGCCAGGACTCCGGCGTCGATCAATTCGGCGATGGTCTCGTCTGGCACCCGGCCCAGGGCCTCGGTGGCCGCCGCCCGCTCCTTGATAGCGGGCAACAAGGCCCCCACCCGGTCCAGGTAGGCGGCCGGCTCGGCGGCTGGAGTGTGGGCTGAGGGCTGGGGATCAGCAGCGGAGCCGGGTGCAGTGGTCTCAGTGGCGGTCATGGTTGGGGCTCCCCTGATTCAGTTGGTGACCGCAGCGGTGCCTGCAGTCATGGCGGCAACCGGAACCGGTTCCTGGTCGGATCGGAACAGCAGTTCGGTCACGTCGTCACCCGCCCGGTAGGCGGCCAGCAGCTCTTCGGGGTCAAACTCCTCACCGATGGGATTGGCCTCAAAAGCCGGGCCCGCCATGAAGTCATTGGCCGGATCGATACCGAGCACATCGATCTGAAACTCGGACCGGTTGCCGTCGGGGTCGGCGTAGTACATCGACAGCGTCATCCCGTGCCGCAGCTTCACCACCGGGGTGATATCGAGATCACGCAGACGCTCATAGGTGGTCAGGAGGTTGTCGAGACTGTCCCACGTGTAGGCCACGTGGTGGACCCCGACGCGTCCCTTGCCCGCTGCCTCATCATCAGGGGCGGGACCGAGGTTGGCGATGGCCACCCGGTGATGTTCCTCGTCCCAGGTGAGGAAGGCCAAGGTGCCGTTGTTGTGGATGACCCGGGCCTCCAACGCCTTGGTGTACCAGTCGATCATGGCGTCGAAGTTGTGGGTGGCGTAGACCACGTGGGCCAGCTTTGATGGGGCGACCATGGGGTCCTCCAGTGGTGGGTTTGGTGGGGTGGTTTCGAACGGTGAGGGGCGGGTCAACGACCGGGCAGCAACATGGACACGAGGGCTTCGGCGTGGGCTTCGATCAGTTCCGGCGAGTCGGGATCAACGCCGAGCAGGCGGGCCTCGGGGGCGTTGGCGTAGAGCAACGAGGCCGCCCCCAGGAGTAGGTGGTACAGGATTCCCGACGGCAGCGGAGCGGCAACCCCGAGAGCGGTCACGGCATCCCAGCGGTATACCAGATCGGCGAACCGCCACTCGAGGTGGTTGTCAACCAGCCAGGTCAGCCGGGGGCCGAGCGTTGTGCCCTCGTGCATCATGATGCGGTTGAGCTCAGGGCGCCGGGCGGCGAAATGAACAAGGCCACCGATGATGGCCGCCAGCATCGCCGCATCATCATGGCGGTCGATTCCCTCGGTGTGCTCGGCCATGGTGGCCGCCATCTCATCCAACAGGCGCTCAACGGCGGCTCGCCAGAGCTCGTCCTTGGACTGGAAGTGGTAGTTGATCTGGGGTTGGTGGGCCTCGGCCTTGGCGGCAATGGTCCGGGTCGAGGCCCCGTCGTAGCCCCGGGCGGCAAACTCGGCCAAGGCGGCCTCGATCAAACGGTCACGGACATCGAGCGAACCTCGATTCACCCGTAGGCGCCCCTTGGCCGGAGCCGTCACATCGCTGTCCCTCTGGTCACGGGCCCGACGTTATCACTCGATAAAAGATTAATCAATCGATAACAAACTACCCCACCCTGTCGCGATTGGAAAAGCGTGGGCTGCTCCACTCGCGGCTCGTGCCTTCCGATGCCGGACCGGACCGCAAGTACTACCGCACGACCCCGGAGGGCGAGCTGGAGCGGAAGCGACTGACCGAGGCCTGGCGCCACCTCACCATGAAGCTCGATCTTGTCCTGAAAGCCGACAATACTGAAGGCGGCAGCCATGAACACCCTTGACCGGATCCGCATCGAATGGGCCCTGACCCGCTTCAGCTTCTACCTGGACATACGTTTCATCGCCCGGAAGCGGCGCAAGGAGTTGAAGGGCGAGCTGAGGGCCAACCTGAATGAGGCCCAAGCCGACCAGGGGATGCGGGAGGCCCTGGTCGGCTTGGGAAGCATCTGGGTGCTGGCCGCCCAGTATCGGTCCGAGGGCACCGACCGACCCCGCTGGGCGTTCGGCTTCACCGTGGCCCTCTCCATCTTCGCCGCGGGCACGATCCTCGCCATGCTGGCCGCCCTGAACTGGGCCGACGGCGCCTTGGCCCTGGACTCCGGAGCCATGGTGGAGGGAGGGCTCTTTCCCTTCCCCGGATCGCAGGTGTCGGTTGTCGACTCCGGGTCGGGGCTTTCGGTTGCCTTCGCTCTGGGCTGGCTCCCGCCGGCATTGGCCGCGGTCGGATTCGTCCTGGCGGCGAAACCGTGGCGGATCAGAGCCCGGGTCTCGGGCGCAGCAACCGCAGTCGACGTCTGAGAGTTCGCTGGCAGCAACCACGCCGAAATTCGGTTAGCCACCCGACCTGCCCGTACAATCAGCAGCGTGACCCGTGAGCATCCGACCGATGACGCCTGGACTGAGCTGGCCGCCAAGGAGCTACGAGGCCGTGATCCGGCCGAACTCCAGATGGCTACGCCGGAGGGCATCACTATCAAGCCGCTCTACGGACCGGGCGACCTCGACTCCGTCGAGCATCTGGGTTCGCTGCCCGGCACCGCCCCCTACGTGCGGGGGCCCCGGGCCACGATGTACACCAACCGCCCGTGGACGGTGCGCCAGTACGCCGGTTTCTCCACCGCCGAGGAGTCGAACGCCTTCTACCGGGACAATCTGGCCGCAGGGCAGAAGGGCCTGTCGGTGGCGTTCGACCTGGCCACCCACCGGGGCTATGACTCCGATCACGAGCGGGTCAAGGGCGATGTTGGCAAGGCCGGTGTCGCCATCGATTCCGTCGAGGACATGAAGATCCTCTTCGACGGCATCCCGCTGGATGAGATGACGGTGTCGATGACCATGAACGGGGCCGTGCTTCCCGTCATGGCCTGCTACATCGTGGCCGGTGAGGAGCAGGGTGTTGCCCCCGAAGCCATGGGGGGAACGATCCAGAACGACATCCTCAAAGAGTTCATGGTTCGCAACACCTACATCTACCCGCCCGAGCCGAGCATGCGAATCGTGGCCGACATCATCGCCTTCACCGCTCAGCGGATGCCCAAGTTCAACTCGATCTCGATCTCCGGCTACCACATGCTCGAAGCCGGGGCCTCAGCCGATCAAGAGCTGGCCTTCACCCTGGCCGACGGAGTGGAGTACGTACGGGCCGCCCTCGATCAGGGCCTCGACATCGATGCCTTCGCCCCTCGGCTCAGTTTCTTCTTTGGTATTGGCATGAACTTCTTCATGGAGGTGGCCAAGCTACGGGCCGCCCGGTTGCTGTGGTCGGAACTGATGGCCCAGTTCGATCCGAAGGACCCCCGCTCGTCGATGCTGCGGACCCACTGCCAGACCTCAGGTGTGTCGCTGACCGAGCAGGACCCCCACAACAACATCGTTCGCACCACCATTGAAGGCATGGCGGCAGTGATGGGCGGCACCCAGAGCCTGCACACCAACAGCTTCGACGAGGCCCTCGGCCTGCCAACGGAATTCAGCGCCCGTATCGCCCGCAACACCCAGCTCATCCTGGCCGAGGAGAGCGCCATCACCCAGACCGTCGACCCCCTGGCCGGCAGCTACTACGTCGAGACGCTGACGGCGGAACTGGCCGATCGGGCCCGGACCATCATGGCCGAGGTCGACGAACTGGGAGGCATGACGAAGGCCATTGCCTCCGGCATGCCCAAGCTGCGGATCGAGGAAGCGGCGGCTCGCCGCCAGGCCCGGGTCGACCGTGGCGAGGAGGTCGTGGTCGGGGTCAACAAGTACCAGACCGACAGCCAGACCGAGATCGATGTGCTCGACATCGACAACACCGAGGTTCGCCGTCAACAGCTGGCCCGTCTGGCCACCGTCAAGGCCGAGCGCGATACCCAGGCTTGCGAGGTGGCGCTGAAAGCCCTGACCGAAGCCGCTCGGGGTAGCGACAATCTCCTGGCCGCCTGCATCGCGGCCGCCAGTGCCCGGGCCACCGTTGGTGAGATGTCCGACGCCATGGAGGTGGTTTTCGGACGCTACACCGCAGAAACGCGTACCATCAGCGGTGTGTACGGCTCGGCATACGAGGACGACGAAGATTTCCAGGCCATTGTTGAACGGGTGACCGCCTTCGGGGAGTCCGAAGGACGTCGCCCCAGGATGCTGGTGGTCAAGATGGGTCAGGACGGCCACGATCGCGGGGCCAAGGTCATTGCCACCGCCTTTGCCGACATTGGCTTTGACGTTGACATCGGGCCCCTGTTCCAGACCCCGTCCGAAGCTGCCCGCGACGCGGTCGACAACGACGTGCACATTGTCGGCGTCTCGTCCCAGGCCGCAGGCCACAAGACGCTGGTTCCCGAGCTCATCGCCGAGCTACGCCAGGCCGGAGCCGACAACATCGTTGTCGTCGTCGGCGGCGTGATTCCGCCCCAGGACTACGACGAGCTGAAACAAGCCGGAGTAGGAGGTGTATTCGGACCGGGAACCAACATTCCCGACGCCGCCTCCGAAGTCCTCGACCTGATTCCAAGAGCGTGAAGTCGCCCCTGAGCCCGGAGGCGAAGAAGCTGATCAACGGCGATCGTCGCACGCTGGCCCGATCGATCACGTTGGTCGAGTCGACCAAGCCGACCGACCGCGAGGCAGGCGAGGCCCTGATCGACGAAGTTATGGCCAACACCGGCTCCTCGCTACGGCTTGGTATCACCGGGACCCCCGGGGTTGGCAAGAGCACCTTCATCGACGCCTTTGGCACCCTGCTGATCAAGCTCGGGTTTCGGGTGGCGGTGCTGGCCGTCGACCCATCGAGCAACCGGGCCGGCGGATCCATCCTGGGCGACAAAACCCGTATGGCCACGCTGTCGAACCGACCCGAGGCCTTCATCCGGCCCTCCCCTTCCGGGGGGTTGACCGGTGGGATCGCCCGCCGCACCCGCGATGCCCTGCTGCTGTGCGAGGCGGCGGGCTACGACGTGGTCATCGTCGAGACGATGGGCGTCGGCCAGGCCGAGACGGCGGTGGCCGAGATCTGTGATCTGTTCCTCCTGCTGGTGGCACCGGGCGGGGGCGACGATCTCCAGGGCATCAAGCGGGGAGTCATGGAGCTGGCCGACTTCATTGCCGTCAACAAGGCCGACGGCGAGCTGCTCTCGGCCGCCCGCCATACCGCCTCGGATTACCGTCACGCCCTGCACCTCATCCGACCGAAGTGGCCCAAGACGATCCCGCCGGTCGCCACCTGCTCAGCCCTTACCAACGAGGGCCTCGAGGATCTGTGGGTAACCATCACCGATCTCCACACCCGCCTGAGTGAGGAGGGCCGCATCGTGGCCCTGCGTCGCGACCAGTCCCTGGCTCAACTCGATCGCGAGTTCGAATACCTGATCAGCGAACGAATCACCCGCCTCCCGGCGTTCTCCAAATATCGGGAGAAGGTCGAGCAATCGGTGATCGACTCCTCACGTTCGCCGTCGAGCGCAGCGGCCGAGATGGCCCGTCGCGCGTGGCGGGAACTGGCCTGAGCCTCCGCCCGCCGGGCACAGCACCAGCTTCACCACCAGGCCCCGCCTGGCTTGGGTTGGGCGAAAGGGCTCGACGGGTTGGGCCCGGCTCCCCATTAGCCTTGGCTGGTGACCGCCGTGAACACCGTGAACGCGCCTGATCTGCCACCGTTGCTCGAAAACCGGGCAGGCCCCACCCGTCTTGCGACGCGTCTCGTCAACATCTGGAACTACCGGGAACTCCTGGGCAACCTGGTCCGCAGGGAATTGAAGGTCAAGTACAAAAACAGCATGTTCGGGTTCCTGTGGACGTTGATGAACCCCTTGCTCTATCTGGCCGTGTTCAGCGTGGTCTTCACCCTGTTCCTGCGCAGTGGCGCCCCCCGCTACGGCCTCCTACTGCTCTCGGGGTTACTGGCCTTCAACTTGTTTTCCAACGGCGTGACGGCGGCGACAACCTCGATCACCGGCAATGGTGCGCTGGTGCAGAAGGTCTGGTTCCCGCGCGAGATCCTGCCCATCGCCGCCATCGGAGGCGAACTGGTCACGTTCTTCTTCCAGATCATCATCTTGTTCTTCGGGTTGGCCATCTTTGGTCAGTCACCGGAATGGACGATGTTGTGGCTCCTCATCCCGACCCTCGCCGTCACCCTGCTGATGGCACTGGGAGCCGGGCTGCTGCTGTCGGGCCTCAATGTGCACTACCGCGACGTCCAACACTTCCTCGACCTGGCCCTGCTCACCTGGTTCTGGATGACACCGGTGGTCTACCTGTTCAACCTGGTTGGCCAGCCCTTCATCGACCGTTGGGGTGTTGGGGCCGAACGCTGGGCCATGCTCAACCCGATGACTCCCATCGTCGTCATTTTCCAGCGGGTCATCTACAACCCAACCAACTTCAGCCCGGAGAAGCAGCAGGAGACCTTCTCTCTCATGCTCCAACCAACCAGTTGGTACCTGGAGAACCTTGCCATCTCGGCGGCCTTCGGCTTCTTCCTGCTCTTTACCGGATTGAAGGTCTTTGGTCAACTGGAGCGTAATCTGGGCGAGGTGCTGTGACCGTCGCCGTCCAGATCGAGCACGTCTCAAAACGGTTCCGCAAGCACAGCGAACCGGCCAAGACGCTCAAGGAACGACTGCTCACCCTGCACAAGTCGACCGTCGAGGACTTCCACGCCCTCAACGACATCGACTTTGAGGTCTACGCCGGCGAGACCTTCGGCATCCTCGGCCACAACGGATCGGGCAAGAGCACCCTGCTGAAGTGCATCGCAGGCACCATCCAGCCCTCACAGGGGGTGATCAGGGTCCGGGGTCAGTTGTCGGCCCTGCTGGAGCTGGGTGCAGGTTTCCACCCCGATCTCACCGGTCGGGAGAACATCTTTCTCAACGGCTCGATCCTCGGCTTCTCCCGAACCAAGGTCGAGGAGATCTTCGACGACATCGTTGACTTCTCCGGCCTGGAGGAATTCGTCGACACCCAGGTCAAGCACTACAGCTCCGGCATGTACGCTCGCCTCGGTTTCGCCGTTGCGGTGAACCTGGAACCCGATGTGCTGCTCATCGACGAGGTGTTGGCCGTTGGTGACGAGGCCTTTCAACGCAAGTGCATCGAGCGGGTGCGCGGCTTCCAGCACGACGGCCGCACCATCTGCCTCGTCACCCACTCCCCGGAGATGGTGCGCAACCTCTGCGATCGGGCCCTGGTGCTCGACCACGGCAATCTGCTCCACGTCGGCGATGTTGGCGACGCCGTCACCATCTACCGGCGTTCCCTCGACCCCAACTTCCACGATGGTGACGGGGCAGGCGGCAGCCTGCACGAGGGCCAGTCCTCGTCGGGAGACTCCGAGACCCCGACGCCGGCCACCGCGACCAACGGCGACCCCAACGGTTCAGCCGACTCCGACGAGGAGCGGCAACGACTCGTTCTCGACCTCATGGGCGACAAGGCTCCGGTGACGATCACCCGAAGCTGGATCGACGGCCCCAGCGACGGCCGCACTGCGTTCCGACCGGGCGACCAGGTCGTGATCGGCATGAGCTTCA
>Ga0316192_10000252_pt1 | contig 37687 bp, 20 predicted proteins | sample MerIslwburrow_MG_FD_204931 | JGI IMG/M metagenome (GOLD analysis project Ga0316192, IMG submission 204931) | Coastal sediment microbial communities from Maine, United States - Merrow Island worm burrow | ecosystem: Environmental > Aquatic > Marine > Coastal > Sediment | place: USA: Maine...
CCGATGATTTCGAGGTTTTCGACGGTCGCAAGCAACAGGACTTGATCGGCTTCGATGCCTATGACCTGTCGTTCTCCAGTGGCAATCTGGCGCTGGAGACGCGGCGAGTTCCGGCTGCCGCTCAGCGCCACTTTTTCCTCCTCTTCGATCTGTCGTTTTCGGATCCCGCCTCGATCGTCCGCGCGCGCCACGCGGCCAAGGAGCTCGTCGCGACCGGCCTCAATCCCACCGACCTGGTGGGAGTAGCAACCTACTCCGCCGCTAGCGGCTCCAAGCTGATTCTCGGTTTCACCTCGGATCGCAGCCAGGTGGAGGTGGCGATCGATACGCTGGGCCTACCTCAGCTGGTCGAGTCACGCCGCGACCCATTGGGACTGACTTTCGCGGACATGCCAGAGTCCTGGGGGACCACCAGCAGCGGAAGCGCTGACCGCCGTGGCATTATTAATGTCGACGCCGAGGTTCGCGAGGCGGTCACGCGAATGGAATCCTCGACCCAACGGGCCAGCGACAGGAACGACATCCTGGCCCTGACCAGCTCCCTGACAGAGGTCGCCGAGCTACTGCGCAGCGTCGATGGCCGTAAGTACCTCGTCTATCTCTCCGAGGGTTTCAACAGCTCGATCGTGCTTGGCCAGGGCGGTGGCGCTACACGCGAGGAGCAGCAGGCGATCCAGAAACAGAACGACGCAGCTGCATACGGCGACTATCAGGATGTGGACAGCAATTTACGCTTCGGCGACACATCGACCCAGAACGCGCTCGGTTCCATGCTGCAGGAGTTCGTGCGCGCTGACTGCGTGATCCAGGCGGTCGACATTGGCGGCCTGCGAGCCGGAGCCGACGTCCGGCCTCGCCGGGAGAACAAGCAAGGGCTCTTCATGATGGCCGACGCCACCGGCGGGGATTTCTTCGAGAACTTCAACAACCTGACGGTGGCCATGGAGAATATGCTGGAGCGCACCGGCGTCACCTACCTACTGGCTTTCCAGGCTGGGGACCTGAAGCTGGATGGTGAGTTCCACAAACTGAAGGTCAAGCTGAAGGACGGCCCAAAAGGCGCCCGGCTAGCCTATCGACCAGGCTACTTCGCCCCCAGGCCCTATTCCGAGATCTCGCAAAGGGAGCGGATCTTCTCTGCCGCTTCCCGGCTCTATGGCGATGCCAGCGGGCAAGTGGGCACAGCAACCTTGGCAGCCCCGTTCGAGATCGGATCGCAGCTGGCCTACGTGCCTACACTGATCGAGATTCGTGGCGATGACCTCCTGAAGGGAAACCAGGGAGGCACGGTCGCAGTTGAGATCTACGCCTACGCCGTTGCCGAGAATGGCCAGGTTCGAGATTTCTTCCATCAGACCCTCGGGATAGATGTTGCCAAGGCGGGATCGACCTTCCAGGAGACCGGAATCAAGTTCTGGAACCAGTTCGAGCTGCCACCCGGAAGCTATGTAGCCAGGTCTCTGGTTCGCAATGCGGCCACAGGCACCTCCGGCGTGTCGGTGTTTCCGTTTCGTGTACCCGACGCGAGTCAGCAGGAACCGGCCCTCCTGGCGCCTATGTTTCCCGAACCTGCCGGGAGGTGGCTGATCGTCCGTGGACAGCGTGCCGAGGAGACTACGCACGACTATCCGTTCACGGTTCAGGGAGAGCCGTTTATTCCATCCGTCAAACCCGTTCTGGTGCCCGGTCAGAGTGTTCCAGTGATTCTTGCCGGATACGGACTGGGTGACTCGGTTCAGATAGTCGCAGAGCTCCTGACTCTCAATGGTGATCCAGTCGAGGGAGTCTCGTTGAACGTCGGCGAGCGAAGGCTAGCAGCCGATCCCACGATGGCTCAGTGGGCTGCGACCGTCGGACTCGGCCCTCTAGAGGCAGGGGACTACGAACTGAGATTCACGGCAACCGAGCCTGAAACCGGCGAAGCTCTTTCCAGCACAATCACGGTCTCGATTTCGGGATAGGCTCCGTGATCTCCTCTGCTGGGCTCCTGCTCAGGGAACGGCGGACGACCAATCCGCCAAATCGCCGGATTCGAAGCTGCTATCGAAGATCTCAGGGCCGTAGATGGGCGGCAGATCTGTCCCCGACACGACTCCTAGGGGCTCATAGGTCGTATAGCCAGGAAAGACCTCCCCCAGGTGCGCATTCCCCAGCCGGCGAATCAGGATCTCACTCAAGACTCGCCGGTAGTCTGTCGTCACCGCAAGGTCGGCACCGTCGAAAAGCTGATCATTGTCCAAGCCGGGCCACGTTCCCTTGACCCCACCCAGGGCATTCCCCGACAGGACCAGAACGAAACACCCATGGCCGTGATCGGTACCGCGATCGTCGTTTTCTCTGAGGCGTCGGCCGAACTCGCTCATCACAACGACCGTCAGGCGCTGCGTATAGTTGGAGCTACCGGAACCGTCCAGATCGGTGTAGAAAGCCGCCAAGGCGCTCAGGAGCTCTTCCGCGTGATTATAGAAGTACCCGCCCCCGTCATCACCCTGTCCGCTGTGCGTGTCCCAACCGCCGAAATCGACGGTTGCAACCCGCAGGCCGAGATCGAGCTTGATCATGCGCGCTACGGTCTGAAGATGCTCTGCGAGGTTGCCGCCGGGATAGACCGCCCCGTTGCCGGGAGTGTAGCCATCGCTGCCACCATTGAGCTCGATGATGTCGACGGCGTCCAACGTCTCGATTCCGGATTGATGGAGCCAACTGGTTCCGTTGTAGAGGTGCCTGAGAGCCGTTCTCTGGGCACTTCTCCACTCCCACGGACCTACGTTGAGGGAGAAACTGTCCGGATCGCTCATGTTGATGGCTTCGATGCTGCCGCGCAATGAATTCTGTTGGAGATTGCCGGCCGCCAGAGCTGGCATGATGATCTCAGTAGGAAGGTTGTTGGCTGACTGTAAATGACGGGTCAGCCATCCCGTCCCCGTGGACAGGGTGCCCGGAGTCCCGAGCTCCATGAAGTTCATGGAGTCGAAATGAGAACGGTTGTCCTCGTGCATGCCACAAGCGACGACGAACGCCACCTTGTCTTCCTGGTAGAGATCGTAAAAGGTCGCAGGAGCACCGCTCGGCCCGTCTGCTCCCGCGGGATGCAGACCGAGCTTGCTGGAAAGCGCGAGCGCCGCGTTCGAGCCGGTAGTAGGAACCGCAATGTGGGGACGCGCCGATTCGTAAAGTCCCCGATCCGCTCCGGAAATCGGCATCACCATGTTGAGACCGTCGATTCCGCCACGCAGGAACAGCGTGACCAGGATCTCCTCGTTGTAGCTGGGATCGCCAAATGCGAGAGTGTTGAAATTGGTGCCTGCATAGGCCGCGACAGCCGCTGAGCAGCCGGTGATGAACCCTCGTCGTGATGTACTCATGCCTTGGAACGCTCCTCTCGTATCCGTCGCCGTTACCGCCACAGAAATTCGGGCGACATGAAGATCAGCCCGACCATCGAGCGCAGTCGATCCTTCGTGTCCTCGTCGCTGAAATCGAGGTCGAAGTCAGGATTGAAGCCTTGCGCCATGAAGTCCACGACCTCTTGCCGCTCGGCAGGCTCCATGGGCCGATTGAGAATCCGATCGATCCAGAAGTCCGCCAGCTCATTGGCCGTGCGGGCCGAACTCGGTGTCTGGCCCAGGACATTCAGATAGGGCTGGTCATTGTCGTTGTAGAAGTCGACCAGCCAGGCGCACAGCCTCCAGCTCATCACACGCGGCGTCATACTCTTCCACGCTGTGCGAACGTCCGGATATCCGTCGGGCGCCGGCCAGCCAAAAGGCCAATGCCCGGTGCCGGAGTAGCGCCACAGAAAACTGCTGGTGTCGGAGTGGTCCATCCTCAGGATGAACTGACTGTTCGCGGCTCGGAAGGCGCTCACCGCGATCTCGAACGGGCGTTTGATCTTCTCGCCCCAGGTGGTCTTGAACTCTTCTGACAGCAAGATGGTCCGCATTACCTGCTCGAGCTGGTCGGCAGCCTGCCACTGGTCAGTAAAGACTGCAGCGGCCGCATCGACAACGCTCTGCGGGGGGTCGTCCGCGATGAACTTGCGGCAGAGCTTGCGAGCAATGTACCGTCCGGTTCCGGGATGCGATGCCAAAAAGTCGAGCACGTCCCCCCCGTCCTTCAAGTCCGTCTGGTCCGCAGACAGGAAGTTGCCGAGAACATATTTCTGGAAACGATCGTGCCAACTGGAGCGGTAGTAGAAGAGACCCGTATCTCCATCCCCCTCGCTGCCAAAAGAAAAGGACCAGCCAGTGAAGCACCGAGTGGTTTCAAAAACATCGGCGTCCACATAACCCAGGGGGCGTCCGGTGCTGTCGGTCGGTACTTGGCTCTGCGGCATGACACCGAAGTAGTTTTCGGCTCCCATGGTGTGAAGCTCGAACAGCTCGCGGCTGTAGTTCTCGTTCGGACCACCATTCGAGCTGGTGTAGTTGTCCAGGTAATGCAGCATGGCTGGACTCCTGGCAACCTTCTGCAACATGGTCCTGAAGTTGCCCAGAGCGTGCGTTCGCAGCTGAAGGTCCAGATGCGGCATGGTGGTCTGAACCCAGGAAGACCGATCCGCATAGACGTTGAAGTGATCGTGCCAGAAACTGGTCAACACCTCGAGCAGTTGCCGTTTCGAGTACATGGCGCGCATGAAGGTGGCGCGCACCAACTCCTCCCGAGGAATCCACGAAGAGTCGCGGCCATCTGGTGCCCCATCATCATTGATGTACCAGGCCCACAGAGTCTGGAGATAGGTGTTGGGATTGGAGCTCAGATCCACCGAATCGTAGTTGGCACTCGCGATCTTGGCCTCGAGCTCACTGTCGTCGATGGATGCCGGATCCAGCTGCTGAGCCACGTATACCTCGAGCCGCTCCTGCGGTGTAGAGCCCAGAGCATTGAAAGCCGCTCGGTCGCCCGGCCTCGGGCCGAATCCCATCCGATTCAATACGATGACTGGAAGGGGAGGCCTGGCGGGCAGCGCGGGCGTAGGTCGAGCCGGCTGCCTTTCCCGGCGCATCGCCGGGCCCACCAGAGCCGCTGCCTCGGCCGCCTCTGGTGCACTAGCAAGACCCGCTCCCGCAGCCGCAGCACTTAGCCCCAGAGTCTTGAGCAAGTTCCTTCGATTGACTTCGAGCTGTCGCGAATCCACCCGTTCGACCATGACCACTCCTCTTTTCGTTATTCGAAACAGAGGCCGATTATGGGTTGAATACACCCTTGCAGAAAGTGAAATAGTTCACACCCGATTCACCCCCGGCCTCTCGCATTGAGGAGGAGAATCGTCAGGAGATGACAGTGGATACTCGAGCTCAGTCGAGCGCGAGATCGAGAACTTCGATGAGCTGCTCGATCTCTTTGGGTGTGTTGTAGTGCACAAGACTCACCCGAACGACGCCATCGTCAGGATCCAAGTCGAGCGCCTCACAAAGCCGGTAGGCGTACATATGACCATGTCGGATGGCAACCGTCGATCGATCCACCACCTCGGTGATGGTCCTCGAGCTCTTTTCAGAATGCACGAAGCTGATGGTCCCGACCCGTGTCGGGCTCTCCCCGGCCGGTCCCACGATACGCACATCCTTCCTCGAGCCAAGATACTCGAGGAGCCTGGCCTGAAGTGGCCGTTCGCAGGCAGTCATCACCTCGAAAGCCTGTTCTATATCCGATCGGCTCAAGCTGGCAGTACCGTCTAGTCCCGCCACGACCTTCAGGTAGTCAGCCAGACCGAGAAGCCCGGCACAGCCTTCATGAGAGGGGCCACCGAGCTCGAACTGATAGGGCACCTCGTGAATGAAGAAGTGATTCGGCCCTGTCAGCTCGCCCAGCGCGTCGCTGTGACCCCAAAGCGCTGCCATGTGCGGACCGTAGACCTTGTAGGTCGAGTACACATACCAGTCGACCTCCCAATCGGCGACATGCATGGCACGATGAGGCGCGAAGGCGACCCCGTCCACCACGACTCGCGCCCCGGCGTCATGAGCCAGCGCAGTGATTTGACGCACGTCCACGATCTCGCCCAGGAGATTCGACACATGAGGGAATGCGACCAATGCTGTACGATCCGATAAAAGGTCTTCGAGCTGGTTCAAGGAGCAGGCGAAATTCTCGGGGTCCATTTCCCACCAACGGGTCTGGATACCGTACCGCTCGAGCCTCGTCCAGGGTCCGATGTTGGCTTCGTGGCCTGTCTGGGCGACGATCACCTCCTGCCCGGACTCCAGGACCTTGGAATAGCAATCGGCCAGCATATGGAGCAAGGATGAAGCTGAAGCACCCAGGATCACTTCTCCACCTTCTCCTCCCATGAGAAGTCGAACGAAGGCGTGAGCCTCGCCCACCAGGTCGGTGCTGCGCCTGGAGAGCTCGTAGCCCGCACCCAGCTGGACGTAGCTCTCTAGAAGATAGCTGTTAATCCGATCGGCCACCTGCACGGGCACCTGGGAGCCGCCCGCGTTCTCCAGAAACACGGTACCGGTGGCCAGCGCAGGAAACTGACTCCGGAAGTTCTGTCGCATTTCGGCTGTAACAGCATTGTTCATACTCAGTCTCCTTCGGAACGGCTACATCAAGCAGCAAAGCAGGTCCGCCTTCGGTTGCAAGGTACCAGATCGATCCGATCCAGGACACAGGTTCTTGAAACCGTCGTGAGCCAGCAGCAGGCTGATTCCCATAGGGATCGGAACTCCTGCGCCTCCAAGAGATCGAACTCGCTCCTCAGGACTGCAGGAAGGAGGGTGTGCTGATCCGTGGCGGACCCACGTTGACCAATATCGAGAACGCCGCAGGCTACGGCTCATCGAGAGCCCTATTCCGGAAGGACGAGCAAGGTGACCTAGTAGCGCGGGTCCGCATTCACTTCACGGGGATCGTACTCCTGGTGCCAGCGAGCTTCACTGGTGCCAGCGAGCTTCACTGGCACGGACTGGTATCGATTCGAGGCTCACTCGAACAAGGATGTCGAAGTGAATGGAAGCGAGCCGCTCGATTCAGAGTCCGAAACACCGGAACGCTAGTCGGGACTCCTTGCATAGCCCACCGCCGCGGCTCCGATCAGGAATACTCCCAACATTTCCAGAACCTCGTGCAACTTGATGCCGCCAAAATAGGTCCGAAGGTCTACGACATCGAAGGAGATCGCCCGGATCAGGAGAAAAGTTGCCAGGGCCGCCATGCCGAGAAGGGCACCAGAGAGTGACCGCAGATTCCCCCAACCCAGCCAGATCAAGACCAGACAGACTGTCAGTACGACGACCGCGAAGCCCCCGAAGAAAGTCACCTGGGCAATCCAGCGATTCTGATACCAGCCTTCGGACTCAGCGAGCTGGCGGCCGAAGACGTTGAGCCATACGTGGAAATCGAGCTGCTTGTTGACTCCGAGAAGCACCAGGATTGCCGAAAGCGTAATCCAGACCCTACACAAACGACTCCCTGCTTCGGGGTCTCGCCAGCACGAGGCCGCGGCCCGATAACAGAGTGCTGCCACCCCGAAATAGGCCAGGAAGACGACCCAGCCCTGGACCGTCAAGTCACCGACACCTTTCGGCGTGGGAATCATAGACACAGCAGAATACCTCCCCGCCTCGACTCGGGGATTCTAGCCTCTGCGTCTAGTCCTTGGTCAGGAAGGACTTCCAGTGGGCTGTTCCGGGCTCACTGAAGAGCGGACCTGAACGGACCATTCGTCCAGCAGTCAGAGTCCTGATCGACTAGGCCCCACCCGTGGAGTTGAAGAGCGGGCCTCCATCAATCGGTGTGTCCTTCTTGTCATGAGGGACACCAACCTTCACCAATCCCTGACAAGTAAATCCACTCTCATCCGTTGCGGTGAATCCGACGTGGTAGACCCGGCCATTGTCCGTACCCGATCGCTCGGCTCGCAGCTCCGCTGTGCTGGTGCCTAGACCCGCGCCATCAGGCGAGGTATCTCCATCACCGAGACCATTTGTTGGTTCATCCTGAAAAATGCTATCGATCGTGATGGTCGTCGACCTACCACAGGCATCCTCGACACCCCGAATCTCCATCGAGACGAACTTGTGGTTCGGCGGCCAGAGGATGTCGACGCTCGGATAGGCGTCGTCGCAGGTGGGAGGTACCTCGACACCCGTATAGGTGCTCTCATCGGTGGCTTCCACCTCATTGTCCACAGGGGCGTTGGCCAGGACCCTACCGACATTGTCATAGAACCCTTCGGTCACGGTGCCGGTGATCTGGCAAGTCATGGAATCGCGTGGCTCCAGGTAACTGCTCGGGCACCTGGCAGCTCCCTGGTGGTCGTCGGTAACCCGGATGTTACTCAGGTCTATGTTGCCTGTGTTGGTTACCTCATAGGTCCAGGTCACCGGGCATCCGATCGGGAGGTCGAGGCCATCTCCACCATCAGTCAGCTTGTCGAGCTCGACATCAGGAACTGAGCCGAAGTAGTGGCTCAAATCGGTGTCAGAGACCTCGCCAACTCGTGATGCTGCCATGGCGGTTGCCTGGTTAGCGTACTGACCCGCTTCGGCAACACCGTTGAGGGCGCAGTTCGTCGACTCACCTGGAGCAAGGTTGTCACTTCGACAGGGCACAGGTCCTTCAGGACGATCCGAGACCGTCAGTTGGCCGATCTCCACGTTGCCGATGTTGGTCACGACGTAGGACCATTGGACTGGATCACCGACGTTGACTATCGGACCTGGCTCGTCATCTGCGTCCTCACCGTTGGTCGACTTCTGAATCTCGATGGCCGCCGCTGCATCGTCTGTGCCCGTGTAGTGGCTGACATCGATATCGGAGACTCGGTTGTTGCCATCGCTAGCCCGGGCGCGACCTTCGTTGCGGTAAAGACCCTCGATTGCGAAACCGCTTGCCCTGCAAGTCATGGTTTGACCAGGCCGGAGAGCGCCTTCAGGGCAGTCGATCGGACCCAACTGGTCGTCGTCGACCACGACGCTGGTCAGCGCGACACTACCGTTGTTCGTGACCACGTAGGTCCACTGGACGGGGTCACCAATCGGGACTGACGGCCCGGGTGGGTCGTCTGCATCGATGCCATTCGTGAGCTTCTCGATATCCACAGCAGGCCCGGTGACTTGTTCAGGTGTGCCAAGGTCCCCACCCGACTCAATTGGAGACACGGCTTCGATCGACGGTGAGGCTGGTTCCGTCGGACTGTTCTCGCTGCTGCAGCCGGTTTGAATGGAAGCGACGATCGACACCACGAGAATCGACAGGACCACTAGGTAGTTGGCCTTCATAGCGGAGCCCCCCTGAGCAGCTTCAAAACTGGTTAGCAACCGACTCCAAGCTTCTGCCTATTGCCAGTCAGATGCAAGCCTCTTCTAGTATGCAGATATGGCTATCGGAAGGAACAGGCTCCAGCTCCAGGCCTTGATTCCCAGTTGTCACAGGAGTAGCGTTTAGGGGCGCCTCGACAAGGGCTCACCTGGGAAAACCCAGGGCCGCAAAGCTACGGGTCCTCGTCTCCTTCTTGCAGAGTCGGGACCAAGAACACGAGGGACTCCAAGATCGCCGGGCTGCCGAAGGCCAGCAGTGAGCGAGGATTGTCTCGACTCGCAAGACAAGGAGGCAGCCATGGCGAAAGTAGTCCGCAACACAACCATCCACGCTCCAGCTGAGGCGGTCTTCGAGTACCTCGAAGACAAGACCCACTTCCCGGAGTTCTGGCCTTCCATGATCGAGGTCTCCGACATTCGGGATCTGCCCAGCGGTGGAAAGCACTTCCATTGGGTTTACAAGATGGCGGGAGTGCGCTTCGAGGGCGACACGGACGAGAACGACTACATTCCGAACAAGAAGCTCGTCGGATACAACGAGAAAGGGATCGAGAGCACAGTGACCTGGTTGCTGAATGAGCACGAAGGGGACACCGAACTCACCTTCGAGGCCGAGTACAAGGTTCCGGTACCCCTCATTGGCAAAATCGCCGAGAACGTGCTGGCTCGATTCAACGACAACGAGGCGGTGGCCATGCTGGCCAACATCAAAGCAACCCTGGAACACTGAATCCTCGGCTGTCGAGCTCAGCCACACAAGTCAGTATCCAAGCCCAGGCGCGGTGAAGCCGCGCCTGGGCTAGAGGTCCCCGAACATCAGGCGGCGGATCACGGGCAGCGGGAGTTCCCCGTAGCTGAGCAGCGCCTCGTGGAAGTTCTTCATGCTGTAGTGCTCGCCGAAGCGACGCTGGTACTCTTCTCGCATCTCGAGAATGACCATCTCCCCAATGATCTCCCGGCCGGGAGGCGAGGGATTCTGTGAGTCGCGCTGCACCTCGATGAAGGCATTCGTCGGTTCCATCCCGATCTTCTCGACGTAGGCCGCCACCGCTTCGTCGAAGCTCATCTCACCCTTGGCCATGCGGAGCTTGGTGAGAATCCGCTGGACACGCCACATCCTCATCTGGAGACGAGCCATTCGGGTCTTGAGTGCCTCCATATGAGGGAGAACTGCCTCGTAGTAGCCTTCGTCTTCGAAGAGCTTCTCGAGATAGAACGACCAGGCCTGGCTCAGGTAGATCGACTGGTAGAGCCGCCGCATCGGACGCTCGAGGTGCTCCTCCGCGATGGCGCGCTGCACGTTGTGCCCGACCCACTCGTGGTAAGAGATGACGTGCGTCCAGTAGGGGTTGTACGACTTCAGTCGACTCAGTCGCTCCTCGTCCGTCAGGCGATCCTCCAGGGGAGTCAGCACGTAGTATCCGGAGATTCGACCTGCGATGGTCGGACCGTAGGAAGCTCCCCCGAACGACAAGATCCGCCGTCCCATTGGCGAGGTCGTTTGCACCCCGTAGTCGAACTCCTCGGGTATGTCGACGATGTGGGATCCAGGACCCCGAAGCCACGCATCGGCCAGTACGACATACCGCTCTGCCATCGGTCGAACCTCGGGCCAGGGAGGAGCCTCCTCCTTCATGAGCTCCCAAACGATGCGAAGATCGCCTGAAGGATGAATCCTGGCTGCCAGAACCTCCATCTCGGCCCAGGTCGTTGCCTCATCCGCCTCGGCGATTCTCAGCATCTCGTCGACGCCGTACTCGTCGAGTCCTTCATGAATGAACTGGTAGAACTCAATCTCCTCGGGGCGCCAGCTCGGCGAGCGGTCAGACCGCGGCAGAAGATCACTCTCCAGCCAGCTCGAGAACTCTCGGACAGCTACCAGCGCCTCGCCTCCCGCGGCCAGGAAGCCCTGCTTCAAGTCGGCATCATCGACGCACACAGTCGGCAACATCTCTTCGAGCATCTTCTCGGCGTAGTAGCTCGTGTAGATGGCGTTCTCTGTCCAGGTGCGAGCCGGTCGCTTCAAGTTCGCACGAGCGTTGTTCAGGATCTCGGGTAGCCGCAGTAGCTCGTCGCGGGCGCCTGCCACTGCCTTGTCGGGTTGGGAGCAAGGACGAAGTAACAAGCTACTCGTCTTCCACAGCGCGAGATAATCGGCTGGCACCACCTCATGGAGGCGGAGTTCCTCCAGCTCGAAGAGTCGAGTTTCGAGGTGGGCTTCGAGTAACTGTGCATCGATCGCGTCATCGTCGGTCAACTCCTCTCGATCCAGCGCCGCGAGCCGGTCCGACAACTTCCGGTAAGCCTTGGAAGTTTCCCCGTACTCCTCACTCGATCGAGTCTCGATCTTCAGCTCATCGACCTGCCTCACGAGATCGGCGAGAGCATCGGTACTGGACTGCGCAGCCATCGCAGCCGTACTCAGAAAGACCGTACTTGCCAACACGACGCCCCTCATTCGCATGACTTCTGCCCTCCGCAGGGAAACCTAGCAGAATTGACAACCAATGCGGGTCTCCCGTACCCCCACAGGTGCCAGCCGATTCAGGCTCCAAGCCGCACAAGGCGATGCGTCTTTCGCGCTGGACTCACACACTCCCCTGCTACAACCCCATTTGCACCTGTCTGTCGGCAGGAGTAGGCTGATATGTACCTCGACCAAGGTAACCCTGGCAGGGCCCGGGGCAACAAGCTGCGGATCACCGGGGTCCTCGCCCTCTGTAGAGCTACCATTGATCGACGAGCTGCCAAAGGGTTGAATCGGAGCTGCGATCCCCGCAGCCCCTAGCAGCGGAGGAAGCCATGAACCCCATCGCCACGGCCCCAACCGAGGACGCCACTATCCTGTCTCCCATCGACCGGACCGCCATCGACACGTACTTGACGCGAATGGAGCACTTAGAGCGAGCCAACAACTGGCGAAGCCTCTTAGAGCTGATGACTCCGGGCTGCGTCACCATGCCTCCGAGACACGCCACCAAGGAAGGCCGTCAGGCCTGGCTCCAGTGGGTCGAGGAGATGAATTTCCGAGTCCACGACTTCAGTCTCAAGCCCCAGGAGTTCGACGGCTGCGGAGATCTGGCCTTCGTGCGCTGCAACTATCGATGGACCTACACCTTGAAAGAGCTCGACGAGCCGATCGATGACTCCGGCAAGTTCCTGGGTGTGCTGCGCAAGCAGCCTGATGGCCAGTGGTTGGCGACCCACTGGATGTGGAACAGCGACTGCAATCGAAAGTAGTCCTTTCGCGCCACTGCTGCCCAGCATCGAGTGCCAGCCGATTCTGACTCTAGGCTGACTCTAGGCCGCGTAAGACGATGCGTCTTTCACGCTCGGGTGCCCTAGTCACCGAATCGAGGTGACGTCGTGGGACATTCGGCTCGGCTCCGGCCCGTCAAACGGGGGGAATAGGGGTCTTCTTAGGCGAGTAGCGCATGGGGATCTCTGGGGACCTCCGTCACGAGTTCCCGCGCTCCGTCTTGTCACCCTGTGGTCTTTTTCGATGCGGTGCGGCTCCTCCGCTAGCCGGGCACCAGTTCCGGCGTCCAGCCAACAAAGGGGAGCCGCGAAGGAAAGCTCCCGGTGGGAAAACTTGCTCTGAAGTCATCACCACGCAGCTTCTCCGCAGCATTGCGATAGGCACCCACAAACCATGCATAGGCCTCAACGAGCTCTCGGCGAGCCTCCGTCGTGGCCGCATGAAAGGCCGGCGCCAAGGCCTTCTTCATGCCTGGGGGTCGGCCGTGAGGGTCCTGGGCTAAGATCGCAGCCACACCCAGGGGCTGAGTCCCCTTGCGCGCATGGCGATTTGCAGTCTCCGCCTCGATCTGAGAGACCAGCTCACCAATTCGGCTACGGTAGTTCTTCTTCGAAAGATTGTGCCAACAGGGCAAAGGCTCAAGCCGCACCGTTTCCGGCGTCGCGTGTTCGAGGCGCTCAAACTTCTCTCCCCGCGATCGAGCCACATGCTCCCGGGTGCGATCGAACCACAGGCCCCGGGGGTCCTGACCCTCTACCAGCGCCTCTGCGCAGTGCGCACCAGGCCACTCTCGAGGCCGGGCCACCAGACCCTCTTTGCACCCATGGGCCAGAAGGTACTCAAGCCGATCCATCTGAGCCGCCTCTTCTTCACTGACCACGATCGCATGGTAGCGCCGACCCCAAAACTTCTCCTTCCAACCATGCAGTCGACCGGCTTCTCGTGCCAGATTCGAGTTGAGGTAGTTCATGAACCTAGCCATTTGCAGCGCGTTCTCCACGCTCAGGAGAAGGTGGTAGTGATTGGAGAGGAAGACAAAGGCATGAAGATCGACTGGGAAGAGTCTCTGGGCGCGTGCCAGGACCCCGATGATGATGGACTTCAGCTCCTCGCTCGGCTTGAGCAGAAACCGGCCCTGTATTGTCCGACAGGTCACCTCGACCAGAGCTCCCCCTCCGGGGATGAATCTCAATCTCCTAGCCACAACTCAAAGGACGCACTTCACACTCTAGATCTTGCGGATTCGGCTGGCACCTCTGTGGCGAGTGGCCCAGTTCACAGCGAGCGTCGCCGCCACCGCTTATCCTTGAGTCGGCTCAAAGACACCGAAAATGCGGCGGATGAAACCAGGAATTCGCCGCAGCCCAGTTCAACGTGCCAATGCAAGGCTCCAAACTTCTCAATCGGTTCATTCAGGGGATTCGCATCCTTACCGGCGCTGGCTGCGTTTCGCTTTACATTCCTGGAATCAAAACCCGCCCGGCTCGCCCCGCGCTTCTTCATGATGGAGATCAGGAGCCGGTCCCCGAGCTCAAGGACGACGAATCGGCGAAGAATTTCCTGCAGATGCTGGACCCCAACGCTCTGCAACTCGAGACCGATGGCTACCCCGTCTGCATCCCCAGCTCGATTGCGGACGGGGAGCTCATCGCACTGCCGTCGGACGAGATGTCGTGGCTCCTCCCTGACTCCGCCTCCCCGCAAGCCTCTCGTCGTCGCAGTGACTCAGGCGAAAAGTCCAAAGCGGCGGCCGCCGGTGCCTGGCTGGGTTTACGATTTCCTCCTGGCCAAGGCCTCGCCCCGGACCGCCTGGCGCAAATCGACTTCCTGTCAAGACTAGACCAAAGCACCGACATCGGCTCCTGGTGGAGTTGGCTCTTTGCCCTCGGCGGAGCCCTCGCCAGCCACACCGTTCAGGCGACCGCTCTTCTCAAGGACCCGCTTACCGGTCTCGCCGACCGCCGGGAGTTTCAGGCCGTCCTGTCGCAAGAGTTGGAGCGAGCCCAAAGCGAGAGCCGCCCGCTGTCGCTTCTGATGATCAATCCGGATGATTTCTTCGCTGTCAACGAGCAGATCGGCCGCGACGAGGGTGACCGCTGTGTGCGCGAGATCAGCGACCGACTTCGCATGACCCTCCGGTCCGAAGATCTGGTTTCGAGATACGGCGGTGTGATTTTTGCGGCGATCTTGCCCGACACCCCGCCCGGCGACGCGCACGAGATCGCGGATCGGCTGTGGCACTCGCTTGCCGATGAACCCTATCTCGATGGTGCTCTACAGCTGGCTTTCAGCATTGGCTGCAGCGGGGAAACAGGCACCGAAGAGGGTGCCAGCCAAATACTGGGCGCGTCAAAAGGCGGAGGAGAGGGTGCCAGCCGTTTGCTGGAGCTGGTACAGCGAGCCGATCGCGCGCTCAGTGCAGCCAAACGTTCTGGCGGCAATCAGGTCAGGGTCTGGGACAATCGAGCCGGCGACGAAGACTCTGGCAGCATCGACCGCCTGAGCGGGATCTTCACCGGTAACCTGAACACCGACTATCGCAACATGGTGCTGCTCTGGGACACGGTGAACGTCATCGCCCTCGATCCTGACTTCGACGAGCTTGTCACCCAGGTCGTAGAACGGCTGTACGAGGCTTTCAAGCCAGTGCGAGTCGGCCTTTTCTCACGCTCGTTCGATGACGAGTTCAATTTGCTTCACGGTTTCACTCGAAGCACGGGAGCCGGCAACCAGACCACTCGTCTGGAGACCCTCGATCTCAGTGCCGAGCAGAGAGCCCTGATGAAGGCGACAATTACCGAGGGCACCGCCCTGGCCCGCCAACTCACCGATTCCGACCAAGAGCTCCGCTGCTGCGCGGTGCCGCTCATCGCCGGCAACGACTGCCTCGGCTGCCTTTACTTGGACGGACGCGCCGACGCCCTGAGCCTCGACGCCTCGGATCTGATCTTCTTCCGAGCCCTGGGCTCGCAGGTTGCCACCGCCATGGACCGCACACGGCTGGCCGAGATCGAGACCCGTCGCCAGGAGCAGGAGAAACGGATGCTGCGGGCCGAGCTCAAGGAGCTCAGGCAGGCACTTCAGCAGGCCAAGCTCGTGTTCCGCTCGCCACAGATGGAGTCCCTTGTCGCCACCGCGCACCGGGTGGCGCTGACAGACGCCACCATCCTGATCACTGGTGCCAGCGGAACAGGCAAGGAGCTCCTGGCGCGAACGGTTCACGAGCTCAGCACTCGGCAGGGACAGCCTTTCGTGATCGTCGACTGCGGCGCGATCCCTACGACCCTGATCGAGAGTGAGCTCTTCGGTAGTGAGAAGGGCGCCTACACGGGAGCCCAGGCGCGTCGCGCAGGAAGGCTCGCCGAGGCCAACTACGGCACCGTGTTGTTGGATGAGATCGGCGAGCTGCCTCTGGAGGTGCAGAGCAAGATGCTGCGCTTCGTGCAGGAAAAACAGCTCACCCGGGTCGGCGGTACGCGTCAGCAAAAAGTCGACGTCCGCATCCTGGCGGCCACCAATCGGGATCTGAAGGAAGAGGTGGCCACCGGCCGGTTTCGAGAAGATCTCTACTACCGCTTGAACGTCATCCACCTAGCGGTGCCGCCGTTGAGCGAACGCCCCGACGACATTCTTCATCTCGCCAACCACTTCCTCGAGATCTTCTCTGTGCAATACCAGAAGAACGTTCGTCGACTCACTTCCGCTGCGGCGTCGGCGCTGAGCCGTCACAACTGGCCTGGCAACGTCCGAGAGCTACAGAATCGAATCATGCAGGCGGTGATCCTCACTGAAGGTAGTCAACTCGGCCCAGAAGATCTCGGGCTGACTTCGACTTCACCGGCGAGCACCGTCGCAGGAAGCGCAGGAGTGCCAGCCGATTCCGAGTCTGTACCGCTGAGAGAGACCCCCATCGCGGAAGATGTCGCCCAGGCATCCCCGGGGGCATCGATCTCGACCCCGAGCCGGTCGAACCTCGAAGTCGCCGAAGAGACCCCGCAGGACCTCGATTCCCTCTTGCTCGATTTGCGTGAGAAACTGGCTGAGCTCGTCTACGCGGCTCAAAACGGCCTCTCTCCCACCATGCTGCCTCTCGGCCGCTGGCTCGATGAAGATCTGCTCGTCGCAGCCGACACCCTGGCACACGGCGTCGCCCGCCGTGCTGCATCGATTCTCGGACTGCCGGAAACGACCTTTCGCCGGCGTCTGCGCAAGGCCAAGGATCAGATCTACGCCGGACTCTCGCCGCGGATTGCGGACTGGGAGGACGTACGACCAACCCTGTCGCAGCTCGTTGGCAGCACCGGCGAATCGGGGCTGGATCTCATCACCTTCACTCAACAGATTCTGTTGGAGGAGATCGCGGCCCGCTTTCCCGACAACGTTCGTGCGGGGGCCGCTCTACTGGCAGTCTCCAACCCCACCTACCGCAAGCGACTGGCGGAGCTCGAAGCAAGTCAGTCAGAGGCTCCCCAAGTCGCTGCGTCGTCTGCCACCGCGAACTGGTCCTCCACGGCCCCTTCAGCCGACTTCGACCCAGACTTCTACCCGCACGGCTGAGTAGGTCTTCCAGCACCTCTCCAGGCATCGCAAAATCCGGCGCTTCCGCCAGTTCTTGCACTGCAAGGCCGGGGCTTCGATCCGCCAGTTTTCGCGGACAACCAGCCTGCCCCTCCCGAGATTGCAGCATTCAAGCTGCATGTTCGGAGAGTGCTCTATTCGCATGTCTCAATGGTACGGCAGTTGCTCTTAAAGCGAGCGTTGGATGGATTGAGAAAGAAACGGCTTATGACCCATACGTGCCACACAACCCAGATCCGACGGGAGAAGGACATGCATTACGCAAATCGACAACGCGTCCTCTCGATCACTCTGGCAGTCCTCCTGCCGGTGCTCTTGATCGTCGCAACGCCATTACTCGCCAAAAACAACGGCAATGGCAACGGAAGCTCCAAGCTGAGCGATGCCGCCAGGGTCGCAGCCGATCGTGGCGGGCCAGAGATGGTGGACGTCGTCGTCCAGTACGACGCCCCTCCAGGCCATTCCGAGAACGCTCATGCGGCTTCGCTGGGCGCACAGACGAAGCACGAGTACCAGCACTTCAAGATGAAGGCCCTGCGAGTCCCGGCCAAAGCGCTCCACGGCCTGGCCAAGGGCCAGCGGGTGCGCTACGTCTCGATCGACTCGCCGATCGAGACCTCTTCGCTCGCAGCCAAGCAGACTGCCAATCTACCCGGCGCCGACGGCAGCGGAATTCTCATGCCCAGCGGAGACTTCGCGATAGCGGTGCTGGATTCCGGCATCGATCACGACGATGTCTATGTCGACTACCGGATCAACATCATCCCGCGGTACTACGAGTGTGACGAGTGGGACGGCAATGAATGCACGGAATTCGAAGAGCTCGAGGACCCCTGGGGCCACGGCACCCATGTTGCCGGGACCATCAATGGTAGGGGTGGCTACTCCTATGGCTATCTGGGCGTCGCGCCAAAAGCTCAGATCGTCGACATCCGGGTGCTCGACGAGGTCGGTCGCGGCTACGTCTCCGACGTCCTCACCGGCCTGGAGGCAGTTCTGAAGTATCGCTCCTTCTTGAATATCAAGGTGGTCAACATGTCTCTCGGCAAGGCGGTCGAGGAGGAAGCGGCCAACGACCCCCTGGTGCAGGCGGTCGAGGCCGTTTGGGACGCCGGAATCGTGGTGGTGTGCTCCGCCGGAAACTACGGGCGAGACGGCAACTTTACGATCACCAGTCCCGGCAACTCGCCCAAGGTCATCACTGTCGGCTCGATTACCGACAACGGTACGGGCACCGACTTCTCAGACGACTATGTATCGACCTACTCTTCACGAGGACCAACGCTCTTCGACCACTACCTGAAGCCCGATCTGATCGCTCCGGGTAACCGGGTCATCGCCCCGATTGCAGACGACGGAGCACTCTGGCGTGAGCTTCCCGATCGCCGGAGGTACTGCACCAGCTCCTGTTCCGATGACGAGTACTTCGAGCTCTCCGGAACGAGCATGGCAGCAGCGATGGTCTCTGGCGCCGTTACGCTGATGTTGTCCGAGGAGCCCTACCTCAACCCGGCCAGCGTCAAGGCGCGTCTGATGCGCTCGGCCCGGAAGATCCCTGGCGACCCCACTGCCGTGGGTGCCGGCGTTCTCGACATCGCAGCGGCGCTGGCTGACAACGGCGAGACCAAGAGATCGCCCAGCCCGAAGATGGCCCGCTCTGACGAGGGCCCGGTCATTCTGGTGGAAGACACGAGCGTGACTTGGTATGACGATCAGTGGAGCGCCGGTTTTCTGTGGTCCGACGGCTTCCTCTGGAGTGACGGCTTCCTGTGGTCCGATGGCTTCCTCTGGAGCGACGGCTTCCTGTGGTCCGATGGTTTCCTCTGGAGTGACGGCTTCCTGTGGTCCGATGGCTTCATGTGGTCTGACGGCTTCATGTGGTCTGACGGCTTCCTGTGGTCCGACTCGGTGCAGGACGATGATCCTCTGCTCGGCATCGATGCCGCCAGCGTCGTGCTGAGCGACGACAACTGAGACTGACGGCCTGACTCGAGGAGACGCGCCATGACTCGCATCAAGACAGACTCCCGGGCCTCGGTTTCGGTCAGTTGTTCGATAGGGGAACTGACAATGCATAAAACAATCACGCTCCTGTTTCTGGGCCTTGTTCTGGCCGCTGGTGTTGCGCTCGCTGGCAATACCTCGCCAGAGACGCAGTCGGTCATCGTCCAGGGCCCGAACGTCGAAACCGTCAAGCGGCTCGTTCTCGAGGTCGGCGGCACGGTAACCCACGAGCTCGCCATCATTCGCGCTGTTGGTGCCGAGATGACGGCCGCGCAGCAGGACCACCTCACCGCGCTCGCCCCCGAGCTAAAGATCTACGGTGATCGGTCGGTCGAAACCAGCGGAAGACGTGGAGGCAAGAAGGGCGACAACAAGAAGGACGGTAGCGGTGATGATCCAACTGACGTGGTCGAGCCACCCGCCGACGACAGCGACGACCATTTCGACGATTGGTCCCGCCTCATGCTCGCAAGTCCACCGGCACACGTCGACCGCGTCGGCGCGACCCAGGTTCACGACGTGGGAATTGCAGGCTACGGAGTGACAGTCGCGGTCCTCGATTCGGGTTCGATCCCTCATCCAGGCTTGCTCAACGATGGCCAGGGACGATCCCGCCTACTGGCCCATTATGATGCGATCGCCGGCATGGAAAAGAAGGGGCAGGACGTGACCGATTGGCACGGTCACGGCGCCCACGTCGCCGGACTCGCAGTCAACAGCGAGAGGAACTCGGAAACGGGATGGTACTACGGCATCGCCCCGGAAGCCGATCTCGTCATTGTCAGGGCGTTCGATCCACTCGGTCAAGGCACCTACGCCGACGTCATTCGCGGTATCGACTGGATCGTCGCCAATCAGGACGATTACGGCATTCGCGTGCTCAACCTCTCCTTCAGCGCCCCGCCCCACTCCTATTACTGGGACGATCCACTCAACCAGGCCGTCATGGCTGCCTGGCAGGCCGGTATCGTCGTCGTTGCCTCGGCTGGCAACACGGGACCCGATCCCATGACCATCGGCGTACCCGGGAACGTGCCTTACATCATTACGGTCGGGGCAATGTCCGACAACCTCTCCCCCAACAACCCCGAAGATGACGTCCTGGCTTCGTTCTCGTCGACCGGCCCCACCGTCGAGGCCTTCATCAAACCCGAGATCGTCGCTCCCGGTGGTCACGTACTTTCGACCATGGGATTCCTCTCCACGACCGCCTTCTACCACCCGGAATTCCACGACGGGGGCTTCTACTTCCTCATGTCGGGCACCTCGCAGGCGACGGCCATCGTCTCCGGCATTGCCGCTTTGATGCTCCAGGTCGATCCGTCCCTGACTCCGGACGAGGTCAAGTGCCGGCTTATGGCTTCGGCCCATCCGGCCGTCGATGACGCGGGCGGCTTGGCGTACTCGATCTTCCAACAGGGAGCCGGCCTGGCCAATGCGTTCGACGCCATCAACTCCACTGTCGGCAGCTGCGCCAACCAGGGTCTCGACATCGATAGGGATTTGGCTGGCACCGAGCACTACGCCGGCCTCGCTCGCCAGGCCGAAGACGGCTCCTACTACATCGTCGGCCACGACGGCTTTGTCTGGTCCGACGGCTTCGTCTGGTCCGACGGCTTCGTCTGGTCTGACGGCTTCGTCTGGTCCGACGGTTTTGTGTGGTCCGACGGCTTCGTCTGGTCTGACGGCTTTGTGTGGTCCGACGGCTTCGTCTGGTCGGATGGCTTCGTCTGGTCCGATGCTCTAACCGAGTCCGCCGCCGTCAACCTCTGGGTCTGGCAGGAGTAACGCTATGAAACGCCTTGATAGAAATTGGCTGTCGTTCGTAGCCGCCCCTTTGGCCCTGGCCTGCCTTCTGCTGATCGGCAGCCCAACGACGAAGCATCTGACACCGGTGGAAGAGACCACCAGCTACATTGTTCAGGGCAACGACCTGTCTACGGTCCGCGAAGCGGTCCTGGCAGTGGGAGCAACGATCACTCATGAACTGGGGATCATTCGTGCCGTCGGTGCGCCTTTGTCCGCTCCACAGGCAGCGGAACTCTCCCGTTACGACGGCGTAACTCGCGTCTGGCGTGACAGTCAGGTTGAGACGGCCAAGAAGGTGAACACAAACACCAGCACCGTTCCCAGCGCCGCTTACCCAGCGATGGTCGATGCCCCTCGCCTGCACGAAGAAGGGATCACCGGTACCGGAGTCACCGTGGCAGTGATCGACACCAGCATCGCCTACTTTGAAGGGATCGACAAGGATACGCAGGGTCGATACCGGATCCGCTCCATCTACTACGTCGACTCGGGAGAGGAGTACACAGAGCAGTACATCCGGGCGACGCTCGACTCCAGCGGCCACGGGTCTCACGTGACCGGGATAGTGGTCAATAGTGATTTTGGAAAAAGGAACAAGACCTACAACGGCATCGCGCCCGACGCCGACCTCGTGGTCATCGGAGCTTTCGACCGGTACGGCCGATCCAGCTATCTGGATGTTATTCAAGGCATCAACTACGCAGTCGTCAACAAGGACCGATTCGACATCCGGGTACTGAACCTGTCGTTCAGTGCTCCGCCACGCTCCCATTATTGGGACGACCCATTGAATCAGGCAGTCATGGCGGCATGGCGGGCCGGCATCGTGGTCATCGCCTCAGCGGGCAACGACGGCCCCGATCCGATGACGATCGGTGTTCCCGGCAATGTCCCTTACATCATCTCTGTGGGTGCAATGTCCGACGCAGCGACGACCCGTGACAAGAGTGACGATTTCCTGGCTTCCTTTTCGGCGTCCGGTCCGACGGCCGAGGGCTTCGTCAAGCCCGACATAGTGGCCCCAGGTGGGCACTTGATCTCGACGATGAGCATTGCGACTCAGATCGTCATGGATCACCCGGAGTTCCATGACCAGGGTTCGTACTTCACCATGTCCGGCACATCTCAAGCTGCCGCCGTGGTCTCCGGCGTAGCGACACTCCTCCTTCAGGCCGACCCCGACCTGTCCCCCGACGATGTCAAGTGCAGGCTGATGGCATCGGCTCGTCCGGCGGTCAACGATGACGGCACCCTGGCCTATTCTGTCTTCCAACAGGGCGCCGGAATGGTCAACGCCTACGATGCCGTCTATGCGACCGAATCAGGGTGCGCCAACCGTGGCCTGGAGATCGAGCTCGATCTCGCCGGAACCCATCACTACCGTGGTCGCGCCAACCAGTGGCCCGATGGCAGCTACTACATCGACGGCCTGGAAGGAGACGGGTTCCTGTGGTCGGACGGCTTCCTGTGGAGTGACGGCTTCCTCTGGAGCGACGGCTTCTTCTGGAGCGACGGTTTTCTGTGGAGCGATGGCTTCCTCTGGAGCGACGGATTCTTCTGGTCTGACGCCTTCGTCGAATTCGACGGTTTCCTCTGGTCCGATACTTTGACCGAGACCATGTCAGTCAACGTCTGGGTCGAGCAAGAGTAGCAACCCTCAGATTCCCGCCAAACTCCCTCCCCATCTCCCTCCCCATTCCCCTCCTCTCCCGGCCGGCGATCTCATCGCCGGCCGCGTGCCTTGTGGGTCCACCGCTTTTTCTCGCGCTGACAGTGCGGTTCTTTCCACCACCTTTCTTCACTGCCGCCATTTTTTCGAGATGGGTGCCAGCCGATTCGGCCGACCTCGTGCAAACCGCTTGAAATCAGGGTTTTCGAACCTTCGCGCTCGTTGCCACATTTGCATACGGCGATGGTACGACCATTGCTGTTGTCTACCAGCGACCGCAATTAGCGGAAAGAAAAGGATGACTCGAACTGAAGAACGCATCCCCAAGAAAGCAAAGGACACGATCATGAGAAAATCACACCGACAATCGGTCAATCTGATCACGCTGGCGCTGACCCTCCTGGTGGCTGCACTGCTGGTAAGCGGTACTGGCCTGTGGCAGGTCAAACCTGTCGGCCCGGCCTACTCCGCTAGCTACATCGTCCAGGCCGATAGCGTGGAAACCGCCAAGGCGCTCGTCGAGAGCGTCGGCGGCGTCGTGACCCACGAGTTGGGGATCATCCGCGCCGCTGGCGCGGATCTCAGTACAACGCAACTGACAGCTCTCGGGGTCTTGCAGACTGTCGATCGCATCTACCCGAACTACACCGCCCGGATCAGCGCCAAACCGGGTAGTGATCCCGATCCGGTACCTGTCGTCGAGACCGTTCGTGACGACTTCAACATCATCAACTACAACAACAACAATGGCACCCAGTCCTGGCTCGGGCCATGGCAGGAGAGCCAGGACGAGGGCACGGCTGGTGATGGCACCGTGCGGATCGTGGGGATGGAGCTGCAGCTTCACAATCGGGACGGCGGCTCGCTCGAGAGCATCGAGCGCACCGTGGACCTCTCGCTGGCTACAACGGCAACGCTCTCCCTGAGTTACAGCGGTTTCGGTGAAGGCGGCTTGGACATCGTAGCCGTCGAGGCTTCCGACGATGGTGGCACGAACTTCGCGGTGTTGGACCAGATCGAGATCGTCGGCTACCCCTCGGCAGCCCGAGCGTACCTGCTCGAGCAGAAGATCGCGCTGACTGGCAACGTCGCGATTCGCTTTCGAATCGCCCAGGGTCTGGCCGCTACTACCCAGTACGTCGCCTTCGACGATGTGCAAATCGAATACACCACGGGCGGGACCGACGAGACCAGCAATACCCCGCCCAGCCAGCCCGAAAGCTATTTCCCGACTCTCGTGGGAGCCGATCTCCTGCACGCCGAGGGGATCAATGGAGCCGGCGTGACGATCGGCGTCATCGATACCGGCTTCTTCCCGACCAGCGGACTCTCCAGGGACGCAGACAACAATACCCGAGTGCGTTTTCAGTACGATGCGATTCAGGACAGGATCGAGCGGCGACCGGGCAAGGGCGACGACGACCTCCACGGCCACGGCGCTCACGTGGCTGGCATCGCCCTGAGCTCGAATACCAGCGCCTCACAGTTGTACCACGGCATCGCGCCTGGCGCCGACATGATCTCCGCCAAGGCGTTCGACGCCAATGGGGTCGGCAGCTACGCCGACGTGATCCGCGCGCTGGACCGCGCAGTCGAATACAAGGATCAGTTCAACATCCGGGTTATCAACCTCTCGTTCAGCGCCGTGCCGCAGTCCCACTATTGGGACGACCCCTTGAACCAGGCGGTGATGGCGGCATGGCAGGCCGGCATCGTCGTGGTGGCATCAGCCGGTAACGGGGGTCCAAACGCGATGTCCGTGGGAGTACCCGGCAACTTGCCCTACGTCATCACTGTCGGTGCCATGACCGACAACCTGACGCCGCTCGACCCGAGCGACGACTACCTGGCCTCCTTTTCGGCCTCCGGCCCGACCTTTGAGGGCTTTGTGAAACCCGAAATGGTGGCTCCGGGTGGACACATCCTTTCGGTGATGGACAAGAGCGACACGCTACCCACTCTGTATCCCGAGTTTCACGACGGCAACATCTTCTTCACCATGTCGGGGACCTCGCAGGCGGCCGCCGTTGTCACCGGCGTAGCCGCATTGATGCTCCAGGCAGACCCCTACCTGACACCTGATGACGTCAAATGCCGACTGATGGCCTCGGCGCGACCAGCGGTCAATCCAGACGGCACGATGGCCTACTCGATCTTTCAGCAGGGAGCGGGCGTGGTCAACGCCTACGACGCCGTCTACGCGACGGAGACGGGCTGCGCCAATCGCGGACTCGACATCGGTCTCGACCTCGACGGCAGCCAGCATTTCAGGGGCCGAGCCAATCAATGGGCAGACGGCGACTACTACCTCGACGGCATGGAAGGCGATGGCTATTCCTGGACAGGTGGCTTTCTTTGGAGCGACGGCTTCCTGTGGTCCGACGGCTTTCTCTGGAGCGATGGCTTCCTCTGGAGCGATGGCTTCCTGTGGAGTGACGGCTTCTTGTGGTCCGATGGCTTCCTGTGGAGCGATACCTTCTTCGAGTTCGAGGGCTTCCTCTGGTCGGACGCCCTGACCGAGGCCGCGGCCGTCAACGTCTGGGTCGAGCAGGAATAGTTATGAACAGACAAACCGTTCGACGACTCATGATCTCGAGGCATGCCATGATCAACAGGTCACGCAACTACCGCATCTCACTTGGTGTCTGTTTGCTGGCTGTCGGACTTCTCGGCTGTGCCTCGGCCGGATCGTCCAACGCCTCTCGAGCCATCACCGAGTCGCCCTCGGCGATGATCGTGCAGGGTCAGGACGTCGAGGCGGTAAAACGCCTGGTCGTCGAGGTCGGCGGCACCGTAACGCACGAGCTCGGCATCATTCGTGCCGTCGGGGCCCAGCTCACACCCAGTCAGCACGCGGCGCTCGTGAAGCTCGATCCCAGCCTCCGCGTCTTAGAGGATTCGACCGTACAGACCAGTGCCAAGGGAGGCAACGGAAAGGGCAAGGGCAAAGGTCCGTACAAGACGCAAAGCTCACTGACCTCTTTGATCGACGCTGATCTCCTCCATCAGGAAGGTATCACCGGCTGGGGCGTGACGATCGCGGTCCTCGATACCGGGATGTGGGGAGACGATCCGATCGCGCAGGATTCTCAGGGAAGAGACCGAATTCTGGCGGTCTTCAACGCCTCGACAAACGAAGGCTCCCACGCCGGAACGGCAGACAAAAGTGGACATGGGACTCACGTGACCAGTCTCATGGCCAATAGCAAGCCCAATGGCACCGGCGATTTCAACGGCGTAGCCCCTGATGTCGACCTGATCTCCATCCAAGCCTTCGACGCCGTAGGCCACGGCACCTACGCCGACGTGATTCGGGGCATCGACTGGGCGGTGGCCAACAAGAATCTCTATGGCATCCGGGTTTTGAATCTCTCCTTCAGCGCTCCGCCTCAGTCCTACTACTGGGACGACCCTCTCAACCAGGCCGTGATGGCCGCCTGGCGCTCAGGAATCGTCGTGGTCGCCTCGGCCGGCAACACGGGGCCCGATCCCATGACCGTCGGCGTGCCCGGCAACGTGCCCTACATCATCACCGTCGGTGCCATGTCCGACAACTTCACGCCCGACGACCGCACCGATGACATCCTGGCATCCTTCTCCTCGGTTGGGCCAACCTACGAAGCCTTCGTCAAGCCCGAGATTGTCGCTCCTGGCGGCCACCTGCTGGGCAGCATGCAGAGAAAGGTCAAGATCGCCAAGCAGCACCCCGATTTTCACGATGGCGGAAGCTACTTCACCATGTCGGGAACCTCGCAGGCGACAGCGGTTGTCAGCGGTGTCGCGGCTCTGATGCTGCAGGCCGACCCATCCCTGACGCCCGATGACGTCAAGTGCCGGCTGATGGCCTCGGCTCGGCCAGCCGTCAACGACCAGGGAGCTCTGGCCTATTCGATCTTCCAGCAGGGTGCCGGCGTGGTCAACGCCTACGACGCGGCGTATGCGACCGTCGCCGGCTGCGCCAATCAAGGCCTCGAGATCGATCTGGACCTGGCTGGAATCGAGCACTATGCGGGCCTCGCACGCCTGGCCGAGGACGGCTGCTACTACATTCTCGACCACGACGGCTTTGTCTGGTCCGACGGCTTCGTCTGGTCGGATGGCTTCGTCTGGTCTGACGGCTTCGTCTGGTCCGACGGTTTTGTGTGGTCCGACGGTTTCATCTGGTCGGACGGATTCGTCTGGTCCGACGGCTTCGTTTGGTCCGACGGATTTGTCTGGAGCGATGCCCTGACCGAGCCCGCCTCCATCAACGTCTGGGTCGAGCAGGAGTGACGTCATGAAGACCCTTGCACGTAATGCCCTACTTCCAGCCTTCCTCTTGGGTCTGGTTCTTATTTCGACCGCGGCCATGGCCGGCAAGCCGAACTCGAATCGCGGCGGCAAGGAGAGGATTCCCGAGACTTTCTTTCCCACTCTCATCGGGGCCACCGCGCTTCACCAGCAAGGCATCACCGGCCAGGGCATCGGGGTCGCCATCCTCGACACCAGCATCTGGACCTTTGAAGGGGTTGCCTTCACCAGCGACCACACCTGGCGTCTGGATCAGTACTACGACGCCGTCGAAGATTTTGAAGCGATCTGGGCGGTAGGCGCCTACAGCGGTCCGTGGCCCAATCCCGACAATGCAGGCCACGGCTCGCACATTGCCGGCGTCATGGCCAACAGCGAGAAGAAGAATGGCAGTGCACCCTACAACGGTGTGGCACCGGATGTGGACCTGATCATCGTGCGCGCGTTCGGCGACACCGGAGAGGGCTCCTACGCCAATGTGATCCGCGGAATTGACTGGATTGTTGCCAACAAGGACGCCCTCAACATCCGGGTCCTCAATCTCTCCTTCAGCGCGCAGCCCCAGTCCCACTACTGGGACGATCCGCTGAACCAGGCCGTGATGGCTGCCTGGCAGGCCGGCATCGTGGTGGTGGCCTCGGCCGGCAACACCGGACCCGACCCCATGACCATCGGCGTGCCGGGAAATGTCCCCTACATCATCACCGTAGGCGCCATGTCGGATTCGGTGACGCCCGAGATCGCTGACGACGACTATCTCGCCTCCTTCTCAGCAACCGGGCCGACCTACGAGGGTTTTGTCAAACCGGAAATCGTGGCTCCTGGCGGGCACGTGACAGCTCCGATGAGCCCCTCGAGCATGATCGCCACTGAGCACCCGGAATTCGTCCCGGAGGCCAACTACTTCACGATGTCGGGTACCTCACAAGCGGCGGGAGTGGTTTCCGGCGTGGTGGCCCTGATGCTCCAGGCCGAACCCTGGCTCACTCCGGATGACGTCAAATGCAGACTGATGGTCTCGGCCCGACCGGCCGTCGAGAGTGACGGCACTCTCGCCTACTCCGTGTTTCAGCAGGGAGCCGGAATGGTCAATGCCTACGACGCCGTCTATGCGACGGAGACCAACTGTGCCAACCGAGGACTTGACATTGGTCCGGATCTCGCAGGATCCCAGCACTACCGTGGGCGCGCCAATCAGTGGTCCGACGGCAGCTACTACATCGACGGCTTGAACGGCGATGGATTCCTATGGTCCGACGGCTTTCTGTGGAGCGACGGTTTCCTCTGGTCGGACGGCTTCCTCTGGAGTGACGGCTTTTTGTGGTCCGACGGCTTTCTATGGTCCGACGGTTTTCTGTGGAGCGATGGATTCATGTGGTCTGACGCCTTCGTCGAATTCGACGGTTTCCTCTGGTCCGATACTTTGACCGAGACCATGTCAGTCAACGTCTGGGTCGAGCAAGAGTAGCAACCCTCAGATTCCCGCTAAACTCCCTCCCCATCTCCCTCCCCATTCCCCTCCTCTCCCGGCCGGCGAGCTCATCGCCGGCCGCCGTGCTTTCAGGCGGTCTCTCGGTCAGAGGTCGCCGCCTTCGTTCGACACCGATTCTTGTCCGAAGCCGCCGTTTCTTTTCGGCACCGACTCTTTCCCGACGACACCATTCTTTTCCTCGAGCTGAGAGCAGGCCGCCGGGCTCTTCGTGAGCTACTCAAAAAGCCCATCAGTAGGCTCATTCTGGACCCTGGTGGCCATCAAGCCATGTACAACTCTCGATGGTATGGCGGTTGCTGTAGAAGCGAGTGCATTGAACGACACCGAGAAGAAACGGAATCTACCGACGCCAACCAACGACCACCCAATACCCAAGGACACGGTCATGAAAACCACTACACAAACATCAACTGCCCTCATCGCGGGTCTTGTGGCGCTAGTCGTGTTGTCTGTGCCGGGAAGCTCGGTCGCTGGTACTGCCGATAGCACGGCTCCGGCCCAGGGCAGCGGCCGGCTCGAGATCAGCGGCAACAAGGTCAAATGGACTCTCACCAACGAGACCGGCAGCCGCATCTATCTCGAGGATCTGCATCTCGAATGGCCGGAGGCCAATGGCTCGGTGAAAAAGATCAAGCTCGCGGGCGACGTCTACAAACGTTTCGCCTCCCCTCCGTCGCTCCATGTCGAAGGTCTGTGGGACGGCAATCTCGACGATCGCAAGATCGATCCCTACCAGGTCAAAGCCCTGGAGATCGAGTTCGAGAACGACGCTGAGCTGCTGGTCAACGACTACTTTCTGGAGGCTGACTTCGGAGGCGGCAGCTCTCTGGTCTTCGTCCCATTCTCGGCGGACTGCCCGATCCGGGTCAGTGGCAATCTCGCGCTGAGCGGCGACAAGGCAAAGCTCGCCTTCACCAACGATGGCGACTCGACCGAGTACCTTGCAGATCTACAGATCGGCTGGCCGGCGATCAACGGCCAGCTCGAGAAGGTCAAGTGGGACGGCCACACCCTGTGGGAAGAGCTGAGCCCGGCCCCGACGCTGACCGTCGACGCTGTGTCGCAGGTGAGCTCCAACGATCGCAAGATCGATCCGGGTCACACCGGGTATCTCGAAGTGCAGTTCGTAGACGACGTGGATCCGATGGCGGATCGCTACCAGATCCAGACCGACTTCGGGGCTGACTGCTCGTTGATCTTCACGCCCAACGGCGCCCGAGCTACCGGCGTCACGCCCTTCGATGCCTCATACGTCATCTATGCCGATATCCTGCAATCACAAGGAATCACCGGCGACGGAGTGACGGTGGCCGTCGTCGATACCGGTATCTGGCAGGAGTCTCGGCTCAAGAAGAACCGTCATGATGACGACCGCATCGTGGCCGAATACAACGCCCTTAAAGACGAAACGGGTAAAGGAAAAGCCAAGGACAAAAACGGCCACGGCACCCACGTCGCCAGTCTCGTCTCCAACAGCGAGCGATTCGAGAACACTTTCTTCGCCGGTGTGGCGCCGGACGTCAATCTGGTGGTGGTGCAGGGGTTCGATGAGGAAGGCAAGGGTCGCTACGCCGACGTGATCCGCGGACTCGACTGGATCCTGCAGAACAAGAATGCCTACGACATCCGCGTCGCGAATCTCTCCTTCAGCGCGCAGCCTCAGTCGTTCTACTGGGATGACCCACTGAACCAGGCGGTCATGGCTCTGTGGGATGCAGGAATCGTCGTCGTGGCCTCGGCCGGGAACGGCGGCCCGGATCCAATGACCATCGGTGTTCCGGGGAACATCCCGTATCTGATTACCGTTGGAGCCATGTCGGATGCCGTGACGCCCGAGAACTACGGCGACGACTTCCTGGCCTCTTTCTCAGCTACCGGTCCGACCTACGAAGGCTTCGTCAAGCCCGAGCTGGTCGCTCCCGGCGGCCACCTGCGGGGTGTGATGGACAAGGGTGGTCACATCGCCAAAAAGCACCCCAATTTCCATGATCGCGGTAAGTACTTCACCATGTCGGGCACGTCGCAGGCAGCGGCGGTGACCAGCGGTGTGGTGGCGCTCATGCTGCAGGCTGACCCGACACTCACCCCCGACGAGGTGAAGTGTCGGCTGATGTCCTCAGCTCGGCCCGCCATCGACTCGCAAGGCTCGCTGGCCTACTCGGTCTTTCAGCAGGGCGCGGGAATGATCAACGCCTATGGGGCCACCTACTCGAGCGATGCCGGGTGCGCCAATCGCGGTCTCGACGTCGGCAAGGACCTGGCTGGCCTCGAACACTACCGGGGCCGCGCCAATCAGTGGACCGATGGTGCCTACTACCTCGACGGCATGGAGGGCGACGGCTACAGCTGGACTGGAGGATTCATGTGGAGCGATGGCTTCATGTGGTCCGACGGCTTCATGTGGTCCGACGGTTTCATGTGGTCCGATGGCTTTCTGTGGAGCGATGGCTTCATGTGGAGCGATGGGTTCATGTGGTCCGACGGCTTCCTGTGGAGCGATGGCTTCATGTGGTCCGATTCCCTGACCGAGACCGTCGGCATCAACGTCTGGGTCGAGCAGGAATAGCCATGAACAGACAAACAAACCGACAACTCACGATCTCGAGGTACGTCATGAATACAATCCTCAGAACGGCCTTCACTACCGGCACTTGCTGCTTCCTTGCCTTCGGCTTGCTGGCCTGCGCCTCGGCGACGCCGCAACCTGACACCGCTTCGATCGCGGAGTCCACCAGTTCTGTCATCGTCCAGGGCCCTGACATCGAAACGGTCAAGCGGCTCGTTCTCGAGGTCGGCGGCACGGTAACCCACGAGCTCACCATTATTCGCGCTGTGGGTGCCGAGATGACGGCCGCGCAGCAGGACCGCCTCACCGCGCTGGCCTCCGACCTGAAGATCTACGTTGATGGGACTGTAGAGACCAGTGGCCGCGGCAATGACAAGACTGGTGACACGGTCCTGCTCGACGATGACAACGGGACCGATCCCTACACCGGCAACGAGTGGCTCTGGGAGCCAACCGTTCAGACCACGCCTGCGGCCATGCTGCAGGCCGACGTTCTGCATCAGGAGGGGATTACCGGCTTGGGAGTTACCGTCGCCGTCCTCGATACCGGCCTGCACGACTTTGCCCCCGTCATGTATCGAGATGGCCAGCCCCGAGTCCTCGGACATTACAACGCCACCCGCAACAAGGTCTGGAACAATCCCCTTCGCCACAGCGACGGCAACGGCCACGGTGGACATGTCAACGGATTGATCGTCAATCGCGAGGTGCACGGTCCAACGGGCACCTTCTATGGCCTGGCCCCGGGCGCCGATCTGGTTGTCGTCAAGGCGTTCGACGATCAGGGTCAGGGTACCTATAGCGACGTCATCGCCGGAATCGACTGGATTGTCAACAACAAGGACGCCTACGGCATCGGCGTTCTCAACCTCTCCTTCAGCGCTCCGCCGCGCTCCCACTACTGGGACGATCCCCTGAACCAGGCGGTGATGGCAGCCTGGCAGGCGGGCATCGTAGTGGTGGCCTCGGCCGGCAACCTCGGGCCCGATCCGATGACCATCGGCGTCCCCGGCAACGTGCCTTATGTCATCACCGTCGGCGCCATGACCGACAACTACACACCCGACGACGCCAGTGATGACCTGATGGCTTCGTTTTCGTCAGCCGGGCCCACCTTCGAAGCCTTTGTCAAACCGGAGATCGTGGCCCCTGGAGGCCATGTCGTGTCCTCGATGGGCTGGTGGACGACGATCGCCGAGGAGCATCACGAGTTCCACAACGGCGGCGACTACTTCGTCATGTCCGGCACTTCCCAAGCAGCGGCGATCGTCTCTGGCGTAGCCGCGTTGCTGCTCGAGGCCGACCCGTCTCTAGCGCCCGATGACGTCAAGTGTCGGCTCATGGCCTCGGCTCGGCCAGCAGTCGAGGACGACGACGAGCTCGCGTACTCCGTCTTTCAGCAGGGAACCGGTCTGGTCAACGCCTACGACGCCGTCTATTCCACCGCCAGCGGCTGCGCCAACCAAGGACTCGACATCGACCTGGATCTGGCTGGAGTCGAGCACTACGCCGGCCTGGCTCGCCAGGCAGACGACGGTACCTACCACATCCTCGGACCCGATGGCTTTGTCTGGTCCGATGGTTTCGTGTGGAGTGACGGCTTTGTCTGGTCCGATGGCTTCGTCTGGTCCGACGGCTTCGTCTGGTCCGACGGCTTTGTCTGGTCGGACGGATTCGTGTGGTCCGATGGCTTCGTCTGGAGTGACGGTTTTGTCTGGTCGGACGGCTTCGTTTGGTCGGACGGCTTCGTGTGGTCCGATGCCTTGACCGAGCCCGCCTCCATCAACGTCTGGGTCGAACAGGAGTAATGCCATGAAACGCCTCAAGTCAAACTCATTTGCCTGGCTGACAGCTCCGGCGGCACTCGCCTGCCTGTTGCTGGTCGGCAGCCCACCTGCCGAGCTAGTAACACCGGCCGGCCCCGACACCAGCTACATCGTCCAATCGGGGAGTGTCGCGGAAGCGACTCGACTCGTCGAAGAAGCCGGGGCCACAGTAAGTCACGAGCTAGGGATCATCAACGCGGTTGGAGTCGTAGCGACCCTCGATCAACTCGAAGCGCTGCGAGGCCGATCCACCGCCTTGCGTATCTATCCCAACCAGAAGGCTGTGGTGGCGAAAAAGGGAGGTAACAAGGGAGGAAAAATCCCCCTCCTGGTCGACCCGGACAGCGTCTACCCCACCATGGTCGGTGCGGACCTCCTGCACGAACAGGGCATTACCGGGACCGGTGTCACGATGGCTGTTATCGACAGCGGAATGTCCAACAGCGCGTACATGACTTATGACGACTCCCACCAGTGGCGCCTGCTTGCACGTTACAACGCCATCACGGACCAAATGGATCGCCTGGGAGACGAGGATGTCGTCATCTATGGCGTCTATGGCGGCAACGACTCCAACGGTCACGGGACCCACGTCGGCTCTATCGCTTTCAGCATCAACACGACTCTCTTCGACCCGAACACCGGCGAGTACTCCGGCCTTTACCACGGCGTCGCCCCCGGAGTGGAAGTGGTTAGCGTCAAGGCCTTCGACCGTGATGGGTCCGGCTCCTATGCCGACGTCATCCGTGCCCTCGATTGGATTGTGACCTACAAAGATGTCTACGGTATCCGGGTCCTGAACCTCTCCTTCAGCGCCGAACCGCAGTCCCATTACTGGGACGATCCGCTCAATCAGGCGGTGATGGCGGCTTGGCAGGCAGGCATAGTGGTCGTGGCTTCGGCCGGCAACGCGGGCCCCGATCCCATGACCATCGGTGTACCAGGAAACGTTCCCTACATCATCACCGCCGGCGCGATGACCGACTACTACACCCACCCCAACGAGAACCAGACGGATGACCGTCTGGCCTCGTTCTCGTCTGCCGGCCCAACCTTTGAAGGTTTCGTGAAACCAGAGCTCGTGGCACCAGGCGGGCACATTCTTGGCATGGTCCCCTATTCGTCTGCGCTGTCCACCGACCATCCAGAGTTCTACGATGCCGAGCACGAGTTCTTTACGATGTCGGGCACCTCGCAAGCGGCAGCAGTGGTCAGCGGGGTTGCTTCGCTGCTGTTGCAGACAGAGCCCTGGCTCACCCCGGACGACGTCAAATGCAGACTGATGGCCTCGGCGAATCCGGCGGTCGAGGATGATGGCACCCTGGCCTATTCGGTCTTCCAGCAGGGCAGCGGGATGGTCAACGCCTACGACGCCGTCTATGCGACCGACTCCGGCTGCGCCAACCGAGGTCTCGACATCGATCTCGACCTGGCCGGATCCCAGCACTACCGCGGACGGGCGAATCAATGGCCCGACGGCAGCTACTATATCGACGGACTGGAAGGCGATGGCTTCCTGTGGAGCGATGGCTTCCTCTGGAGTGACGGCTTCCTGTGGAGCGACGGCTTCTTCTGGAGCGATGGTTTTCTCTGGAGTGATGGCTTCCTGTGGAGCGATGGCTTCCTCTGGAGCGACGGATTCTTCTGGTCTGACGCCTTCGTCGAATTCGACGGCTTCCTCTGGTCCGATGCCTTGACCGAGCCCGCCTCCATCAACGTCTGGGTCGAGCAAGAATAGGAACCCCCTTTATCCCACCCCAACTCCTTCCCCACTCCCCTCCTCACCTACCACCTCTCCCGGCCGGCGAACTCCTCGCCGGCCGCGTGCCTGTGAGCCCGCCACTTTTTTGCGCGTCACGATTCACTCGCGCTCAGTATTTCGTCGTCGGACTCATCGGTCCTTTCCGAACAGGTGCCAGCCGATTCCAGCGAGCGAGGAGTATTCCCTTTGGAATCCAGGTTTTCGAGCCCTTGCAGCCGCTGCTACATGTGCATCTATCGATGGTATGGCAGTTGCTGCTCTTGTCCGGAGAACCCGAACTTCGGGGAAGAAACGGATGCCAGCCACCAACGCAGCCTTAGCCAACGAAAGGACGCGATCATGAATGGACCGCGCCACCGTGAGGTCCCACTAGTCCACCTAGCTCTGACGCTCTTGCTGGTCACCCTACCGGTAGGTGACACCCCGGCTCTCGCCAATCACGACAACGGCGCCCCAGCCAACGCGGTGATCGTCCAGGGCCCGACTGTGAGTACGGCCCGAGACCTGGTCCTCGCGGGCGGTGGCAGCGTGACCCACGAGCTGCCCATCATCCGGGCCGTAGCAGCTCGGCTGACGGCGACTCAACAGGAGCGTCTCGTGGCTCTCGCTCCCGAGCTGAAGATCTACGGTGACCGGACCGTCAGCATCACCGGCAAGCCCCCCAAGGACGGCGATAATACCTCTACCGACGAGCTCACCGGCATGCCGTTCAACGATATCGTCGGTGCCGACCAGCTGCACGCAGCGGGAATCGACGGTACCGGAGTCACCGTCGCTGTCGTCGATACCGGCCACTACTCACAGAGAGGACTCAACAAGAACACCACGAATCAAGTTCGAGTGCTGGCGCAGTACGACGCCCGCCTCGATCAGCAGCAGGAATACAATCCTCTCCTCAATACCGACGAGAACGGACATGGTGCGCATGTAGCCAGCGTCGTGGTCAACAGCGCCAACCTGGGCTCCAACAAGAGTCCCGCGTTCGCTGGCGTCGCCCCCAACGCCGAGCTGGTCGTCGTGCACGCTTTCGATCGGTACGGCAGCTCCACCTATGCGGACGTGATCCGCGGGCTGCAGTGGATCCTCGACAACGCAGCCAGCTACGGGATCCGGGTGGTAAACCTCTCGTTCAGTGCCGAGCCACGGTCGTACTACTGGGACGACCCGCTGAATCAGGCCGTCATGCGCCTCTGGCAGGCGGGCATCGTCGTGGTGGCCTCAGCCGGCAATCGGGGACCCGAGGCGATGACCATCGGCGTTCCCGGCAATGTGCCCTACGTGATCACCGTCGGTGCGATGACTGACAACTTCACGCCCCGAGATCCCGCCGATGACCTCCTGACCTCGTTCTCCTCGACCGGTCCCACGGTCGAAGGCTTCGTCAAGCCCGAAGTCGTCGCCCCGGGCGGCCACGTCAAAGGGCTGATGGCGACCAGCACCGAGCTCGCGGTGACCCATCCCGAGTTTCACGATGGGGCCAACTATTTCGTGATGTCAGGGACCTCGCAAGCGGCCGCGGTGGTGACCGGCGTCGTGGCTCTAATGCTTCACCAATCGCCATTTCTGACCCCGGATGAGGTGAAGTTCCGCTTGATGGAGTCCGCCCGCCCCGCCACCTTCAACCGCGGCAGCCTGGTCTATCCGGTCTTTCAGCAGGGTGCAGGCAGGGTCGACGCCTACGGAGCGGTCTACTCGGACTCCCCGCTCGTGGCGAACCGCGGACTCGACATCGACCTCGACCTGGCCGGCCTGGCCCACTTCGGTGGTGCCGCCGACGCCTACGCGAGCAATGGCGGACAGGGCTACACCTTCTTCGTTCGCGACGCCGACGGCAATCCGGTCGAAGACGACGGATTCCTATGGTCCGACGAATACGTGTTTCAGGACGGCTTCCTGTGGAGCGACGGCTTTCTGTGGAGCGACGGCTTCTTCTGGTCGGACGGCTTCCTGTGGAGCGATGGCTTCCTCTGGTCCGACGGCTTCTTGTGGAGCGACGGCTTCTTATGGAGCGACGACTACACCCATTTTAGCGGCTTTCTGTGGAGCGAGACCTATGTCGAGCCAGCCTCCATCAACGTGTGGGTCGAACAGGAATAGAACTGAACAGACAAGCGACTCGATGACTCGTCCTGGCGGGGGAATCATGAATCAGATCTTTCGAAACAACTCAGCTTCAGGCATCTGTTGCCTCCTCGTCCTGAGTCTGATGGCTTACGCATCGGCGACCCCGTCCTCTGACGTCGCACAGGTCGCAGAGACGACCGGCTCGGTCATCGTCCAGGGGCCGGATCTCGGCACGGCCAGACGGCTGGTTCTCGAGGTCGGTGGAACGGTGATCCACGAGCTCGCCATCATCCGGGCCGTTGCAGCGCAATTGACGGCGACACAGCTGGACCGCCTCACCGGGCTGGCTCCCGAGCTGAAGATCTACGGTGATCGGGCCGTCGAGACCAGTGGCCGCGGCAATGACAGGACTGGTGACACAGACATTCTCAACGACGACAATGGCAGCGATCCCTACACCGGTAGCGAATGGATCTGGGAGCCGACCGTTCAGACCACGCCCGCGGCCATGCTGCAGGCCGACGTGCTGCATGAACAGGGGATCATCGGCCAAGGGGTCACCGTCGCCGTCGTGGATACGGGCCTACACGATTTCTCCAAGGTCATGTATCGCGATGGCCAGCCCCGCGTTCTGGGCCACTACGACGCCACTCGCAACAAGGTCTGGAAAAATCCCCTTCGCCACAGCGACGGCAACGGCCACGGCGGTCATGTCAACGGCCTGATCGTCAATCGCGAGGTGCACGGTCCAACGGGCACCTTCTACGGCCTGGCCCCGGGCGCCGATCTGGTTGTCGTCAAGGCGTTCGACGATCAGGGTCAGGGTACCTATAGCGACGTCATCGCCGGAATCGACTGGATTGTCAACAACAAGGATGCCTTTGGCATCGGCGTTCTCAACCTCTCCTTCAGCGCTCCGCCGCGCTCCCACTACTGGGACGATCCCCTGAACCAGGCGGTGATGGCAGCCTGGCAGGCGGGCATCGTGGTGGTGGCCTCGGCCGGCAACCTCGGGCCCGATCCGATGACCATCGGCGTCCCCGGCAACGTGCCTTATGTCATCACCGTCGGCGCCATGACCGACAACTACACACCCGACGAC
>Ga0316192_10000253_pt1 | contig 37666 bp, 24 predicted proteins | sample MerIslwburrow_MG_FD_204931 | JGI IMG/M metagenome (GOLD analysis project Ga0316192, IMG submission 204931) | Coastal sediment microbial communities from Maine, United States - Merrow Island worm burrow | ecosystem: Environmental > Aquatic > Marine > Coastal > Sediment | place: USA: Maine...
ATTTCTCTCCTCCACAACTGTCACCCTGCTGACCGAACGCCGTAACCATCAACCCTGGGGGATAGCAGGCGGCGCACCCGGCCAAGCAGGCCAAAATTACCTCAATGATGAACAGCTACCCGGTAAGACATGCAGGCAACTGAAGCCAGGCCAACGGCTTACCATCAAAACACCCGGCGGTGGCGGCTTTGGCTCCACCACCCAAAACATGAAGGACTGAAAAAGCAATGTGCGGTATTTGTGGTGAACTGAGATTTGATAAGCAACCGGCTGATCTGGCAACTATCCAGCGCATGACAGCCTGCCTGGAACGGCGTGGCCCCGATCATGGCGGCAGCTTTAGTGACGGCCCCCTGGGATTTGGTCATCGGCGGCTGGCGGTTATCGACCTCTCTGAACACTCTGATCAGCCATTGGTTGATCAAGAGTTATGCCTGTCACTGGTTTTTAACGGTGCTATCTACAACTACAAGGAACTACGCCGCGAACTTCAGGGCAAGGGTTACCACTTCTTTTCTGAGGGTGACAGCGAGGTCATCCTCAAAGCCTGGCATGCCTGGGGAGAAGCCTGCGTTAAACGGCTGCACGGCATGTTTGCCTTTGCTATTTGGGATGAGCACAAGCACCAGCTGTTTCTGGCTCGGGACAGATTTGGTATCAAACCACTCTACTATACCACTGACACAGCTCAGTTCCGCTTTGCCTCCAATATGCAGGCACTATTAGCCGCTGGTGACATTAACACCAGCATCAACCCTGTTGGACTGCACCACCAGTTCACGCTGCATGGCGTTGTCCCTGCACCCCACACCATTCTCTCTGGCATCAAAAAACTCCCTCCCGCCCATACCCTTTTGATTGAAGCCGGGGGCAGGCAAAAGCTGCAACAATACTGGACACTTTCAGCGACCCGGCCAGCAACTTCTCGCAGTGACAGTGAGTGGTTGGAAGCCATCCATGAATCTCTACGCGCCGCTGTGCGCCGCCGTCATGAGATTGCCGATGTGCCGGTTGGGGTTCTGCTCTCTGGCGGACTTGATTCCAGCCTACTGGTAGCGCTGCTGGCAGAGATCGGGGCCTCTGATATCAACACCTTCTCTGTTGGCTTTGAAGACACCCCACAGGAGGAGGGCAACGAGTTTGTATACTCCGACATGGTGGCCAAACACTATGATACAAACCACCATCGCTATCGCGTGCCCAATGCAGAAGTGCTGCAGCGCCTGCCTGAAGCGGTCGATGCCATGGCTGAACCCATGTTTGGTCAGGATGCTGTTGCCTTTTATCTGCTGGCTGAGCAGGTCTCTAAAAAGATAAAGGTCGTACAGTCTGGGCAGGGTGCAGATGAGGTTTTCGGTGGCTACTTTTGGTATCCACGCATGCAGTCTGAAACCACTGGCTCAGCCGTGGAACGTTTTGCAAAACACTATTTTGATCGGGATCACAGTGAGTTTCTTCAGATGATCTCCAGTGATTTTTGTGGGGAAGATTACAGCACCCAGCTGATCTCCAAATTATTAGCTGAACCCGGTGCCGATAACTTTATGGATGCTGTGCTCCGCATGGATACCACTACCCTGATCGTGGATGATCCGGTAAAGCGTGTCGACAACATGACCATGGCCTGGGGATTGGAGGCACGTGTGCCTTTTCTGGACCATCAACTGGTCGAACTGGCCGCGCAATGTCCGCCAGAACTCAAGCTACGAGAAGGCGGCAAATACCCACTTAAAGCCATGGCGCGTGGGCTGCTGCCAAATGCCGTAATTGATCGCCCCAAAGGCTACTTCCCCATGCCTGCACTGAAATATGTGCGGGGTGAATTTCTGGACTTTATGCGGGATATCCTGGATTCACAGCGCTGCCGTGAACGCGGCCTCTATAACCGCACCTATGTTGAGATGTTACTGGATGCCCCAGAGCAACACCACACCCGCCTGCAAGGCAGCAAGCTGTGGCACCTGGCACTATTGGAGTTTTGGTTACAGCGGAATGTAGGCTAACTGAGCGATTAAGTTTGGAGCCAACAAAAAGCGCCCGGTCAAAACCGGGCGCAATTGCTTCTCTTTAGCTATACAAGCTTATTTAGGGCGTAGTTGAGTCATATAGTGCTCCACCATCAACTGGTGTTTTCCCCTTACCTTGATCATGCGGAACACCAACAAGCACCTCACCAGAGCAGGTGCCACCATGCACATCCTCGGCTGTAAAACCGATATGGTACACGCGGCCATCGCCAGGCACTTTTTTCGAGCCACTGCGTTCTGCGCGGACTGCTGCTGTATCAGTGCCAACACCTTGTCCATCAGGTGTGGTATGTCCATCACCAGCAGCATCTACCGGTTCATCCTGGAAGATACTATCAATCACAAGACTCACAGCATCCCCATCAGGATCGGTCACACCCAGCACACTGATAGCTGCAAACTTATGATTCGGTGGCCAGAGTAGATCTGAAGATGGATATGCACCAGTACACTCTGGTGGCTGATTTGTTAGCAGTGATAAGTCATACAGGATTGGGCCATCAAAGACGCCATCCCCGTTTGCATCAGCATTAGTGCTACGAGCAAAGCTTGCAATAACTTTTATGTAGCGGCCATCTGCCACTCCAGGATCACTGCCATTAACAGCAACCTGTGCAGGCCCAAAGGTAATGCCATCTGCACTGCTTGCCACAGTTACAGAGATTGAAGCATCGCCAGGTTCTGATGCAGTCCAGCTAACTTTGCGCCATACAGCATCCACAATACCGCTGTCATGGATCACATTCCAGGTACCACTATCAGGTGGTGCCGTGATTGTGCTCCCCGTCATATCGCTGTAGTTATATGGCCCGGCACCTGCGCCTAAATCCACCGTAAGATCGACCAGGTTAGTGGCGGGATCAATGCGCATGGCACTGTTTGAACCAAGATTGGTAACCCACACTTTACCGGCAGCATCTACAGAGAGTCCTGTTGGCGTACTGCCAACAGCAATGGCTGTAATAAAGGCACCATTGTTATCAAGGCGCGACACATCACTGCCACCACTATTGGCCACCCATACGTTATTATCCGCAGGCGTTACTGCAACCCCTCGATCACCGCCTGCACCACCTGTTCCAAAAGGACCCATGATAGGCGCACCAGATGGGTCAATTTTAAGGATGGTATTAGAAGTCCAATTGCTATTCCAGATATGGCCATTGGTATCTATCCCTAAGCCATAAGAGGCTCGACCCAAAGCAATACAGGCTCCAGTGCTGGTAACTGGATCATAGCGTAATAAGGCACTAGATAATGAGGCAGACCAAAGCACACCGTTACCATCAACTAGACCACCATAGCCTCCACAGCCTAAATCAAACTGTGATGCCGGAACTGCCAAGCCCGTGGCTCCATTGTATAACTCATGTACACGGTTACCCAAACCACCAACCCACACATTATTGCTACCATCAATAGCAACAGTCCGCACATTTGTACCTGCTGTACGCACATAGTGAATAATGCACTCATCCAGAGCTGTTGATACACCGCCATTATCATCAGCATTACCCGTGTTGGACCATGGTTTGATATCACCCAAACCACTGGATGTTTCAATAGTCCCATTACCATTACGGTCGTCACATTGACCATTTTCCTCAAGCCCTACATGGACAATGGAGCCCCGCCCATCAGCTGCTTCATTACGATTGCCGGCCCAAACATTACCATTGGCATCAACCGTGGTGCGCGATGGATTACGCCCCCGGTTATCCGGCGCAGACTGATACTCTCCTAATATCTGGCCTGTTAAAGTATCGATCTTTACTACTGTGCCGCGAGCAGAGGCTGCCACCCAGATAAAGTCAAAAGCCTCTCCAGTATCCTTAAGCTGGAGTTGATCATTATTGGGCGCATCATGATTGACATTGATCAGTGAACCTTCATCAAAGTGTGTATCCAGCGTATAGGTTGCAGGATTACCGCCAGGGGCTGCGGCATAGACTGGGGCATTTGCTGCCAAGACCATAAGTGCTGCTGTCAAAACCGCAGTCATAGCCTTTGAGGCCTGCCTTTTTCTCTGATTATGTATGAATTTATATTCAGTACTCTGTGGTGATTTGCATCTACTGCACTTTACATACTTCATAGCTAATCTCCTTGCATTTATGATGTAAAGATACTGCCTCCACTCATTGGTGTTCCTTTGGAATGAGGCAGGTTGTACATTTATTTACAAACTAGAAAACAAAAGCTGAATGATATTTCACTTAACCTGCATATTTTGTAGCCAGCCTGGGCATCTCTGTAACAGAGCCTCACATACAACCCAAGCGCAGGCCACAAAACTGCAGCAATATTTAAGCCGCAAATAATTTACTCAACACATTCAATGCATTAGGAATTTTATGCCTAACGAGATCAGCTGAAGCGTAAAAAATGCTGACACATCACCTGATGATATAAGGTGCCACGCATATTTTGATTTTACATACAATACAATTAGTTAGCGTATAACATCATGCCTACAACAGCTTATATGCCACAAGGAATGTGCTGTAAAAGATCCTGACAACCTCATAAGAACCCATGCCCCGTTATTCTAATCTTTGGAAAACAGGGGTTCATTTAAAGGTCTAATAGCTATAAAAACCTAGCGCAGGCACAGCAACCTCTCTCACTTTTTAGTGATCCATCTATTTTATAACCAACTGATAAATAGAGCGATTAGACGTAATTTCCCCATCATTGATAGCATGGCATTTTCCAATCACTATCCTTATTGATAGGAGCTTGGAAATAACCATAAGGCCATGAATTTAAGCAAATCGAGAGTGTAAAATTTACTGGCACCTGCATGGTGCGCATGGTTAATCTGACTGATAGTACTTATTTTAGTTTTTCTTTAGCGGCTTCAAGGGCATCCGTCATACCCAAATCCAGCTTTTTGTTGGCATAGCTGACTAGCGGCAGGACAGAACGCATGAGACTGCTTAACTGATCTGCGCTAAGAGCACTGCCCACCCCAGCTTCGATCTGGGCAATGGCCTGAATGATTTCCATACCGAGTGGGTTGAGTGGATTTTCATCCGCCACTCTTCGTGCCTGCTCTGCGGGAGCTTCTTGACTCACAGGGGCTTCGTCACTGGCAGGCGCCGCTTCACCCAGCGAGTGGACAATATTGTCAGCCGTGCTGACCATGCTAGCACCACCACTGGCAATGGCTTTATTTAAAGCACCTTCGGCCTGCCCAACAAGCTCAGTAAAACTGGAGCAGGGTTGCTCCAGATCAAGCCCAGCCACTCCAGCGCTGATGCAAATATTCAGTGCTTTACTCTCCACCCTAAGCCCTAATGTACTGATCTTTTTACAGATACGCTCAATAGAGCGCAGGCTGCCAACACGGTTGGTTAAAGGGAGAATAAGGGCAAATCTGGCTGTAGCGATACGGGCACAAAGATCCTCTTTGCGCAGGCTACCTGTAATGGTTTGGCTAATTTTAAGCAGTACACGGGCAGCATTTTGCTTGCCACAAGTGTTGATGAGATCCATAAACTGGTCGACCTCAATCAGCGCAACTGCCAGCTCTGTCTTATGCCTTACCGCCAGTGAAAGATCCTTTTCACCGTGGGTAAAAAAGAATTGTTTATTGGCCAGGCCAGTTAACTTATCCTGCTCCAGCTTATCTTCCACCTCAGCCAGTTTTTGACTGTAGCCAATATAGGCTGCCGCCCGACTCTTCAAAGTGACAGTATCAAATGGTTTGATAATAAAATCAGTCGCACCCAGATTCAGCACCTCTGCCTTGGTATCGTCATCATCATCCTTGCCTGTGATGATAATGACTGGCAAATTTAATAGGCGCGAGTCATCTGAGCCACGAATCAGACCCAACAACTCATAGCCGTCTGAGCCCTCCATCTGAAGATCAGAAAATACAGCTGCAATATTATTATTCTGCTGCAATATTTCCCAGGCCTCCAGACCATTGCAGGCCTCATGCACTGTGTAATCATTTCGCAGGATTTTAGTTGCTGCCCAGCGGATCACCTTGGAATCATCAACTACCAGAATTTCTATTTTTGAAGCTTCACTATTCACGGATTAGCTCTCTTATTTGTATGCACCATGAAAGTATAGTCGGCAGCTTTTGCATTCTCTCAAGTGGTTGGCTTTTGAGACTTTTCAACCATACGCCGAATATAACGCACACCCACAGTAATAAGCAGTGCAACCACCGGTATGGATATGCCAACAACCAAGTCAGGCTTAATGGGCAAACCTGCAGCTTTGCCCGCCTTGGCAACATAACCAATCAGACTCACAGAGTAGTAGGTAATGGCCGCCACAGATAATCCTTCAACCGTCTCTTGCAGGCGCAGTTGAAGTTTGGCGCGGCGATCCATCGATTCCAGCAATGTTTGGTTCTGACGTTCCAGCGTAATCTCCACCCGGGTGCGCAGCAATTGACTGGCACGGGCAATACGCTTGGAGAGCGCTATCTGGCGCCGCTCAATAGAGGCACAGGTATTCATGGCAGGCCCAAGTCGCCGATCCATAAATTCAGCAAGGGTTTGAATGCCCCGAATACGCTCTTCTCTAAGCTCACTAATACGCAATTCGACCAGGTGAAAGTAGGCCTGTGACGCACTGAGCCTAAATTGGGTTGATGATTGGCTATGCTCAACCTCTGCTGCAAGTCCTGTCAAATCATCCAGCAAGTTGGATTCATCACTATTCGCCTGGGACATTGCTGTAGTAATGCACAGCAGGCGCTGGTCAGCATCGCTTAATACCGGTATTAATCTTTTGGCAATCGGGAAGGTCAACAGCGCCATCATGCGGTAGACCTCAATCTCAAACATCCGCTGTAGTAGACGCCCTAACTGGCGGGAGCGCAGCCGACGGTCATAGATAAGGAAGCGGCCAAAGCCATCAGCATGGATGCGGAAATCAGTAAATACCTGGGCTGCCCCACCAGAGACCTCTGAACCAATCAAAGTGTTGTCACTGAACAGAGGGGAGATGGCATCCAGATCCGCACCCTCTTCATCGCTTTGTACGATGGTCGCATGACAACCTACGATCAGCTGTCCAGGCAAGGATTGCAGCCATTCACCAGGAACGACCTCCAGCGCCGTCTCGGCAAAGGGGTGCTCATAGGGGCCATGCACATAAAAAGTATAAGTGCTGAACTCACCATGCTGTTCCCAGCGCAGTCTGAAGGGACCAAGATCAGCAGAAAAATGGGTGGTTCCCGGAGCCGGGGGAGACTGGATATAGCGCTCGCACAGAGTGGCAAGTACCTCCCGCTCTTGCGCTTGCTGCTCTGCTGTCATCATAAGCGCCAGATGGCTGGAGCGTTCTGGGGCATAGAGCGAGGTGCAGGGCCGGGCATGAACCTCATTGTTCAATATATAGCGTTGTGGATGATTGGCTGGAACAGATAATGTAGTCATGGATGGTTTACAGGGTTATGGATCAATAGAGTGTTTCAATAGGAGCAGCTTACCTTCATCTTGATTTATATCAATATTAAAATGGTTTAAAAAACTCAGTCCCAACAGGCCATCAAACCCATTTAATTCACTCAAAATCACAGCAGGCACCTGCTCCACCAAAGCACCATCAAGGTTAACTGCATCCAATATAACGGTGGGTGCGCTAACCATGCCATTAGCTGTATTGACCTGAATAGCAGGCTGGTCTGGTGACAGAATAATGCCCAGTTTCTGTGCGGTATCTGTAGAGATCGCTGTAAGTGTGGCCCCCGTATCCAAAATAAAACGGAAGCTCTGGGGAGCATCATTTAACTTTACATCCACATTTAGCGCCCGACCATGGGATGAGATGGGCACCTCTACCAGTCCCGGATTCTCCAGCCGCTGTTTAGCCGCATCAATCAACGGTGACAGCACAGCAGTCTGGGTATGATCCAGCTGCAACGCATACTCCAAATTGGTGATGGCATCGGTGTAGTTTTTGTGTGCGTAATGGAGTCGGCCAAGCAGCATGTAATAGGTAACAAAGCCAGGATCATCAATCATCTCTTCCGATAGCATCTGCACCTTTTCATTAAAGGTCAAAGCATCATCCTGAGCAGCAACAAGAGCGGTGACCACCTGCCTGAGCATGGGGTAAACCTGCTCGGCAGCGGCCGGGTCAACCGCAAGCACCTGATGCAGGGTAGCTCTGGCAGCCTTGAAATTCTTACGTAATTTTTGGATCTCTGCTAGCAGGATCAGGCGAGGAGTACCGGTACCAAGCTGCTCCTTAGCATCCGTCAGTAGATCAAATGCCGTAGTAAACTCTCGTTTTACCACCGCCTCTCTGATCAATGCGATATAGGCCGCCTCCAGCTTGGGGTTGGGCTTCGTCAATGACCCACCCTCCTGCCCACTCCGTTGAGGGATGAACCCTGGCTCAGTTGGAATAGCCTGATAGATTGGTTGCTCAGGAGCACTAACAAGCCGCTCAGACCGGAGGAGCTCTGTTTCCACAGCCTCCGGATTGATAAAGAGCGTCAGCCCATAACCAAAACAAGCGCCTAAAACAAAGACAGGTAACCAACGGAATGAGGTCAATTTGTCACCCTAATTCAGTCATACCAAAGGGGTAGCTGCCATGAAGTTTAGCCTAGGCATCTGGTTTTAGCTCTTGCAATGGCAATCTAAACTCTAGTGTTTCCGGTGGCAGACAGGTGCGATCATCACAGGCCTGTAGATTCAGCTTGATGGGGAGAACCAACTCCTTCTGTGCCTGCCCATTATCCTGCTGTTTCAACTCAGCCCGAAGGGTAATGGCATTTTCATACAGCGCCAGGGATTCCCGTTGAAAACCCAGGCTTTTGGTTTCCGGGGTCGGATAGTTCACTGCACCCAATTGCCAGTTTGAAGCAGCCTTATCCAGCTCCAACGCAGTAGGAATCAGGTAGTCCTGTAGCGGTTTGTGAGCATTGACGTGCCATCCAGGAGCCACCTTGATATCTACTGTGAGCCAATTTTTTCCATCATTATCTGTTGTCACCTGGGCTGCTGTCTCCACAACACCACGTCCAGCGTATTGATGGGCACCCAGCTCTCCTTTCAAAAGCTCATCTGCTGCCATCAGCATATAGGCATACCCCATAGGTCGACGATTAATCAGTCCAGCAAAGGCAATCAAAGTAGCATTAGCTTTGATACCGTACTCTAACGCGCCAGCCCGCTTTGCCAGCATAGCCAATACTCGTAAGGCCACAGCATTTCCAGATGGGATGGCATTATCATCACTGTCTTTGGGACGACCCATGGTGGCAAGCCCATCATCAGCGCTATTCATAAAAAAACCACCACGCTCCTGATCCCAGAATTTAGCCAGCATGGCATTGGTAATCTCTTTTGCCCGCTCCAGCCACAGATCATTCTGAGTAATATCAAACAGGTGGATCAGGCTTTCTGCATAGTAGGCATGGTCATTCTGCAGAGCCGGAACAGATGAGCTGCCATTCAGATGAACCCGTAGCAGTCCCTCTTTGGCGGTATGATTATTGTTCCAGATAAAGATTGCAGCCTTGGTAGCAGCATCCAAATAACGGGGTTCAGAGAGCAGATCACCTGCCATAGCCAACGTGGTAATCATCATCCCATTCCAGGCGGTGATCACCTTGTCATCCCGTAGCGGGTGGATACGCTGCTCTCGCACCACCCGAAGCTGTTCACGGATACGATCCAGTGACTTCAGCAACAGAGGCAGGGGTTGTTTTATTTGTTGGGCATAGCTATCCAGGGCAACTGGCAGATTCAGGATGTTGCTGCCCTCAAAGTTGCCCTTGGCCGTAATGCCAAACAGGTCAATCACCAGCTTGGCATCTTCCGGGGACAACGCCTGCTGGATCTGTTGCTGGCTCCAGAGGAAAAACAGCCCCTCCTCCCCTTCGCTATCCGCATCGGTTGCAGAGTAGAAACCACCTTCGGGCAAGGTCATATCCCGCAGCACATAATCCAGGGTCTCACGCACCACACGTTCGTAGAGTGGATTACCCGCCAGACGCCAGGCCAACAGATAGGCCCGAGCTAGGTGGGCCTGGTTGTAGAGCATCTTTTCAAAGTGAGGAATCAGCCAGTCATTATCCGTGGCATAGCGGTGAAAGCCGCCACCAACCTGATCATAGATGCCACCCTGCGCCATTGCTTTAAGGCTGGTTTCAACGGCAGCCAACGCTTCTCTATTATTCTGGCGCTCAGCTGTTTCCAAGAGTAAAAAGATTTCTGACTCATGAGGAAATTTTGGAGCCTGGCTAAAACCTCCTTTAAGTTTGTCATGACCACTTAGAATAGCCGCTACTGCCTGCGCAACCGCTGACTCTCCCAATTTACTGGCAGCACCTTCACCCGCATTGATCTGTGCAACCATGCGTGCCACTTCATCTGCCTGCTGACGGAGTCCTTCCTCCTTCTGACTCCAAACCTCATTCACTTGGTGCAACAGCTGAGCAAATTGCGGCTGAGGAAAATAGGTGCCACCAAAGAAGGTTTTACCCTCTGGCGTAAGAAAGCTGGACATGGGCCAACCGCCACTTTTATTAAGCAGCATCACAGCCGTCATATAGGTCTTATCTACATCAGGGTTACGCTCCCGATCAACCTTGATGGCTACAAAATATTTGTTCAATAATGCAGCAATTTCAGGGTCATCAAAGCTCTCCTCCTCCATCACATGACACCAGTGACAGGTGGAGTAACCAATAGAGAGGAAGATGGGTTTATTCTCCCGTTTGGCCTTTTCAAACGCCTCTTTGCCCCAGGAGTGCCAATCTACCGGATTATGAGCATGCTGTTGCAGATAGGGTGAGTCTTCCAGGATCAGGCGATTGGTATATTTGGGGCTACCATCATCTCGCAAATGCCGGGTTCTGGGTTGATAGCCTGGCCCCATTGCAGCCAATGCAGTCATCAATTGCTGCTGCAGTGTAGGGGAGTAGGTCACATGTGCCATTGATGATTCACTCATTGTCCCTGCTCCTGCATATGCCGATAAGGTGGTGAATAGAGAAAACAAAACAATACGACAGCATGATTTCAGCATGACTGAACTCTCGTTTGAAATAATAGTGACAGCGATATGCCAATAGTGTGGATAAGCTGCGCGGTGACGATGGCTCATTCCATTTTGCCAAAACTAGAGCCGATTAAGAAAAATCACTCAGGGGGTGCAGAGAGCGGCAGTTGAGTGCCACTCTCTGCAGTTCGGGTGGATGCTACTTGGCGCTCTCTTTAGCTACCAACGCATTAATCACCTGCATCAGCTTCGTCTCGCTACCCGCCTTATGAGCACTGGTGCGATACTTACCATTCACAATCAAAGCTGGAACACCGCTAATGCCATAACGCCGGGTCATCTGTTTTGCCCGGTTGGCCTTGGTGGTCACCGCAAAAGAGCTGTAGGTTTTAATAAATTCAGCCCGATCTACACCCAGTGTGGCAAAGAAATCCGCAACGGTGTCCTTGGTGTAAAGTTTGCGTTTCTGAGCATGTAGCGCATCAAACAATGGCTTATGCACCTTCTCCAGAACACCCATCGCCTCAGCTGCATAAAAGGCTTTTGCATGAACCATCCATTGAGCACTGAAAACAGCTGGCAGGCGGATATAGGTTGCATTGGCCGGCTTATTCTCAAGCCAGTGCTCAATATGTGGCTCCAGCTTGTAACAATGCGGACAGCCATACCAGAACAACTCCAGCACCTCGACTTTATCGCCTGTTTGTGTGGGCTGCGGTTTACCCATCACATCGTACTCAACCCCTGCTTTAAAAGCCCCTGCATCATTTGGGCCAGCAAAGGCAAAGCAAGGCAACAAGATCAGCAGAAACCAGCAGTGACGTAATTTCATATTTTCTCCATCCATTCCAGGTTATAAATTCTTTATTAAAAAAATAGCGGGTAGCGGCGTATCACTTCAGTTATCTCTGTGACATCACACATACCGAGTTGGTTCAGGTCCGACAAGAGCGTAGCTTAGCCATCCTGAGCACTTTTTCAATGGGTTTATCTGGGAAGTTTGCACGGAACTGGCGAAAAAAACGATTTTCCGTTAGGCTATGCGGTTCTGTGTGGCCTCAGTATCGAGGTCAACCTAACGGGATATCTTCAGTCCAGCCATGCTGGACGACGCGCCAAGTGAATTTAGAATTCACACGCGCTTTCCAATCCCCATGCTTTGTTAATGAGGTCTGTATGAGCCAAGGGGCTTTACCACCCAAACAGGGACTTTACGATCCCCGTAATGAACATGATGCCTGCGGTATCGGTTTTGTTGCCAATATTAAAGGGCGCAAAAGTCATAAGATCATCCGGGATGGGCTGACCATTCTAGAGCGCCTAACCCACCGTGGTGCTGTTGGCGCAGACCCTTTAGCCGGTGACGGTGCCGGTATTCTATTGCAAATTCCTGATGCCTTCCTGCGTGGCGTAAGCGGTTGCGAGCTTCCACCAGAAGGCGAATACGCCGTGGGCATGGTTTTTCTGCCTCGCAACGAAAGCTCCCGTGCTGGATGTGAAGCAACGGTTGAGCATTTCATCACCGCAGAAGGGCAGACACTTCTGGGGTGGCGTGATGTGCCCGTTGATAATAGTGGCCTGGGCGAAAGCGTTCTGCCCAGCGAACCCTTTATCCGCCAGGTTTTCATAGGCCGTGGCAGCAATTGTGCTGATCAAGATGTCTTTGAGCGCAAACTGTTTATCATCCGCAAGCAGATTGAACATAGCGTTAGAGATGCTGCACTGGAAGATGGAAGCGCCTTCTATTTCACCTCTCTATCATCCCGCACCCTGCTTTATAAAGGCATGCTGCTGGCTGGACAGGTCGGTGACTATTACGACGATCTGGCCGACGAGCGCATGACCTCGGCACTGGCTCTGGTACATCAGCGCTTCTCAACCAACACCTTCCCTACCTGGGACCTGGCACAGCCATTCCGCATGATCGCCCATAATGGTGAAATCAACACGGTGCGCGGTAACCAGAACTGGATGGCGGCACGCCGCCACACCATGTCATCTGAAATCCTGGGAGACGATCTAGAGAAAGTCTGGCCACTGATTGCTGAAGGCCAATCCGACACCGCCTGTTTCGATAATGCGCTGGAGCTACTCGTTGCTGGTGGCTACTCCATGGCTCATGCCATGATGATGTTGATCCCAGAGGCCTGGTCTGAAAATCCACTGATGGATTCAGAGCGCCATGCCTTCTACGAATACCACGCTGCTCTCATGGAGCCTTGGGATGGCCCCGCTGCTGTCGCCTTTACCGATGGCCGCCAAATCGGTGCCACATTGGATCGCAACGGCCTACGCCCCGCCCGCTACCTGATCACCGATGATGACCAGATCGTCATGGCCTCAGAGATGGGCGTGCTGGAGATTCCCGAAGAGAAGATTGTCAAAAAATGGCGCCTGCAACCCGGCAAGATGTTGTTGATCGATCTGGAAAAGGGTTGCATCATCGACGATGCCGAACTTAAAGCCGAATTAACCTCTGCCCGTCCTTATCAAAAGTGGCTGGACAGCACCCAGATCCGCTTGCGTCACCTGCCATCCGTTGTGCCACCTATGGCCCCGGATGCAGACACCCTGCTGGATCAACAGCAAGCCTTCGGCTTCACACAGGAAGACATCAAACACCTGCTGACACCTATGGCCATCAGCGGCCAGGAAGCCATCGGTTCCATGGGGGGTGACACTCCACCTGCTGTGCTGTCGAATCACGCCAAGCCGCTGTTCAACTATTTCAAACAGAACTTCGCCCAGGTTACCAATCCACCGATTGATCCGATCCGCGAAGAGCTGGTGATGTCTCTGGTCTCGCTGATCGGGCCACGCCCCAATCTGCTTGATCTGGAACAGGCCGGCAGCCACAAACGCCTGGAAGTGACCCAACCGGTCATCACCAATACCGGCCTGGAACGCATTCGCCGCATCCATGATCTAACCGGTGAGGCTTTCCACACCTACACCGTGGACATCTGTTACGCCGCTGACCGGGGTGCAGAAGGTATGGAGCCGGCTCTCGATGCCGTCTGCGCTGAGGCAGAGAAGGCGGTACGGGATGGTTTCAACATCCTGATCCTCTCCGACCGCAATATGGATGCCGATCACATCGCCATCCCAGCCCTGTTGGCAACCGCCGCCGTGCATCACCATTTGGTACGCACCGGCCTGCGCACCTCATCCGGTCTTGTTGTAGAGACAGGTGCCGTGCGTGAGGTTCATCACTTTGCCGTGCTGGCCGGTTACGGTGCAGAAGCAGTCAACCCCTATCTGGCTTTTGATACCCTCTCCAATATGCGGCGCCATCTGCCAGAAGACCTGACCGAAGATGAGATTCACTGGCGCTTTATTAAGGCCATCGATAAAGGGCTGCTGAAGGTCATGTCCAAAATGGGCATCTCCACCTATCAGTCATACTGTGGCGCACAGATCTTTGATGCCATTGGTCTTTCAACTGATTTTGTAGATAAATACTTCGCCGGCACCGCTACCACTATCGAAGGTGCTGGGCTACGTGAAGTTGCCGAGGAAGCTGTGCGCTGGCATCGCGATGCCTACGGCGAAAGCCACATCTACCGCAAGCATTTGGATGCCGGTGGCGAATACGCTGTGCGCGCCCGTGGCGAAAACCACATGTGGACAGCCGATACCATCTCCAAGCTGCAACACGCCACCCGCTCCAATGATGCCAAGACCTACGAAGAGTATGCCCGCATCATCAATGAGCAGAATGAAGAGCTGCTGACCCTGCGTGGCCTGTTTGATCTTGATTTCAGTGCCGAGCCTGTGCCGCTGGATGAGGTGGAGTCCGCCAAAGAGATCGTCAAACGCTTTGCCACAGGCGCCATGTCTTATGGCTCTATCTCGCACGAAGCACACTCGACCATCGCTGTTGCCATGAACCGCATTGGCGGCAAATCCAATACCGGTGAAGGCGGTGAGGAGCCAGAGCGTTTTAAGACCATGGAAAATGGTGACTCCATGCGCTCTGCCATCAAGCAAGTAGCCTCTGGCCGTTTTGGTGTAACCACCGAGTATCTGGTGAATGCCGATGATATCCAGATCAAGATGGCTCAGGGTGCAAAACCTGGCGAAGGTGGTCAGCTGCCGGGGCATAAGGTTAACCAAACCATCGCCCGGGTACGTCACTCCACCCCAGGGGTGGCATTGATCTCACCTCCACCGCATCACGATATCTACTCCATCGAGGATCTGGCCCAGCTGATCCACGATCTGAAAAACACCAATCCCAAGGCGCGGATCAGCGTGAAGCTGGTCTCCGAAGTGGGTGTAGGTACCGTCGCCGCTGGTGTCTCCAAGGCTCATGCCGATCATGTCACCATCTCAGGTTATGACGGTGGTACAGGCGCCAGCCCGCTGACCTCTATCAAACATGCCGGCTCCCCTTGGGAGATCGGTCTGGCTGAAACCCACCAGACATTGGTAATGAACAAGCTGCGTAGTCGCATCTCTGTCCAGGTCGACGGTGGTCTGCGTACCGGTCGGGATGTAGTGATTGGTGCCCTATTGGGTGCTGATGAGTTTGGCTTTGCCACCGCACCGCTGATCGTGCAGGGCTGCCTCATGATGCGTAAGTGTCATCTCAACACCTGCCCTGTGGGTGTGGCTACTCAGGATCCTGAGCTGCGCAAGCGCTTCACGGGCAAACCTGAACACCTAGTCAACTTCTTCTTCTTTATTGCCGAAGAGGTACGCCAACTGATGGCCAAGCTGGGCTATCGCTCATTCAATGAGATGATCGGCCAGCGCACACGTCTAAACACCCGCCAGGCCATCAACCACTGGAAGGCCAAAGGGCTGGACTACTCTCGCATCCTGCATATGCCAGAAGCCGGCCCCGGTGTAGACATCTACAACACCGAAGGCCAGGATCACGGGCTGGAGAATGCGCTGGATAACCAGCTGATCGAACAGGCCATGCCAGCACTGGAGAATGGCACACCCGTTCGTATTGAGACCGATATACATAACTACAACCGCACCGTTGGCACCATGCTTTCAGGTGAGGTGGCCCGCCGCTATGGTCATGCCGGCCTGCCGGATGACAGCATCTACATTAAGGCACAGGGCATAGCGGGTCAGAGCTTTGGGGCTTGGCTGGCCAAAGGTGTGACCATTGAGCTGTCAGGCGAGGCTAACGATTACGTTGGCAAGGGGTTGTCTGGTGGCCGGATTGTGGTCTATCCACCCGAAGTGACACCTATCGTGGCTGAAGAAAATATCATCGCTGGCAACACAGCACTCTACGGTGCCATCTGTGGTGAAGCCTATCTGCACGGCGTTGCAGGCGAACGCTTTGCCGTACGGAACTCTGGCGCCACTGCCGTTGTTGAAGGCGTTGGTGACCACGGTTGTGAATATATGACCGGCGGTGTGGTGGTCTGTCTCGGCTCCACTGGCCGCAACTTTGCAGCGGGTATGAGCGGCGGTGTCGCTTATGTATTCGATGCCGCAGGCGACTTTGAGCAGCACTGCAACCTGGCCATGGTTGAATTGGAACCCATCACTGCCGAAGACGATGCCCTTGAAGCTCTTGAGCATCAAGGCGGCGACCTTGAAACACACGGCCGGGTAGATGTCAGTCATGACATGACCCGCTATGACGCTATTCGTCTAAAACAGTTAATTGAACAACATTTACATTACACCGGCAGCCAGCGGGCCAAAGGGATCCTGGATAACTGGGATCAGAGCCTGCCGCAATTTGTGAAGGTTATGCCAGTGGAATATCGCCGCGCACTGCACGAACTGCAGGTTCAGCAGCAGGCAACAAACAGTATTACTGAGGAGGGTTGTTAATGGGTAAGCCCACAGGCTTTCTGGAGTTCCCACGTCGGGACCGAACCTATGCACCAGCTGCAGATCGGGTAACTCACTATGATGAATTCGTAATCCCTCTCAGCACTGAGGCGATAACCCAACAGGGTGCCCGCTGCATGGATTGCGGCATTCCTTTTTGTCATAACGGCTGCCCCGTTAATAACATCATTCCAGACTGGAACGACCTAGTTTATAAAGGTGAGTGGAAACAAGCCATTGGCGTACTGCACTCCACCAATAATTTCCCTGAATTTACAGGCCGCATCTGTCCAGCACCTTGCGAAGCATCCTGCACCCTCAACATTGATGATAATCCTGTCACCATCAAAACCATTGAGTGCGCTATTGTTGATCACGCCTGGAAAGAGGGCTGGATCGTTCCTCAAGTGCCGCCGCATAAAAGTGGAAAAAAGGTTGCTGTCGTAGGTTCTGGCCCAGCTGGCTTGGCTTGCTCCCAGCAGCTTGCCCGTGCTGGACACGCCGTCACCCTATTTGAGAAGAATGACCGCATTGGCGGGTTGATGCGTTATGGCATCCCTGATTTTAAACTCAGCAAACATCTTATCGACCGTCGCATCGGCCAGATGCGCGCCGAAGGCGTTGAGTTTCGCCCCAAAGTGCACATTGGGGTGGATATCACAGCCTCACAATTGGCAAGCGAATACGATGCTGTGGTACTTACGGGTGGATCAGAAAAATCTCGTGACCTGCCTGTCGCTGGGCGTGAACTGGAAGGGGTTCACTATGCTATGGATTTTCTACGCCAAAGCAACAAACGCGTAGCGGCTGATGACATCCTCGCAGATGAAGAGATCCTCACGACTGACCAGCATGTTATTGTTATCGGCGGTGGTGATACTGGCTCTGACTGCATCGGCACCTCCAGCAGGCAGGGCGCCCTCTCTATTACACAACTAGAGATCATGCCGCAGCCTCCTGAAAAAGAGAACAAGGCAACCACATGGCCCAACTGGCCACAAAAAATGCGCACCTCCTCCTCTCAGGAAGAGGGATGCGAACGCATGTGGAGCGTAGCCACCAAGAAATTCACTGGTGAGAGCGGCCAGGTAAAAGCCATCCATTGCATCAAGGTTGAGTGGGCTCAGGATGAAACAGGCAAATGGAGCATGCGAGAGGTAGCAGGCTCTGAATTTGAACTGCCCGCAGATAAGGTTTTTCTGGCCATGGGCTTTCTTCACCCCGTACACGAAGGCATGCTAGAAGAGCTGGGCGTTGAATTAACTGCCCAAGGTAACGTGCAGGCAGACGACAAAAGCTACAGCACCTCTATTGATAAAGTCTTTGTTGCAGGTGATATGCGCCGGGGGCAATCTCTTGTGGTATGGGCAATACGTGAAGGTCGTCAATGCGCCCGTGCAGTTGATGAGTTCCTTATGGGTGCCACTAATCTACCTCGGTAGTTTTGCTATATAAACAGACAGGGGCGCTATAGCGCCCCTGTCTTTAGTTCGTTTAGCAAGTTCCATGTACAATAAATATAAATATTTTGAATAAATTAAAGGAGTTTTCCGTGCCAGAGCTAAAGAATGATCGTTTACTGCGCGCTCTCTTGCGTGAGCCTGTTGACATCACCCCAGTTTGGATGATGCGCCAAGCCGGACGCTACCTCCCAGAATATAAGGCAACACGCCAAAAAGCCGGAAGCTTTATGGATCTATGCCAAAATGCAGAGTTGGCCTGTGAAGTTACCATCCAACCACTGGAGCGTTATCCACTCGATGCTGCCATTCTCTTCTCTGACATCCTGACTATTCCTGATGCCATGGGACTGGGGCTCTACTTCACCGAAGGTGAGGGGCCAAAATTTGAGCGCCCAATTCGGACTGCTGCAGATGTGCAGGCAATCGGCGTACCTGACCCAGAGCAGGAGCTGCAATATGTAATGAATGCGGTACGCACCATACGGCAGGAACTGAATGGCCGGGTACCTCTGATTGGTTTTTCTGGCAGCCCATGGACACTGGCCACCTACATGGTTGAAGGCGGCAGCACCAAGAACTTCGCAAAATCCAAAGGCATGATGTTTGAAGACCCTGGGTTAATGCATGACCTGCTTGATAAACTGGCTGCTTCCGTCACTTCCTATCTCAACGCCCAGATTGCCGCAGGCGCACAGGCCGTGATGATCTTTGATACCTGGGGTGGCGTACTTAGCCCTCGTGACTACGAAGCTTTCTCCCTCTCCTACATGGAACGCATTATCCAAGGCCTTACGCGGGAAAATGACGGTCGACGTGTGCCTGTGGTCATGTTCACCAAGAATGGCGGCCAATGGCTAAGCCGCATGGCTCAGAGTGGTGCCGATGCCCTAGGCGTTGACTGGACCACCGAGCTGGCTGACGCACGTGTTCAGGTTCAAGATAAAGTGGCACTACAGGGCAATATGGATCCTTGTGTCCTCTACGCATCACCTGAACGCATCCGTGAAGAGGTGGCTCATGTGCTCGACAGTTATGGACATGGCCCTGGCCACGTCTTTAACCTGGGACATGGCATCCATCCGGAGATAGATCCAGAGCATGCCGGTGCCTTCATTGAGGCAGTGCACGATCTGAGCAAGCCTTACCATTCCTGATTAGCTCACATACCCATAAAAAAGGCGGCCTATTTAGGCCGCCTTTTTTATTTATTACGGAATATGCAATTACGGAAATTCAACCGCCAGCTGGGTGGTTACTGTATTGGCATTCTCACCTGTTCCGCCATCACTTGAGCTGTAATCTTTGTCATGCGCCCACTCAAATGACAGCGCCGTATTCTCCAGAATATCTATAGAGAAGCCAGCTATCCAACGCCGTTTTGGCAATTCCAAATCAAGGGCCTCTCGTGTTCCCTGATAGCCAATAGCCGCAGTAGAACTCTTACCCATCAGGTCAAAGCTATACCCAACCTCAGCATTCCAGGCCTTAGGTTCAGCACCGCCACCATCAAATGCTACCTCATTTGATTCAAAATCATCTGTTGCTGCCAGATACTCACCAATAAAGACAAAGGATCCAGCCTCAGCCATGGCATTTACTGTCCAGCCAGATACATGGTCACGAACATCATTAGTTGTTAGGTTCTCCTCGATTTTATCCTGTAGTGCATCTGAATCTCCAATATCATTGATATAGCCTGCACCTGCGCTGAGATTCACACCACCGGCCTCATGGGTAACAGCCAGGTTGGCTCCCCAGTTGTCAATTCTATCTTGATTGCCCCATTTACGCTTATTGGTTCCATTAAAGGCATAAGCACTGCCACTGAAGGGGCCATTTTCAAATCCAGCCTGAAAGGCACTCTCTCGTGTCTCACCAATCTCCAGAGTCAAAGGATCAGAGATCATGTTGCTCTCAAAGGCACCGAAAGGCAGATAGAACTGCCCAGTGGTAAGAAACCAACCGCCTCCATCTGGTGGAGCAATGGTAATGGTACCGACATCAACCTCTAGATCCGTAGCATCCTCTTCATGCAGCAGCACGATATCTGCACGCACCCAGTCGTTGACCTGGCTGCTGATAGCCAATTCCACAGTAGCCAATACCAGATCATTACTACTCCTCCCTGTATAGGGGTCAGTATGATTGGCTTCCACTTCCACGACACCGCCCATCTCCACACCTTGGAACCAACCAGCAGCGGCTGAAGGTGTCCCTGTCGCCAGCTGTTTCTGCTGACCATCAATAACATCAGACTGGCGTTCAATCGTTTTGCCCTGACGTTGAATCGTCTGATCCTGCTGACCAATGATTCGATCCTGCTCATCCACCCGATCCTGCAACCCACCAAGCAGTTGCTCCAGGCGCTGCACCCGCTCTTCCAATGAACCGTCTGCCATCAGTGGCGTGCCTGTAAGTGCAGCTGCCAAAGCAACAGCCAGCAAAGTTTTTTTCATAATTATCTCCCTAAAAACAAGATAGATCGTGAGGCTTACAAATGGGTAGTAATATTTTCTAGTTCTAATGATTCAAAGTAGCACAGCTAGAAATATAGTTCCTAAACCAACATTTTGTTATGTTGGCATTTTACACGAATGATAATCATTCGCAATAACGAGTTGCTTTATAATCAAGCGCTGTCTCAGGCCACTTCGGCCAGCAGATGATCAACCATACCCTGCGCCTGACTGAGGTAACCACCGCCAAACAAATTTAGATGATTAAGGATGTGGTAGAGGTTATAGAGGGTCTTCCGGATCTGAAAGTCTGAATCCAGCGGCCAGAGCTCACGGTAGGCCGCATAAAAATCTGCACTAAACCCGCCAAACAGCTCCGTCATGGCTAGATCAGCTTCTCGATCACCATAGTAGACCGCTGGATCATAAATGACCGGATGGCCCTTCAGATCATAGGCCATATTGCCACCCCAAAGATCACCATGCAGCAGCGAAGGCACAGGAGAGTGATTCAAAAACACAGGCACCAGCTCAAGCAACTTCTCTCCCTGACTCTGCAGCCGCCCCCCATATCCGTTGCTTGCCGCCAACGCTAATTGATACCCCAGGCGCTGCTCTCTCCAAAACTCAGCCCACTCTTCTGCGCATCGGTTTTTCTGCTGTGTCAGCCCAATCACATTATCCCGTCGCCAACCAAAGCTATCAGCTGAGTGGCGGTGCATTGCAGCAAGCTGCTCACCAGCCTCACGGTCAGAGTTCAACCGGGCATGCCCCATCTCTATATATTCCATGACCAAATAGGCCTGCCCTTCTGCAACGCCACAACAGAGTGGCTGAGGCACCCGAATAGCCTGGGTGGCAGCAAGAGCATCCAGACCATCCCTCTCCGCCTCAAACATACCGAGTCGGTGGGCATCATTCAGTTTAATAAAATAGCTCTGTCGATTATCACTGAGCCTGATCGCCCTATTGATGCAGCCACCTCCTATAGCAATGGGCCTGTCAGGGACAAAAGTCTCACCACGAGTTTGGCCGATATGCTCAGCAATAGGTTTTAGATTCAATTCTGCAGGCGGTCATGCAGCGGACTGCTGCGTGGAAAGTGGGCACGCAGGAACGCCATCTGATCCGCCAGAATATGGCGGCCCTGAAGAAAAATGTATTCAGCATGAGTAGGGGTAAACGGAATAGCCAAAAGCTCCATGCCTGCTGCCTCTGGGGTGCGATTTGCCTTGTGATTGTTACAGCGAATACAGGCAGTCACCACATTATTCCAATGATCCGGGCCATTCTGGCTCACGGGCCGCACGTGATCACGCGAGAGCATTCGATGATTGAAATGCCGCCCACAGTAGAGACAAAGGTGATTATCACGTTGAAACAGTGCCGGATTATTCAGTGGTGGGGTATGTTTTTCCCGCATCTTAGCCAAAGCGCGGCTGTTGCCATAGGTGGCAATAATCGAGTTGACTTGCACAATACTGCGCTGGTGAGTGTGGGCATTAATCCCACCATGAAGACAATAAAGTACATTACCGCATGTGTATGCGATTTGATCGAGGAAGTGTAAGCGCACAGCATCCCGATAGTCGATCCACTCTAAAGGCATGCCTGCTACATCTGTGCGCAGGATTTGTTGTCGAAGATCCACCATAACCCTGTCACCACATTAGACTTATACTATATAAGTATGCACGGTTATGCCGATGCTGCAAATTCATATGAATTCACTTCATAATAAACATCCATTTTCCCTAAACAATCACCTCCAAAAGAGCATAAAAAATGTTTACTAAAACGCCGATAAAAAAAGAAAATGTGCTTTAAAACAAACAATTATACACAGATTAACTTCGCGCCATAATTTTGACTCATCAACTGACTCTTTAAGAAAAACATTTTTAAAGGCTATGGTAACAAACTGTTTTTATTGCAAATAATTCCGCTAGTTCAATTTTACAAAAATTCAAGAAAATATTTTCTTTAAATAACACATTCTCGATACGGTAATTTTTCCACAAAGTTATCCACAGCTTTTAATAATACGGGAATTTACTTACTTACTAAGAGGTTACGTTAGACTTTTAGCCTCAGACGATAAAAATATCGCATAACTAATATTCAAAGATGAGAAGCAACACAAAAATCGGGTAAAGTGCAGCCATGCCTACCCGATCTATTCTTCGCATTGCAGTACCCGCACCGCTTTACACCTGCTTTGACTATCTTGCACCTGATAGCATAGATCCAACCACACTCTCTTGCGGCATTCGTTTACGGGTGCCCTTTGGGCGAGGTGAGCGCATTGGGGTTCTTGTCGAAAAGGTTTCAGTATCCACTTTTGAAAACGGCTCTCTCAAACCAGCCTCTGCCGTACTGGATAAAGAGCCATTGTTAGATGACCAGGATCTGAAGCTGCTACTCTGGGCCGCTGCTTATTACCAGCACCCTCCCGGAGAGGTCATTGCAGCAGCACTACCTGTACGCCTGCGCAAAGGGGAGGAAGCAGTAAAACTTGGGGTAGCCGGATGGCGACTCACGATCTCTGGAAAAACCGCCCAGCCAACCCATGCACCCCGACAACTCAAAATAATCCAAATCCTGGCAGAACAACCTGAAGGCATAACACAACAGGCACTCTATCTCCTTTGTGGTAGCTGCCGTCCTATCTTGCGAAGTCTTGAAGAGAAGGGTTGGGTGGAACCCTGCGAGATTAAAATTCAACATTCCTTCACAGCTTTGGACACCACCAAAGTAACACTCAACTCCGCCCAGGCTGATGCTATTTCTGCAGTATCAGCCAGCATGGCAACATTCAATGCCTTTCTTCTAAATGGTGTAACCGGCAGCGGCAAGACAGAGGTTTATCTGGGCCTCATAGAGGAGGCACTGAGAGCAAACCGCCAGGTTTTGATTCTGGTACCTGAGATTGCACTGACGCCTCAATTGATGCAGAGGTTTCAAAGCCGGATCAACTCACCGATAGCGCTACTCCATTCCGGGCTATCAGATCGGGAGAGAGAACAAGCCTGGCTGGCAGCAAGCAAGGGCGAGACTTGCGTGATACTTGGTACCCGCTCTGCAATATTCACCCCTGCACCACAACTTGGTCTAATCATCGTCGATGAAGAGCACGACCTCTCCTTCAAACAACAGGATGGCTTCCGTTACTCAGCCCGTGATCTGGCTATTGTCAGAGCACAACGCCAAGGGTTTCCAGTGCTGCTTGGTTCAGCCACTCCTTCTCTGGAGAGCCTGCGCAATGCTGCAACAGGGCGCTACCAACAACTGGAGCTGCCTGAGCGGGCTGGTGATGCCAAACCACCCAAGATAGACCTGCTCGATATCCGCTCTGCCCCACTGAATGGTGGACTATCCCCAGCACTCCTACGAATGCTGGATGAAGAGCTGGCCACCGGAAACCAGGTTCTGCTCTTTCTCAATCGCCGAGGCTATGCACCTGTCATCACCTGCCACCACTGTGGCTGGCTCTCAGAGTGCTCCCGATGCGATGCCCGCATGACCCTTCACCTTGGGACAAATTTACTGTGGTGCCACCACTGCGGGCATCAGCATCGTCCTTATCGCCAGTGCCCAGAGTGCAATAGTGAAGACTTACGCCCCATCGGACAGGGTACAGAGCGGCTGGAAGAGGTACTGGCAAAACAGTTTCCCAACCATCCCATTGCCCGTATCGATCGAGACAGCACACGCAGAAAAGGGGCATTAGAGAAAATACTGGGGGAGATCCACAGCGGCCACTACCGCATCCTGCTGGGAACGCAGATGCTGGCCAAAGGACACCATTTTCCTGATGTCACTCTGGTGGGCATACTGGATGTGGATCAGGGCCTGTTCAGTGCTGATTACCGCGCCGCTGAACGCATGGCCCAACTGGTTGAGCAGGTGGCTGGCCGGGCAGGACGGGCCAACAAACCAGGCCGGGTGCTGATACAGACCCGACATCCTGACCACCCCCTACTCCAGACCCTGGTACACCAGGGCTACAATGCCTTCGCCCAGATCTGCCTCACTGAGCGGCATGATGCCCAACTCCCGCCCTTTAGCTATCAGGCACTGCTTCGAGCTGAATCTCCCTCACCAGAGAAGCCGATACTCTTTTTAGAAGATGCGGCCAAACAGGCAAAAACCATCATTTCAAATCATGTTGAGCTTTGGGGGCCAGTGCCCGCTCCTATGGAACGACGGGCTGGTCGCACACGCGCCCATCTACTGATTCAAACCAGCCATCGCAGCACACTGCATAAATTGCTAAGCAGCTTGATTCCTTCACTGAGCAAACTGAAGAGTGCTCGCAGTGTGCGCTGGTCTATCGATGTAGACCCACAAGAGATGTTGTAGGGGCACCTTCAAGCCTGAAAAAAACCCATCTATTTACCTATTCCTGCTATCCTTATCGGTTATTCTTGATCCAACTTGCAGCACGTTAAATGAAAGCCCAAATCCAGCACCTTATCTCCCAGGCCCTTGATCAACTTGTGGCTGATGGCACACTCCCTGCCGACCAGATTCCCCAACCCATTATTGAGCGCGCTCGTGATATCTCTCATGGGGATTTTGCCTGCAATATCGCTATGGTGTTGGCCAAGATTGCCCGCTGTCGCCCACGTGATCTGGCTGAAAAGGTGATTGCCAATTTGCCTGCATCTCAGCATGTTGCAAAGGTTGAGATCGCCGGGCCAGGATTCATTAACTTCACCCTCGCTACCGATGCTTATCTGGCACTTGTGCCTGAGATACTCAAGCAAGGCCATGGTTTTGGTCGCAGCAATTTGGGTGCTGGCAAGCAAGTTCAGGTCGAATTTGTCTCCGCCAACCCTACCGGCCCACTGCATGTAGGGCATGGCCGCGGTGCCGCTTATGGCGCAACCGTGGCAGATCTGCTGGAAGCCATTGGGTTTGATGTGCATCGCGAGTATTACGTCAACGATGCCGGTCGCCAAATGGATATTTTGGGCACCAGTGTATGGTTGCGTTATCTGGGGCTTTGTGGCGAAGGTTTTCCATTCCCCTCCAATGGTTACAAGGGTGACTACGTACTCGATATCGCCGCCATCCTGCATCAGGAGCATGGTGATGATTACTGTCACAGTGCAGATCTGGTGCTTACCGGCCTACCGCAGGACGAGACCGCAGAGCATCCTGAAGGTGACAAAGAGGCCTACATCGATGCCCTCATCACCCGCGCAAAACAGCTGCTGGGCGATGTACGTTACCGTTATGTATTTGAGCTTGGCCTGAATAATATCCTGGATGATATCCGGGATGACCTGGAGGGCTTTGGCGTCTGCTACGAGAATTGGTATTCAGAACGCAGCCTGGTCGAGAGCGGTGCAGTCAATAAGGTTGTCGAACGCCTGCGCAACTCAGAACACATGTATGAGAAAGAGGGTGCCCTCTGGTTTCGCTCCACCGATTACGGTGATGAGAAGGATCGCGTAGTTGAACGAGATAACGGCCAGACCACCTACTTTGCCTCTGACATTGCCTACCACGCTGAAAAGCTGGAACGGGGTTTTGAGCGGGTCATCGATGTGTGGGGTGCTGATCACCATGGCTATGTCCCGCGCGTAAAGGCGGCACTGGAAGCCCTGGGTGACGATCCCGCCAAGATGGATGTGCTGCTGGTGCAATTTGCCAACCTCTACCGCAATGGGCAGAAGGTGCAGATGTCCACCCGCTCCGGCTCCTTTGTCACCCTGCGTGAACTACGGGAAGAGGTGGGACGCGATGCTGCACGCTTCTTCTATGTGATGCGCAAGTGCGAACAACATCTGGATTTTGATCTGGATCTGGCCAAATCCCAATCCAATGACAACCCTGTCTTTTACGTGCAATATGCCCACGCACGGGTCTGCAGTGTGCTCCGGCAGGCTGGAGAAAAAGGTATCTCTGTGGAGATCTCATCCGGCGCCACTCATCTGGAGCAGCTCACTGAAGAGCACGAGCAGGCACTATTGCGCACCCTCTCCCGCTACCCTGAGGTGATTGAAGCTGCTGCGCTTAATGAAGAGCCGCACCAGCTGGTTCACTACCTGCGGGAACTGGCTCAGGATTTCCACACCTACTACAACGCCCACCAGTTTCTGGTTGAAGATGGGGCACTGCGTGATGCGCGAATCAAATTGATTCTGGCAGTACAGCAAGTCGTCAGAAATGGGCTTAATCTGCTTGGCGTCTCTGCCCCGGAGCGCATGTAAGTGGCTCGCGATTACAAAACCCGAGCCAATCCAAAACCAAAACCGCAACAGACACCTGGCTGGATTTGGTTTTTTGCAGGCCTATTGGTTGGTCTTTTTGCTGCCAGTCTAGTTTGGCTCAAATTTGGCCAACACCCTACTAATCAGCCAATAATCACTAAGCCAGACAACACCCGCACTCAGCAGCAGGAACGTGCCAAAGCAAAGCCCAAAGAGCCGAAATCACTGCCACCAAAGCCACGCTTTGATTTCTACACCGTCCTGCCGGAAATGGAAGTTGTGGTACCCGAACCAGAGCCAGATCCAGAACCCCAGCAAACACCCAAAAAACAAACTGCTGCCAAAGTGCCCCCCACAGCTACTGGCACAGCCTATATGCTTCAAATGGGGTCGTTTCGTAAATACGAGGATGCAGACCGAATGAAGGCCGGCTTGGCACTACTGGGTATACAGGCTGAAATCCAAAAGGTAACCATCAACAATAAAGATACTTATCATCGGGTACGAAGCGGTCCGTACCATAACAGCCAGCAAGTGAATCAGCTTCGCTCTCAATTAGAGAAAAACCATGTGAATACCCTGCTGATTAAACTAAAGAAATGATGACGGCAAAATCCCTACAAAAAAGCCGCCTCGTTCTGAGGCGGCTTTTTCTTTTACATTACTTCACGATACATTAAGAGATATCTTAACGACCCTTCTCTTAAACTATGCGGTCATATCAATGCTTACGCTTAGTATGGCCATCATGCCCCCTTCTGGCATCGGTTTTGATTGGACTCAGCAAATTGCTGCGGGTAACCAGTTCGCGAACTCCATGGGCATGTTCTCCCTTTTCATGTGACCACTCGACCAGAGCATGGGCGTCGATGGTTGCGGTGGTCTTTTTCACATCCCAGGTAACTTGGTAAGGTGAGCAATGATCATTGTTATAGCTAGGTCCTGTTGTTGAGCCTGTATAGACAACTCTCGCATCTACATGACTCATTGCCTCTTCCATGGTGTCGACATCCGCATCATGATCAACAACTTCAAACACCTGGGTCATAACTCTAAGTTGCGGATTTGCGCATACCTCAGTTAAACAGTTGCCCAGCCCATTTGAGGGATCAAGCTCTTCGTAATTAACGTTGCAACTAGTATGAACCCAATGAACCTCAATGGTGTCTCCGAGAATAAGACCAATCTCATGACCTTCTCCACCAATATCATGCTCTTCACGATAGTGAGCGTCGGTAGATGCAGGTGCTACAATTGCCCAGCCGGTATGCTCGTTACCAGTGTCTACAGGAGTAGAAAACTCTGCAGATTTATGTTCGGCGTTCCAATGGTAATGAATGTTGCAAAGATTCATCTCTTCGGCTTTGTTTGAAGTTCTGAACAGGTTGGTATTCGTTCCTGCTTTCGAGTCAATGTCTCTGGGAGCTTGCGGACCCGCAGTGATCGGGCCACCATCTATTCCGCCACAATTGTTCCACTCACTCGGCGGGGTTTTTGTCAGTCCGTGATCAGCCGTATGGTAAAGAGCTCCTCCACCCTCAGCAAACGCACCAGATGAACAGCCAAGAAGTGCTGCAGCGATTCCTACTACTAATTGCTTTTTCATTAATTAAAACCTCTGATTTTTAGTATTATTTGATCCAAACAAACAGTCTCTAATTATTCATAATTTTTATTGGATCTCCCAAAATGCTCAGCAAAACGCATTAAATGGCATGAGCAATCGCATAAGCCTAGCAATAATTGAGCCACCTGGTTAATGCTCTTTAAAAACGATGATATACGAAGGTTTTTATTACATTGCGGCTTTAAGGTGTAAAATATCCTGACAAAAACACTAGGATATAAATCAATTTTCTTGACTATAGATGGCTATCTGTATGTTTTATATTAATAATTACCCATTTATGCCCTGTAAAATAATCTGACTATACAGGCAAATCCCACAAATACTGCACAGGGAACAGCACTAAAAATAACCCTCTTAAGATCACTCACCCTTATTACTCTGTTGTTCTGTTATTCGTTTTTTATAGATCATCGCCAGCCCACCCTTTGAGGTCTCTTTATAGGGTTGGCGTAAAGCAAGCCCCGTCTCCAGCAATACAGCCACGGCATCATCAAAGGAGATGCAGTGACGACCATCCGATAGCAGTGCAAGATTGGCACAATGCATTGCCCGCGCAGCACCGTGCGCATTTCGTTCAATGCAGGGGATCTGAACCAGCCCATCCACCGGGTCACAGGTCAGACCAAAATGGTGTTCAAGCCCCATCTCAGCGGCATATTCAATCTGGTGTCGACTACCACCCAGCAGCTGGGTAGCCGCTGCTGCTGCCATGGCACAGGCTGTTCCAATCTCTCCCTGACATCCAATATAGGCACCTGAGATTGAGGCATTATGTTTCACAACATTACCAAACAACCCAGCCGTAGCTAGCGCATTGATAATATCCTGCTCTGAGCACTGTAGTTTCTGCTGCAATTCATAAAGCACAGCTGGTAGCACACCACTGGAGCCGCAAGTTGGTGCTGTAACCACCTCTTTTCCACAGGCATTCTCTTCAGCAACCGCATAGGCAAAGGCTGCCAGCCGCGCATCACTTTGATAATCCGGTTCAAGAATTTTGCTTTTATAAAAATAGTTGTGCGCTTTGCGTAGTAAATCCAGTCCACCAGGGATTACACCCTCTTCCTTCAGTCCTTGAGTTATTGCATTTGTCATAGCCCTCCACACATTCTGTAAAAAGGGCTGAAATTGATCCTCTTCCAACCGATCTGCATACTCCCAAAAACTCTCCCCATTTGCCTCACAGCAGGCCAATATCTCCGACAGGTTCTTTTCTGGGTAGGTCTCATCATCGTCCTTATCAGAGAGCAGTGCTCCCCCACCAATGCTGTACTCTTCTATCGACTCAAGCATCTTTCCGCTTTGATCATGCGCTTCAAGCCGCATACCGTTGGGGTGCTCAGGCAGGGCCTTAGCCGCATTCCAGATCAGCTCAAACTTGTAGTCAGTAAATACCTGGCTGATCGCTACACCTGTTAGGTGCCCGCGCCCTGTTGCTGCCAAACTGCCGTACAGTGTCACATGAAAGGCTGAAGCGTCAGGGTGCTTCTGTAGAAATTGATAGGCAGCCCGTTGCGGCCCCATCGTGTGAGAGCTGGATGGCCCCGCACCGATTCGGTAAAGCTGCCGCAGTGTCCTCATTAACTACCTCCTGTATAACCAGATAAAACATCACTCGTATTAAGTATAGATGAGCACTAAATTCCAGATTCCTGCTCCACTGCCATATCAGGTAAAATGCCTGGATGGATGTCTCCCCGATACTTGATTGTTTAAACGATGCCCAGCGCGAGGCTGTCTCCGCTCCCGCAGGCGGCATGCTGGTACTGGCTGGTGCAGGTAGTGGCAAAACCCGTGTTTTGGTACACCGCATCGCCTGGTTGATGCAGGTAGAGCATGCCTCCCCCTGGTCTATCATGGCGGTTACCTTCACCAATAAGGCAGCGCGAGAGATGCGTGATCGCATCGAAAACCTGCTGAATATGCCGGTAGGCGGCATGTGGGTAGGCACCTTCCACGGGCTGGCACATCGCCTGCTACGCGCCCATTGGCAGGATGCCGGGCTGCCACAAAATTTTCAGATTTTGGACTCAGATGACCAGTTCCGCCTGATCAAACGCACCATGAAGACCCTCAATATCGATGATGCCCGCTGGCCTCCCCGACAGGCGCAGTACTTCATCAATGCCCGCAAAGATGAGGGGCTGCGCTCGAAACATCTGGATGATGGTGGCGATCCCTACCAGCGACAGATGATTCACATCTATCACGAGTATGAGAAGGCTTGTGAACGTGGTGGCCTCCTCGATTTTGCCGATCTGCTGCTGCGCGCCCATGAGCTGTGGCGAGACCGGCCTGACATCCTGCAACACTATCAAGAGCGCTTCCAGCACATTCTAGTCGACGAGTTTCAGGATACCAATGAGATCCAGTATGCCTGGCTGCGACTATTAGCTGGTAGCCGCAATAACCTGTTTGCCGTGGGTGATGATGACCAATCCATCTACGGCTGGCGTGGTGCCAAGGTTGAGCATATCCAGCAATTTCAAAGCGATTACACCGGCTCACAACTGGTGCGGCTGGAGCAGAACTACCGCTCTACCAGCACTATCCTCAACGCCGCCAATGCGCTGATTGCCAACAACCCTTCCCGGCTGGGCAAAAACCTCTGGACCGACGGTGAAGAGGGTGATCCTATCCGTCTCTACGCTGCTTTCAATGAGGTAGATGAAGCCCGCTTCGTTATCGATCGCATTCGTGACTTTATCAACAATGGGCATCAGCGAACGGAAGCTGCCATCCTCTATCGTTCCAATGCCCAGTCACGTCAATTTGAAGAAACCCTGATCCAATCCCAGATTCCCTATCGCGTGTATGGGGGCTTGCGCTTCTTCGAGCGCGCCGAGATTAAAGATGCGCTGGGTTATCTGCGCATGGTCTCCAGTCCAAATGATGATGCCGCCTTTGAGCGCGCAGTGAACATGCCTCCCCGTGGACTAGGTCCCCGCACCCTGGATGCGGTGCGCGCCCACGCCCGCGATTTTCACTGCTCTCTGTGGAAAGCAGCTCATGAGTTATTAAAGGGTGGCGGTATGACCGCACGCGCTGCCAATGCTTTGCGTGGATTTCTCGATCTCATCGAAGAGCTACAGGCTGCCACATCTGAGTTGACCCTGGCAGAGCTCGCCGAGCACGTAATCGCCGCCAGCAAACTGGTCGAGCATTTTGAGAAAAACCGTGACGGCCGTGGCCAGGATCGTATTGAAAACCTAGAGGAGCTGGTCAACGCCACCCGCCAATACAACCACGAACAAGGTGAGCCTACGAAAGAGTCCCCTGGGGGATCAGCCGATGATGAGCTAAGTGACCTGGCCGCCTTTCTCTCTCATGCCGTGCTGGAAGCCGGTGAGGCGCAGGGTGATAAATATGAAGATTGTGTACAGCTGATGACCCTGCACTCTGCCAAAGGGTTGGAGTTTCCACTGGTCTTCATTGCCGGGCTGGAGGAGGGACTGTTTCCACACAGCCTCTCTGCCGATGACCCAGAACGGCTGGAGGAGGAGCGCCGCCTCTGCTACGTGGGTATGACCCGCGCCATGCAGCAGCTATATCTGAGCCATGCCGAAACGCGCCGCCTGCATGGTAAAGAGAACTACCCACGCCCTTCCCGTTTTCTGCGTGAGGTTCCCGCAGAGCTGATGGAGGAAATCCGCAGCCGACCTCAAGTTTCACAGCCTATACGACACAGCAGCAGTAATGCATTTCGCACAGAGCCCTCTGGTTTTCAGCTGGGCCAACGGGTCAGCCATGCCAAATTTGGTGAAGGTGTCGTACTCAACGCTGAAGGCCAGGGCAACAGTGCCCGAGTACAGATCAATTTTGAGGGTGTCGGCACCAAGTGGCTAGTGGCAGCCTATGCCAATCTTCAAACTGTTTAGATTTAATAATTAGGAGAAAAACCAGATGCAACGTCGTGATTTCATCAAAAAGACCGGAGGTGCATCACTGGCCGTTGGTGCAGGACTGGTTGGTGCGGGTTCCGCGCACGCCAAAGCAAAATACAAGTGGAAGATGGTCACCACCTGGCCAAAAAACTTCCCTGGTCTGGGCACCGCCGCCAACAAGCTGGCAGCACTGATTGGTGAGATGAGCGGCGGACGCATCCGGGTCAAGGTCTACGGCGCCAAAGAGCTGGTGCCTGCATTTGAGACTTTCGATGCTGTCTCCCGTGGCACCGCTGAGATAGGCCACGGCTCTGCCTATTACTGGAAAGGCAAAAGTGAAGCCGCACAGTTTTTCTCCACCGTCCCTTTCGGGCTCACCGCCCAGGAGATGAACGCCTGGATGTACTATGGTGATGGCCTGAAGCTGTGGACAGAGCTCTATGACCCGTTTGGGCTGGTGCCTGCCCCTGCCGGAAATACCGGGGTGCAGATGGGCGGTTGGTTCAATAAGGAGATCAACAGTCTGGCTGATATGAAGGGACTGAAGATGCGCATCCCCGGTCTGGGTGGCGAGGTACTGAGGCGACTGGGCGGTACGCCGGTCAACCTGCCGGGTGGCGAGCTTTTTACCTCACTGCAATCCGGTGCCATAGACGCTACCGAGTGGGTTGGCCCCTACAACGACCTGGCCTTTGGTCTCTATAAGGCAGCCAAGTATTACTACTATCCTGGTTTTCATGAGCCCGGCACCACGCTGGAGGCGATCATCAATAAGAAGGCACTGCATGCTCTGCCGAAGGATCTGCAATCCATTGTGCTCAACGCCTGTCGGGTGGTCAACCAAGATCTGCTCTCTGAATATACGGCGCGCAATCCAGCCGCACTGGATACCCTGCTGAATAAACATAAGGTGGATATGCGAGTCTATCCAGAGGATGTATTGAAACAACTGCGCAAAATTTCTGAAGAGGTAGTAGCTGACCTGGCCAATAAGGATGCATTTACCAAAAAGACCTATGCCTCCTATTCTAAATTCTACAATCAGGCAAGGCGCTGGAGCGACATCTCTCAGTTGGCCTTTTTACAAGCACGTAATTTAACCTGATAACAGATATTGGGAGTAGGGGCGGCTTGCCTTTGCTCCCTTTTACATTTAATGCCTGCTTTCCTACTGCCTCCACTCTCCCTCTATATTCACATCCCCTGGTGCATCCAAAAGTGCCCTTACTGTGATTTCAACTCCCGTGCACTAAAAGGCAACCTCAACGAAGATGCCTATATCGATGCCCTGCTAGCCGATCTGGACAGCGAGCTATTTCAGGTTCATGGCCGGCCACTACACAGCATCTTTATCGGTGGCGGCACACCCAGCCTCTTTTCCGGCAGCGCCATAACCCGACTACTGGGTGGCGTACGGCAGCGGGTAACTCTCCCAGCCAGCACTGAAATAACCCTGGAGGCAAATCCCGGCACATTGGAGGCAGGCCGTTTTGAGGCCTATCGTGAAGCAGGGGTGAATCGGCTCTCAATCGGCATCCAGAGTTTTGATGCAAACTGCCTGCAACGACTTGGCCGTATCCACGGGCCGGATGAGGCCATTGCCGCCTTCCACTCAGCCAAAACAGCTGGCTTTGAGCGAATCAATCTGGATCTGATGTTTGGCCTTCCCGGTCAGGATCTGGCAATGGCTCAGCTCGATCTGGAGAGAGCTATTGAGTTAAGGCCTGAGCATATCTCCTACTACCAACTAACACTGGAGCCCGACACTCCATTCTATCGCTCACCACCCACTCTGCCATTGGAAGATGATTTATGGGAGATACAACAGCAGGGACAAACCCTGCTCAGCAAGCACGGCTACCAACAGTATGAAATATCAGCCTATGCCCAGTCGAGTGAGCAGTGCCGCCATAACCTCAACTATTGGACCTTTGGTGATTATCTGGGCATTGGTGCAGGTGCTCATGGCAAATCCACAGCCCTTGATAGATCTATAACACGCCGCTGGAAGCGCCCTGAGCCAGCAGCCTATCTTGCAGCTGCGGGGACTGACCACGCTTTATCGGGACAAAAAAGTCTGGGTTCTGATGAGATTACGCTGGAGTTCATGATGAATGCACTGCGGTTGCATCAGGGATTTTCCCAAAGTCTATATGAACAACGCACAGGCCTCCCTTTTGTAGCTATTGCAGCATCTATTGAGCGCACTATTCACGATGGCCTGCTAAAAAGCTGCAATGACATATTCATGCCCACACCTCTCGGCAGACGCTTCCTCAATGATCTGCTAGAAAAGTTTCTTTGATGCCAAAATTAACCTTGAATTGGTGAATTTATAGACTTAAAAAAGGCATTAAATTCCTATGAATTCCACTCCTGATTACATATATTTCAAGTATTACAATAAGTTAAATCGTTATTTATTTTTTCAGGTATTTCATTCCGCAAGACAAAGATAGGCCATCATGCTAGGGTGAAATTATGTATTGGTTTTGAGGGTGCATTGCTTTTATAACCACTAAAGTAATGTTAGATGCATGATGGCAGAGAAAGAGACCAGCAAAAATATTCAATCACTGGACTTTAACCAGTGGTCAAATTTGGCCCAGCAGGATATCAATTCTTTTGAATCCATGCGCCTTGCTGCAATAGAGGAATTTATTGAGTCAGCGCCAGAGCGGCAGCAACATCGATTACGCTGTCTCCAATGGCGCATTGATCAGGAGCGCCGCCTCTCGCGCTCCCCCATGGGGGCCTGCATCCGAATCTCTCGTATGATGTGGGAATCTCTGATGGGTGAAGATGGCCTGGTCAGCCACATGCAGCAGCTAAGAAAATCCTGTGAGAAAGGGAACTACCCAACAGAACCCCACTCATACCGGGCAACAGTAATACCCATTCGGCCCAAACACTAAAGCATTCACCCTTTAATAACTAACATCTGGCGCTTGCACCCAGAGCAATATTAGCCTACTATTCGCCGTTTTCCCCGCAACAGGTGCGGGTGAATGGATAATTTTTTGAGGCAAACATGAAAGCGGATACCCACCCTGAATACAACGAGATTAAAGTGAACTGTAGCTGTGGTAATGAGTTCGCCACCTCCTCCACACTGGGTAGAGATCTGCATATCGAAGTCTGCTCAGCCTGCCACCCTTTCTACACAGGTAAGCAGAAGATGATGGATACAGCCGGTCGCGTAGATAAGTTCCGCAAGCGGTATGCCCGCTGATCCAAACCCGGACACATTATGCTTTAATAAAAAGCGCCTCCTAGTGAGGCGCTTTTTTATTGCGCATCTATAATTCCAATGCAAATCATTAAGTAATCAAAAAAACTGTCGCCATAATGCTAGGCTTACTAATATAAAAACCAACGGCCGGAATGAGTCCGCTGCAACCTAATTGAGATATACCCGAGGAGCATCGATATGGAAAAAGAACACGTAACTCTTACCGTCAATTCTGACGGCACATCAATAGAGCTTCCCGTATTGGAAGGCAGCGTAGGCCCCAAAACATTTGATGTGACTTCTGTATATAAAAAGACAGGGATGTTTACATTTGACCCTGGATTTATGGCAACTGCCAGCTGCCGCAGCACCATTACTTATATTGATGGTGAAAAAGGTATCCTCCGCTACCGTGGGTATCCCATTGAACAGCTGGCCGAACACAGTAGCTTTCTGGAAGTATCCTATCTGCTACTCTATGGCGAGCTACCCTCTGTAGACGAGCTAAAGAATTTTGAATACATCATTGGTCATCACACAATGATCAATGAATCGCTTCAGATGTTTTATCGGGGCTTCCGCTACGATGCTCACCCAATGGCAACCATGGTGGGAGTGGTTGGCTCTCTCTCAGCTTTCTATCATGATTCACTCGATATCCATGATGCCCGTCATCGTGAAATATCTGCCCACCGACTGATTGCAAAGATGCCAACCATTGCGGCCTACAGCTATAAAAGGCACAAAGGGGAACCATTCATCTACCCGCAAAACAATTTGGACTATACCTCTAATTTTATGCGCATGATGTTTGCCACCCCCTGTGAGGAATTTGAGCCAAACCCTATTGCAGCAAAAGCACTGGATAAGCTATTTATTTTACATGCCGACCATGAACAAAATGCCAGTACCTCAACCGTACGTATTGCTGGCAGCTCAGGGGCTAACCCCTTTGCCTGCATTTCAGCAGGAATTGCATCTCTGTGGGGGCCAGCTCATGGTGGTGCAAATGAAGCCGTACTCAATATGCTTGATGAAATTGGAGATGTATCCAATGTCGATAAGTATGTAGCCAAAGCTAAAGATAAAAATGACCCTTTCCGACTTATGGGGTTTGGCCACCGGGTTTATAAAAATCATGACCCTCGGGCAACCATCATCCGAAAGGTCTGTCATGAAGTGCTGGAAGATATGACGGACACTGGTAACAGTCCGCTGTTTGAATTGGCAATGAAGCTCGAAGAGATTGCCTTGAAAGACGACTATTTTATTTCACACAAGCTCTATCCCAATGTCGATTTCTACTCGGGCATTATCTACCGGGCACTGGGTATACCCATGAATATGTTTACAGTGATGTTTGCTATCGCCCGAACAGCAGGTTGGGTAGCGCATTGGACGGAAATGATTGGGGATCCAGATCACCGTATTGCACGTCCTCGCCAACTTTATTTAGGCCCTGCTGAACGGCCATACGTGCCACTGGATAAAAGAACCTAACTAACCCTTTTCCATTAACTCCTGCAGCTGGCTTAACGAGGCTCGCTGCAGGGGTCTATCCCCCAAAGGCCCTAAGGGCGACTGCCGCAAAGCTTCCAATGGAAAAAGTGTAAGCTCTACTTCTGTCTCTCCTGCATAAAAACTGCACACTGGATAAACACGCTTTACATCACCTTTGTAATGGAGTATTTTTTCTCCATCATGCCAAGGGATCTGTTGATCCAACAGAAACAGGATCACCTCTTCTGTAGTCTCTACAAATAGGTGCAGTTGTACTTTATTATCGGGCTCAGCTGTACCGGTCAGTACTGGCCCAACCAAACGGGGATTGAAACATGCCAGGGTTTTCATTGCCGCCATAGCCTGTTGACGCAAATCATTCAGCACAACAGGTTGCTGCCCACGCTGAAACAGTGACTGGTGCACTTTTAGCGCCTGCTCAATCTCCTCTTCAGTGGGC
>Ga0316192_10000255_pt1 | contig 37534 bp, 37 predicted proteins | sample MerIslwburrow_MG_FD_204931 | JGI IMG/M metagenome (GOLD analysis project Ga0316192, IMG submission 204931) | Coastal sediment microbial communities from Maine, United States - Merrow Island worm burrow | ecosystem: Environmental > Aquatic > Marine > Coastal > Sediment | place: USA: Maine...
CATATTTCTTTACAATAGATGCTTCTAATACAAGGTCTCGTTTCATAAACTAAAGATAATAAATCTTTACACTATTGGCAAAGTTGTTTTGACCTGATCCCTAAACATTCACTTGAAACCAAAATCACATTACCATGCCGCCGTCAACATTAATTACCTGCCCGGTGATGTAGTTTGCGTCAGAACTCGCCAAAAATACCACCGCCGCCGCAACATCAGAGGTTTTGCCAATGGTCGCCAATGGAATTACGGTTTTTAAAGCTTCTATGGTTTGCGTTGGCAAATTTTCGGTCATGTCGGTGGCAATAAAACCCGGGGCGATTGCGTTGACCTGAATATTTCTTGGAGCCAGCTCTTTTGCAACGGATTTCGTCAACCCAATTACACCCGCCTTGGATGCGCAATAGTTTGCCTGGCCGGCGTTGCCCATAATCCCAACGACTGAAGCCATATTAATAATCTTACCAGACCGCTGCTTCATGAGTAGCTTGGTAGCCGCCCGAATACAATTGAAAGCACCTTTTAGGTTAACAGCAAGGACATCATCCCATTGCTCCTGACTCATCCGAATCAGCAAGTTATCTTTCGTGATTCCGGCATTATTAATCAAAATGTCGATTCGTGAAAACTTTGCAATGGTTTGCTTTATCAAGGCTTCGGCGTCATCAAAGCGCGCCACATTAATCGCCAGAGGCAAAGCCTCCACACCTTTTTTTTCAACTTCGGAAGCTACCTTATCTGCGCTTTCCTGAGTCGTTGCGGTGACAACTATATTGGCGCCCTCCTCAGCAAGCCTCAAGGCAATAGCCTTTCCGATGCCGCGAGATGCGCCTGTTACGATTGCTGCTTGCTGATCAAATCTTTTTGTCATATTGCGCTAATCGTTTCAAGTGAATTTATCGGAGTGGACGCTATTTTACGATCAATTCTTTTTAACAGACCGCATAAAACAGACCCGGGTCCAATTTCATAAAAATTATTGATGCCGTCAGCTATCATGTTGTTCATTAGCTGCGCCCACTTAACAGGACTGGTAATTTGCTTTAGTAGCAAATCTCTGATGTCATCAGGATTTTTCATCGCCTTTGCAGTCACGTTCGAATAGACAGGTATTTCAGGTTTCAAGATTTCAGTTGCTTCCAACGCTTCTGACAAACCTTCCACTGCAAATTCCATCAGTGGCGAATGGAACGCGCCGCTTACCACCAATGGAACCACTTTCCTTGCGCCTTTGTCTTTTGACAGCTCAATTGCTTCCTTAACACTGCCGGGAGCGCCTGAAATCACAATTTGAATCGGTGAGTTGTAATTTGCGATACAAACCACACCATTTTTGCTTGCTTCGTGACAAATCTGTTCAACGAACTTTTCATCCATTCCCATAATGGCGGCCATGGCTCCTTCCTTTTGCAAGCCGGCCTTTTGCATTAATTCACCGCGTAACTTCACCAAACGCAAGGCGTTTTCGAAGGTGAACACGCCGGCGGCGCAAAGCGCTGAATACTCGCCGAGACTGTGCCCGGCAACTGCTGACGGCGTGGTTTGTTTACCCTCCAAGAAACGAAATATTGCCATGCTATGCACAAATATCGCAGGTTGAGTAATATAAGTTTGCTTTAACTCATCTTCCGGACCTGCAAAACAAATATTCGGCAAATCAAACTCAAGTATTTCAGATGCGACTGAATAAAGGTCGCGAACTTCTGATGAAGCTTCAAAAACATCTTTGGCCATGCCAACATATTGTGAACCCTGGCCTGGAAAAATAAATGCGTTAATAACCAATCTCCTGCTTTATACCCGAAGCGCTATAGAACCCCATGTAAAACCGCCGCCAAAAGACACCATGACACAAGTATCCCCTGCTTTAAGAATTCCTTTTCGTCGCACCTCATCAAGCGCTACTGGAATTGAGGCGGCTGAGGTATTTCCATATTCCTGCACGTTGAGATACACCTTTTCAGGGGCAATTTTCATTCGTCGCGCAGTCGCATCAATAATACGTTTGTTGGCCTGGTGTGGAATAAGAAGATCCACATCTTCCACAGAAAGGTTGGCGACTTCCATGATATGTGTGGCAGCGTCTCCCATTGCCGTAACAGCAGCCTTGAAAACCTCCTGCCCCTTCATCTTTATATTGTTTAAATTTTCTACCAAAGCAACTTCCGCAGGATACCTGGTTCCTCCTCCTGGCATCCACAGCAGTTGGGCGAGGCGTCCATCAGTTTTTAAAAAAGAACCCAGAATACCACCTTCCTCATGTGTCCCGGAAGCAAGCACAGCAGCGCCAGCCGCATCTCCAAATAGCACGCAGGTGGAACGATCTTTCCAGTCCACCACACGGGTCAAAATCTCACTGCCAATCACTAATATTTTTTTGCCTTTACCCGATTTTATAAAGCTATCACCAATGGTTAAGCCAAAAAGAAACCCGGAGCATGCAGCTTGAATATCAAAGGCCGCCGCATTTACCGCGCCTATTTTACTTTGCACATAGCAGGCAGTGGAGGGGAATGTAACATCTCCTGTGACAGTGGCAACGATCAGTGTGTCAATTTCGTCAGCTTCCACTCCTGCATTTTCCAGCGCCTTCAACGCAGCTTCTGAAGCTAAATCCGAATTCAACAAATCATCATCGGCAATATGGCGAACCTTCATACCAGTTCGATCACGAATCCACTGATCATCCGTATCAACAATTTTTTCGAGGTCTGCATTGGTTAACGTTCGGGGGGGGATTGCCGCCCCTGTTCCAAGCAGCAATGAACTTGGTTGCTTGAGCATCAGTTTTTCTCCCTTGTACCGGCCAATTCATTTCTAATTTTTTGATTAACATCTTGCCGCAACATGGCAACCGCTTCTAAAGCCGCATTCTTAATTGCTTTGGGAGTTGAACTTCCATGACAAATGACACAAGTTCCATTTATTCCCAATAACGGTGCGCCGCCATATTCCTCATAATCATAAATTCGTCGCAACCCATTGAATGTAGGCTTTAACAAAAATGCCCCAACCTTGGAGAATACTTTTTTTCCAATCTTCCGCTTGAGATTTTTTGAGTAAACCCCGTTAAAACTTTCAGCAAATTTTAAAACTATATTCCCAACAAATCCATCGGAAACAATAACATCCACTTCACCGCTCATAACATCTCGACCTTCGATGTTTCCTACAAAGTCCAGACGACTTTCAGACATAAGAGCATGGGCTTTACGATGAGATTCGGCGCCTTTATTTTTTTCGTTGCCGATATTTAACAATCCAACACGAGGCTTGTCAAGACCATAAACAAATCTCATGTAAATTGCGCCCATCACCCCAAATTGCAGGAGGTCATCAGCGCGACATTCAAGGTTAGCCCCGACATCAATAAGCATAGTAGCACCGTGACCGTATGGTATTAGTGAACCAATAGCAGGCCTTCTAACCCCCTCCATTCGCCCAAGCCCTAAAAGAGCGGAAGCCATGGCGGCTCCCGTATGCCCTGCGCTTACAACAGCATCCAATTGCCCGTCTTTATGCAAATTCATTGCAACTGCAATGGACGCATCTGGTTTTTTCCTGAGCGCCGTTAAGGGAGATTCTCCCATCTCGACTTTTTGAGAAGCATGCTTAACGGTTATTGGAAGTTCATTAAATCGGAAATGACGTGACAAATGCTTATTAATTTCAATCCGATCACCAACCAGAACGATTTCATACTCACCTCTCCCGGCTCGAGCGGCCTCAACCCCCCCATGAATGATGGCCTCCGGAGCGTAATCTCCACCCATCGCATCAATACCAATTTTCATGGAACTTTACCTGAATAACCTAGAAAGGAAAGAATGGATCAATCAAGGATTAATAGGCCTCTTTCGGAGTGTAAACTGAACGACCAGCATAGTAGCCGCAGCTTGGGCAAGCTCGATGAGGCAACATAGACTGATGACAATTGGAACACTCGCTTACATTTGGCACGGTAAGTTTCCAATGTGTCCTACGTTTTCTACCTCTGGATTTTGAATTTCGCCTTTTGGGTAAAGCCACAATCTATCTCCTAATTTTTCATCAATTTAACGATGATCGGAATCTGGTTCCAGCAATTTCTTCAAGCCGTCCCAGCGATGATCATATTCTTCTTTTTTACAACTGCATTTTTCTTCATTTAAATCAACACCACATTGAGCGCATAGTCCCGCACATTTTCCCGTACACTTAAACGAGATCGGCAATGACAAAAGTATCGCCTCTCGCAAACCTTCAGCCAAGTCTATGTGATTTGTGCCTGAAGTCAACAGTCTTACCATCTCATCGTCAACAGCAGACTCCGCGCTTGTCGTATAGAAAATGGTGAACTCATCTTCAATCTTATCGGAGAAACCTTTCAGGCAGCTGCCACAAACAAAATCGACGTTTGCTATAGCCTTGTTTTTCACCAAAACGGCCTGATCGTTTTTATCAACAATTGACTTAACCTCAATCTTCCGCACCACAAACTCAGCGCCATCGAAGGCGATGTCGGAAAGGTTTGCATCAAATGCAAACTCATTAATCCCGTGCTTAAGACTCTGAAGGCTAACTTCCATAGTAACAACAGCTTCCGACAAAAAAAATGAAATTAAAGTTAATTAATAAATCGTCAAGAGTCAAGAACAAACTAACTTCACGGCTCACAAGCCTGCCTTTTACATTTTATTTGCAACCGAAAATCATGCGTTCTCTGTCAGCTCTTTTGAGGAAAAAAAGAACGATATTTCTATTTGTGCGTTTTCAACTGAGTCTGAGCCATGAACAATGTTTTCGCCTTTACTTGCGGCAAAATCTCTTCGAATTGTGCCGCCTTCCGCCTCAGCAGGATCAGTCGCGCCAATTAATGCGCGAAAATCAACAACGGCATTTTCTTTCTCGAGCACAATAGGCACAACGGTTCCAGAACCCATAAATTCGACCAGTTCGCCATAAAAGGGTCTTTCCTTATGCACTTCGTAAAACGCCCCTGCAGTTTTTGCATCAAGTTTTATCATTTTAAAAGATACAATTTGAAAGCCCGCTCCCTCAATTCGATCAATTACTTTTCCGATCAATTTTCTGCCAGTGCAGTCTGGTTTTAATATCGCTAAAGTGCGTTCCATGTCAATCCTTTCATATTATCGATGCTATATTTATATAAGCTTGCCTATGCCAATGCTTTTTTCATTGTTGAGCCGATTTCGGACGGGCTTAGCGCAACATGCACCCCGGCGCTTTGCAAGGCTTCAATTTTTTCTTCCGCAGTGCCTTCGCTGCCTGAAATGATTGCGCCCGCATGCCCCATTCTTCTGCCTGGAGGCGCAGTGCGTCCTGCTATAAAGGCAACGACCGGTTTATCGAATTCACTCTGAATATAAGCGGCGGCTTCCTGTTCCGCAGTCCCGCCAATTTCTCCAATCACAACGACCGCATCCGTGTTGGGATCACCTTTAAATACCTTTAAGGCGCTCGTGAAATTGGTTCCGATTATTGGATCTCCGCCAATTCCAATACAAGTAGACTGACCAATCCCAAGGTCGGTCAATTGCTTGACCGCTTCATAAGTCAATGTGCCGCTTCGTGAGATCAGGCCAACCCGACCTGGCAAATGTATGAAACCCGGCATGATACCGACTTTGCACTTTCCCGGAGATATTACGCCGGGACAATTAGGCCCGACAAGTCGCGTTTGGCGAGTGGATAAATACTTATTCACTATAACCATGTCACGCACGGGGATTCCTTCGGTTATGCAGATTACCAACTCAATGCCCGCTTCAGCTGATTCCATAATAGCGTCGGCTGCAAATGGCGGCGGAACAAAAATGGCGGATACATTGGCTCCCTGCTGAGAGACTGCTTCAGCAACGGTGTTATAGATTGGCGTTTTTTCATCAAACTTCTGCCCGCCCTTGCCTGGTGTGACGCCTGCCACCACACGGGTTCCATATTCGATCATTTGTTTTGCGTGAAAAGATCCTTCACCGCCTGTAATTCCCTGAACTACAAGTCTTGTATTTTCATCAACTAATACACTCAAAATATAATCTCCTAGCGTTGAACTCTTAACTCATTCCAGTCTTAAGCAGCGACGGCCTTCGCCACTTTTTCGGCTGCTTCATGAAAACTTCGGCCAACCTCAAATGTTACATCTGACTCCTCCAGCAAGCTGGCTGCCTCTTCTGCATTGGTGCCTTCGAGACGAACGACGACTGGCACATTAATATTAATGGAGGACGCCGCCTCAATAACGCCGCGGGCGACACGATCACATCGCACAATTCCACCAAAAATGTTTATCAGAATGGCTTTTACATTTGAATCAGATAGAATGATTTCGAAACCATTTTTGACGGTTTCAGCGCTTGCGCCACCCCCAACATCTAAAAAGTTTGCCGGCTCCGAGCCCGCGAGATGAATCATGTCCATGGTAGCCATGGCCAACCCGGCTCCATTGACCATACATCCAACCTCACCATCTAACTTAATATAATTGAGGCTATACTTTGACGCTTCCACTTCAAGAGGCTCCTCCTCATCCAAGTCTCGCCACTCCAGAAAATCCTTGTGCCGATAAAGCGCATTGTCGTCGAAATTGATTTTTGCATCCAGCGCCAATACTTTTCCATCTTTGGTGACAACAAGTGGATTAATTTCTGCGATGGAACAATCCGCAGTGATATACGCATTGTATAACGCCATGAAAAATTTGATGGCATTTTTAATCTGATCACCCTTCAGGTCAAGACCAAACGCTAGTTTGCGCGCCTGAAAGGCCTGTAGGCCGGTGGCCGGGTCGATATATTCTTTGAGGAGCTTTTCAGGCGTTTCAGCGGCAACTTTTTCAATTTCAACGCCGCCTTCTGCGCTTGCCATAAAAACAAATTGCCCTGTCGCTCGATCCAGAGCAATGCCGGCATACAGCTCGCGGGCAATATCCAGACCTTCTTCAACCAAAACCTTGCGCACCTTTTTGCCTTCAGGGCCGGTTTGATGTGTAACAAGAGTCATTCCGATAATTTCACCGGCAATTTTCTCGGCTTCTTCAGGAGATCTCGCGAGCTTTACACCGCCGCCTTTGCCCCTGCCGCCGGCATGAATCTGAGCCTTAACAACAACTGTGCCGCCAAGCTCGGTTGTAAGTTCTTTGACTTTCTCTACTGTTTCAACTAGATAGCCACGCGGCGTTGAAACGCCATACTTCCTAAGCAAATCTTTGGCCTGATATTCATGAATATTCACCTAAAACTCCGTATTTTTATGTAACTCGATCAATTATTACATTGAACCCAATAAGCGTTCTCTGATTAAAATCAAAAAAATCAGCTCAAGTCTTTCCGAACAGAGATTCTGTTAGCCTCAATGCATGCAAAAACTCCAAGTGAAAAGATTTATTGTCTTATTTCTGACAGGTTGAGGCTGCTTGTAAAAAACGGCATGAATATAAGATTATTTGCCTCTATTTGCAATGCATTTTCTAAATGCCTGCCTTTATTGTCAATTCCTTGTTTTCCTTGCCTGAAATTCATACTTTTTGTCATGCTTTTACAATACAAAAAATATGGCCTTGGCAAGCCTGCCGTTATCATTTTACACGGGCTGATGGGTTCTTCGAAAAATTGGCACAAAATTGGAACGGAACTCAAGAAAAGCTATCCCTCGCTGATTCCCGACCTACGAAACCATGGTGAATCATTTCACGGAATCCACTCAATTTCTGCAATGCGCAACGACATCACCGCCCTTTTAGATTCACTATCTCTTGATAAAATTCATTTGATCGGCCATTCCATGGGCGGAATGGTTGCAATGATGCTGGCGGCTGATTTTCCAGGCAGAGTCGAAAGCCTGACAGTGGTCGACATTGCTCCGGAAGCTAACATCAAAAACACGCTCCCCATCTTCAATCCGTTAATTTCACTCGACCTAACCACGATAAGGCGTAAAGATGACGCCGATTCGTTGCTCAGCGAAACAATTCCGGAAAAGTCCGTCCGCCATTTTTTGCTACAAAACCTAAAAAGACAGGAGGACGGCGACTATGGTTGGCAATGCAACTTGCCAGAACTTTATAAATTCCTGCAAGATAATGACAAATTCATGTTAAACCCTGACGCTGTTTATAACGGCGCAACGCTATTTATTGGCGGGGGAAAATCAAATCACAACCTGCCCGCGCATAAAAAAATCATATCGCATCATTTTCCTAATCACCAACTGGCAATGATAGAAGATGTTGGTCATTGGGTACATTTTGAGGCGCCCGCAGAATTTTTAAATTTACTTACCAACTTCCTCGCTCAAGAAAATTGACTCGCCGCGATCGCGTGAATATCTAATCTCCTTAAACACCGTTTGTTCGAACGCGGCAGTCAACAACGCTTCCATATCAAGATTTCTTTCAGCTGAATTAAGCCGGTCTGGATGAACTTTTGTGGCCGGGTTATCGGGAACAAAAAGGGAGCAACAGTCTTCATAAGGCTCAGTTGAAATCTCATAAGTTCCAATTTTCCGCGCTTGTTGAACAATTTCTTCTTTGTCCGCCCCACACAGTGGCCGCAATATCGGCAACCGGGCGATTTGCGACACCGCTTGAATATTGCTTAATGTTTGCGATGCAACCTGACCGACACTCTCTCCCGTAACCAGCACTCGACAGCGCTCCTTAATGCCAATTTGCTCAGCTAAACGTATCATATAACGACGATACAATAACACTCGCAACTCAGCGGAGGCATGAGCCATTATTTCTTTCTGAATGTCAACAAACGGGACAAAATAAATTTTTGAATAATATTGAGATTGAGCCAGGACTTTGACAATTCGTTCGGTGTTCTCCTGTGAAGCAATATTTGTGTAAGGTTGGCTATGGAAATGCACATAGATTAGATCGATCCCGCGTTTTAGCATTAAGTAGGATGCCACCGGAGAATCAATTCCCGATGAAAGAAGGCTGACAGCTCGTTCGCTTACCCCCACAGGCATTCCTTTGGCTCCACTAATTTTCTGCGTATAAATTAATGCGCCGAGTTCAACTATTTCGATATAAACTGTTACATCGGGTGTGGATAAATCAACACGTTTTGCACATTTATCAAACAGGTGACTTCCAACCTGTCGGTTCATTTCAACTGAGGTTATCGAAAATTGCTTATAAGCTCGTTTGGTGCGCACACAAAAAGAATCAAATTTAATTTGAGAAATTTGGCGCCACGCCTCGTCGTTTATCAAAGAGAGTTGTTTTTCGACTATACAACCCAAGCTAAAGTGAGAAACTCCAAACACGGATTGGAGCGGTTTTACAAAATTTGCGGCGTCAAAATCGCTGTTCAAAAAAATCACAATTCTGCCGCGAAGACGTCTAATTTGACTGTAGACGCCCGAAGGCAAAGCTCTTTTGATATTGGTGACGAGTTGTTTTTCAAAATATTTACGGTTATTGCCTTTGATGGCGATTTCCGCATAATGCACGACAATTATATGTTTCATAACCTGCGGGGTCTTTATAAATGAATGGATCGCCACCGACAACTTTCGTCTCAAACGCAAGAAGCAAAATGGCAATGACTATTGTGAATTTCTATTTGATAAGATCACACGCGATGAACATTCGAAAAACGGCGGGAAAAATCAGGAATACAAACTTAGCCAGTTTCACGTTTAGAACCATTGTTTCAATGGCCGTTGAATATCTGATTTATTTTTGGACAATCTCCAGCAGCAACTGACTTGCTCTTCTATGTGTTTTATTCTCTCTTACCGCTCTTTTTAACATTGTCCTGGCCTCAACAGGACGACCACAATCCGAGTAGTATTTACCGAGACGATAGTAAAGATTATCAAGACCCTCATTGCCAGCAAAACGTTCAAGCGCCTTATCTGCCGCGAACCCAAAACTACTCCTCGTAAGGCTTGAATTTTCAATTAGTAATGTTAATAATAAAACATTCTCTTTATTCTGACAAATCATATCTTTAATAATCTTCAACCCAGCGTCAAAAAGACGTTCAATAACCGTCAGTTGTCCTTTGAAATTACTGTCGATTTCCTGAAAGGTTGCGGCGTTGTCGGCGTAATGTTCGGTAAGATATTTCAACTCACGCGCTACGAGAATTTTGTGAAACAACAGCCCGACATTGTTCATAAAATCCAGCTCTATCTTATTTGGGAAAAATTTGCCTGTTTTTTCAAACTTATGCTTTTCAGGCTCAAGCAATCGCTCAAAAACCAAATGGTGATCCTCCTTTACCTCATAGAGCACATCACTGATTTGTCGCAAAGTTTCCAATGATTTGACAGATTTTTTCTTTATGGTTCGGGTCAGTTGTTTAAACTCTTGCCCGGCGCTGAGATAAGAGGCCACCATAGCGCGAACTTTCCACTGTTTTATTCTTGCTATATAGGGTTTAACTTTTGTTTCGTTCATATTTTATAATACTACAGTCCAAACGGTCAAAAGATTGCCAAGGTGTTGAATTTGATATAAAGTCGTCACAAAAAAAGAAGCCCTGAATCTCAAAATATCGGAAGGTCAGGGCTTCTTTTTTATTAAAAAAAATAATTATTTTTGTTTTTTTCTTCTCTTTAACCCGATCAACAAAACCGGCAAGATAAAAAGAGAAATATTGGCTACCGTGTTCACAGATGTGCGTAAGTAGTCATTTTCAAATTTAAAATCAATCGCCGGTTTCCCACAACAGCCGCCGCCACTCCCATCAGCGATAGAGAAGGAATAATTCCCGTCGCGTGTTGAATTTCCAGCGTCATCCGTCGCCGTTATAAAATAAACGACGCTGATACCCAGCGCTTGTCCGGGAATTTCACCCTTAAAGCGGTGCGAACCTTGGTTGGTCATGTTTACTTCTACAGCGCTTTGCCCGGTTATCTGATAGGTTAGCTTGACGCTTGCAACGGCTGAATCATCAATTACATCTGATTCCACCAAATATGGCCCGGTTTCATCAACCGTATTATTAAGTTTCGTTGTTCTGGCTATTATCGGGCTTGACGATATGGCCTTTGCCACATTTAGCCTGCCGCCTGTAGCCACTTTTTTTGAATATGCAGAACGACGATCAACTGAACCCAACAAACGAATGATCACTTCATCCATTGTTGCATCGGGAAAATGAGACCACACCAGAGCCGCAGCTCCCGACACATGCGGTGTCGCCATTGATGTGCCGCTTAATGATGCATAACGGTTCCTCGGCGTAGAGCTTAAAATATTGCTGCCGGGCGCCGACAAATCAACTGTTGTTTTTCCATAATTTGAAAACCCGGAAATATTATCGCTACTGGTATTGGAAGCGACAGATATAATGTTGTCCACATTATAGTTTGATGGATATGTGGGTGCTTTGTCATTATTACTTGATTCGTTTCCTGCAGCCGCGACGAAAAGAACACCATTGCTATTGGCAAACTCAATGGCCTCTTGCAGCGCATTTGACTTGCCGCCGCCGCCCCAGCTATTGCTCAGCACTTTTGCGCCCATTTGCGTGCCATAGAGAATCGCATCAACTGCGTCGGCAGTTGTTCCGCTGCCGTCTCTGTCTAAAAATTTAAGCGGCATCAGGGTAACATTCCAGCATACGCCAACAACGCCTTTGTTATTGTTGCCAATTGCGCCGATGGTGCCTGCTACGTGCGACCCATGTTTATTATCATCAAATGGATTGTTATTATTTCCTGAAAAATTCCACCCGCGATAATCATCCTTGTAACCGTTGCCATCATCGTCGACATTGTTGTTCTCTTTGCCGCCGCCCGTTTCACCGGGATTGCTCCATATATTTGCTTTTAGATCTTCGTGGTTATAGTCAATACCGGTGTCTATCACGCCGACAATAATGGATTTACTGCCAGTTTGTGAGTCCCACGCGGCAGGAGCGGCAATTTGACGTATGCCATACAAGCTTGACCACCGCGTATCGTTCGGCTCAACAGATGAGCGGTAAATATAGTTTGGTTCAGCGTATTCTATTGCAGGTTGCGCATTACACTCTTCAACTGCTTCATGAACACTCTTACTAGCATCTTCAATTCGACAAAGCAAAACATTGATGTCGTCAAAACTTCTTACTTCATGAATCGATGCATTCTGCAAAAGACTGGACACCTGAGAGCGCTCAGACTTTCTCTTGTACTTTACAATGACCTGGCCTGGAACAAACTCAGCTAACTTTGCAGCTTGAGTCGGAGCTGGTTTTGCAGGTGTCGCTGGAATTGCAGGAACGGCGGGGATCGCTGGAATTGCGGGAACGGCAGGCTCCGTTTCGCTGGCAAAGGCTCGAACCACCTGTGAAGGCTCTGCGTATTCAACAATGGAAACACTGCTGCACAATTGCACAATTTCGCTTACAGAATAACCCGGCTTTACTTTAAACCGATGCACATTAATGGCTTTATTGGTTTTTACATGTTCAAGGCCAAGCGCAGTGATCAGCGAGTCTTGCCGGGATACCGATGCATCACGGGTAAATTTGATTAAAACCTCATTTTCCGAATTTGCAAATGCGGCTGTCAGCAAACCGAAGCACATCATCAGCAAAACCATTTTACCAAAACGTCGAATTGTCATTTTTCTTCCTTAAAGTTTATGACTATAGTAATGAACTCTCAACGAATGACTTTATTCTTGAGTGTTCCGATTTCTTCAACCTTAACCTCAACGCAATCGTTCGGGTTAAGTTGACCAACACCTGCCGGTGTTCCAGTGGCGATGATATCGCCTGGTTCAAGCGTGCAGGTTCGAGATATGTATGAAACTAACTGTGTAAAGCTGAACAGCATGTCAGATAACTTTGCCTGTTGCTTAAGTTCGCCATTCAAATACACTGTTAGTTCGAGATTTTCAGGATCTTTCAATGTCTCTTTTGGTATTAGATAAGGGCCGACAGGACAAAAAGAATCAAAACTTTTGGAGCGAAACCATGGCCTGCCATTTTTTTGATCTTCTTTTTGCAAATCGCGCGCAGTCACATCATTTAGGAGGGTATATCCGGCAATATGTTCTTCGGCCATTCTCTCGCTAATCCGATGCGACCGCTTGCCGATCACCAATGCGACTTCACCTTCAAAATCTACTCGTCGCGACTCTGCGGGAAGCTTTATTTCGCCGTTATGACCCAGCAATGCGGAAATAGCCTTGGAGAAAAAAATAGGCTCGTCAGGCGCGACATTGCCAAGCTCCTTAGCATGCGCTCTATAATTTCTGCCAACGCCAATTATTTTCTGAGGCCTGCCAATCGGCGGCAAAAAATCTATTTCCCCTGAAATCTGCAAGTCATCCATGGAGCGAACCTCTTGCAACGCGTCAAAAACCTCGGCAAACGTTTCAGCATGCAAAAAGTCAACTTCCACCATAACCTGCAAAAAGTCCAAACTTGGACCTCTCCCGGAATTTTTTAGATTTTTGTAGATTTCCCAAGCAAGAGAAAAATTATAATCCTTTTCCCTGTACCGCAGACCTATTTGAATCTTTCCATTTTTATCAAGAAACGAAAAAGCTTTCAAAAGATGAATCCCTTCCTCAAAAGACAAACTCGGTTACCATAAATATGCGTGTGGGCGAGCAGCAGAAAAAAAGACTGCCGAAGTTTGAAGTTTATAGAATTGAAAAACGATAAGCAAGAAAATATTATCAAGGTGTCACACCAAACATATATTGTTCGAGATAACGATTTTCATATTCGCGTTGATCAAGTTGCGCTTTTACAAGGTCTCCAATAGAGATGATTCCAACAATTTTCTCTTCCTCAATAACCGGCAGGTGTCGAATTCGATTTTGAGTCATGATTCCCATTGAATATTTGACATCATCGTCCGGAATGCCAATAATTAATTCAGCGGTCATAATATTTTTTACCATGGTTTTGCGGAGCAGGTTATCCCGGTTGAGGCTTTCGGTCAACACATCTCTTTCGGAAATCAAACCGCAGAGTCTTTCTTTATCATCCAGAACCAACAAAGCGCCAATTTTATTTTGACAAAGAATGCTGATGGCTTCGTGAACCGTCTTCTCCTTGTTGATGGTCACAACTTTGCTCTTATTGGCAAGAATGTCTTTAAGTTTCATGCTGACCTCCTCTGTAATGGGTTTATAAGCTAAACAAAATGCGATAGGCAATCTTGGATATTTGGGGAAATCCAGATCGCACTTTGCGTATTCACAAAGATAAAAAGTACTCTCACTATTATTTTGAACGACTCGCATATAGCTGCAAGCTTCGCACAACCCGATTATCATCGATTCATAACCAATCTTTTGGACATCTCTTTTCTATCGAAAACAAAACACGACTGGCAATAATTTCTACTCTCTTCTATTAGGCTGGTCTCGCATTAATATACGGATTGGCTCGCTGTAACCGTTCAGTAAAGATATTCAATGACATTATTTTTTGCAATAAAGTAATTTCCCGGCTTTTATCCAAACCTTCACCCGAAGGTAAAGCTTCGCGGAGGAAACTTCAGCGCGCCTTTAACTTTGCGCAAGCAAAGCGTGAATCTGTTTTACGACAGATTGGCTATCATGGTTTTCCAGAACCCACGCCTTCCCCTTTTGCCCAATATCTCTACGCAATTGAGAGTCGAGAATAAGCGGGGTCAAACGTTCCGCAATATTTCCAGCGTCAATAACAACAAAAGGATGATTCGGATATTGCTTTTCAAAACCAGCGGCCAGACATGAACAAGCTGGTGTTTCCATGGCCAACGCCTCCAATGAATTGATTCCATAGCCAAGCTCGCCAATTTGATCGACAAATAGGTCGCATTCGGCTTTACGTCGCAGGCTTTCTTCATAGGATACATTTTCTATCAAATCGAGTTGAATGTCATATTTTTTTTGCAGTTTGCCGATCTCCCGAATGATGACATCGCTGCCTTTTGCCGCGCGGTTTGTTGGCGCATGACCAATACGAACGCCGGATTTGTCAGAATCTTTCAGTCGCTCTTTCTTAACCGACACCCTCTCCAAGTCAAACGGGAAGCAAACATGCTTTATGTTTGGATGCAATTGCAGGTGATCAATTTCAAGAGTAACATTTAAGTTGGCTCGTTCATCGACAGGCGGAATTACACCGCGGATGCGCAAATCGCTGCCGGTGTAACAGCAAATAATTTTCTTGCCGCGCGACTTTAACTCACTAACTGTGCGACCGTCGCGAAAAAACTCAAGTCCACCGTCAAACTGATATATATCAAAATCCCAAAAATCGATTTCCTGAAACAGGCGTTGAATTCGTGAATTCCATAACCGCTCACGAAATTTCACAAGATAGCCTTCAAGCAGGCCGTTGGGTCGCCACTGAATTGGCGTCCCGGTTATTTCAGGAATTGTATTCGTCACCTTGAGTTTACTCGGATGAGAAACCAATTTCTTTATCCAACGTGTTCCACGAAAATCTATCAGAGGCAAACTCAAACAAATATCTTCTTCGTAGTTGCGTCGATCCCTGGCCAGGGTGACAAGCCTGCTCTCGTGACCAAGCGCCCTTTCCGCTCGCACAAACGTAATGGGCACACCCGAAGTATTAAATGGCGCAACATGCAATATCTTCAAAGACATAAAGTAATCCAAAAGGAGATAAAAAGGTGATTGTTAACGCTGCGGATTGATGAAGCCGTACAATGTGGGGTTACCAAAACAAACAAAACCGCCAGGTGTCGTAGTTCTATCCTATAGCGATGATTTAACCAAGGTGTCGCGGAATACACCCAGCGCGCCAAAACTTTCTTTAAAACGCGCCAACCCCCAATTGGGCTTCATGTTCACTGTAAAAATTCCAAAATCGAGATATTGCAGTTTCCGTTGCAGACAATAACGGATGACTTCGTAAAAAAGCAGGTTTACACCGCGATACTTTTGGCGATCTTCGCGATGGCTGATATAGAATGCGAGCCCAACTTTTGCATTGCATTCAAACAGAACGACGCCTGCAATCATTTCCTCATCAATTTCAGCAGAAAACAACTTTATTTCATCTGGGAAGAGGTTGACGAGCTGTCGCATCTCATCTATTGTGTGCGTAGGCTGGACGTCATGACGCAGTTTCAGGTTTTGCTCTAAAATAGCAAAGAAAGTGGCATAGTCATCTGATTCGACAATTTTCACACCTGACCGCATTCCTTTCCGAACCGCGCGCCGCGCCTCCGCATTAAAGGCGTCTAATATCGCACTCTCCGAAAAATTTAACGGAATGACGCTTGACACCTCTCGCTTCAAGTATGAAAAGCCATTTTCAAGCAGAGCAAAATCAAAATAATTTCCAGGATTGGAATGATAAACTAATGGCGGGAGGGTTAACTGAGTCGCGTCAAATTTGTTTTCTTGCAAGAAGGAAAGTAAACTTTCAACAACAAAAAAAGTGTCGCGCAACGAGGTAAATTTCTTGAAAACCAGACCGCCCATTGAACTCCCTGCATGTGAAATCAGCCATAATTTACCGGCTTCATCTCTGCGGGAAACGGCGGGCATCACACTGATGACTTTGCCTTTTTTCTCAAAAATCAACGAACAGTCCTGAAACCGGTGAGTCGGATGATAACTCAGGAAACGGCGCGTATGAAAAATAGATCCATTGTTAGACGCATTTACGAAGCGTTCCCACCTTGTTTCGTCATGGGAAGCATAGCGTTTAAAGGCAATTGAGTTCTCGTCCGTGAGTTCCTTAAAAGAAAACTCGCGCAGGCTCATTTTGCCAGTTTCACCATAACTGCTTTTTGCACATGCATCCTGTTTTCAGCTTCATCAAAAACAACTGAATGCGGCCCCTCAATCACTTCATGCGTAATTTCCTCACCCCGATGTGCGGGCAAACAATGCAAGACGAGGCAGTTCGGGGAGGCTACTTTTAGAAGATCCTGATTAATCTGATAAGGCTTAAATGCTTTTTTGCGGGTCTCGGCTTCCTCCTCCTGCCCCATGCTTGCCCAGACATCTGTGTAAAGGACATCCGAGTTTTTTGCGGCCGCCACAGGATCGCGAAAGATATTAATTTTACTGATCTTAGCATTCTCAGCATATTGTACGATCTTTGAGTCCGGGTCATAGCCTTCCGGGATTGCCATATTCAAGGTCATGGGAATTTTGGCGGCAATATTGAGCCATGAGTGAACAACATTATTGCCATCGCCAACATAAGTAACTTGCAAGTCGTCAAAGCTGCCGCGCTTTTCGCGGATTGTCAGCATGTCCGCCAGAATTTGACATGGATGCAACAAATCGGTTAAGCCGTTTATCACAGGCGTCTCGGCCGCTGCGGCCAAATCAACAATGTGTTGGTGATCAAACATCCGCGCCATAATTATATCGACATACCGCGACAGTGTGCGGGCTACATCTTCAATTGACTCACGCTTGCCAATTTGAATATCATTGGGACCAAGGTAAAGCGCATTTCCGCCAAGCTGATACATGCCAACTTCAAAGGAAACTCTTGTTCTGGTCGAGGGCTTTTGAAAAATCATAGCCAAAGTCTTGCCTGCAAGAATAGGGTGCGCCTCACCTGCTTTCTGTTTTTTCTTCAGTTCATCGGCGAGATCAAATATTTCGAGAAGCTCTTCCTTCTCCAGTTCCGAAATAGCTAAAAAATCTTTATTCATTTTCCTGACTCTCCCTTATTGCCAAGGCTGATGCTGATTATAAGATATATCTGCTTAAATCTTCGTCTTGAACAATACCTGACAAGGTATCTTGCACTTTCTTTCGCGTAATTTCAATTTTCTTTAGTTTTTTATCTGGAATATCAAAAAGATAGTCTTCAAGCAGGGCGGTTAAAACTGTGTGCAAGCGACGCGCGCCGATATTTTCCGAGCGCTCATTTACCTTATTGGCAATATCTGCAATCTCCTCAATAGCATCCTCGTCAAAATCGAGCTTCACTTTTTCAGTGGCAAATAGCGCAATGTATTGTTTTATCAAAGCGTTTTCCGGTTCAGTCAAAATGCGCACAAAATCACCGGCGGTAAGACTATTTAACTCCACACGTATCGGAAATCTTCCCTGTAACTCAGGTATCAGATCCGATGGCTTGGATACATGAAACGCCCCGGATGCAATAAATAAAACATGATCGGTCTTCACCATGCCATATTTGGTAAAGACACTCGTTCCCTCAACTACCGGCAGCAGGTCACGCTGAACGCCCTGTCGTGATACATCCGGCCCGGATTTGCTGCCTTCGCCGGCAACTTTGTCTATTTCATCCAAAAAGACAATTCCGGAATTCTCAACCCGCTTGACAGCTTCCTGCATCACTTGTTCCATATCAATCAGCTTCTGGGCTTCTTCCTGAATAAGTAAGTTCCTGGCCTCGTTCACTTTCATTTTGCGCCGCTTGGTTTTCTTGGGAATCATGCCGCCAAAAAGATCTTGTACATTCACGCCCATTTCTTCAACGCCCATCGGAGAAATAACCTGCATCAAAGGAGAACTCTCACTTTCAACATCCAGCTCTACCATTCGATCTTCAAGTTCGCCGGTTTCGAGTTGTTTCTTGAATTTTTCCTTTGTTCTTCGATACCGTTCTTCGCTGCTTTCCACATCTCCTTCATCGCTGGTTTCCGAGGCTGCTTTGCGACGTTTTTTAGGCGGCGGCGGTATCAACAATTCAATCAGACGCTCTTCGGAATGCTTTTTTGCAAGCTCCTCCACTTCAGCCGTCTTCTCCTTTCGCACCATTGAAACAGCCAGATCCGTCAAGTCACGTATCATCGACTCGACATCACGCCCCACATAGCCGACTTCAGTAAACTTAGTCGCCTCAATTTTAATGAACGGCGCATTGGCCAGACGCGCCAGCCTCCGGGCAATTTCAGTTTTTCCAACCCCGGTGGGGCCAATTAAAATTATATTATTAGGGTATATTTCTTCGCGTATCCCTTCAGGGACTTGCTTTCTGCGCCAGCGGTTGCGCAGAGCAATGGCCACCGACTTTTTGGCTTTATCCTGACCAATAATATACTTATCCAATTCCTGAACGATTTGTTTTGGGGTAAATTCTAATATAGCAGCCATAATGCGCTTTATATTTCCTCGACTGTTAATTCTGCGTTTGTATAGATACAAATTTGTGCGGCAATCTTAAGCGACTCTTCCGTAATTTCTTTTGCGTTTAATTTAGAATGCCTGGTTAAAGCGGTGGCGGCTGCCAACGCGTAGGTTCCGCCGGAGCCAATTGCAACCACATCGTGATCGGGTTCAATAACATCGCCGGTGCCGGAAATGAGGAACATATTATCCTTGCTCATTACCAGCAGTTGCGCCTCAAGTCTGCGCAAAAAGCGATCCGTCCGCCATTCCTTTGCAAGTTCAACGGCAGCCCGGCTCAAATTTCCATTATATTGTTCAAGTCGCTTTTCAAATTTTTCGAAGAGTGTGAAGGCGTCCGCCGACGCTCCGGCAAAACCGGCAAGCACGGTGTCTTCATATATCTTTCTGATTTTTCGAGCGCGTGACTTTAGCACAGCATTACCAAAAGTAACCTGTCCATCGCCTCCCATGGCATTTTGCTCCTTATGACGCACCGCAACAATAGTAGTGCTTCTTATCGTGTCCATACTACAATTTTCTCCTCAGTCGTGAGACAGGAATCATCATCTGTTCACGATATTTTGCGACAGTTCTCCGCGCCACCTGAAAACTCTTTTCCTTCAACATTTCGGCGATTTTTTGATCATTTAGCGGCTTATCTGGATCTTCTTTTTCAATAATCTCTTTAATAAAATTCTTGATGGTTTTGTTAGAGACATCATCACCGACATCACTCTTAATCCGTTCACTAAAAAAATACTTAAGCTCAAATACGCCGTGATCGGTCTGGACGTATTTCCCACTAGTTACACGGCTAATAGTTGAAATATCCATGCTGATTTCTTCAGCTATATCTTTAAGAATCATTGGCTTAATCTGCTCTTTACCTCGCTCAAAAAAATTGTACTGTTTTTCTATAATCGCCTCCATAACCCTTAAAATGGTTGCGCGTCGTTGATGGATTGAATTTATTAGCCAACGGGCTGACTCAAGGCTTTGTCTGATATAATCTCTGGTTTCTTTCGATGACTTCTTCTTGTCCAGCAGAAGTTTTTTGTAGGAGTTATTAATCCTTAAGTGCGGCACACTCCAATCATTCATCTGCACAACATATTCGCCGCTGTCCTCATCTTTCTCCACCACCAAATCAGGCACAATAACATTTTGGTGAAACAGCACATAGCCTTCGCCCGGTTTCGGGTTTAACCGGGTGATTTCCTCAATTGCCATCTTAATTTCTTCGAGCGTAACCTCCATTTTTTTGGCAATTTTTTCATAACGTTTATTTGTAAAGTCATTAAAATGATCTCGTAAAATATCAACAGCATCCGGGTTTGCATATTGCATGTCGAGAATTTGAATCAGCAGGCATTCCTGAAGCGTTCTTGAGCCAATGCCAATTGGATCAAAATATTGTATAACTTTTAACACCTTTTCAACATCTTCAGGATCGACTTGCAGGTTCTCGGCAATCGAATCAACTGAAAAGTTCAGATAACCATCTTCATTAATATTCCAAATGATATACTCGCCAATGACTAATTCTTCCTCAGGCAAATCCGACATGTGCAATTGACTGAGCAAATGTTCCGGCAAAGTTGTCTGGGCAACCTCAGGTCTATCGAACTCCTCGACGCTGTCATCTTTTGGAGCCCGAGATTCGTAGTCATCCTCATCATTTAAAATACTGTCCCAATCCACTTCTTCTTTTTCAAAATCATCGACGGCGTCTTCTTCGGTTTCAGCGTCTTTTTCTTCTTTGGACTCTTCTTCAACAACCTCCACCTCTTCCTCCTCCATATCTTCGATCATTTCTTCATCTAGTTCTAACATTGGATTGGTTTCTAACTCAACCTTGAGTTTTTGTTCAAGGCTCAGAATCGGTAGCTGTAGCAATGACGACAACAGCACCTGTTGGGGTGACTGTTTCATCTGCAGGCTAAGTCTTTGAACAAGATTTGGCATAATTTAAATCAATTCCTCGTCATCAGTTTCTTTGATCTGATAGCTATCTGTTTAGTAAAAACTTTTCTCCTAAATAGAGCTTTCGAACCTCTTTATCTTCGGCAAGCGTTTCAGCGCTGCCCGACTTGAGAATAGAACCATCGTATAACAGATATGCGCGATCAGTAATAGCCAGCGTTTCATGAACATTATGATCAGTGATCAACACGCCTATCTGGCTTTTCCTTAATTTTTCTACAATCGATTGAATCTCCTCTACAGCGATTGGATCGACTCCGGCGAATGGTTCATCCAATAAAATAAACTTCGGTTCCGTTACCAAAGCTCTGGTTATTTCAACTCGTCTTCTTTCGCCTCCGGAAAGGGTATATGCCCGGCTATCGGCTAAATGTGACACATTCAATTCATTCAAAAGGCGATCAAGACGTTGTTGTTTTTCGCGGCGATTTATTTTCAGTGTTTCTAAAATCGCAAGAATATTTTCCTTTACAGTTAAACGTCGAAAAATGGATGGTTCCTGAGCAAGATAACCAATTCCCAAACGAGCTCGTTTATGCATTGAAAGGTTCGTTATATTCGTTTTATCTAAAAAGATCTGACCGCGTGTGGGGCGAACCATGCCAACAATCATATAAAATGTCGTTGTTTTGCCAGCCCCATTTGGCCCAAGCAGTCCGACTGTCTCCCCCTGGTTAACCTCAATACTAACCTTATTTACAACTTCTCTTTTACGATATACTTTGAGAAGTTCCTCGGTTCTGAGTTTAAGCATTATTCACTGGGCGGCGAATAAGTTCCAGCTGCTACATCCGGGTCACTCTTAACAATTATCTTGTCAACATGGCTTTCCTTAAACTCAACCATGATCTGATCTCCCGAAAGTTTATTAGCGCCTTTGTATTCGTCATCCTCTATTAAATGATAAATGCTTGTTGCCTGCATTTCAACTATAATCCTTTTCAAATCTTCCGCCAGAAAGAAAAATTGCATAGACTTTCCAGTCAATTCATTTTCCCATTCACCGCCAAGAAGGGTGTCGGCTGGCGAGCTGGTTTTAGCGTTGCCTAAAACAAAAGCTTCCTTGAGTTTCGAGTCGGCAAGATACAACTTCAAACTATCGCCAGCAATATTATACATCCCATGTTTAATTTTGGGAGTTCCGGTCAAAACAATCTCGTTCAAATCCTTCGAATATTTGGCAAAATCACATGTCGCTTTAATTTTTGGCTTGGTTATTATTACATTGTTCATCGCTTCAGTCTCATCGCCATCTTTTGAGACCTTCAAAGTATCCGCAACGATTTGGGTTTGCGCAACCCCAAGCGTGTCATATTGAATTAAAGATGCACTTTGAGTAACCTCAGCGATTTTGTCTTGTCGAAAATTATCCACTTTATTTCCGGTAATTACGGTTTTTTCTTCAGGATAAATAATTTTTACATTGCCAATACAAATGGCTCGATCTTCATCCTGATAATAGGTGACATGATCGGCAAAAGTTGAATCGTTTTTTGTAATGCTGACCACATTGCCTGACGCTACCTGTCTTCCCTCAGCTTCAAACACAAAAACCGTATCTGCGTATAACTGCTTTGCATCATCATAAATCGACACATTCCCGATAAGCTCATAAATTTGTGCGTCAATTCGTTGAACAGCTTTATCACACTCAATCGTGGTTTTCCCTTGGGTCAATTTGACGCAACCGCTCAACTCTTGCACGATTTCTCTTTTAACTTGCATGCGACGAAACAGGTCGGCATGAACAAGTTTGAGGCTCTCCTCACTTTCAACAGGAATAATCAAACCAATAATAATGGCGAGTAACATGTCGCTTGCCTCATTTTTCTTTGCGCGAGTTAGACATTTCCAGTTTTATTCTTTTTTGGGTAACGCCATTCGGTTTTTCAATTAACCAATTTTGAAATGCGCTGCCTGAGCCGAACCCAACTCCGTGAATCGTATCCTGGGCAACTGTAATTATTGTCACAAATGTATCTGATGTCACAGTGTCCAAAGCGCTTTTCCACAACAATTTTTCTGTATTCAGCTTCATGCCATTTACTGAAAAGACATGCACGTTTCCTGAAAATGACATTTCGTCACGCCGCTCATCAAGAACGCCGCTGGCCGCTTTTATCTCAGACTGAAACCTTCCTTTCTCATAAAGGTATAGCACAACGCCATCCAAAAAATGAATTTCTTTTTTATTGGCGTACCTTAACATTCTGCTGTAATATACCTCATATTCCAAAACGCCCTTTGAGGTGAAACTTAGCACAGAATCAAACCCTTCCTGATCAGGAATTTTCTCCAACAAGTCGGAGCCGACAGAAATTTCCTGTTTATCCTGGCAGCCCATCGACAATAAGCAGCCAAAATTTATTACTGCGTTCAACCAAATTCTAAAAAATAGTCTAACTGACCAAGTGTGACTCAAGACGCCTTGCTCGCCTTATATTCAAGTGAAGCCTTGACAAACTCTCTGAAAAGCGGATGCGGTTGCAGCACTCTTGACTTTAATTCCGGGTGATATTGCACACCGACAAACCATGGATGATTCTCCAGTTCGATGGTTTCGACCAAGCTGGTGTCAGGGTTTATTCCACTTGGAATCATACCCTTTTTTTTCATCTCTCCCATAAATTGGCTATTCACCTCATAACGATGCCGATGTCTCTCCCAAATCGTTTTCTTACCATAAATTTTAGATAATTTTGTGCCTGGGCTTATCTGACATTTGTATGAACCCAGCCGCATGGTGCCGCCAAGATTGGAGAGACTTTTTTGCTCTTCCATAATGTCAATGACCGGATAATTCGTTTGTGAAGAAAATTCAGCGCCGTGCGCGCCGGTCATCTGACATACATTTCGCGCAAACTCAATAATTGCACAGTGCATTCCAAGGCAAATGCCCAAAAACGGCGTGTTATTTTCTCTCGCATACTTGGCGCATGCAATTTTTCCTTCAATTCCACGATTTCCAAACCCTCCGGGAATCAATATGCCAGAAACATCATCGAACAGTGAACCAATTCCATCGGATTCCAGCGCTTCCGAATCAACATATTTCAAATTCACTTTTGCATCTGAAATCGCCCCGGCATGAACAAACGCCTCGGAAATACTTTTATACGAATCCTTCAATTCAACGTATTTCCCACAAATAGCAATAGTAACTTCTGATTCAGGACGACCCAGCCTTGAAACGAAGGATTCCCAATCTCCCAAATCAAGCTGATTGGTTTTTAAGCTCAGCTTATTGACAACTAAATCTCCAACCCCGCCCTCTTCAAAGACCAGCGGAACTTGATAAATCGTATCAACATCAAGCGCTTCGATGACTGCATCCTTACTTACATTACAAAACAATGCAATTTTACTTTTTAACTCTTTTTCCAGTTTACTTTCACAGCGACAAAGCAAAATATCGGGTTGAATTCCAATTTCACGCATGCGCATCACTGAATGCTGCGTTGGCTTGGTTTTATATTCACCCGCAGCCTTAATATATGGAACAAATGTCAGATGAACATTTAATGCATTCCCCTGGCCGGCTTCCAGACATAATTGACGGATGGCCTCAAGGAAAGGCAAGCTCTCAATATCGCCAATCGTTCCTCCAACTTCCGCAATAATCACATCATAGACAACACCATCTTCGCCTGCGCTACGAATTCGATATTTTATTTCATCTGTAATATGCGGGATGACCTGAACTGTTTTTCCTAAATAATCGCCGCGCCTCTCCTTCTTTATTACCGAATAATAAATTTGGCCGGTGGTCGCATTATTTTTCTTGGTCATATTCTCATGAATAAACCGCTCATAATGACCCAGATCAAGATCTGTTTCAGCCCCATCATCCGTGACATACACCTCTCCATGCTGATAAGGACTCAACGTTCCAGGATCGACGTTTAAGTATGGATCTAACTTGAGAATCGTAATCTTTAGGCCGCGCGCTTTTAGAAGGAGGCCAATTGATGCAGAGGCAATTCCCTTGCCAAGTGAAGACACAACACCACCTGTAACAAAAATATACTTCGTATTTTGACTAACAGCCAATCTTATCACCCTTTCCCGCTAGGAAATTACCTTTGGCACGCTAAAAAAAACTTGTTTGACATTGGGCGCATTTGATAACGTTTCTTCCAGGGGCATAGATTTGCCGACTCTATCCTGACGAAAGACATTTTTAAAATCTAAGACATGATACGTCGGCTCAATGCCCGAAACGTCAAGTTCATTCAGTTTTTCCATAAACTGAATCATTCGCTCCATTTCAGCAACTATTTCATTTTTTTCTTGCTCGGAAAACTCTAACCGAGCCAAATCAGCAATTCTGTCAAATTCAATTGTATCAATAGACATATCTACAAACTCTGCGTTTAGCTCGAATAAAACATGCTAATATAAAAGAACAGTATCTGATTGTCAAGACGAAACTAAAAATTGGCATAATTTTTGTATTTGTCTGAAAAATAAAAAAAGCGACCTGCAAAGCAGTCGCTTTTTTCTAAAAATAGCCCACAAAATTTCACCCGCTATTTAAACGGAAACAAAAAAGAATCTCCATTCCGAACGCCCTTGCAGCCGCCTTCACCTTAGCAAACGAAGATTATAAAGTCATCCGTTCTGTGTCAAATGTCTGCTAATCTTCGGTTAGAATGCTTACCGTTTTCTTATACTTCCCTTTTCTTTGAAACTTGACCACGCCCTCAGCAAGCGCAAACAAAGAATAATCTCTGCCGACTCCAACATTCGCGCCCGGATGAATTTTTGTTCCGCGCTGACGAACGATAATGCTGCCAGCAGACACAAGCTGACCGTCATATCGCTTAACGCCCAGAAATTGGGGATTACTATCGCGACCATTTTTTGAACTACCGACACCTTTTTTATGCGCCATCTGCCTCTTCTCCTGATTTCTTCTTGGAAATGGATATATTTTTAATTGTCAAAGAAGTAAAGTCTTGCCGATGACCATTTTTGACACGATACCCTTTCCGTCTTTTCATTTTAAAAACAAGAATTTTTTTATCTCTTCTAAAATTTTCAATTGTCGCTTTTACCTTTGCTCCTTCAACTGATGGTTGACCAATTGATGTTTGACCCTCATTTGAAATAAGTAAAACATTGTCAAAAACGACATCTTCATTCACTTCCCCGACAACCTTGGGAACTCGAATCTTATCGCCTTTTTCAACTTTAAATTGTTTCCCGGCAATTTCCACTATTGCGTACATTTATTAATCTCCTAAATCTATATCATCACAGGGCAACCGACGCTTATACAACAAATTGCTCAGTTACATCTAATCCATTCTTCTTTTGTAAAACTTTAAATTGGTCTACTTTCAAACCATCATCGCTTTGAACATTGATCTTAAGCCGATACTTCCACATCAACCGCCTGACATTACTAATAAACCCTAACATCATATAGTCAGCCATTGAAGGATGCACGATTAAGCTAATTGCCCAGTCCTTTCTTTCCGCCTTAAATCGGCGTATCCACCTTTCTATCTTGGTTAAAACGGCACTCTCCGAAATAACGCGTCCAAGTCCATCACAAGTCGGACATGGCTCACTAAAGGCAAACAATAAACTTGGTCTCACACGCTCACGAGTCAACTCTATTAGTCCAAACTCACTAATGCCGGACAAATTAACCTGCGCCCGCCCTTTACGTAACTCTTTACTAAACTCATCATGGAGTCTTTTTTTATTTTTCGACTCCATCAAATCTATAAAATCTACAACGATAATTCCACCGATGTCCCGAAGCCGCAGCTGTCTTGCAATTTCCCGGGCAGCTTCAAGATTTACTCGTAAGATATTTTCTTCCGGTTGTTTTCTTCCAACAAATTTACCGCTATTAACATCAACTGCCACTAAAGCTTCTGTGTGATCAAAAATGACATGACCGCCACTGGGCATCCAAACTTTTCGGGATAAACATTTCTCGAATTCTGACTCAACGTCAAAGTGATCGAAGATAAGGCTTTTTCCCCGGTAAAGATCAATTCGATCAGCAAGCTTTGAGCCAACATCTTTAAGGTAATTAGTTATTTCAGTATACTGTTTTTTGCTATCCAGAACAACGCGATCAACATCTTCGGTAAAAAGATCTCGAATAACGCTGGAAGCCATAGTGACATCTTTATAAACAAGGGAAGGTGGAGAAGCTTTAGCGAGTTTATCTTCCAATTTTTTCCACTCGGACTGAAGGCTGTCCAAGTCATTCTTCAACACCTCATCGCTTTTATTCTCAGCGACAGTCCTCGCAATTACACCAAACCCTTCAGGCTTTAGTTCGCGAAGAGACTTCTTTAAATTTCTTTTTTCCTTCACCCTGTATATTTTTTTCGACACACCTGCTATATCTGAATTTGGCACCAGCACAAGAAACCTACCTGGAAGCGATAGATCCGTTGTGATACGCGCCCCTTTTCGGGCAATTGGCTCTTTTATTATTTGAACCAATATCTCCTGACCTTCTCTTGGAATTGGTCGAGAATTTGACCCTTTTGAATGGCCTCGATTTCCATTCAGACTAAGGTAAGATTTATAATCTACAAGAACACTGCCAATATCAGAAAAATGAAGAAATGCATCTTGCTCGTGACCAATATCAACAAAAGCAGCTGACATTCCCTGAACGACGTTAACAACACGTCCCAGGTAAATATCCCCAACCATTCTTTCATGTTCTGATTGCTCTACAAAAAGCTCTACAAGTTTTTTGTCTTCGAGAATTGCAATTCTTGTTTCTCCAATTGACGAATTAATTATTATTTCTTTTTTCATGCTCAAACTAACCATGCTCCTAACTGTGTTTGATTCCTGAGAAAGAATTCGCAAGGAAGCGCTTGAGCGTGCGAGATTGTCAAAGAGCCTGCAGCAACTTAAAAGCTATAATTGCGTCAACTTAAACGACTTTAATAATAAACAAATATGCACGTTTTTGCAAGTCTTTTCTATGAGGCAACGGGGGAGGTGAAGAGTCTTCCTCACCGAATGTATTTTTTCAGGATCAGAAATCGAAATAAACGGTAAAACCGCTTCTTCTCGACATGAAAATAACCTGGCTGATTGATTGAATGAACAACAAACTCCAAGAATTATTAGGTTTGCGCAGCTATTCCCTTATCAAGTGAACTTTCTCGCCCTAAACGACTCACACTTCGTGATTCGGAATTTGACAACAAAATGCGGAACAACCAAAACACGAACATTGGCAAATAATTCGTAGCCCAAACGATTCTTAACTCACAAAAGCTTATTGCCGTTTACCATTAAACTGAATTGTGTTTTTAAAAAATGAGCGGCGCGCTTACAATAGAGCATTCGACTTAAAAAGATTTCAAAATACTCCATAACCGAAGCGATTTCAAGGTCAATTGTCAGGGACAAAGTAATTTTTCCGGCAGGCTTATCTACTTGTAACTCGGAATGGTTTACCGCGTAATTGACCCTATCATGAATATCAAATTTTATCATATCAGGGTTGCGAACCCGCGATTTGTGAACATCAGACTTGTCCGCCAAAATAAGCCCCGCTGAAACCGCGCTGACCGGCTCCCAACCATCATCATCATGATTGCCGATTGCAGAGACAATCATAGTGATTTCATCAATATCCATCTCCAGATCCCGAAGAAGCGTATGCGCCAAAACAGCTCCTGTATATGGATGATTATATCTGTTAAATACATTGCCAATATCGTGGAGAAAACCGGCAATTGCTGATAACTCAGCTTCCCTTGCGGAAACATCAAGAGCCAGTAGTGTGTTGCTTGCGGTTTTGGCAACCATTCCGCAATGTCGAAACCCATGTTCGGTGTAACCAACTACCGCCAGATTGGCGTCAGCGCGCCTTATATAAGCGCGAACCTGAGCGTTTTTTTTAACATCATCTAATGTAATCATTTTCTCTTCCTTGAGTATGAACTCATTGTTTATTTTAGAAATGGGTTAAATTTGCGCTCATGCCCCATCGTTGTTGGTGGTCCGTGACCAGGATAAGCCAGCACGGCATCACCTAACGGCAAAAGCTTTGTTTTAATTGTGTCAACCAAAATATTCATATTTCCACCTGGCAGATCTGTTCTTCCAACAGATCCAGAGAACACAACATCACCAACAAACGCATGCTTGTCATCAACAAACGTGACACTGCCAGGTGAATGACCTGGTGTATGAAGAACACTAAATTGACACTCCCCAAAAGATATAATATCACCTTCAACAATATATCGATCTATCGTGGGAATTCCTGCTGTTGTCATTCCAAAGGCCGCTGCCTGAACCGGCAAATTGTCCAAAAGAAATTGATCGTCGGCATGCATTAAAATCGGCGCATCGAACTCTTTTTTGAAGGCTGCCACCTCTTTTACGTGATCAAGGTGTCCATGTGTGAGGAGTATCTGAGTAATATCAATTTCAAGTGTTTTTATACTGGATACAATGCGTGGGATTTCATCGCCTGGATCGATCACGACTCCCTTACGGGTCTTTTCACAAGCTACCAAATAGCAATTTTCAGCGAAGGCGCCCACCTCCAAACTTTCAGTAATCAATGAGTTAATCACCTCCTAACGGCCGATACTTTTCTTGAGTTGGTTTACATCATCCATCGATACCACAAATTTCCCCAACGTCTCTGTCATCCCATGAAAATCAGAGCCGCCTGTTATCAGTCGTTGATAGTTTGAGGCAATTGACGAATAAAATGCTGTTTGCTTTTGATTATGCTTGGGGTGAATGACTTCGATTGCCTGAACCCCTTTTTCAAATAGTTCCCTTATCACAACTTCTCCAATTTGAATAGCAGGATGCGCAATACTACAAATTCCTCCGGCAGAAGATATTAATCTTAAGGCATCACCCAAACTCAACTTATTTTTTCCAATATTAGCTAACTTGGAGGTTGCAAGGAATTTATCAAAAGCCTCCTGGAAAGAAAAAACATACCCTTCATCCAGCAAAACATTGGCTATATGCGGCCTTCCAACTGTTCCAGGTCCAGCCTTTTCCATTACAGCGTCAAAAGAAATTGGAATTCCAATTTTTACGAGCTTTTCAACAATTCGTTTTGCCCGTAAAATCCGGCCTTTCTTAAAAAAACCAAGATAGCTGGTCAAGTCAGCATCCTTTATATCAAACCCATAGCCAAGTAAATGTAAATCCAAGCCCTGGAAGTCAACACTAAGTTCAATGCCGGACAAAACCTCGATATTTTTTTCCCGTCCACGTTCGATGGCCTCATTTACGCCTCCAGTTTCATCGTGATCCGTAACAGCGATTGCTTCTAAATCAAGTTTGCTAACGCGATCAATTATCTCTGCCGGACTAAAATAACCGTCGGAATAGGTGGTATGTATATGCAAATCTGCAAAGGAGTGAGTGTTGTCGATCATTTTATAACTTTGGAAGGGTCACGCCAGTCTGCCCCTGGTATTTGCCTTTTTTGTCACTATATGAAAGCCGACACGCTTCGTCGCCTTCAAAAAACAATATTTGAGCGATGCCTTCTCTGGAATAAATTTTGGCTGGCAGAGGAGTAGTATTGGAAATTTCCAACGTAACATAGCCCTCCCAACCGGGCTCAAGCGGAGTGACATTGGTAATTATACCGCACCTGGCATAAGTCGACTTTCCAACACAAATCGTCATGGTATTTCTGGGAATTTTAAAATACTCAACAGTCCTGCCGAGAGCGAACGAATTTGGCGGGATGATGCAAACATCACCCTGATAATCAACAAATGACCTTGGGTCAAACCCCTTGGGGTCGACAATAGTAGAATTCAAATTAGTGAAAATTTTATATTCATCGGCAATCCGAACATCATAACCGTAGGACGACAACCCGTATGAAATTACACCATCACGTTCTTGAGAACGAATAAATGGCTCAATCATTTGTTGATCATTCGCCATCTGTTCAATCCAAATATCAGATTTAATTGACATTTTATCTTAATCTCCTATACCTACATATTTCGACGTTTAAATGCGCCTACTTTAAGCATAGCTCAATCGACAACTCGTTTTAATGCAATACCGGAAACAACAATGCTAATCTCGTAGAGAAGCACAAGTGGACCTGCAAGAAGCAGTTGAGTGAAAATATCCGGAGGGGTAATCAGCGCAGAAATGGCAACCATGCATACTATTCCATGTTTTCGGTAGTGACGCAAAAACGGAGGTGTGACCAAACCAATTTTTGTAAGAAAAAAAGATAAAACCGGAAGCTCAAACACCAAACCAAATACAACTATCAGCATGGTTATAAACTGGAGGTATTCATCCACAGATATAGTGGCGACCAAGTCAGCCGTTTGAAAACTCATAAGAAAAGTTAAACCAAAACGCAGCACAACAAAATAACAAAAAAAAGCACCGCATAAGAAGCAAAAACTTGAAAAAAATACGACAAGCGGCACATGTTTTCGCTCTTTTTCAAGCAAACCTGGCATTATAAATTGCCAAAATTGGTGAAAAACGTAAGGTAATACCAACACGAAAGCTGCAAAAACCGACAATTTTATTCTAATCATAAAACCACCGGTGGGTGTTAAAAATATCAAACTTTGTTTCTGAAGAGCGTTATTATTTTCAATTGCAGCATTAAATGGAGAAATCAACACCGCAAGCACATACTCAGAAAAAAAATACAAAATAAAGCTTGCCGCAACAACGGCAATAACTGACTTTATTAGCCGCCAGCGCAATTCCTCCAGATGTTCGAGGAAAGGCATTTCATCTTTTATTGAGCCCATCTAAAATCCATGTTTGACATTAAAAAAGCAGATAAACGACATAAATGCCACCCCATCTGCTTAGACTGCTACATTTCTCAAACTTACTTTTTAAGCTCTTGCAGCTCGCTAAGAAACTCCTCTTTGTCCTTAAAGTTACGGTAAACCGAAGCGAACCGCACGTAAGCGACTTCATCCAATTCACGAAGGTGATCTATAACTGCCTCACCAATCACGCGTGATAAAACTTCCGACTGATACTTATCTCTCAGTTCACTTTCAATAGTTGTAACTATGTTTTCGAGGGAGGAAGTTGGTATTGGACGTTTCTTACAGGCAATCTGAAGGCTTTGTTTTAGCTTTTCATGCTCGTAGGGCTGTCTACGCCCATCCGACTTTACAACGATTAATATTGATTCTTCAACATGTTCTTTGGTCGTGAAACGACGATTGCATGTTAAGCATTCGCGCCGTCTGCGTATTACTCTGCCCTCATTGCTCGATCTAGAGTCAATAACTTTACTCTCAACTTCTTTGCAAAAAGGACATCGCATAGTCTATAGTTCATAGAGAGGAAATTTACGACTTAACTTTTCTATCTCTTCGGCAGCCTCATTAATTGTGGAAATACTATCAAAATTTGACAATATGTTATCGATCAAAGTCGCTACTTGACTCATCTCTGTTTCTTTCATGCCGCGAGTTGTCAACGCCGGTGTTCCAATACGAATCCCACTGGTCACGAAGGGACTTTGCTCATCAAATGGCACCATATTTTTGTTCACCGTAATCCCGGCCTTGTCCAGTTGAGCCTCGGCAACTTTACCGGTAAGCCCTTTGTTCCGCACATCAATTAACATCAAATGATTATCTGTGCCACCGGAAACTAAATCATAACCATGCGCAATCAACCCTGAAGCCAACGCCTTTGCATTTGCAATAACTTGCTTGCTATATTCAACAAAATCCGGCTGCAGCGCTTCTTTAAAGGCAACAGCCTTTGCAGCAACAATATGCATCAATGGTCCACCTTGAATCCCAGGAAAAACCATAGAATCAATGACTTCAGACCACTTTTTCACCCTTCCTTTTGCGGCGGTAATTCCCAAATCATTTTCAGCATCATTGCCTACAATGATTAATCCGCCCCTTGGGCCTCGCAATGTTTTATGCGTGGTTGTCGTAACAAAATGACAATGAGGAACAGGACTGGGCAACAAGCCTGATACAATAAGGCCGGCAGGATGGGCGATATCAGACAACAAGTATGCGTTGACCTTATCGGCTATTGCTCTAAAACCCGCATAGTCAATCACACGGGAATAAGCGCTGGCGCCTGTGATGATCAATTTGGGTTTGGTTTTGACCGCCAGATCTTCAACCACATTTAAGTCGATCAAGCCTGTTTTGCGGTCAACTCCATAGAAACTCACATCGAAAAAGCGACCGGAAAAATTGACCGGACTTCCATGTGTTAAGTGACCTCCATGCGAGAGATCCATACCCAGAATTTTGTCCCCGGGATTTAGAATGCAAAAATACGCAGCCATATTTGCCTGTGAGCCTGAGTGAGGCTGAACATTCACATGATCTGCGCTGAAGAGTTTCATGGCGCGTTCTCGTGCAAGTTCTTCAGCAATATCTACATACTCACAGCCGCCATAATAACGTTTTCCAGGATATCCCTCCGCATACTTGTTGGTCATTACCTGACCACTTGCTTCAAGAACCGCCGGGCTAACAAAGTTTTCAGAAGCGATTAATTCCAGCTTCCCATTTTGTCTTCTGGTTTCGTTAATAATCGCCTGAAAAAGCTCTGGATCAGCTGTGCGAAGTTGACTCAATTCAAATATCCTGATTTAATTGAAGCACGAACCATTTCATGTATTGACAACAATGGGTAGGAAGAGGTCACAATTACAACATGTTTAAGGTCAATCATTATTTATAAATCCAATCATAGCAAGAACCGCTTGGCTTCTTTTTACCCTTATTCATGAAACGATCTTCATTTGTAGGCAATAAAACTTGCAGGTAATCAAGATGTCTTTTGGAATCTTGCGTATAAGCTAAATCCTTTTTCGCCTTTTGATATTCTTTGGCAGCCAATTCGTAAGCCAATTTATCATTAAACTCCACCTTTTTGCCTTCAACACATTTTTCAGCGGCTACCTCGTATGCCTCGCCAATGACAATGTAACCGAGTCCAAAACCCTTATCAATAGCAAGAGCCTTTTTCCCATATACTCGCGCGCTTGCATATTTTCCGAGCTCAATATATGCCCGACCAATTTCACATATGACCTCTTTATTACTAGGATCGAGAGCAAGGACTTTCTTGAATTCTGTTATGGACTGACTAACTTTACCAAGATTTCTATAAGACTTTGCGATGTATTTAATCGCCTCCTGGTCATTGGGAACCAAAGTTAAAAACTCAGTAAAAATTTCGAGAGATTTCCCATATTTCTCATTATCAAAATATATCTTTGCCAAGTCAAATCGCACGCGACTGTCTTCGGGCTGCAATTCACGTGTTCTTTCCATATTCTCAATTACGGCATCGATGTCACCACCAGATTTCAATAGCTGAATTTTTATATCAATCGCTTCCTGATTTTCCGAATCTTTAGCAAGAATTTCGTCGACCACCGCCAATGCGTCATCTGCTCGATCAACTCTTATATAAAGCTTTAAAAGTTGCATCATGTCAGCAATAAGTTGTTTCCACTCATCTGAATCATCATTTGCCTTTTCAATCTCAACGACTTTTTCATAACTGCCAATCGCTTCATCCAACAACTCACGCTGCACGTTTAAAAAACCTGTCATCCGATGCAAATGAGCATCATCCGGGTATTTTTTAGCGCCCAGCTCAAACACAATCTGAGCGCTGTCGGCCTGCTCCAATTTAAAATAGCAATCGCCCAAATAGCGATACACTTTCTGAAACATGCCCATTGTATCCAGCTCAGTAACCTTCCAAAAATGCTTGAGAGATCTATCAAATTGCTTGTTCTTATAATTTTCGTATCCGAAACTCCAACTTTTCCTTAACTCAAACATATACTTTTTTTGAGCCGCAGCTTTATCGATTTCTTCAGCTTGTCCCTTTTTGCCCTTTTTCTTCTTGTTCTTTGCATAAAGCGCGAAAGTAGAGCTATCAACTGTTAGCGAGACTACAATTAAAACGCTGATGGCAATCATTATCAGTGAGCTAAATTTTCTAATAGAAAACACTGAGAGCCTCCGAAAATTTTGTGACTATATTAAATTAAACTCTAAATTAAATATTAATATACGATTGGATGGAATGAAACGGTAGCTAATATTTGAAAAAAATGCAAGAACATTGTTAACTCAGTGTCATCTTGACTTCCCACGGTGAAACCATCTTTCACCTGTGGTAATAGCAGCCGAAAATTGAACAATATTTTCACTTATGGGGTTACTTCCCAAATCCCCCCTTCTGCCCAACTCAAAAGCAAAGTCAAGGCGCGCTGCACTCCACTTAATCGGCATACCGACACCCAATGTGCCAAAAACCTCTGACACCTGTTTTCCAACAGGTTGCTCCAAGCCCAGAGCTCTGTAGTAGAATCCAGCCCGAAAGGCCATCCTGCTAAAATATGAATCGCCTAAAATTTTCCCTCGCCCTGAATATTCAACTCCACCACCAAATCGAAATCCATCCCCTGTATACCCTTCAGTGTTCGTTCCGCTCCACTTCTCTACTGTGTAGTCAAAATTAAACATGAACTTCGGAGTCACAAAAAATGTAGTTCCGACACCATACCCGAGTGGCAATTCAATATCGCGCGCGCCAACCTTGGCGGTGTCTACAAAAGCGCCTTGCAAAACATTCTTATCGACCGTGATATTTTTTCCGGGAGTTAATATTGCTGCAATAGACCAATCTCTGGTTAACTTTCCGAGGATTCCAAGCCGAAAGTTAACTGCTGTAAAAGTCTCACTGATTTCATGAAAAGTATTGGCGTAAAGAGAGCTTGAAGAAGAATAATTTATGCGATCAACTTTACGAAGCTGACCAAAATAGAATAACCCGGAAAGCCCTATTGAGAGTCTTGGGATAGGCCGGAAAGCTAAACTTGAAAAGAAAATATTTACGCCTCCCGCTCCCTCAAAGGAGTGTTGCAGCCCCGGAGAATTCTCCTCAAATCTATATTCAATCGAGCTATAGGGATTCAAACCCAACGCTGTTGACAATTTCCCTCTAATTATGGGCACATGAAACAAAACACCTTCAACGTTTGTGTTGGAAATAACAGCTGAATTAGGTGTGCCTGAAAGAGAGTTTACTGTATGCTTAAAATTGCCTGAAATATAGGTAATTTGAAGATTGGTAAGGGAAGCTGGATTTAGATAGCTCACTGAAAGCGGATCGAAAACCGCTAATCCGGTTCCGCCCATTCCAGTTGCCTGCCCACTGATAAAATGCCGGGTAAGGCCAACTCCACTTTGAGAGTAAAATGATTGACTCCAAGCTGTCCCTGCAAGACCTAAAAAAACAAGAAAGAAAATAGTGCACTTATATTTTTTCATCTAACCTATTCCTAATACTCACTCAATGCCAGAAATACTGGTATACTCAACCTCTATTTTGGGAGCAAGCAATTTATCAGTAGCTCTGGAGTAGAAGGCCGCTCTGCTAACATCTCTTCCCTGACTTGTCGCCCGCAACAAAAAACCATCACTTTTTCGACCTTGAGAAGTCAGCAATTGCAGCATTCCTCGTAAATTAATTCGCAATTCAGTTGTACTTGGGTAAAGATTGCTGCTAATAAAAGGAACAAGAGAGTCAATCTCTGCGCTATTCGGACTTGAAAATTCAGAAAGGGAGGCGACTAAAAAAGAAAAACTGGTATCCTTCAACCTACTGCTTGCCTTGTCAAGATTCAAAACCAATTCCGCCCGATTAATTGTTGAAAATTGCGGGATCGAGTCCAGAGCAAATTTAATGAATGATTGATGGCTAAATAAATTATCCATGTATAATGGCCCCTCGTCTGGCTCGGCCAATTTTCGAACCAAAAAGGCATCCGAAGTTGGCAAGCTAACTAGGGTGTCAACTATGACGCCATTCTTGGACACCTGTAGTTCTATTCGAGGGCGGGTTATCGTGATGGTTCCATTTCGAGAGAAGAACTCTTTAATGAAGCCACCATCCTCATAATCAATAAGAACACCATGTGTATCAGAGGCGGTGGGACTGACCCAACTCTGAACGAGGGCAACTCCAGCGGCGTCAAACTCAAAACGTATAGATTCAATCCCGGAAGAATCAGCCGACGAAAAATCTGCTATACGCGATTTAACAATAGCCTGAGAAATAAAAGAGGTTGTGTCATAATTAAAATTAACATCGTTAACCGTCCCTTCATCCCAAGGCTCGTTAATTTTGCGGACTACTGCTTTAAATTCAGATTTAGATCGACCGTCGGAGAATAATGTATTGGTATCCATCACCAAAACAGCTTTAGTGATATCTACTGTGTCGGGTATGTCACTAAAACGTAATAATATTCTGGACTCAATATTACTAAAGGAACCCAAGCCAAGAAAAGGGCTGGCACCAGTAGACACCAACGTGTCCAGAAAACTGCTCTCAAACAGTGACAGAGCGCTTACAGTATCAATTTTTCCAATTATTGAAGGATCCAGAACCAAGTCAAACCCTTCAATGGGACGATCACTTTTACATCCACTCGAAAGAGCAAAAACAACAAAAGCACAACAGCTCGTGACAAAA
>Ga0316192_10000256_pt1 | contig 37479 bp, 32 predicted proteins | sample MerIslwburrow_MG_FD_204931 | JGI IMG/M metagenome (GOLD analysis project Ga0316192, IMG submission 204931) | Coastal sediment microbial communities from Maine, United States - Merrow Island worm burrow | ecosystem: Environmental > Aquatic > Marine > Coastal > Sediment | place: USA: Maine...
GCTCTCGTGGACGGCCATTGCCGCCCGCTTGGCTTCGAGGTGGGCAGTGACGTCAACGGAGTAGGCCAGATCGGCCTCGACCATCCCGAACTCGTCGAACTCGTCGACGCTGGGGCCTTCGATGCCGCCTGCGGCCATCTCCTCCCCCATCTGCGCCATCGACTCCAACGCTCGATCGCGGTTCACCGTCGCCTCGTACACGTGGGCGACACCGGCCGACTTGGCCGCCGCCAGCCCGACACGGTGGACCTGGATGTGGTCGGGGTGGCCGTAGAGGCCATGGTCGTCGTAGACGGTCAACACGTCGGCGTCGACCTCGGTGAGGATGGCGGCCAGGCGGGCCGTTGCCTCGTCCATGTCAGCCTGCCAGAAACAGGCCGGGTCGTCATTGGTCGGCTCCCCCACCATGCCCGAATCCTTGTAGTCGAGGAAGCGGGGCGGCTCGGCCCCCAGGATCTCCGCGGCCTTGGCCACCTCGCCGACTCGGCGCTGCCACAACTCCTCGCCCTCGGCCAGCACCCCCGGTTGGGGCTCGCCCAGTTCGCCCCGGGTGGCGGTGACCAGCACGACCCGATGACCAGCGGCCGATGCCGCCGCCATCAAACCTCCGGTGGAGAGTGCTTCGTCGTCGGGGTGGGCATGAAAGCAGGCGAGGGTTGACACAGTGTGTAACCCTACCGTCCGCCCGGTCCCCTCTCCGATATCGCCAGGCCGACGGAGATGTTCAGTGCGGCCTGACTACCGCAAGCCCATCTCCGTCCGACCCAAAGCCGTTCAGCTCGGGTTGATGGCCAACTCCTGGAACACCGAGGTGTTGATCACGACCATCGGGTAGTCGTCCTCGAAGCGGGCCCGGCGGGCCTCGCGAACCTCGTCAGACTGCATGAGCGTGGCCCAGGCCTCGCCACTCTCGAACTCGATGACCAGAACCGCTTCGCTGGTATCACCGGCCATTGAGACCATGAGCCGAACCGACGCCCCTTGGGCCTCGGCTCGGGCGGCCAGATCGGCAACCGCGGCCCGGGCGTCACCCAACCGTCCCGGCTTGGCCTTCAACGTGATTGCGTGAATGAATGCTGACATATTCCGCCTCCGTTTCAGCAGGCGGCTTCACCGCCTTACGACGCCACGCCATCCGCATGGCTTGTGGCAGACGCTAATCAGCAAGCCGCCGCCGGCCTAGAGGACAAGGTCCTTGTCGATATCTGTGGCTTGGCGGGCTCCGTTTGGGCCGCGCTGATTGCCTATCATTGTCGACATGGGTCGACGGGTGCGAAGGGTGTCATTGCTGACGCTGGGCGCCATGACGGCAGCAGTGGCCGCCAGCGCAACCACGGCCGACGACGTCACCGAAACAACAGCTCCGATCACCAGAGTGGCCAGCGTCGTCGGCGCCGATTCCGACGGTGTCGTTGCTGGCCCGGTCCCTGCTGGCCCGGCCGCAGCCGGTCCAGTGGATGCCGGCTCCGAGGGTGATCCGGGACCGCTGGGCGACCTCGGCCTGATCTTCAACCGGCCGAAACCGACTCAGGCTCGACAACGCCAAGCCCTGCCCACAGCGACGCACACCGTCTCGCCTCCGCTGCGCTCGATCACGATGGCGTTCACCGGCGACTTCCTGCCCCACACCAAGGTGTACCGCACCGCTGGCGAGCTGGCTGCCGACACCCCGGGCCGGGATCACGATTTCCGCCCGTATCTGGAACCGATCCGCCCCCTGGTCGAGAGCGCCGACTGGGCCGTGTGCCACATGGAGGTCAACCTGAGTGCCGACGGCACCCGTTTGTCGTCGTACCCGGTGTTCCGGGCGCCGGGGCAGTTGGCGTTCGACGCCGCCGAGATCGGCTACGACTCCTGCAGCCTGGCCTCGAACCACATCCTCGACAAGGGCATCGATGGCGTGGCCGAGACGATCTCGGTGTTCGACGACGCCGACCTGGCCTATACCGGTGCCGCCCGATCAGCGGAGGAGGCCGAGTCCCAGATCTGGCTCGACGTGAACGGTGTCAAGGTGGCGCATCTGTCCTACGCCTATGGCTTCAACGGCTTTCAGATCCCGGCCGAGGTGCCGTGGACCTCCAACCTCATCGACGAGACCAACATCCTGGCCCGAGCCGAGCAAGCCCGATCCGACGGAGCCGACTTTGTGATCCTCTCGCTGCACTGGGGCGAGGAGTACCGCCACCAGCCAAGCGCCTACCAGCGAGACCTTGGCCCCCGCCTGCTGGCTTCACCCGACGTGGACCTGATCGTCGGCCACCACGCCCACGTGGTGCAACCGGTCGACCGACTCGACGGCGAATGGCTGATCTACGGCCTGGGCAACCTGTTGTCGGGCCAGGGCCAGCTACCCCGCCGCGACGAGTTGCTGGTCGAGGTCACGATCGACGAGCAGCCCGACGGCAGCTTCGCCGCAGGCGACCTCACCGTCGCCCCGCTCTACCTCGACGCCCGGACATTGACCGTGCACCCCTCAAACCCGACCACGCGACCGCTCGACATCGAGCCCGGCCTGGCTGCTGAGCTCGACGCCAGCTGGTCACGGGTCAATGCCGTCCTGGAGACCGGGACCGGGTTCGACACCCTCAAGCTTGGCTGACTCGGAATCTTCAGATCCGGCTTCCGGTTTGGCCGTGCGCCTCTGCCGCCACACCCACCACCAGGCCACGGCCAGCGCAACGACGAGTAGCAGGGTTTCCCAGGGCTCGAGCGGGCCGACGGCGAACCAACCGACGGCGACCACGGGGCCGAGAAGAGCCAACCGGCGGGGCCGTAGCCCGAGGAAGAAGCCAGCACTGACAACCCACGCCAACACACCCACCACTTGCGCACCGAACGTCACCTTCTGCCCCAAAGACACCGCGTCGGCGTCGGCGACAAGATCGTCCCACGTCGCCTCGTCGACCCTCTTGAGCCGAGCGATGGCCTCCGAGGCCGGCCGAGCGAGGGCAGTGTCGTTCTCGACATGACTTGCCATCAACCGGTAGACAAACTCACCATCGACCCAGACAACCTCGTCGCTGTCGGGCTGGCAGCAGTCGATAATCAAACCCGACCGGCCCAGGACCTCGGTCTCCACTACCGAAACGGGTTCCGCATTTCCGCCGTAGCTGACCATGTTTCGGCTGATCCAGATCCACGGGCCGGCGCCGTTGTGAGGCTCGGCCTGCCACGTCACTGCATCGGCCCCGTCCTCAAAGTTGAACTGCCACCCGAACAGGAAAGGGTCTTCTTGGTTCGCGGTGAACCGGGCGACCTCAACCAATCCCGAGTTTGGAGCCATGACCCACAAATCGCCATCCCGGGACAGGTGGCGGGTGAAGGACTCGAGTGATTCCTGGCCCAGGTTGGCGCCCCACGGTTGGAAGCCTCCGCCTTCGAGCAGTTCCAAACTCACGATCACACCGCCAAACGGGTCCTCGGCATTGGCGAACACCAGGGTTTCAACATCCTCGCCTCCCTCAAAGCCAGAGTTGGCGACGAAATTCGGGTTGTCATCGGCGAAGTCGAACGGTGCCTGTATCCACGCCAGGTCCATGCCTTCGACGACCAGGCGATCCGGCTGCTCCCTGCTGAACTGCCCGTCGGTCGTCCGGTCATCGTCAGCCTCCGCCGGGTCGGACAGCTCGGGGTCGGACGGAGCGGGGACGCCATCGTTGGCGGGATCCAGATTGAAGGGCTGCGGATGAGTGGCCAGCCACCCGACGGCCCCCGCCGCGACCAGAACACTCAGTACCACCGCCAGCCGGAACCAGAGGACCGAGGGCGACCGGGGGCTCGGCTGAGCGGGAGTCGCTGATCGTTGGGCGTCAAACCAGACGCCGGCAGGCCCCCGCGGGATGCCCCGTTCGGCCCGGCGCTCAAGAAGATCGTGGGCAGTCATGATTTCTCCTCCTCCAACTCGGCAATCTGTTCGGGACCTGGCCCGGGAGACCAGGTGGCAGCGGTTTCGCCGTCCTGCTCGACCTGTTCGGCTTGCAGCGCGAGACGCAGTCGCTTTCGGGCCCTGCTGGCTCGCTTGCGTACCGCTCCTGCGGTCAATCCCAACTCTTGGGCAATGACCTCGTGTGGTTGACCCTCGACATCGGCCATGAAGATCACGGCTCGATCGAGCGGGCCCAGGGTGTCGAGGATGGCGAGATCGGACGGGTAGTGATCGGTCTCAACCGCCTCTGCAGTCTGGCGGTTGACAAAACCGCGGATCCGAGCCCCTCGTCGGCGGTGGGTGACGGCCGCATGGTAGATGGCCTGTTTGAGATACGCCGCCGGATGCCGTAGCTCGGAGAGGTTTTGCCGTCGCAGGGTGGCGGCCAGCGCGTCATGGACGAGGTCATCGGGATCCATGTCGAGATCGGCCACCACGGCGGCGAACCGTCGCAGCGACGGGTAGAGCTCCTCGAACACCCGATACTGGAGGTCGGGGGATTGGGGGGCCGACTCTGTTCCCCGTCTTCGAAGACTCATGCCTCTATGACGCTCCACCGTCCCCCTCTGTGACCAGATCGCCACCGAGGCCGCCGAATTTCTGGTGGTGGAGACGTCCGGCCCAGTGACCCCGGTCAGGTAACCGCAGTGACCCAGGCGCCGAGCATCATCATGGTGGCCAGCTGTCCCGTGAGCATCAGCTTAAGACTCGAGGCCGAAGCAGCCTTGATTTCTCCCCACAGCTCGGCCATTCCCCCCGCGCAGCTCACCGCGCAGTTCGGCCATCTCGCCCTGCAGTTCAGAACCAAGGGCGTGGAGATCTGCCTTGGTGGTGAGTTGGTTGTAGTCGATGGGTGGCATGGCATCCATGGCGATGTCGGCCAGTCGTTCGCTCTCCAGAACTCGTTCGAGAGCACTTCTCAGATCGAGACGGTCTTTCTCCGTGCTGGTCATTGTTTACTCCGGATCTCCCGTTTGCACTTGTGCAGATCGAGGGAGCCGTAGCTGGCGGGAATACCGTAGGAAGAGCTTGGATGACAGACTAGCCAATCCAACAGGGGCGCCCACCTTCAAAAAGTTCGTCGAGTTGGTGGTGCAACACCGCCGTTCGCTGCCTTCCTGGGTGTGACGACCGCTGATCGGCTCCAACCGTGAACCAGGAACTCGAAGATCGCTTCGAGGTGTTCTTCGACCAGGCCGAACCGCGCCTACGGGCCGCACTGGTGGCCAAGTTCGGCCCCGACCAGGGGCGCGACGCCGCGGCCGAAGCTTTGGCCTACGGCTGGCAGAACTGGGCCCGGGTCGAGCCCATGGCAAACCCGGCCGGTTACCTGTACCGGGTCGGCGACCGCTGGGCTCGGTGGCAGGTCTCACGACGGCTGCCGCTGAAGAGGCTGGACCTGCTACCGGCCGAGCCGCCGGGCGTCCACCGCTTCGAGCCCGGCCTGGCCGACGCCATGGCGCAACTCTCACCCCGGCAGCGCCAGACAGTGGTCCTGACCGCAGGCTTCGGGCTCACCCACCGCGAAACAGCGGCCCTGCTCGGCTGCTCACGATCATCGGTCCAGAACCACGTCGAGCGGGGCCTGGCCAAACTACGAACCGAACTGGGAGTCACAACGTGACGATCGAACAGCAACTCAGGAGTTACATCGACGATCCGGCACCGGCCCTCACCCTCGACGAGGTCAAGCAGCGGGGTGCCGGTTCACCCGACGGGGTCGGCTCCAGTTCGCCAACACGATCCCGCCCGTGGTTGGCGGCGGCCACCCTCGCCATCATCGTCGGCGTCGGTGGAGCCCTCGGCACCGGCATCATTGGGGGCGACGGCGACGAGGCCGTGCTGGCGGGAGACGGTTCGCTTAATCCCGCCGATGCCGCCGGTTCTTTGGAACTCGTTGCCGATGCCGCCGATGCCACCGTTGGTTCTTGGGAACTCGTTGCCGATGCCGCCGGGGCGTTCCTCCCCCTCGACATGGTCGAAGGAACCGTCGACACGAGCGACGAACCTGAAGACCGGATCAATGTGAACGCGATCACCGCCACCGACGATGGGTTCTTCGCCGTCGGTGCCGAACGTGAGCTCGATGGCTCAACAATACGGGCTGCGGTGTGGTCCTCCGTCGACGGACTGAGCTGGGAGCGGGTCGATCCTGAATCTCCACTGTTGAACGAATCGGCCGCGGAACCGGGAGACCAGAGTCCCTCCGGCTACTTCACGACCAACGTCGCCAGCCACGGCCGGACCCTCGTTGTCGTTGGGGCAAAGATTCTTGACCGGATCGAACCGACGGTATGGCGCAAGGCTCCCGACCAGGGGTGGGAGCGGTTCATGCTTCCCAACCCGTCGGAGACGCTCGACATCGTGGCGCACCAGGTTGTTGCCACGCCGCATGGCTTTACCGCCGTCGGTCTCGACTTTCGAGAAGCCGACGACAGCGACGCCGTCCAGGTCCTGGTCTGGACCTCACCCGATGGTGCCGAGTGGACCCTCGCCAACGGCGGCTTTGGACCAGGAGAGCGGATCGAAGCAATGGAGAATGTCGGCGATCGCATCGTCGCCGTCGGAAGCAGGGGTGGGACCATACACCCCGTGGCCGCGGCATGGACGTCCGACGATGGCGGCCGCACCTGGGTAGCAGCTTCGGTCCCCACCGCCGACGAGGATCGGCCGGTTACCTTCATGGCTGACCTGGCTCGTGGACCCAACGGGCTGGTTGCCATCGGACACCAGTTGATCGAGGAGTCGTTCGAACAGTCATTCGAGGAGGGCGGGGTGACGCCAGAAGATCTGCCGGACATCGCCCTGTGGACCAGCAACGACGATGGACAGACCTGGCGGAAGTCAGCCACCATCAAGACCCCGGGCGAGGTCAATACCGACGCCAGGGTCATCTGGGGGCCGGCCGGCTATCTGCTGACATCCACGACAGTCACCTTGCCAAACGAGGTATCCACCTCACCAAACGAGGTGTTCGCCTCCGCCTGGCTCACCATGGATGGCACCGCGCCAACCGAGATCGGCGCCCCACCCGACCGGGGTCTGAACCTCATCGCTGCGACACCCGAAGGTTATGTGTCCATCGCCAGACCGCTCCTCGACCATGATGAACCAGCCTCAGGAGCAGGAACAAGGTCCGACCCGGCGCACCAGATCTGGCATCTCCCGGTCTCCTGAGCCTCGGTGCAAGGTCAGCCCCAATGTTCGGAGCCAGCCCTTGGCGAGACCCCATGTGCCTGCTATATACTCTAGTTCGCTGCTATTTACCAAACTATGGAGTAGTCTGTTACGCTGACGGATAGGGCAGGTGTTCGCGATGCCAACCGGGACGCCGAGGGACAGAACAAGCCGACCGGCATCAGAGTTTTTCGTGACATCACGAAGCTTTCACGGGAACGGCAAGCCGCTTTCGCAGTAATGGAAGCTCAGATGGAGGCTGATGCCAAAGCTGAAGCGCAGGGAGTATTCCGCCGTTGATCCGAGAGGTTCGGATCCATCCCTTTCACCAGGCGGCCAAGTAACCGCGTCAAACAGCGACGACGGCTTCGCCCTTGGTCTGGGTTCGCCACATGAAGCGCCGGTCCTTGCCGTCCATGGGGTGGCGCTTGTGCAGCATCATGCGGTTGTCCCACACCACCACCTGGCCAACGGCCCACGTGTGGCGGTAGCTGAACCGGGTCTGGGTGGCATGGGCCCACAACTCGTCGAGAAGTTCTTCGCTCTCCTCCAGGGGTAGACCCAGCACGTAGCCGTTGGTCCGCCGACCCAGGAAGAGCGCTTCCTCGCCGGTGGTCGGCACCCGACGAAGGATCGGATGGGCGTGGCCCAGCGCCTCGATCGGCGATGTCGGCGGGGTCATGCCCGGCCGCAGGATGCCTGCGCTGCCGTAGGTGGAGTCGTGCTTGATCACTAGCTCTGCCACCCGGGCCCGCAGATCGGGCGGCAGCTCCCGGGCCGCCATCACTTGGCTGGCGAATCCGGTGTCGCCTCCCTCATCGGGAATGTCGCGGCTGTGGAGCAGGCTGAACGTTGGTGGCGCCTCGATGTAGGACATGTCGGTATGCCATTCCCACTCGCCGAAGAACATCTCATTGACCGGCCGGGTCTCCAACGTCTTGGGGTTGACGTTGCCGAGGTAGGTCATGAAGGGGTCGACCCCCCGGGCCTGGAGTGCCTCGATCTGCTCCTCGACCGTGCGCTCCTCTTCACCGGGCAGCGCCCTCTTTCCGTAGCCGGTGACCAGGCCGGGGGCCAACTCGTTCTCGCCGAACGCTGCGGTCAAAGCGTGCAGCTCGTCGGCCTCAAGGTGGCGGTCGAAGGCGAAACAGAGCAACCCATGGCCCCGGCGGTAGGCATGCCAAATCTGGGATCGCTGCTCGGTGGTGATGTTGAGCGGATCAAGCCCTGAAACGGAGGCACCAAAAAGTGCCCCCGGCAGCGCCCCAACGGTGAGCGAAGTCATGCCCTGATCGTAGGTGAACACTCGTCAGCGACTCCAGCCCGTCACCACTCAGCATCGGCCGTGATCACTGGCAGCGTCGCTCCAGATGCTCAGGTAACGGCCGAAATCCAGGCACCAAGTATCACGGTGGTAGCCAACTGTGCAGCGAGCATCACTCGCAGATTGAAAGCCAGCCCAGCCTTCGAGTCACCGCGAAACCCAGCCATTTCGACACGAAGGCCAGAGTCCCGCGCATGAGGATCAGCGCTAGTGGCGGGCTGATCGTCGTTGGGTGGGGGCACGGCACTCATGGCCGCGAGCTTAGAAGTGCTCGTTGGTGACCTGCACGTCGTGGGGATGGCTTTCGCGCAGTCCGGCCCCGGTCACCTTGGTGAGGCGGGTTGTGGTTCGTAGCGCTTCGAGTGATGACGCCCCGGCGTAGCCCATGCCCGAGCGAAGCCCACCGGACAATTGACCGATCAGGGTCGACAGCGAACCGGCGTAGCGCACCCGGGCCTCGACCCCTTCAGGAACGTGCTTGCCACCGCCGCTACCGCCGCTGGTACCGGCGATAGCGGCGGCCGGCTGACCGGTGGCGTAACGGTCGGCGGCCCGACCCCGCATGGCCCCGGCCGAACCCATACCCCGGTAGGTCTTCCACATCGAGCCTTCGACCAACTCAAGTTCCCCCGGTGCCTCGTCGACTCCGGCCAGGGCGTTGCCCAACATCACAGCGTCGGCTCCGGCGGCGAAGGCCTTGACGATGTCGCCCGAGGTCACGATGCCACCGTCGGCGATGATCGGCACCCCGTGGGGGGCGGCAGCGATGGCGCACTCGTGGATGGCCGACAGCTGCGGCATGCCGGCGCCGGCCACGATTCGTGTGGTGCAGATCGAGCCTGCTCCCACCCCAACCTTGACGGCGTCGACCCCCGCGTCGACCAGGGCCATCACACCCTCCCTGGTCACCACGTTGCCCCCGACCACCAGCAGCTCGGGCCACTTGTGCTTGATGTTGACTACGGTGTCAACCACCCCGCGGCTGTGGCCGTGGGCGGTGTCGACAACCAGAAGATCCACCCCGGCATCGGCCAACGCCTCAGCCCGGTCCATGGAGTCGCTGACCCCAATGGCGGCGCCAACCCGCAGCCTGCCCTCGTCGTCGAGGGTGGAGTTCGGTTTCTGGATGCGCTTGTTGATGTCCTTGACCGTGATCAGGCCGCGGAGGCGGCCGCTGCCATCCACCAGGGGTAACTTCTCGATGCGGTGGCGGTGCAGGATGCCAACCGCTTCCTCAATCGAGGTTCCGACGGGGGCGGTAACCAGGTTCTCCCGCGTCATGAACTCCGTCACCGGGCGATCAAACTCGGCCTCGGTGCAGAAGCGGATGTCACGGTTGGTCAGGATGCCGACGAGTCGATCGTCGCCCTCGGTGATCGGCACCCCGGAGATGGAATGCCGGGACATGACCTCCTCGGCGTCGGCCAGGGTGGCGCTGGGGTTAAGACTGACCGGGGCGGTGATCATGCCACCCTGGGAGCGTTTAACCCGATCGACCTGCTCGGCCTGCTCGATGATGCTCAGGTTGCGATGGAGGATGCCGAGGCCGCCTTCGCGGGCGAGGGCGATGGCCAGCGGTGCCTCGGTGACGGTATCCATGGCAGCCGACAGCATGGGCAGGAACAGCTCAATGCCGGCAATGGTGGTGGCCGTCGACACCTCGGCCGGCAACACATCGCTCCAGCCGGGAACCACCAGCACATCGTCGAAGGTAAGCGACTCGAAGCCTCCGAACAATGCCGCGTTCGGCTGTGAGACCTCGGAGGTCGCGCGCCGAGCATCACGCCCCGCAGCGGGTTCATCGATGGATGGCGTCGAATGCTTGTCCGTCGCGGGGTGACTGTCGTTGGCTCGTTCGGTCATCGTTGACCTCCGCTGATCTTTCAGGTTCGGGAAGTCAGCTCATTTGAGCTGGTCCCGGCAAGGGTTTGGTTTGGAAGTGGTCGTTTGCTGGTGCCACGATCGAGGGTGGTGGCAATCGATTCGACGAGCAGCTGGTGCTCGATCTCGTGCACCCGTTGCTCATAGGTATCAAGGGTGTCGCCGTGGAGGAAAGGAACAGGCTCCCAACCAATCACGGGACCATCGTCAACGCCTTCATCGGGCACGTAGTGCACCATCACCCCACCATGGCTGATCTCGCCCCGCTCCCAGGCGTCATGGGCCTTTTTGATGGCGCCGAGGCCCGGGAACGTGCCAGGAGCGGCCGGATGGAGGTTGATAGTGGTGTGGTGAGCCACAAAATGCGAGGTGAGGATCCGGTCCCATCCGGCCAGGATCACCAGATCGACATCGTAGGCGGCAACGCTGTAGGCCAGTTCGTGATCATACGATGCCCGGTCACGATCGAGATGTGAGGCCACCAGGGTTGCGATACCGGCCGACCCGGCCCGCTGCAGGGCGTAGGCCTCAGGCCGGTTGGACACCACCAACGCCACTTCGGCATGGAGGCGCCCATCGGTGCAGGCCTCGATCACGGCGGCCAGGTTGGTCCCGTTTCCCGACACCAGCAGCGCCAGCCGAGGTTTCGGAACGAGGCTCACGCCAGCGTCACTCCCCCACCCATGGTGATCTCGCCAACGACCCACGTCTCCTCCGACACCGCAGACTGGAACTCCTCAACCAGGTCGGGGGCAACGACGGCCAGTATGCCGATGCCACAGTTGAGTATCTGGTGGGCTTCGACCTCGTCGAGACCAGCGCGGGCGATGAGGTAGTTGAACAGCACCGGCCTGGTCCACGACGAGCGATCGATGCGGGCCCCACAACCGGCGGGCAGGATCCGGGGGATGTTGTCGATAAAGCCTCCACCGGTGAGGTGGATCAGGCCATCAGCCAGACCGGCGTCGAGAGCGAACGACAGGGGCCGCAGGTAGCTGCGGTGCACCGCAAGCAGGGCGTCGCCAATGGTCTCGCCACCCCCCGGCAACATCTCGTCGAGGTCCATCCCGGAGAACACCTTGCGGGCCAGGGAATAGCCGTTGGTGTGCAGCCCCGACGAGGCCAGGCCGACCAGGAGATGGCCGGGGGCAATGGTGTCGGTCGGCAACAGTTGGTCATGCTCAACCAGGCCGATCATGGTGCCTGCGATGTCAACCGCGCCCGGGGCGATGACGTCTGGCATTTCGGCCGTCTCGCCACCAAGGAGAACACAGCCCACCTCGCGGCAGGCCTCGGCCATACCGTCGACAATGCGTCCCACGATCTCGGGATCGAGGTCGGCCGAGGCCACGGTGTCGAGGAAGAACAGCGGTCGTGCCCCCTGGACGAGGACATCGTTGACCCCGTGGTTGACGATGTCGGCGCCGACCCCTTCCCAACGGTCGAGGGCCTGGGCCAGGATTGTTTTGGTGCCAACCCCATCGGTACTGGCCACCAACAGGGGTGACTCCATCTTCTTGATGGCCGACGCGTCGAAGACGCCGCCGAACGAGCCGTGGCCGGCCAACACCTTGTCGCTGTGGGTGGAGGCGACGGCGGAAGCGATCCGGGCCGAAGCCGAGGCCGCGGCCACCAACGACACGCCGGCATCGTTGTAGGCCGACCCCGAAACTGAGGCCGGAACCGAGCGACCCCGAGGAGCGTGCCGCCAACCAATATCGGACCGGGCGAACAGGCCGTTACCGGTCAGCTGATCGACGACGGGATAGGCCCGGCCAAGGGCGGCGGCGAGGTCGTCGCCGGTGGCGACCACGCTGAGCACCCGCCCGCCGTTACTGACCAGCTGGTCACCGTCGTAGCAGGTTCCGGCCTGGATCAACTGCACATCGTCGGGAACCTCGACGCTCGGGATGACGACCCCGCTCACCGGGTCGGTGGGGTAGCCGTCGGCGGCGACGACAACCGCCGCCGCCGAACCCTTCGCCACCTTGATTGGCGAGTCGACCAGACGACCATGGGCGGCGGAGTACATCATCTCCAACAGGTCGGACTCGATGAGCGGCACGATGACCTGGGTTTCGGGATCACCAAAGCGGCAGTTGTACTCGATCAGCCTGGGCCCGGTGTCGGTCATCATGATGCCGGCGTAGATGACCCCGACGTAGGGCACTCCGTCCTTGGCCATGCCCTCGACGGCGGCCACCAGGAACTGTTGGTTCAACTCCTCGGCCTGTTCGGCGCTGATACCGGGAACCGGGGCGAACGCTCCCATGCCGCCAGTGTTCAGCCCGGTGTTGCCCTCACCGACCCGTTTGTGATCCTGGGCGGTCACCACCGGAACCACGGTGGACCCGTCGGCGATGCCAAACAACGACAGCTCCTCACCCATCAGTCGTTCTTCCAACAGGACCCGTTCACCGGCCCGGCCCATGCTGCGCTCGGCCAATATCGAGAAGAGGGCGCGCTCGGTTTCGACCCTTGTCTCGGGCACGACCACACCCTTGCCCGATGCCAACCCGTCGGCCTTGACCACGACGGGACGGTCGTAGTCGTCAAGCCACTCCAAGGCGGCCTCGACATCGGTGAACGACTCACACACCGGTCCGGGGATCCCGTGCCGGGCGGCGAAATCCCGGGCGAAGGATTTTGAACCCTCAAGCCTGGCCGCCGCGGCCGACGGCCCAAAACAGGCGATGCCGGCCAGGGTGAGATCGTCGGCAATTCCGGCCACCAGGGGTGCTTCGGGACCGACGATCACCAGATCGATCTCGTTGCGCACGCAGTAGTCGACGACACTCAGGTTGGAGTTGATGTCAAGGTCGACGTTAAGGGCCTGGGTACCGGCGTTCCCGGGAGCAACCTGAAGCGATCCGAGGCGTTTCGAGCACTGCAAACCCTCGGCAATGGCGTGTTCGCGCCCCCCGGAGCCGAGGATGAGCACCGAGAGTTGATCGTCTGTGGTCTTCACGCCAGGACTCCGTCGAAACGCTGCTTAGAGCTCAACATGGACAGTTGAACGGGAACCGGGTACGAGCCCGTGAAACAGGCATTGCAATATCCTTCATCGCGCCCGAGCGCTTTCATCATGGCGTCGACGGATAGGAAACCCAAACTGTCGGCCCCGATGTGGGCGGCGATTTCCGGCACACCGAGTTGGTGGGCGATGAGCTGATCGTAGGTGCCCATGTCGACCCCGAAGAAGCAGGGATGGGCGATCGGGGGGCACGTGACCCGAACATGAACCTCGGCTGCTCCCGCTTCTCGAACCAACCGCACCAACGGGCCAGACGTGGTGCCCCGTACGATCGAATCATCGACCATGATCACCCGCTTGCCGGCCAGGTTCTCGGGCAGGGTGTTGAACTTCAGCGCCACCCCCTGGCGTCGCAGCTCATCGGTGGGCTCGATGAAGGTCCGTCCGATATAGCGGTTCTTGACGAACCCCTCGTTGTATTCGATGCCCGACGCCCGGGCGTAGCCAATGGCGGCTGGCATCGACGAGTCGGGAACGGGCACGACCACGTCGGCTTCCACCGGGTGCTGGCGGGCCAGTTCCTCGCCCAGGTTCTGGCGGGCCTGGTGGATCGACAGTCCGTCCCAGACGGCGTCGGGGCGGGAGAAGTAGATGTGCTCAAAGGTGCAGCGGGCCTGCTGGCTCTTGGGGGCCATGGCCTGCATCCGACGGGCGATGTTGCCTTGGAGGACGATGATCTCGCCCGGCTCGACCTCACTGATCGACTCACAGTTGAGGGTACGCAGCGCCCCGGTCTCAGATGCAACCACGTGTCCCCCGGACGGGAGCTGCCCAATGGAAAGAGGCCGAAAACCCCACGGATCGCGGGCGACGATGATCTTGGTGCCGGCCAAAAGGGCGAGGCAGAATGCGCCCTCCCACGAACCCATGACCGAGGCCAGACGTTCCTCCCAGGTTTCCCCCTCAGCCGCGGCCAGCATCAGGGCCAGCACCTCTGAATCGGACGACGATTGCAGCCCGGCGCCCCGTTCCAGCAGTTTGGACCGCAACTGATCGGCGTTCACCAGGTTGCCGTTGTGGGCAACGCCCAGCGGCCCGTACATGGTCTCCACCACATAGGGCTGGACATTGCGGTCGGAGTTCGAACCCGTCGTTGAGTAGCGGGTGTGCCCGATGGCCTGTTTGCCGACGAGCGGATCGAGGGTACCGGCGTCAAAAACCTGACTGACGAGGCCCTGGTCCTTGTGAACCCGAACCGCCCTGCCGTCAGACACGGCAATGCCTGCCGCCTCCTGACCCCGATGTTGCAGGGCGTAGAGGCCGAAGAAGCTCAGGCGGGCGACATCGTCGGTGGTGCTGGACACGGCAATGACGCCGCACTCCTCATGTGGGTGATCGAGGTCAGAGCTGGGGTCGACGTTCACGCTCCGCTCCCGGTCCATTGATCGCGGGGTGATTCCGACATTTTGACTACCAGCAAGGTGAGGCCTTTCCTGCGGTTCGAGCCGTTGTTGCCAATGTGGCAGAGCGACACGATTTGTCTGCGTTCAGAAAACTGCGGGTGGGTTGTTGGGCGGAAACGCCCTACTGCGGGCGACTCAAGAATGCGTTCAAATTCCTCGACAGCCGGGTATCGATTGGCTGATCACCGGGCTCGAAACGGTCGCCGGTCAGGCGCTCGTAGAGCTCGACGTAACGACTGGAGGTGTCGGCCCGCACCGAGGCAGGCAATTCGGGTGGTGGGCCATCACCTCGGTAGCCGATGGCGGCGAGGGCCAGGCGCACCGGTTCCTTGTCGAAACTCTCTGGGGTTGCTCCCCCGGCCAGGCGTTCCTCAAGCGTCGCCGCCGACCAGTAACGGGAGGAGTCGGGGGTGTGGACCTCATCGATCAACAACAGTTGGCCGTCGGGCCCAAGGCCGAACTCGTACTTCGTGTCGGCCAGCACAAAACCGGCGTCGACCGCGATGACGGTGCCCCGGCTGAACAGCTCCAGGGCGACCTTCTGGATCTGGTTCCACAGACCCGGTTCGACCAGGCCCAGCTCCACCACCTCATCGCAGGTGACGGGCTGATCGTGCCCACCGTGGTCGGCCTTTGTCGTCGGGGTGATCATGGGCTCGGGTAGCGGACCGTGGGGAGCAAGACCGTCGGGGAGTTCGATGCCGTACAGCAGCCGTTCACCCGCCTCGTAGCGGGGCAGCAACGAGGTGGATGTACTACCAGTGAGGCGGCCCCGCACGACAACCTCGACCGGCAGGGGATTGGCGTCGACGGCGATCAGGGCATTGGGGTCGGGAACCTCAACCACATGGTTGGCCACGATGTCGGCGGTTCGGGCGAACCACCAGGCCGCCAACAGGTTCAGGACCTGACCCTTGTGTTCAATCGCGCCAAGCACCCGATCGAAGGCACTGATCCGGTCGGTGGTGACCAGCAGCCGTCGTTGGTTGGGCAGCTGCCAACTCTCGCGCACCTTCCCCGAACGGTGATCGGGAAGATCAAGACCAAAATCAAGATCAAACGAGGCAAGGGTCTGGCTCATAGCTCCGTCTCTGTCATCGTGCGGCGCGATGAACCTGGCCACGGCGACAGTCTATGGGGGTAACTGGGGCCCCTCCTCGCTGTAAGCCTCTCAACCTGAGAATGAGACATCTACCACTAAGCGAGGGGGGGCGCCCTTTGGCTATCTGACGGAATCCACCCCGCCGCGGAACAGATCGAGGCATCGACCTCCCTCGATCCGGCCCCGCCAGGGGTCCTGACGGGCGAACAGGTGATCCTCGGGGTGGGGCATGAGCCCCAGCACCATCCCGGTGGGATCAACCAGGCCTGCGATGTCATCGACCGAACCGTTGGGATTGGCCGGGTAGCGGCCCTGGGCCATCGCTCCTGAGTCGGCAGCGCCGCCAGAACCGGACCCGTAGCGGAACGCCACCCGACCCTTGAGGGCATCGACGTCGTCGACGACCAGACGACCCTCCCCGTGGGCCACCGGACACCGGATCGGCTCGGTCAGATTGGACAACCACGGTGAGGGGCCGGACTGGGGAACCAAGGTCACCCAGCGACACTCAAAACGTGGCCGCTCGTTCCCAACCAGCGCCGCCGCCGTGCCCGCCCCGGGCAGCAGGCCTGCCCTCACCAGGGCCTGGAAGCCGTTGCAGACCCCAATGACCGGTATCCCCCGGTCAACGGCGGCCCGGAGTTCATCGTGGAACCAACCGAGCAGATCGAGACCGAGCAACCGTCCGGCACCGAGGGCGTCACCGTAGGAGAAACCTCCGGGGAGGGCCAAAAGTTGGTGATCGGCCAACTTGGCCTCACCATCACGTAGGGCCTGGAGGGGGATCTGGACGGTGTTGGCTCCGGCCGCTTTGAAGGCATCGGCCATCTCCTGGTTGCGGTTGGTGCCGGGAGCGATCGGGATCAACACCGACGGCCGTCCCCCGGTTGTACCCCTGGGGGTCTGGGCCGATGGGGCCAACGACGACAGCGCTGAAGGATCCACTGACGATGACGATGGAGCCGCCACCGAACTGCCGGTGAAGGCTTCGGCCACGGCGTCGAGTCCGACCGACAGCAGCGAGCCAATCCGGACGGTGGGGTCGGCCGTGATCGTGCCCAGTTTGCAGGCCGAGGGCACCAGGGCGGCGAAGCGCTCGGCATTGTCGGGCCCAACCTCAACGAGATAGCGGCCGAGACCTTCGCCGAACAGCACCTCGGTCGGCGCCAACGGTGCCCGCTCCCCCGCGGGGTCAACACCGCTGAGCCCAGTAGGTCCAGCTTCGACGGCGTCGAGACCGGCACCGTCGAGATCGAGCCCGAGGCGTCCGCCGAGGGCCCATTCAGCGGCGGCAACGGCCAGACCGCCCTCCGACAGGTCGTGGGCGCTGCGGACCAGGCCTGCGGTGATGGCAGCGTGTAGCTGGCGGTGCCGATCGGGGGCGTCGAGATCGGCGGTGGGAACGGGGCCGCCGTGGTCGGCGCCGAGCACGTCGTCGAGGTGGCTACCTCCGAGGGCGCCCCGCAGGTCACCAACCAACCAGACATCGTTTCCGGGGGCGGTGACACCGGTGAGCGGCACGTGGTCAAGATCATCGACGATGCCAACGGCGGTGATGACCAGGGTGGGGGTGACGGGGTCGCGACTCCCGTCGGGGGCCACAAACTCGTTGTAGAGCGAGTCCTTACCCGAAACGAACGGGGCACCGTAGACCAGGGCGGCGTCGTGGCAACCCCGGCAGGCGGCAACAAGACCGGCCAGCGCTTCGGGGTCGGTGGGGTTCCCCCAGGCGAAGTTGTCGAGCAGGCTGAGACGGCTGGGATCGGCGCCGGCCACCACGGCGTTGCGGACGGCCTCGTCGATCGTGGCCCAGGCCATGGCCCCGGTGTCGTAGCGACCCATCACCACGTTGACCCCGATCCCGATGGCCAGGCCCCGGTCCCCCGAGGTGCCCGGGGGGATCAGCACCGTGCCGTCGGCGGGGGCGTCGGCCCCGACACCGCCATAGGGCCGGACCAGGGTGCCGCCGAGCACTTCGTGATCGTAGGTCCGCACCTCGGCCTCGTTGGAACGGATCGAGGGGTGGGCCAGTAGGCCGAGCAGGGCCTGCTCGTTCGCCTCGGACCCGGAATCGGCGGGGCGGCGCGCAGGACGATCGGCCGCCACCGCGGCTGCGGTCAGCTCAAGCCGGGGCCGCCCATCGTGGAGGAACGTGGTGTCGAGATCGACCAGGGGCTGAGCGCCGTCGGTCACCACCAGGCGACCATCGCCGCTGAAGGTGCCGATAACCGTGGCCCCCACCTGCCAGCGCTGGGCCAGGGCCAGCACGGCATCGGGATCGGCGCTGGCCAACACCATGCGCTCCTGGGCCTCCGACAGCCAGACCTCCCACGGGGCCAGCCCCGGGTACTTGCGGGGCACGAGACTGAGATCAACCTCGGCCCCCAGCTTCTCCGCCATCTCTCCCACTGCGGACGACAGTCCTCCGGCTCCGCAGTCGGTGATGGCGTGGTAGAGACCCTGATCGCGGGCGGCGACGACCACGTCGATCAGGCCCTTTTCCACGATGGGGTCACCGATCTGCACCGACGATCCGGCGATGTCGGCCGTCTCGATACCCATGGTCTGGGATGAGAAGGTGGCGCCACCCACGCCATCACGGCCAACGGCGCCACCCAGCACGACGATGGCGTCGCCCGGTTGGGGTTCGGTGGGGTGACCGTTGCGGGGCAGGATGCCGACACAGCCGGCGAACACCAGGGGTGTGGTGGTGAACGAGGGGTCGTGGATGATGGCACCGGCCAGGGTGGGAACCCCGATCTTGTTGCCGTAGTCACCGACCCCGGCGATGACCCCCGACCGGATTCGGCGGGGGTGCAGCACGCCGGGCGGTAGCTCGTCGGCGTTGGTGTCCTCGGGACCAAAACACAGGATGTCGGTGATGGCGATCGGTTTGGCCGAGACACCGAGGATGTCGCGCACCACACCACCGACCCCGGTATTGGCCCCGCCGAAGGGCTCCAGGGCGGAGGGGTGGTTGTGGGTCTCGGCCTTGAGGGCGATGTCGTGGTCGTCGTCGAAAGCGACGATGCCGGCGTTGTCGACGAATGAGCTGCGCACCCAGGGGGCGTCGATGGTGTCGGTGGCCGCCCGCAGGTAGCTCGAAAGCAGTCCGTCGATGGTCTCGGGCGAGCCACCGTTGGTGCCCTCACTGGAGATCAGGGCCCGGAAGGTCTTGTGGGAGCAGTGCTCGCTCCAGGTCTGGGCGATGGTTTCGATCTCGCCGTCGGTGGGGTCACGACCGAGGTCGGCGAAGTGGGCCCGCACCACCTGCAACTCCGCCACCGACATACCGAGGCGGCGCTGCTTCGACAGCGCTTCCAGGTCACCGTCAGCCACGGTTCGCAGGGCGATGACGTCAATGCCGGGACTCTTGGCTGCTTGGTCGGTGAAGGCCGGTTCCAGCAGGCCGGGGGCCCAGCGCTCAACGACCTCGTTGTGCAGAACCTGATCGGCGACGGCGGCCAGCGCGCCGGCGTCGAGCTTGCCGTGCACCACAAAGCGCCGCCCCACGGCGGCGGCATCGACGGAAACCCCAAGCTGGGCCGCGGCCCGCACCAGTTCGGCGCCCTGGCGATCGGTCACTCCCGGGCGCAGGCCCACCTCCACCAGGTGGGCCGTACCGCCTTCGTGGTCGACGACGTGGTCGGCGTCCCGCATCCACCATTGGCCGACGGGGTCTACAAGCAAACGGTCGGCCAGAAGATCGAGTTCGGCCTCGGTCAACTCGCCCCGGAGATGGAACAGGCCAAACTGTTCAATCTGCTCAACAGGTAGTCCAAGCTGTCGGGCCTGCGCGGCCGGACCCTGGGGTGAGGGGTCGGCAACTCCGGGACCGACCACCAGCGCCGTTGTCGGCGCCCGGCCAATGTCCTCTCGGGAGTGAATGTCCTCTCGGGAGTGAATGTCCTCTCGGGAGTGAATGTCCTCTCGGGAGTGAATGCCCTCCCGAGACTGCATGCCCTCGCGGGAGTCGGAATCCTGCCTTGATCCAAAGCTGGTCACCGCAACAGGATTACCGGCCGGACAGCAATTGCGGCGCTTTGGGCCAAGATTGCTGACATCGGCTTCGATCACTGGCATTCACAACAATTGAGCGACCGTGCGAGCACCACACTATCGACATGGATGAACCTCACCTGTACGTGATCACCGGCATCATGGCGGCCGGAAAGTCGACGGTGGGCCAAGCCCTGGCCCAGCGCTTCGAACGCGGTGTGCACCTCCGGGGCGACCAGTTCCGGCGGGCCATCGTGTCGGGTCGACGCGAGATGGCGCCCGACCCAGAGCCTGAGGCCCTTACTCAGCTCCGGCTCCGCTACCGTCTGGCGGCCACCGTGGCCGAGCACTATCTGGAGGCCGGCTTCACCACCGTGTGGCAGGACGTCATCCTCGGATCGTTCCTCTCCGAAGTAGTGGCCATGGTCGAGCACCTTCCGGTCCAGGTGGTGGTGCTCGCCCCGCAGGCCGATGAGGTGGCCCGCCGTGAACGTGGGCGGGCCAAGACCGGCTACACGTCCTACACCCCCGAGCAACTCAACGCAGGGTTCCGCCGCGACACGCCCCGTATTGGGTTGTGGCTCGATACGACCTCATTGACGATCGAGCAGACCGTCGACGAGATTCTCCGCTCAGCCTGAAGCGAGCAGCGTGACCGCACGGCGTGAACCGGCCTGGATGACCAGACACTGCCGTCGGTTGCCTGGCCAAAACACTCCCGCGGGAGTGTTTGATCTCGATCGATTGGCACGATCAAGGCGCTGGCCGGCGGGTCGGGTCGGAGGATGGGCCCGGGTTCAGCCGACAGGGCGGACACAGTCGGCTTGGCCATCGGCGTCGGTGTCCACGCTCTCGCTTCCGGCTGCGGAGAAAGCTGGAGCCAGAACCAGGTCCCAGTCACACAGATCGAGCTCGTTGTCGGCCTTCAGACGACGCGGCGGCCCGTTGAGCACCTCGTCGGCGGGGAACGAGCGAGGGGCAAGAGGCTCAGCACCAGCTCCGTCGGTTCATCTGCGTCTCGCCTTGGCGAGGAGCCCCGAGCCGATCGATCTCGGCGTCGATGTCGTCGGTCAGGCTCGTTCCGCGGTAGCTCACGGTGGCCAGCAATGAGCCGTCGGTCGCCAACAACCGGGCCGGGACATCCACCGGCGCCGGTGTGGTGATCGGTGGTTGGGTGTTCTCCACGTCGTCGGGGTTCTCGGAGATGATGTTGTCGTTGCCGACCGGGCCGAGCGGCGTGTCCCGTGCGTTCAGGACGAACAGGCCATCGGCGGCCAGGGCCACGACAATCACGGCGGCGGCGAGCAGCCACACCGACCGCCGCCGTCGACCGTCAGGCGAGCGTCGCAGCACGGGTACGCCAGGTTCGGGGGCAACCGACGCCAGTTCCCCGGCATGCGGCGAGCGCAGACCCAGGCCCGACTCGGCCTCCAACGTCACGCCGAACGCCGCCAATTGGCTGCGAAGCCAATCGTCACCCGGGGCGTGTGGGAAATGCGAGGGATCAGCGGACATGGGGTTCCACCTCCAGCGCCAAACGCAGCTTGTCCATCCCACGGCGCAGATGGGTCCTCAGGGTCGAGACCGAAACACCCAACGTCGTTGCCACCTCGGTCAGGGGGTAGCCGAGGGCGTGGACCATGACCACCGCCACCCGTTGCACCTCGGACAGCACTTCGAGCGCAGGCGCCAATCCCGGCTCGAAGTCGGGCAGGCCGGGAGCGGCCACCTCCGGCAGGTAGCGCTGCGGCCGGCGGTAGCGACGGGCTGCGCTCTGGCCCACCCGGTACAGGTAGCCAGTCGGGTTGTCCATGGGTTCAACCGTCGGCCAGTTCTCCCAACCGTAGGCCAAGGCGTCGGCTGCGGCCTCCGTTCCCACCTCCGGTCCATACACCGCCACCAACCCGGCCCGCAGGCGTGAGCCGCACCTGGCAGCGCACTCGTCGAAGGTCACACCCAGTGGGAGCCCCGGGCACCACCAAACGGTGACACGGAACCTCCAGTTATTTCGCTGAGGCGGGATCAACCCGCGGTCCGCTCGAAGGGGGGCCGGGCCGCCGATAGCGTCACCATGGTGAGCGGATCATTTGTCTTCGGAGTCGACCTTGACGGCGTCTGCGCCGACTACACCGAAGGGTTTCGTCAGGTGGTGGCCGCCGACCGGGGTATCGACCCCGAGGAGCTCCCCATTGGGCGGTCGTGGGGGTTCGACGAATGGAACCTCGACAACGCCGAGTTCGAACGGCTGCACCAAAAGGCAGTGGCCGAACACCGCATGTTGCGTCACCTCCCGGTAATGGAGGACTGCGCCGACGTCTTGTGGCGTCTGTCCGATGCGGGGGTCTGGATCCGCATCATCACCCACCGCCTCTACCTCAACTGGGGGCACGCGGCGGTGGTATCCGACACCGTTTCCTGGCTCGACGAGGCCCGCATCCCGTACCGCGATCTCTGCTTCCTGGGCGACAAACCGGAGGTGGGAGCGGACGTCTACGTCGATGACGCCCCCCACAACGTCGAAGCCCTGCGCCGAACCGGCAACCCGGTGATCGTTTTCGACCAGCCCTACAACGCGGATCTCGACGGGCCCCGGGCCATGGGCTGGGCCAATGTCGAGGAGCTGGTGGTCCAGTTGGCGGCCGAACACGGGGCGGTTCAGACCCAGCTGCCGGGCATCGACGCTGGAGCCGATCGACTCGATCGCAACCGCAGCACCACCACCCAACCCCCGGTCGGCCGACGACCATGAGCGAGATCGGCCGGGTGGCGGCGCTGATCCTGGCCGCCGTCTTTGTGGTGGCCGCGGTAAGCAAACTCCGCTCCCCCGCTACCACCGCCCGCGACCTCACCGAGATCGGACTTCGGGCTCCCCGCCTGCTGGCCTGGCTCCTACCTCTGGGCGAACTGGCAACCGCCGTTGCCCTGGTGCTGGCCCCCGGGTGGGGTGGCGTGATCGGGTTCGCCCTGCTGGCGGCGTTCACCGTCGTGCTGGTCCGTCTCGTGCGGGAAGGACGGCCGGTGGCCTGTCGGTGCTTCGGTGGCTTCTCCTCGGAGCCGGTCTCACCGTTGACCCTGGCCCGCAACGCCGTGCTGCTGCTCCTGGCCGCCGCCGCCAGCGCCGCCTGATCGCCCTGATCGCCCTGATCGCCCTGATCGCCCTGATCGCCCTGATCGCCGGCCAATCCGGGGACGGCATCGGGAGCGCGGCCCCACCCCTGATTCGGTACACAAGATGCGATTGTGGCCACCACTGAGCACAATGGGCTGATGGCCAAAGACCGGCAGTGGGGATTCAAGACACGCACGCTTCACGCAGGTGGGTTGCCCGACCCGACAACCGGCGCCCGGGCCGTGCCGATCTACCAGTCGACGAGTTTCGTGTTCGAGGACACCAACGACGCCGCCGACCTGTTCGCCCTGCAGAAGTACGGCACGATCTACTCCCGCATCTCGAACCCGACAACGGCGGCGTTCGAGGAACGTATGGCCAGCCTGGAGGGCGGGATCGGGGCCGTGGCCACTGCCAGCGGACAGGCGGCTGAGTTCCTGGCCGTCACCACCCTGGCCGGGGCCGGTGACCACATCGTGGCCGCCGCCGGGCTCTACGGCGGCACCCACACCCTGTTCGGTACCACCCTGGCCCGCCTCGGCCTGGAGACCACGTTCGTCGACAACTCCGACGTCGACGCCTTCGCCGCTGCCATCAACGACCGGACGAAGCTGATCTACACCGAGATTATCGGTAACCCCTCGGGGGCGGTGGCCGACCTGCAGGCATTGGCCGAGGTGGCCCACCGCAATGGCCTGCCCCTGGTCGTCGATGCCACCTTCGCCACGCCCTATCTGTGCCGCCCGATCGAGTTCGGGGCCGACATCGTGTTGCACTCGGCCACCAAGTTCCTCGGTGGGCACGGCACCAGCATTGGTGGGGTCATCATCGAGGCGGGCATGTTCGACTGGACCGCCTCGGGCCGTTTCCCCCGCTTCACCGAACCGGTTGCCACCTACAACGGTCTGCAATGGCACGACAACTTCGGCGAGTACGCCTTCCTGACCGCCCTGCGGTCCGAGCAGCTGCGCGATGTTGGCGCCTGCCTTTCACCGTTCAACGCCTTCATGCTCCTGCAGGGCATCGAAACCCTGGCCCAGCGCATGGACAACCATGTGAGCAACGCCAAGGCCGTTGCCGCCTGGCTGGCCGGTGATCAGCGGGTTTCGTGGGTGGCGTTCGCCGATCTGCCCGACTCCCCCTACCACGAACTGGCGGGCAAGTACCTGCCCAAGGGGGCCGGGGCCGTCTTCACGTTCGGTCTCAAGGGGGGACGCAAGGCGGGTCAGACCTTCATCGAGAACCTGCAACTGGTGAGTCACCTGGCCAACATCGGCGACGCCCGTACCCTTGTCATCCACCCTGCCTCCACCACCCACCAGCAACTGACCGACGAGCAGATGGAACAGGGAGGGGTCGGCCCGGACATGGTCCGGCTGTCGGTCGGCCTCGAAGACCTGGAAGACATCATCTGGGATCTTGATCAGGCCTTGACCGCCGCCACCGCCGTGGCCGGGGGCTGAGGATCAGCGTCCGACATCTGTCCATCCGTCCGAGTAACAGGCGAACAGCGAGCACATCATGAGCACAACCGGAGAAGTAGCGGCCCCATCGGGTTGGGTCCCGCCAGGCGCCCTGGAGCGCAAACACATCCTCGACAACACCAGGTCGATCGCCATCGTCGGGGCCTCGTCGAACCCGGCCCGGGCCAGCAACTTTGTGCTGACCTACCTGAGATCGTCGGTCTGCGACTTCGATCTGTACCCGGTGAACCCCCGCGAAACCGAGATCATGGGGGTGAAGGTCTACCCCTCCCTCGCCGATCTACCGGTCGTCCCCGATCTGGTAAGCGTGTTCCGTCGGGGCGAGGACACCCCCGACATCGCACGCGAGGCCATTGCGGCCGGAGCCAAGACCCTGTGGCTGCAACTCGGTATCGCCAACGACGAAACGGCCGCCATCGCTACCGCTGCGGGGCTCAATGTGGTCATGAACCGCTGCGTCAAGATCGAACACGCCCGCTTTGCCGGTGGTCTGCACCTGGCCGGCTTCGACACCGGCGTCATCCACAGCCGACGCCGCTGACCCGAGACCCGACCCGCACCGGGGGCCCGCAACACCGCGACCGTCGGCATTGCTCACCAAGGAAACTCCTCGGCGTCGGTAGCGATGGCGGGCTCCAGTAGCTACAAAGGGAGCCTCATGGCTATCATCCGCGCCTTCATTCCCCAAGGTTTCCGCCCCCGGCGACGTTTCCTTGCCTCAGCGCTTGGCGCCGTGACGCTGGCGCTGTCGTTGTCGGCCTGCACCGGTGGACCGGGCAGTGAGGAAGATCTTGTCGCCGCCCTGACCAGGGCCGAAACCTTCAGCGAAGACGAGGCGCAGTGTATCGCCAAGGCCGTCTTCGCCGAGTACGGCGAGGACGACGATGCCCTGAAGCTGATCTCGGCGGCGGCGACGTTTGAGGAACTGGTTGGCACCGAGGGTGTCGAAGGGTTCAAACAGACCTTCGACAACGCCCTCAGCGGGTGCGCCAACCTCTAGTTCGATTGGGTTGGACCAGGCCGGACCAACCCAGATCAATCAAAGCCGACTCAGGCAGCCAAAACCGACGGCCGGGCTCCCAGCGAACGGTTCCCGCCTCAGCCCTTCCCGGCGACGTCGGCCAGCACGTCAACGCAGGTGTCGATCTGGGCGTCGCTGATCACCAACGGCGGACAGAAGGCAATGGCGTTGCCGATGGCCCGGGGGATGACGCCCCGCTCCATCATTGCGTCCCTGACGGCCACGCCGTCGGAACCCTCATTGAGTTCGACCGCCCACAACGCCCCGGCGCCGCGGGCATCGGCCACCACGCCGTCTTCGGCCAGGCTCTTGAGACCATCGCCGAGGCGTTGGCCGACCTTGGCTCCCCGCTCGACAAGGCCATCGGCGAGGACCTCCAGGTTGGCCACCGCGGCCGCCGCCGCCGTTGGATGACCGGAGTAGGTGTAGCCGTGGCGCAGCATCCAGGTGGGGTCGGCCTCCAGCGGTGCCAATACCTGGGGGGACATGATCACCCCGGCCACCGGCTGATAACCGGAGCTGACCCCTTTGGCGAAGGTGATCATGTCGGGGACCACGCCGAAGTAGTCGGCCGAGGTCCAGGTGCCGAGGCGACCGAACCCGCAGATGACCTCGTCGAACACCAGGTAAGCGCCGTGCTGGTCACAGAGTCGCCGCAAGCCTTCGAGGTAGCCGTCGACAGGGGGACGGACTCCGGCCGCGCCCTGCACCGGTTCGGTGATCACGGCCGCGATCCGGTTGCCGTGCTCGGCGAACACCGTCGCCAGCGCCTCAATGTCGTCGGCGGGCACCTGCTGCACATCGGGTAGCAGTTGGCCCCAGCCCTCTTTGTTGAGGGGCAGGCCCTGGGCCGAGGTGCCGCCGTAGTTGACCCCGTGGTAGCCGTGCTCGCGGGTCACGATGACGGTTCGGTCCGGGTTTCCGGCCCGAACGTGGGACACCCGGGCCAGCTTCATGGCGGTATCGATCGACTCGCTTCCCGAGTTGGTCAGAAAGACCCGTCCGTTGTCGAACGGCGCCAGTTCGGAGATCCGCGCCGCCAGGGCCTCGGACGGTTCGTTGGCAAAGCGCTCAAAGGTGTGGAACGTGGCCAGCTTGCGCATCTGGGCGTTGACGGCCTCGATGATGGGCTCACAACCGTGGCCGGCCTGCAGGTACCACAGGCTGGCCAGGGCATCGATGTAGGTCTTGCCCGTGGAGTCGGTGATGGTGGCACCGTCACCCTCAACGAAGGTGACGAACTCCTTGCGGGAGGGCACCGCGTAGGGGTGGAGAAGCTTGGGAACTGCCATGGTGAATCCTCTTCGCTGGGGCCTCGCCGCTGCTGGGCATCCTGGTTGGGGTCGTACTCAACCAGACCCTACAACGCCACGATCGATGGAGGGAAAGACGACGCTCAGCCCTGGGGCAGCAGGTGGTGGATCACGTCGGCCGCGGTGTAGGTCTCGGCGCCGGTAGCGAGGAACTGGGCGACACTTGCCACCTCGTCACCAGAGGTGATCAGCGGGGGTTCCGGGGAGCCGTCGGGCAGGACCTGGGGCAGACCCACATTGGCCAGCAGGGCGCTGCAAAGGCACTTGCGGCCAACGGTGTCGGCCTCGTCGCCGCCTTTGCGGACGTACACCTCCACCGGCTCGGCCGCGCAACGCCAGCCCAGACCGCCGTTGTCCTTGCGGTAGGCGTGACGCAGGTAACCCAGTCGACACGGTTCCCGGGGTCGCTCCTCATAGATCTCGGCCTCGGAAAGCGTTCCCTCCATCTCCACCACCTTGAACGGGAAGCCCGAAGGGGACGCCCGGGGGTCGGTGAAGGCGCGGGCCTCACCCTTGCGGCTCAGGTCGAGAACCTGCCTCTTGAGATCGGCTTCGAACCCCGACTCCTCGCAGTAGGCGAAGGCGGTGCCCACCTGCACCCCGGTCGCGCCGGAGGCCAACGCCTCCTTCACCCGTTCGGGGTCGGCGTAGCCGCCGGCCAGCCAGAAGGGCAGGCCGAGCTTGCGGATGACCTCCAGGTCGGGTTTGTCACGCTCGTGGTAGACGGGTTCGCCCGCCTCGCTCAGTTCCAGCTTGCCCCGCGGCGGGGCGTTGTGCCCTCCGGCGTTGGGGGCTTCGATGATGAAGCCGTCGACCGGTTTGTCGATCTTGGTGGCCAACATGATGGCCAGTACGTGGGAGGAGACGATGGCCAGGAACACGGGCCGAGCGATCTCGGGCACGTCGCCTTCCATCAGCGGCCCGGGGTCGAAGTGGGCGTCGAAGTCGTCCTCGCGGCTGGAGTGCTTCACGTCGAGCCGCAGTTCGACCGGTTGCCCGGCGGCCAGCTTGTCGAGCACTCCCGGGATGGCCTTGGGGATGCCGGCCCCCATGATCACGTAGTCGACACCGGCCAGCATGGCCCCATAGATCGACGGCAACGTCGGAGCCTGCACCTTCTCCAGGTAGTTGATCCCGACCGGTCCATCGTGGCCTTCCTTGGCCAGGTACACCTCAACAAAACTGGAGGCGACCAGCAGGTCCTCGACGTTGCGGGAGGGCCGGTCGCGCTTCATGGAGATGGCAACGAACCGCTCGGTCAACTGCTTGCCACCGGGGATGAAGTAGCGGTTCAGTATTCGCTCAGCGGCTCCGGGGATGGGCATGGCGGCCAGGGCCCGACGGAGGTGGCCTCCTTCGTCGCCCATTTGCAGCCGTCGCACGAGCACGGCGTCGAGGGCGGTGCCGGAGACCACCCCGAGGTGACCTGTCTCGGAAACGGCCCGGGCCAGCCGCCAATCGGAAACGGCCACCCCCATCCCCCCTTGGACGAGTACGGGCAGTGTTCGCGGCATGGTCGCATGCTACCCCGCAGCGATGTGCCTGGGGTCCTGTGCCTGGGGCCCTGTGCCTGGGGCCCGCTGGTGGTCAATCTCCCACCACCGGCTTGACCGTTGCGGCCAGATCCCCGGCGTCGATGATCTCATAGGCGTAACCCTGCTCGGCCAGGAACACCTGGCGGCGTTGGGCGTATTCCTGTTCGACGGTGTCGCGGGCAACCACGGTGTAGAAGTGGGCCTGGCGGCGGTCAGCCTTGGGCCGCAGGATGCGCCCGAGGCGTTGGGCCTCTTCCTGGCGGCTGCCGAAGGTTCCCGAGACCTGGATGGCCACCGACACTTCGGGCAGGTCGAGACTGAAGTTCGCCACCTTGGACACCACCAACACCCCGAGTCGCCCTTCGCGAAGATCGTCGAACAGGGTCAGGCGTTCGGCGCTGGGGGTGGCGCCGGTGACCAGCGGCGCGCCGAGGGACTCCGCCAACGATTCGAGCCCTTCGAGGTAGGTGCCGATCACGATCGTCGGCTCACCATGGTGACGGGCCACCAGTTCGGCCACCACCGCCACCTTGGCCTCGATACCCGCCGCCACCCTGGCCTTGGCCTGACCACCGGCCCGGGCGTGGGTCAGGCGTTCGGCCTCGCTGGGGATCACCCTTACCTCGGTGCAGGTGGCGGGGGCCAGCCACCCCTGGAGCTCCAGATCGCGCCACGGCACGTCGAAGCGTTTGGGGCCAACCAGGCTGAACACGTCGGCCTGGCGGCCGTCCTCACGGATCAGGGTGGCGGTGAGGCCGAGACGTCGTCGGCTCTGGATCCCGGCCGTCATCTGGAACACCGCCGAGGGGAGCAGGTGAACCTCGTCGTAGATCACCAGGCCCCAATCACCGCTCTGGATCAGGTCCAGGTGGCGGAGTTCGCCGTCACGGCGGGTCGACATCACGTGGTACGTGGCGATCGTGATCGGGCGGACATCCTTGCGGCGAGCGGCGTAGACGCCAATGTTGTCGGGATCGACATGGGTGAAGCGGCCAAGCTCCCGTTGCCACTGCCGCAGGGAGGCGTCGCTGGTGACGAGCACCAGGGTTCTGGCCCCGACCGCCGATGCAGCGGCAATGGCCGTGACCGTCTTACCGGCGCCGCAGGGCAGCACGATCACGCCCTGGCCCGACGGTAGCCATGAGTCGACGGCCTGGCGCTGATAGGGCCGCAGCTCCAACTCAGCGCCAAGGGGGATCTCGAACGGTAGACCGGGACTGAGCGCGGCCTGATCATCAGCCGGTAGTCGCAGCTTGACCAGGGCCTGTTTGAGTCGTCCCCGGTTCATCTCGGGCAGGGCCGCCCGCGCCGGGCCGAGTCGTTGGCCGAGCAGTCCGACTACCGTCGGATCGTTGAGCAGCTCATCGAGCAGGTCGGAGGTGCCGGTTCGCACGGCCAAGGCCCCGGTCCCGTCGGCGTCGTGTTCTCGCTGAGGGTCGCCCTCGATCACCACCCGGCCGAAGCGGACCATGGCGTCGGCCACCGCCAGCTGGGTGGCGTGGGGTACGGGGGCGGCGCTGTAGCGATCGAGCACGTCGATCACCCGTTCGGCGTCGAGCCCGGCCGCTCTGGCATTCCACAGGCCGACATCGGTGAGGCGAAAGGTGTGGAGGTGATCAGGTGACGACTCCAGCTCGGCGAAGGCGGCCAACTCGGCTCGACAGACCTCGGCCTCGGGGTGGGCCAGCTGTAACAAGATGGTGTCGGCCGAAGGCACCAACAGCGGCCCCGGCCCGGGCCCGGGGCCGGAGGTATCGCTCAACGCGACGGATCCTCCACCGACACCACGGCGTCGAGGGGAAGTTCCTCGACCCCGGTATCGCTCAACAGCGCCAACGAGTCATCGACGGCCACCACCACCCCGTGGGCGGTGACCAGGCGGCCATCACACAAGTGGGTCACGATCGCGGGCCGGTTCCACAACAGCTGCAGACGGCGCAGAGCTTCAGTCGGGGCGCCGGCCTCGCCAGGCTGGACCGAAACCTGAGCGTCATGGGCGTCGCCCAGCATGGCAACCGCATCAGCCACCTCACCGGGCAGCGCGGCATCGGCCAGAACCGGCCCGGTCCAATCAGCAGGCAAACCATCACCGGCGATGGCGGGTTGAGCGACATCGCCATCGGCCGCGGTAGTGCCCACAGCAACATCGTCGGTGACGACGACCCGACGGTGCGAGGGTTTGAGGCCACCAGGGCCGACTCCAGTTCCGGAACCGTCGGTCAGGTCGGGGTCACGATCACCTTGGGGGTCACCGGTGGAACCCGGGCGCACGCGCACCACCCCATCGTCGAACACCGGGAAGAAGCCTTCGATCCGCAGCTCTTCGAGAAGTCGTTCGGGCTCGGCCGGGCCGACAAGAACCGTCGGGGCGATGAGACGCAACCCGAGACGGGCCGCCCGTTTGGTGGAGGCCACCTCGACCGCGGTTGCCTCGTCGATGGTGACGATCACACCGTTGGCGGCCATGACCTTGATCGTTCCGTAGCGACGCTCGACGTCGGCCAGGAGGTAGCTGAGAGGCTGGGGCAGGCCGGACAGGGCGTGGGCGGAAAGGAACTCGCTGATTTCGGTCTCGGTCCATCCGTGGTCGAAGGCCCGACGAATACTGGCCTCGCTGAAACGGAACATCGGGACCGACGAACCTGGTCGGCGATCGGCCATTTCACCCAGCCGACCGGCAACGGCGGGGGCGAGAGGCCCGAGGGCAATGGCAGTGAGATCTCCCTGGAGGACAATCTGGTCCTGGTCCTGGCCGAGCATGCCGACGGCCAATGTTTCCAGGTTGGCCTCGTCACCATCGGCCACGGCGGTCAGGGCCGGGGCCGGCGCGTTGTGGGCCAGTAGCCCCAATAGTTCAGCCTCCTCCAAGGTCCAGGCCACCAGTTCCTCCGGCGGTGGGTCACCAACCCCCCACAGATTCGGACTGCGCCACACGACGGCCTCGGTGAGCCGGGCCGGGTCGAAGGCCGACCCCGACGGCATCGACGTTGCCACCTCAATCACGATCTGACGGCCGGCGTAGGCCGCGGCCACGGTCTCGTGGCCGGACAGGGCGGGGATGGGGCGATCGTCGAGGTCGAGGCTGAGCGCGGTGGAGATGAACCCGGGCGCTGCGATCCAGGCCCTGACCAGAACCAACCAACGCCGCCCTCGCGACAGGCGCCACCAATGGTCGGTGAGATCGGTGGTGGCCAGAATGCCGGATCGCAGCTTGATCAAGCGGGCATCGAGCAGCAACTCCAGTAGACGGCCGGCATCGCGGGCATCGAGATCGAGCACCTTGCCCAGGCGACGAAGCTCGCGGGCGCCGACACCACCTGATTTCAACACCGAGATCGAACCCTCAGCTGTCAGGCGCAGCATTGACTCGGTGGCCTCGAGGACCTTCGCCCCCTGGTCGGCGGCGGCGGCATCAACCGCTGCCGCGCTCAGTCCGGCCACGGGACGGGCCTCGACCGGGCGCAGCGTGGCCCCGGGCGCCATTCCCTGGGGTTGGGCCCCGATAACGATCTCGCGGGGTAGCTCGGCCAGGCCCTCGCTGACGGCAACCAGGATGCCGTGATTCAGCATCCAGGCCAGGGGGTCATCGTCGGGGAGGCGACGGTAGAGGTACCCGACGGGTAGACCAACGGCCGGCGATCGTTGCTCGACCAGTGCCTCCAACAACTCTCGGCTGTCGGCGGGCGCTCCCTCCAGGGCCAGGTCGAGCCCCTGGAAGCTACGCAGGCGACGGGCGATGGCCCGGGCGGTGGCCGATCGCTTGCGGGCACCCCCGGCACCGAGTCGGACCGCGAGCCCGTCAAAAACCTCTGGCGGGAGCTGATCGGCCAACTCGGCGAACGATGGGCCAAGTCCGAGGGGACGGTGCATGAGGTCGTCGAGGGCTCCAACCGGTCGGGCCACCGTCTCTTCAATGACGACGATGCCGCGCTCGGCCAGGCGGGTCAGGGCGTCGGTGACGGCGTCGACATCGTTGGTGCCGAGCAGTCCGTCGATCTCGGCGGCAGTAGCGGGGCTACCGACGGCCAAGGCCTGGGCCACCACCAACATGGCAACATCGGCCCGGACCAGACAGCGCCCGAGCGACAGCGCGGTCGACGCCTTGCGGGCCAGGGCGTCGAACCCCTCATCGGATGCGGGCAACAAATCGGGGCGGGCCGAGAGCAGTTCGGCCAGGGCGTCCGGGGTCCACGATCGAAGGTGGTCGGCGAAATGCACCCCACCAGACTGCCGCAAAACGGCACCGATGCGCCCAGGGGTATCCTTCCTTGACCGGGCGGTCAAGAAATATGACTCCCGGCCGCAGTGGAGGGAATGGTCAGTCGGACAACCAGGTTCCAGGGGCATGCCAGCCCGAAACTGCTCTGCCCGACCGGCCAAGTCCCGGTGGCGTCGACCGGCCGTCCCTCTCATGATCGCTGGCGGCCTCCTCGCTTCTGCCTGTAGCGACTCCACCGAGACCAGCACCGGATTCACCGTCAGCGATGAGACAGCTGAGCAGGCCGAGGACGCCTCAAACTACGGATCCGGGGCCGAAAACACCTCAGAATCCGACGATGGCGGTGCCGACAACGCGGACGGGAGCAGCACGGGATCCACCACCGCAGGCTCAGCTCCGACCACTTCCGATCCGGGCCCAGGAGATCTCGCCTTGACGCCGCCGCTCAATCTGGACGTCCCCGATCCCAACACGATCTTCGATCCCGTTCGGGCGGGCGAGGAGCTGCCGCAGGGTTTCCGTCAACTGCTCCCCCGCGACGGCATTGCTCCGGTCTACGATCCGCAGTTCACCCTGGCCGACGGGGTCGATTGGCCCCAGGAAAGCCTCGTGATCGGTGTCAATCTTGAAGGCGAGGCTCGGGCCTACCCGGTCGGGTTCCTGAACCGGCGGGAGATCGTCAACGACAACCACAGGGGGATCCCAACCCTTGTGACGTGGTGACCACTTTGTGGAACGGCGATGGTTCATCGCCGAGAAGCAAACGGTACCGAGATCGTGTTCGGCAACCAGGGTGCGCTCTGGGGTAATGCCATGACCTGGTGGGACACTGCCACCGGGAGTATTTGGAGCCAGCCCCGAGGTGAGGCCATTCTGGGCGACCGCAAGGGCGAGCGGCTGGAACTGTTGCCAAGCAGCCTGTCGACCTGGGCCGACTGGCAGGAGGCCCATCCCGACACCCTGGCCTTGGCGGTATCGAGTGGCGCCGACGGTTTCGATGTCGAGGTCATGGCCATCGTCGTCGAACTCGGGCCCGAATCGGCGGCGTTCCCGGTCAGCGAACTGCGAGAGACCGCAGTGGCCAATGGCGTCGTGAACGACATACCGGTTGCGGTCGTGATCGAGGAGGGCACCGATCGTTGGAAGGTCTTCTCCCGCCAGCTCGATGACACCGTGGTCGAACTGGAAGTGGTCGATGGCGAGTTGCACGAGGTGGGTGGCGATCGCCGCTTCAACCTCGCGCTCGGTCTGGCCCTCGACGGCGGAGACCAGAGCCTCGATCAGCTACCAGGCTTCACCTCGTTCCCCCGGGACTACATGACCTTTTTCCCTGAAGGCGAGTTCTGGACCCAGGACGGCATCATCACCGTGGAGTCACTGCAGTAGGGCGCCGGAACTACCTCGGGCCGCGAACGGTGCCGGAAGCCAGGCCAACCGCGACCGGCACCGCAAGCCAGTTGGAGCTAAAATCGCTGCATGCTTTACGGCATGATCCGCAGTCGAGATGACATCGATTCGGTCGTCGGCGCGGTACTGCTCGGGGACTCCGTATCGCCATGGTCGCCATGGCCAGATGGCGCTCCGTGTGCCGAGCTGAGAGACTCCGGCCATGGATCCGAACTACACCCCTGAAGCGGAAGCCTTTCGTCAGAAGATCCAAGCCTTCCTCGCCGAGAACCTGCCATCGGACTGGACAGGCATGGGAATCTTGGCGCCCGAGGAGCGACAGAACTTCATCGCCGACTGGCGAACCAAGCTGGCCGGCGCCGGGCTCCTGGCCGTGGCTTGGCCGGTGGAGGACGGCGGAGCAGGTCTCTCACTGCTTGAGCGGACCGTGCTCACCGAGGAGCTGGCCAAGGCCGGTGTTCCCGCCGGCAACGACAATGACGGCTTTTCGATCTCCATGCTCGGCCACACCCTGATCGAATGGGGAACCGAGGAGCAGAAGAAGCGTTTTCTGCCCCGCATTCTCGACGGAACCGACGTCTGGAGTCAGGGCTACAGCGAACCGAACTCGGGATCCGACCTGGCCTCGCTGGCAACGCGGGCCATGCTGGATGGCGACGAATGGATCATCAACGGCCAGAAGATCTGGACCTCGGGCGGCCACCGGGCCAACTGGATCTTCGTGCTGTGCCGCACCGACCCAACAGTGCGTAAGCAGGCCGGCATCTCGTTCCTGTTGTGCCCCCTCGATCAACCAGGAGTCGAGGTCCGACCCATCGTCAACGCCGCCGGTCATCACGACTTCAACGAGGTGTTCTTCACCGACGCCCGCGCCGCCAAGGACAACGTGGTTGGTGGGATCAACAACGGCTGGGCCGTGGCCAACACCCTGCTGGCCTACGAGCGGGGCGATGATGCCACCGTCACCGGGATCCGCCACGCCGAGGAGCTGGACCGGCTCATCGCCGTGGCCCGCCAGAAGGGCAGGCTTGACGACCCCGGGATCCGTCAACGTCTGGCCTGGTGTCACTCCAAGGTCCAGATCATGCGCTACCAGGGCATGCGACTGGTAACCAATGCCCTCAACGGCTACCAGCAGGGCCCCGAGTCGTCGCTCAACAAATTGCTGTGGTCGGAATACCACCAGAAGCTCACCGAGCTGGCCCTCGACATCATCGGCGCCGAGGCCATGACCCCCTCGGGTCGCGACGCCGCATCGGGAGCCGGACTCGACGACATCGGCAGCCCCTATTCCTCGGCCGCCTGGGTCACGAACTTCATCGGCGCCCGCCCCGCAACCATCTACTCGGGCAGTTCCGAGATCCAACGCAACATCATCGGCGAGCGAGTTCTGGGTATGCCCCGCGAGCCTCGCAACGACACCGGCCCATGGAACGAGACGGTTCGCTCATAGCTGTCAGGGGGCGCGACGCCTCTACGCTGGATCACGGTGACTTCCTCCGATCCCGACTCCGGCTCCAACACTGGCCCCGACTCCAACCCTGACCTTCAGTCCAGCCCCGGTTCTCCATCCGAGGGGGGTCGCTCAGCGGCGGCGTTGAGTCGCCGCCAGGTTCTTGGCCTGGGGGCGGCGGCCGTGATTACCGCGGCGTCCGCAGGATCGGTGGCTCGGCCCAGCGCTGTCGCCGCGGCGAGCGCAACTCCCACCCGGGACGTGGCCCAGGCCGTAGCCCAGCAGCCGGTTGCCGGGCTCAAGCCGACGATCCGGCCCCGTTCGGACTGGGCAGGCGACCTCGGAGTCACTGGTGAGCTGATCCCCGAAGACGATGTGCGGTTCCTTCTGGTGCACCACACCGCCTCGACCAACAACTACGAGCCTGACGATGTCGCCGACCAGATCCGCGGCTTCTACCAGTTCCATACCGGCCCCGAGAAGGGTTGGCCCGATGTGGCCTACAACTTCTTTGTCGACCGTTACGGAGTAATTTGGGAAGGCCGTCAAGGCAGTATCACCAGCCCCATTCGGGGCGACGCCACCGGTGGCTCCCAGGGCTTCGCCCTGCTGTGCAGCCTCATCGGCAACCACCACGAGGCCCCCGTCACGGCCGAGCAGCAGGCCTCCCTGGTGCAATTGCTAGCCTGGCTGGCCGACAGCTACGTCGTTGACACCACGGTCGGGGCGACCACGACATTCACCTCGCGGGGTTCCAGCCGCTGGCCGTCCGGGGTAGAGGTCAATGCCCGAACCATCTCCGGTCATCGGGACATGTCGACCACCAGCTGCCCCGGCGACTTCGCTTATCCCCTGCTGGAGCAGGAGATCCCTGCCGCGGTGACCGCCATATTGGCCACGACGGGGGCGGTCACTCCATCGTCAACGTCAACGCCGTCCTCGTCAACGCCGGCCGACCCTTCAACGCCGGGCCCGCCGACCTCGGCCGACCCAACCACGTCAAACACTCCGTCATCATCTGGGACCCCGGCACCCGGAGCGGAACCGACCGGGATGGTTGACAACACCCTCGGATCAGAGTCAATCGACCAACCCAACCCGACCACCGACGAGGTGGCAGGCGCCGCCGTCAACCCCGGCGAGGAGGGCGACGGCCGCCCATGGCCGCTGCTGGCGGCGGGCGCCGTGGCTGCGGCCGCCGCGGGAGCAGGCGTTGTTACTCGCCGCCGGACCCGGGACGAGCCGACGACCTAGCATCCCGATCACCCAGCTCTGAGAGGCCGCTTCACAACCGGTTCGGCCACAAGACAGCGGGTTCAGCTCGGGGGAAAGAACCGTGCTGACTGCTCGGCCCGGAGTTTGTCGCCAAGGCGACCCTCGGGTACATCGACGTCGTCGTAGGTGATCACGGTGTCTTTGGCAATATCGCGCCGCAGGGCGCAGCCCTCGGCCAAGCCAATGGGTAGCAACCGCTCGGCCTCGACCACCTCGGAGTTCTCGGCCTGGCCATACGTCATGTAGTAGCCCATGCCATCGAGGGTCTGACCTGCGGTGAGATCGATCTTGGCCGTTGCCACCACATCGACCCTGGGGCCGGCGAGGGGGGTGATGGCGGCGTCGTTGAACAGCACGGCCCGGGCCACCGTGGTCGGCACCTCGAAGTGGCACAGGTGATAGGGGGTGTAGAAGCTGTAGAACGGCCCCTCGCCCAGCTTGTAGAGGTTCAGGTAGTGCTGCTGGGCCGGGTGATCGTGGGTGCCGAGCACGAACACCCCGGGGCCGGGGTCGGCGCCGACCACGTAGTCGACGATGCCGGGGCCCTCCAGCAGATCCTCGGGGGGATACCAGTCAACGGCTTCCTTGATCGAGGTGCCGGGCTCGACGGTTGGTCCGTACATCCCCCGCTGCCCCACCCGCATGCCGGTGGCGTTGGCCACGATGGCCTGCTCGAAGGAGATCTTGGTGCCGTCGGCGAAGGAGGTGACCATGTGGGGCTTCTGCTTCCACTGCCGGGCGAACGACTCCTGGGTCGTCGGATTGCGGTAGGGGTCCTGGAGGCCCTTGATGTTGCCGCACATGACCGGGGTGACCCC
>Ga0316192_10000257_pt1 | contig 37439 bp, 36 predicted proteins | sample MerIslwburrow_MG_FD_204931 | JGI IMG/M metagenome (GOLD analysis project Ga0316192, IMG submission 204931) | Coastal sediment microbial communities from Maine, United States - Merrow Island worm burrow | ecosystem: Environmental > Aquatic > Marine > Coastal > Sediment | place: USA: Maine...
AATTCAGCTAAGAATTAGTAAAATAAGAAACCGATCCAGAACAAATTTTGTCGCAACCAGGATGGTTACGTTTGATTTCAAAAACAGTACGGAGGCGACGTCACTTTACTATAGAGTCGAACCAAAGCAGCTGTGCCAGCCTATCTAATACCTGGCTAATACATCACTGAATCAGCGTTTAAGATCAACCCAAAACTCGCTACCCTCGCCTGAGATGCTCTTCACACCAACCTTACCACCCATGACCTCAACCAGGCTTTTGGTTATTGATAGACCGACTCCGGCCCCTTCGATTTTAGAAAAGTGATCAATTCTTTCAAATGGCTCAAACAGTTTATCTAAATATTTTTCAGCTATTCCCAGGCCGGTGTCGGCAACAATAATACGGACGAAATCTTCATCTCGATGTTCACAACTGACGCGTACTTCACCGCCGTGTTTATTATATTTCACAGCATTGGATAACAGGTTAATCAACACCTGCTTAAGGCGGACATTGTCAGCTTGAACCAGAATATCTGGCTGACCATGCATATCGTTAATCAAATTTATTGCCATATTCGTTGCCAATGGCGCTATTAGGGCAAGCGTCTCATCAACACTTCTGGTGATGGAAATCTCCTGCATATCCAACTCCAGATTGCCTGTCTCTATTCTGGCCAGGTCAAGCACATCATTGATTAACTGAAGCAAATGATCGCCAGCCGTGAGAATTTCCTTCATATAGGAGCGTTGCATTTCAGATAGAGCGCCACCGACATCCATCTCCATCAGTTGCCCAAAACCCATGATTGCATTCATCGGAGTACGCAGTTCATGACTCATGCGCGACAAGAATTCAGACTTGGCATTGTTGGCCTGCTCTGCTTCATCTTTTGCCAATTCCAACTCTTTAGTGCGTTCCTTAACCCGCTCTTCCAGGTGCATATGAGCCTGTTTAAGACTGACATTGCTCTGCTGCAGCTGCTGCCGCGTTTCAGATAAACGACGATTGGCTTTTAGCACTAGATACAACCCCAACAATGCAATCAAAAATAATATTGTCATCGTAAATATCCAGTAGAGGTATTTAGCCAGCACGTCAACCAAGCTGATCTCACCATAACTCTCGTAGGGGCCAACCTTGAGATCCCGCAACAAGTCGTGAACCGGACCATAGTCCAGTGGGACTGTCCAACCGACATACTTACCCGCTATTGCCGCCTTATGTGAAACGGGCATAGAAAGCAAGGCAACGGCAACCTTTTGCGCCAGTTCTGATGATGTATGGTTAAACTTTGCGAAAGGCCATTCTGGATAAAGCTCTGTACTATGCGCAAAAGGAAAGCCCGAAGTTTGCTTCCGGTTTAAAACATGAATATCGTTTAGATCAATCTGCCCTGCTGCGGCCATACGCTCCAACATATCAGTGCGCACAGTCCCGGCATCGGCGCGGCCCGCCATAACGGTGAAGACAACCTCCTCCTGGACACCGCCAGAAAAAAGCAGTTCTTTGAAATACGTCGATGGATTGACTCCTTGTTTGTGCAGTTCTCGCCAGGCAACTCGCCAACCGCCAAAAGCCTTTTCGGAAACGGCCATAAAACGTTTATCTTTCAGGTCGACAATATTTTTTATATCACTATCGGCACGGGTAAACATGACTGAGCCGAACTGGGTATACGCGCCTCCCTGACGTTTATTCTCAAGCGTCAGGATTCGACTGGCACCATGGTTCAACTCCAGCGCTACGTAGGATGAGGGATTGGTAAAAATAAAATCGAATTCGTTCTTACCCGCTTGCTCATGTAATTCCTGAATACTGACATGAGGCACCATGACAAATTCATAGCCGGGAATCGCCCCAGTTAGATAATCGGCCGTTGGCTGCCACTGCGCCATTCCCTTTTCAACACCACTATGGGCACGCAAACCAATACGTACACTTTCAGCTTGTACCTGAAAAGTTATGATTGATAACAATGCAAATAGAAAACAACAAAATCGCATAAAAGTCACAGCCCTCACTAAACCCTAGTCATCATTCTAATGAACTGCCTGCCCGAAACCCAGCCCAGAATATAAAATAAGATTTACGTAAAAAAAATAATTGGCGGTTTAAATGATTAGCAGAGGCAAAAAAAGCTGTTTCTAAACCTCTAAAATAACCTTGCTTAATCAGCCATATTATCCAGAATGGCTTTCTTAACCGCGTCCATGGTGGCCTCTACAGTCGCCATCGGTTTGGTGCTTTGTTTGATAGCAGTGTCTGAGGCTTTCAGACCATGAAGGTCCGGTGCACATTCCAACTCTTCCATAATTTCGAAGGCAGATGTCTTCTGGCCTTGCCAACGGTAAGGGGTAATTGAATTTACGATGGTGATCTGTGCTTTTTTGGCAACATCCTTAACAACCTGCATGCCTTCATCAAAGATTACCTTTAACCTGAATAACCCCACCTACCAGCGATATTTGTAGATAAAAGCAATCGACGTCGACGATAGCTTAAAGTGATTGGCAGAGATGCCTCTCGTGCGTGCGCGGATGCTGTTGAGGTGAATCAATTGATCAAGCCTGAATCCGCTGTAGTTATGCTGTTTACTCGCACACTCATTGTAACTACTTAAACTCAGGCTTTTTCAGTTATGCCTCAATTTCGGTACAGCAGTGACCATTCGGAATTTATTTATGAATCATAAAGCAAAAGACTTAAGCATCCAGGAAACTTAGAATCTCTTTTTCAATATCCTGCTTATCAATTACCGTTTTTTGCGCAATCTCTTTGTCGAACAAAGCGGCAATCTGAGTGGGAATTGTGATATTGGCTTTTTTGGCAATCATTTCCAAAGCATCAACATCATGCTCAAAAGTTTCACCGGTTAAGGCTTTGGCAATTACAGGAGAGAACTTGGTCCACTCCGCAGTTGAATAGGCAATGGTCTTAATAGACTTATCTTCACGGCATGTGTCGTAGGCTTTGAAACAGGTCGCGGTGTGAGGACACATAAGATAGCCTTCCTGATCAAAGGCCTGTTTGATGTAACTCAAGCCTTCTTCATCAGTGCAGAAATCGGCCGCGAAGAACGCCTGGAGCTTGCTTAATTCGTCCGCCGTTAACTCATAGTATTTTTCGCTGTCGAGCTTGTGCAGCAGCTCTTTGGTTCGTTCAGCACCGTACAGATCAAACAAAATACGCTCAACATTTGAAGACTTTAAGATATCCATCGCCGGTGAAGTTGTAGGAATAACATTCGTATCTCTTATGTCATAACACCCAGTCGTAATAAGCTGAGTCAACACGTTGTTGTTATTCGATGCGATGTGAATCTGTTTAACGGGCAATCCCATTTTCCAGGCGTAGTAACCGCCTAAGGCGTTACCAAAATTGCCACTTGGAACGTTCAGGTAAACCTTTTCACCTAACTGAATCACCTCTTTGCGCACCAGCTCAAGGTAACTATGAACGTGATAGATAATTTGGAAAATAATGCGACCGAAGTTAACTGAGTTCGCGGCGGACAGCGAGATATCATGCGCTTTCAGGGCATCACCAAAGACATCAGAAACCAGCAGTGACTTTAACGCATTTTGGGCATCGTCAAAATCACCATGGATACCAATAACTTTTAGGTTATCCGCATCTTCAGTCACCATCTGTAAACGTTGTACATCCGAAGTTCCACCGTCTGGATAGAGACAGGCAACCTGGACGTTTTCACGATTCTTAAAGGTCTCCAACGCGGCTGGTCCTGTGTCACCACTGGTTGCTGCAAGAATCAGATATTTGTCACCACGTTTTTGGGCGACGGCAGATAAAACCTTGCCAAAAGGTTGTAGTGCCATATCCTTAAATGCACGTGTTGGACCATGGTATAGCTCGCTGACATAGAGGTCATCGTAGACTTTTTCCACCGGCACAGGATTGTTTGGATCATCAAACTCATCGTAAAGGCTTAAGGCGGCGTCAATCACTGACGTTTCGATATCCACGTCAAATGCCTGCAGTATATCTTTGGCCAGGGTTTTATAGCCGGAGTCGATATGCGCCTTAAAAAAGGCATCGTCCAAAGCAGGCAATGTTTCTGGTGAATAAATGCCTCCAAACGAAGACATTGGGCTTAAGATTGCCTGGGAGAAGGTAATCGAGGCTGGTTTTTTGCCATCATTACCGCGGGTTTCAATAAACTTCATGTTGAGCCTGTCTGTCGATAATTGAACTTGCGCAAATTATACAGAAAAGCACCTCACATTTGAGGTGCAATCTGGCAACCTGAGCACATTACAGTAAGTTTAAGCCACCGAGAATGCTGGCCAGCTGGGCTTCGCGATGCGAAACCTTTATACCCTTCGAGTACAAGTGCCCGCCTTTTTGGCTGCAACCTACATTAAGAAATAGAGAAATAATTAAGCATCCAGCGCTTCCAGACGGATCCGAGTCACTTTACCTTGAATAGTGTCCAGCGCCTCTATCTGACTGATCGCCGTATCCATCTGTCCTTCGCAGATGCGATGGCTGAGGATAATCACAGGCACGGTGATAGCATCGTCATTTGCTTCTTTCTGCACCAGCGCTTCGATACTAATACCCTGATCTGCCAGAATGCGAGTCACATCAGCCAGCACACCGGGTTTGTCGTAAACCTCCATGCGCAGGTAGTAGGCAGTCTCAATCTCGGCCACAGGCAGGATGGGTAAATCCACTAGTGCATCTGGCTGGAAAGCCAGGTGCGGAACGCGGTTTTCAGGATCGGCGGTCAGGACGCGCACCACGTCGATCACATCGGCCACTACAGCAGAGGCAGTCGGTTCAGCACCGGCACCGGCACCGTAATAGAGTGTTGGGCCAACGGCATCGCCCGTGACCAGCACGGCATTCATGACACCATCAACATTGGCGATCAAACGACGCTCAGGGATCAGGGTTGGATGGACGCGCAGTTCAACCCCCTTGTCAGTACGACGCGCTACACCCAGATGCTTGATGCGGTAACCCAGCTCTTCGGCATAGACCACATCATCACGGGTAATGTTGCCAATACCCTCGGTGTAGCACTTTTCAAATTGCAGCGGAATACCAAAAGCGATTGAGGCCAGAATGGTCAGCTTATGTGCGGCATCAATACCTTCAACATCAAAGGTTGGATCGGCTTCGGCATAACCCAGACGCTGCGCCTCGGCCAACACGTCGGCGAAGTTGCTGCCGTTATCACGCATTTCGGTGAGAATAAAATTGCCGGTGCCGTTGATAATACCTGCCAGCCATTGAATCTCATTGCCAGCCAGGCCTTCACGGATGGCCTTGATGATAGGGATGCCACCGGCAACAGCCGCCTCAAAGGCCACCATCACACCCATCTTCTGGGCGGCGGCGAAAATTTCGTTACCATGTTTGGCAATCAGGGCCTTGTTGGCGGTGACCACATGTTTGCCATTGTTGATGGCTTGCATCACCAGCTCAAGTGCGGTGTCCGTGCCGCCTATCAGTTCGACCACCACTTCCACCTCTGGATGGTTGACCACGGCCTGCGGATCAGTGGTCAGTTCAATCCCGGAGGTATCAAATGAACGCTGCTTGTTAACATCACGTGCGGTGGCAATGGCTATCTCAATGCCACGGCCGGCACGGCGCTGAATCTCTTCGGCGTTACGCTGTAAGACACTAACCGTGCCACCACCAACGGTGCCTAACCCCAACAAACCAACTTTAACTGGCTTCAAGATACTTCTCCTATCTCTTTGTTATTATTTAGTTACTCACCAGACTCATGTGCATCTTTGCGCAACATATCGCGAATACCGCGGATTGCCTGACGGGTACGATGTTCATTTTCAATCAAACCAAAACGAACATGATCATCGCCATAATCACCAAAACCAATGCCTGGCGAAACGGCCACCTTGGCCTCTTTCAACAGCTTCTTGGCAAATTCCAGCGAACCCATGTGACGATATTGTTCAGGAATCGGCGCCCAGACAAACATGGTGGCCTTGGGCGGTTCAACCGTCCAACCAATAGAATTCAGACCATGACAGAGCACATCACGACGGGTCTGATACATATCACAGATTTCCTGGACACACTCCTGCGGCCCTTCCAATGCCGCAATGGCTGCGACCTGGACCGGCGTGAACATGCCGTAGTCTAGATAAGATTTCATCCGCGCCAGCGCCCCAACCAGTTTTTCATTACCGACCATGAAACCCACCCGCCAGCCCGGCATGTTATAGCTCTTGGACAGGGTGAAGAATTCCACCGCCACCTCTTTAGCCCCAGGCACCTGCATGATTGACGGTGCCTTATAGCCATCAAAGACGATGTCGGCATAGGCCAGATCGTGGACTACCCAGATCTGATGTTCCTTGGCGATAGCAACGACCTTCTCAAAAAACTCCAGCTCAACGCACTGGGTGGTTGGGTTGCCTGGGAAGTTCATTACCAACATCTTAGGCTTGGGCCAGGAATCCTTGATGGCCTTTTCCAGCTCATCAAAAAAATCCACACCTTCGATCATTGGTACATGACGGATGTCGGCGCCGGCGATAACAAAACCATAAGGATGAATTGGGTAAGACGGGTTGGGTACCAACACTGCATCACCCGGTCCTACCGTGGCCAAAGCAAGATGTGCCAGGCCTTCTTTTGAGCCTATAGTAACGATGGCCTCAGAATCCTGATCCAACTCGACGTCAAAACGATCTTTGTACCAGTTGCAAATTGCACGCCGCAGGCGGGGAATGCCCTTGGAGATGGAATAACGATGGGTATCACCACGCTGCGCCGCTTCAACCAGCTTGTCGACGATATGCTGTGGTGTTGGCTGATCCGGATTGCCCATACCAAAGTCGATAATATCCTCACCTCGCGCTCGGGCCTTGGCCTTGAGTTCGTTGACGATATTAAATACATACGGCGGCAAGCGCTTAATTCTTGGAAAATCTTCGATCAAAATCTTACTTCCAGCTAGATTATTATCAGAACCCTGAGCCAAAGGGCGTAACATACTGTTGGCCTGAAAAGCTGTCAATTATCTTACATAATCAGGCTTGAACCTAGAGCCTAAGCCGATAAAATGACCGTTTTGGCAAATTATTAATCAGGGAAGCAGGTAAAGATGCAAATCCAACAAGATCTGGACATCCATCACTACAGCATCAAGGGCTATAGCAAGGGTGAAATCCTGGTTCTGATACCCCTACTGGCCGAGCTAAGCCAGGAAACCGATGCCGATGGCAATCCGGCCAGAGGTCTGCGGCAAGAGACGCTGACATCCAGCATTATGCTTACCTCAACGCACCTGGAAAGAAACTGGCCACCACAAAGTATTGATGAGTTGCGCGAAGAACATGTGCAGGCGCTGGCAGAACTGAAACCCGAGGTAGCCATCATCGGCACCGGTGCTAATCTAAAATGGCCGGAACGGGCCTTGCTGAAACCCTTGATCGACGCCGGCATTGGCTATGAGATTATGGACACGGCTGCGGCTTGCCGAACCTTTAACGTGCTGTCATATGAAGGCCGAAATGTCGCGGCGGCACTGATGATGATCTAGGCTATGACTCAGCTTAACAGCTGTTCCATTGCAATCCCGTCTTTATCCAAGATTTTACGCAGTTTTTTTAACGCTTCTACCTGAATCTGTCGAACCCGCTCACGCGTCACGCCGATACGCTCGCCAACTTCTTCCAGGGTAGCAACATCATCACCATTAAGGCCGAAGCGCTGTTCCACCACCTGGCGTTGTTTGTCGTTAAGCAGCGCCACCCACTCATGCAAACAGGCATGCACCTCTTCATTATGTAATACCAAAGAAGGATCAAGCTGTTTGTCGTCGGCAACAGTTTCCTGCAGCATCTTGTCCTTATCGAGCGTTGATGACTCGACGGTGGAAAGCTGTTCGCTAAGACCGAGTATGTTCTGCACATCCTTCAGCGGTAGATCAAGATTATCGGCCACCTCTTCTGCAGTCGGTTCATGATCCAGAGTCTGAGCCAGTCGACGAGCAGCCTTTTGATAACTATTGATTTGCTTTACCACGTGAACCGGCAGGCGAATAGTACGAGTTTGGTTCATCAGCGCCCGCTCTATGGTCTGACGAATCCACCAGGTGGCATAGGTGGAAAAGCGAAACCCACGTTCGGGATCAAACTTTTCTACGGCATGAATCAGGCCAAGATTACCCTCCTCGATCAGATCAAGAAAAGCCAGGCCACGTTTCATATAATAACGGGATATTTTGACTACCAGACGCAAATTGCTGACAATCATTTTCTTGCGCGCAGCCTCATCACCCTTTAGAGCCAGGCGTGAATAATAAACTTCTTCTTCAGCGCTTAAGAGAGGTGAAAAACCGATTTCATTAAGATAGATTCTAGTAGCATCAAGCGATGCTTCTGGCGGTTGCGATAAAGCCTTATCATCTTTATCTTTGCTGTTTACGACAGCAGGTTTTGATGACTTTGATTTGCGTTCATCTTCATCAGCAATACTGTTCTGCGGTGTTTCAAACTCTTCATCAACGCCCTTCAATTCAACATAATCGTCAGGTACGTCATCGACCATCTTATCTACCACTACAAAGCTCCCATTATGCCTTGCGTGAAATACAGGTGAATATACAGTTTCACCACTCACGTCCAAACAAAATTACATTAGATATATATATTTAGAAACTGAGTTAACGATGTATGAAGACTAGCATGAAAATTACCTGGGGAGATAGCGCAACGGATCAACCGGCTTACCATCAACTCTAACCTGAAAATGCAGCTTAATCTGTTTAGATTCAGTAGCGCCAACACGTGCAATTTCCTGCCCCTGTTTAACCATTACCCCCTCTTTCACTAATATACTTTTATTGTGGGCATAAGCACTTAAATACTTATCGTTATGCTTAATGATAATTAAGTTTCCATATCCCCTTAAACCATTGCCGCTATAGACAACCTTACCGCCAGCAGCGGCATATACCAAAGTGCCAGCAGCAGCAGAAATATCAATCCCTTGCTGACCTGGATTGTTGGCATTAAACTTTTTAATCAGTTTACCTTTAAGCGGCCACCGCCATGCAACAGCTGCAGATGATGACGATAACGATGAGGAGTTTGATCTCTGTTTAGCTAAGGCAACTGATTGCCTGGCTGGCTTTTCAGACTTATTTTTTGTGTTGTTATTTTTGGTTTTTGTGGCTTCTGATTTTGCGGCGGATTTTGCATATACAGGCGGCTCCAAACCTGCACCAGGACCCGGTGGAGCAACACGCAACCACTGCCCTTCATTTATCATGTAGGGAGAACTCAGGCCATTCCATTTAGCGACCTGACGATAGTCCTGACTGTAATGCCAACTGACTGAATAAAGCGTATCACCCGGGCGAACTTGATGATAAACATGCCCACCGCAAGCAGACAACAATAAGGCAAGCAAAACACAGATGCTTGAAAAAAGAAGAGTATTTCTGCGCTTGGTTTTAAATACCATTAACGATTAGATATATCACAATCGCTAACACAATAAAAATCCAGCCAAGACGGTCGATGTACTTACGCATCATGCGATCCATACGCTCACCGCCCCAGTAGATCAAGCCCGCCACCAGGAAGAATCGCGCACCACGACCGATGACCGAAGCCAGTATAAAGGGCAAAAATGCCATACCAACAGTTCCGGCAGAAATGGTAAATAATTTATATGGAACAGGCGAGAAACCAGCCAGGAAAACCACCCAGAAACCCCACACCTGAAACCACTCGATGGCCATGCGGAATCGCTCAGCATAGCCGAACTCTTGAATCCAGGGTTCAATCAGGTCAAAGGCAAACATACCGATCAGATAGCCAAACACCCCACCTACAACCGAAGCAATAGTGGTTATCCAGGCGTAACGCCAGGCCTTTTCACGCCGAGCCAGCGTCATTGGCGCCAACATCACATCAGGGGGAATAGGAAAAAAAGAAGACTCGGCAAAACTCAGCCCACCCAGAAACCAGGCTGCATGCTGATGCCGGGCCCACACGAGTACCCAATCATATAAACGAGAAAAAATCCGCATCAACGATTCCCCGGTAGCAGCGGGACAAAGCTCACATCTTCAATGACGCTGCATTCATAACCTATATCAGTGCGACTGATCAGATTGAGTTGTTGTTTGCCATTGGGGCCAACCGGCACAATCATTCGCCCTGTTTCATTCAGCTGAGCAAACAGTTCTTCCGGGATCTCTTCAGGCGCAGCTGTAATGATGATCACGTCATAGGGACCATTTTCCTTCCAGCCCATGTGGCCATCAAAATGCTTCATGCGTACGTTATAGAAATTAAGTTCACGAATGCGCTTGCGCGCCTTGGTCAGCAAAGCGGCAATTCGTTCTACGCTAAAGACCTGACCAACCAGTTGGGCCAGCACTGCCGTCTGATAACCAGAACCAGTACCAATCTCCAGAATCTTTTCACAAGGCCCTGTCTCAAGCAGAATTTCGGTCATACGAGCGACAATATAGGGCTGGGAGATGGTCTGACCAAAACCAATTGGTAAGGCAGTGTCATCATAGGCACGACTGCCAAGTGCTTCGTCGACAAAGATATGCCGCGGAGTATTAAGCATTACCTCGAGAACTTTTTTGTTACTAATTCCCGACTCACGCAGACGACTGATTAAACGTTCACGGGTGCGCTGGGATGTCATCCCTATGCCGCGATGATAACTGACAGACAACTACTCTACTCCTTGCAACCAGCTAGCCACCTGATCCAGTGCACTATAACGTGTTAGGTCAATCTGAATCGGTGTCACAGATACACGATTGTAACGGATTGCATGGAAGTCTGTCCCGGGACCGGCATCCTCTTCTCCCCCGGCAGGACCGACCCAGTAAATCTCGCGACCGCGCGGATCGAGGGCCTTGATTACCGCCTCAGACTTATGCCGACGGCCAAGCCGGGTCGCCTCAAATCCTTCCAGCTGCTCCCAGGGGATATTCGGCACATTGACGTTAAGAATAGTGTCTACGGGTAGAGGATTACCCTGTAACTGTTTAATTAGACTGATAACAGCCCGCGCTGCAGTTTGATAATGAATCAGCTTATCTCCCACCAGGGAAACCGCAATCGCTGGCAACCCGAGAAAGCGTCCCTCAGTCGCTGCCGCAACAGTGCCTGAATAAAGCACATCATCACCCAGATTGGCGCCGGCATTTATCCCGGCAATCACCATATCAGGCTCAAAATCAAGCAAGCCTGTTAGCGCCAAATGGACACAATCAGTCGGCGTACCATCAACAGCCGTTACATTGTTTGAAATAGAGGTCGTACGTAATGGCTGTTCCAAAGTGAGAGAGTTACTGGCGCCACTGCGATTGCGATCTGGCGCGACTACGGTCACATCTGCAATCGACGCCAGCGCCTCTGCCAAACAGGCGATGCCTGGGGCTTGATAGCCATCATCATTACTTACAAGAATTCGCATGGCTATGCCCTCTCACCATGCCGGCTGAGTTTTGTTGGAAGAATAAAACTGAGGGAGCTGCCTGCCAGCAATACGCATGACCAACCCCCATAAGGGCTATATTACCGCAATACACCACTGCATCAGCGCTGCGGGGAATATCCCCAGCGCCAGCATACCAAGGCTATTCGCAGAAATAACGATGCGCATATCCATACCGGCATCAATCTTGGCAGTATCCAGGGGTTTGTCAAAATACATCAGTTTAATGATACGCAGATAATAAAAGGCACCGATGACTGAGAAAACAACTGCGTAGACAGCCAGCCAGACCATATCAATCTGAACTGCGGCCTGTAACACTGACAGCTTGGCATAGAAACCGACCGTAGGCGGCACACCAGCCATAGAGAACATCAGTATCATCATCATTGCAGCCATCCACGGACTACGCTCGTTCAGACCTTTGAAGTCATCCAGCTTATCAGCCTCAAAACCAGAGCGGCTGAGCAAGATGATCATACCGAAACCACCCATGCTCATCAGCGAATAAACCACCACATAAAACATGGCCGACGAATAACCGTTATCTGTGCCAGCCAGCAAACCGATCAGGATAAAACCGACATGAGAGATAGTTGAATAAGCCAACATACGTTTGATGTTGGTTTGTGCGATAGCAACCACATTACCAATGGCAATCGACAGCACCGCAAGTGCCATCAACAGTGTTTGCCATTCACCATGCAGATCACCCAGCCCTTCAACCATCAGACGCATCACTATGGCGAAGGCAGCAAGCTTTGGCGCAGTACCAATAAATAGGGTCACAGAAGTGGGCGCGCCATGATAGACATCGGGAACCCACATATGGAATGGAACAGCACCCAGCTTGAAGGCAAGACCAACAATAACAAATACCATACCGAACACCAGCACGGTGTTATCAGTATTCAGTGCCGCATAGGCGCCAATTTCTGCAATATCAAGACTGCCTGATGCACCATAGAGCATGGACATGCCGTATAACAGCATGCCTGAAGCAATGGCACCAAGAATGAAGTACTTCATTGCCGCCTCAGTAGCCTGAAGCGAGTCGCGTTGAAAGGCAACCAGGGCATATAACGACAACGATAACAGCTCAAGCCCCATGTACAGGGTTAGCATGCTATGGGCAGAGACCATGACCATCATCCCCAGCACACCAAACAGGCCAAGGACAAAATATTCACCCTTGAACATGTCACGTTTTTTCAAGTAGTCACGCGAATAAAGGAATACAACTGCCGTCACAAGATAGATGAACAGCTTAAGCACATCGCCCATAGGATCAGAGACGAAACTGCCCGCAAAAGTAAGGTGACGTTCACCATCAGACAGGCTGATAGTCAGGATCGCTGCCCCCGCCAGAGTCGCAACAGACAATAGATAGGTAATCACCCTATCCTGTTGTTTGATAAACAAATCCAGAATCAGGATAAAACAAGCCATCGCCAGAACAAACATCTCAGGCAATGCAGGTAAAAAATTCGGCATTTCAAAATTCACTATAGCCATCCGTTTCTCAGCCTTCTGCCGTTAACACCAGCCGGCAATCATCTCAGTAAAATTAAAGTTTAGAGGTCACAGCCTGCTGTAGCAGGTTGTCCACTGTTGAATGCATAACTTCGAGCAAAGGCGCGGGATAAACACCCAGCAACAAGACAAAGAACGCCAATGTGCCAAGCACCAATGCTTCACGACCGTTGAGATCCTTCAGCGCCGCAACCTTCTCATTTTTGACTTCGCCAAATATTACCCGCTTAACCATCCACAGGGTATAGGCCGCACCAAGAATCAGGGTAGAACCAGCCAGGAAGGCATACCAGAAGTTGGCCTGGAAAGCACCCAGCACAACCATGAACTCACCGACAAAACCAGAGGTACCCGGCAGCCCGGCATTGGCCATGGCAAAAAATACAAACAGCGCGGCAAACCAGGGCATGCTATTCACAACACCGCCGTAGTCACTGATGTTGCGTGAATGCATACGGTCATACATCACACCAATACAGAGGAACATTGCACCTGAGACAAAACCATGCGAAATCATCTGCACCATGGCACCTTCCATGCCCAGGGCCGAACCTGAAACACTGCCTGTCTGGGTATAGATATCAAAGACAATAAAAAAGCCCAGAGTGACGAAGCCCATGTGCGAGATAGATGAATATGCCACCAGCTTTTTCATATCTTCCTGAACCAGTGCAACCAGGGCAATGTAGACCACAGCAATTAACGACATGGTGATGACCAACCAATCCAGCTCGGCACTGGCATCAGGCGCAATCGGAATCATGAAGCGCAAGAAACCGTAAGCCCCTAGTTTCAACATGATCGCCGCCAGGATTACCGAACCACCGGTAGGCGCTTCAACGTGAGCATCAGGCAACCAGGTATGAACAGGCCACATCGGCACCTTGACGGCAAATGCAATCAGGAAAGCCAGGAATATCAAAATCTGTGCGGTCATACCGATATGCACAGCTTGAAAATCCAAAATCGAAAATGATTCCGCCTGAAAATAGAGATAGATCAAGGCAACCAACAGGAACACCGAACCAAAAAAGGTATAGAGAAAGAATTTGATCGTGGCGTAGACACGATTTTGGCCGCCCCAAATACCGATAACCAGGAACATTGGAATCAACATCGCTTCCCAGAAGACATAAAACAGAATGCCATCCAGAGAGGCAAATACACCATTCATCATGCCTTCCATAATCAGGAAGCAGGCCATGTACTGAGCAACCTTGTGTTGAATCACTTCCCAACCGGCAATGACAACCAGGACGGTAGTAAAGGTAGTCAACAGAATTAGAGGCATGGAAATGCCATCAATACCTAAATGATAGTTGATACTAAACGCAGGAATCCACGCCGCATACTCAACAAACTGCATTTCATGGGTCGTAAGGTTAAAGCCTGTCCATAGCGGCAAAGAAACCAGGAACACAACAATAGACGACAGTAATGCTGTCCAACGGACGAGACAGTTGTTGCCGCTGGCACCAGCGGCCAACACCACAAGACCACCAATAATTGGCAGCCATATAACTAAACTTAGGAGCGGTAAATCAGACATTCAGTCCTATCCTTTTTATTGTTATGCGCGAGCCAGAACCCAGCTCACCAGAACAAGTAATCCAATAATCATGGCAAATGCATAATGGTACAAATAACCTGTTTGCATCTGTCGTACTGCACTTGCAACCCTGCCAACCAATCTGGCGGAGCCATTGACTACAATTCCATCGATCCCTTTGACATCACCAATCTGCCAGAAGATTTTCCCCAACTTGCGACTGCCGCCGGCAAAGAATGACTGATTAAAAGAATCAAAGCCGTAAGCGTTATCAAGCAGGCGATAGATACCTCCAAACCTGGCTTTGATCTGCCCTGGAATTTCAGGCCGTTTCATATACAAGAAATAAGCGGTGCCAACACCGGCAAGTGCCAACCAAAATGGCAAACCCATCATGCCATGGATGACAAAACCCATTACACCGGTGTAATGCTCACCTAGTTGGGCCAGTACATCATGCTCGGGTAACACAAAAATGGCATCACCAAAATAATCACCAAACAGCATTGGACCCACAGAAAACCAAGCTATTCCTACAGAAGGAATTGCCAACAGGATAAGCGGAATCGTCACCACCTTAGGTGATTCATGCAGATGTTCTTTGGTATGTGGATCGATATTTTCTTTGCCGTGAAACACCAGGAAGAACATACGAAAGCTATACAAGGCGGTAACAAACACACCCAGCAAAACACAGACATACGCAAATGTTGAGCCCGTAATTTCAGAATGGCCGACTGCTTCGATAATGGCATCTTTCGAGAAAAACCCAGAAAAGAATGGCGTGCCTATCAATGCCAGTGAACCTATCAACATACACCAGTAGGTAATCGGCATATATTTTTTCAGACCACCCATCTTGCGGATGTCCTGTTCATGATGCATGGCAACGATGACCGAACCTGCTGCCAGGAACAGCAATGCCTTGAAGAACGCATGTGTCATCAGGTGGAAAATACCCGCAGCATAGGCAGAGGCACCCAGAGCAACAGTCATATAACCAAGCTGTGACAGGGTTGAATAGGCAACCACGCGTTTAATGTCATTCTGGATAAGCCCGAGAAAACCCATGAACAGCGCCGTAATGGCACCAATAACAAGAATGAAACTCAAAGCAGTGGTCGACAACTCAAACAGTGGTGACATACGCGCCACCATGAAGATACCGGCGGTAACCATGGTTGCCGCATGGATCAAAGCAGAGATCGGCGTTGGGCCTTCCATAGAATCAGGCAGCCAGACATGCAGTGGTACCTGTGCCGATTTACCCATGGCACCAATGAATAGCAAAATACAGATAACCGTCATCAGCGACCACTCAATACCAGGGATTAACTGGATATTCAGATCAGCCATTAAAGGCGCCGCCTTAAAGACATCGGCATAATCGAGGCTGTTGAAATACATTGCGACTGCGGCGATGCCAAGCAGAAAACCAAAGTCACCAACACGGTTAACCAGAAAGGCCTTCATATTGGCAAAAATGGCTGTTTCTTTTTTGTACCAGAAACCAATCAACAGGTAAGAGACAAGGCCTACCGCTTCCCAGCCAAAAAATAGCTGCATGAAATTATTGGCCATCACCAGCATCAGCATAGAGAAGGTAAACAGCGAGATGTAACTGAAGAAACGCTGATAACCAGGATCATCACGCATATAACCAATGGTATAGATATGCACCATCAGCGATACAAAGGTGACGACCATCATCATGGTTGCTGTTAGTTCATCAACCAGGAAACCAATTTCAAAGCGAATACCATCGCTCACTAGCCAGGTGTACAAAGAGGCATTGTAAGTAGCGGCGTCATTTAGAACCACATCATTAAAGACTATGGCAGATAAAACAAATGAAATCGCAACACCTATATTAGTGACCCAATGGGCACCAGCGCGACCAACTTGTTTTCCAAATAGCCCAGCAATGATCGAACCGATCAGTGGAGCCAGAATAATGCCGAGATAGACGTTTTCCATGTGTTCTACCCTACCCCTTCAACGTATCGAGATTTTCAACATTAATCGTCCGACGATTACGGAACCAAACCACTAGAATCGCCAGGCCGATTGCCGCTTCTGCAGCAGCAACAGTCAAAATAAAGAACACGAATACCTGGCCAGCCAGGTCACCCATAAAATAAGAGAATGCAATAAAGTTCATATTGACGGCCAACAGCATCAACTCAATCGCCATTAACAGAACTATCACGTTCTTTCTGTTAATGAAGATGCCAGCCACACTGATACAAAACAGTATGGCGCCTAAAATTAGAAAATCAGACAGTGCTATCATTTTTCTCTCTTTTTAAAACCCTAAGGCTTTATTCGCTTGCCTTGTTTTTCTTCTCAGCCGCCATCTTCACAATACGAAGACGATCATCGCGACGAACTCTAACCTGCGCTGCAGGATCCTGGTATTTACTATCTGGTCGACGACGCATGGTTAGGGTAATCGCGGCAATAATAGCCACCACCAATACCACTGCGGCCAATTCAAAGGCATAAACATATTCAGTGTAAAGAACGCGACCCAGCTCTTTGGTATTACTATAATCCGAAGCATGAGCGACTGGGGCCGGCACCTGCTCAAGACCAAAACGTTCACCACCGACCACGGCTATCAGTTCAAACACCACAATCAGTGCAACTGGAATACCGACGTAGGCATTTTTGACAAACCCTTCACGCAGCACTGAAATATTGATATCCAACATCATCACTACAAACAGGAACAACACCATTACTGCACCGACATAGACCAACACCAGAGTGATGGCCAGAAATTCAGCTTCCATCATCAGCCAGATTGCAGCACAGGTAAAGAAGGTCAATACCAGAAACAACACTGCGTGAACAGGATTGCGCACCGTGATTACAGCCAATGCAGAGGCAATCAAAATGGCCGAAAATATGTAAAAAATCAAAGTTTCCATAGCTTATTCTTTACACCTATTTATTAGCGGAATGGTGCATCTTGACCGCGATCGAAGGCAATCTGTTTTTCAAGGCGATCACCGACATTCAGCAGCTTATCCTTGGTCATAATGTTTTCACCACGCTTTTCAAAGTGATATTCAAATTCACGGGTTTCAACAATGGCATCTACCGGACAGGCTTCTTCACAAAAGCCGCAATAAATGCACTTAAACAAATCGATGTCATAACGCGTGGTACGACGACTGCCATCGTCACGCTGATCAGACTCAATGGTGATCGCCAGCGCAGGACAAGTCGCTTCACACAACTTACAACCGATGCAGCGTTCCTCGCCATTTTCATAGCGACGCAATGCATGTAGGCCACGAAACCTGCCTGACTGAGGCGTCTTTTCTTCTGGATATTGAACAGTGATCTTTCTGGCAAACAGGTATTTTCCCGTCAATGCCAGACCTTTGAACAATTCCCACAGCAGAAAACTTTTAACGTAATGATTCATTGCATTCATATCTGCTCCCCCTTAGTCGAACCATGGAGGCACATTGCCGAGTACCAAACAACCGACTACCAAGATCCAGACGATTGTCACCGGAATAAAAATCTTCCACCCCAGACGCATGATCTGGTCATAACGGTAACGGGGAAAAGTTGCCCGGAACCATAAAAACAGGAATAACAGAAATGCTGTTTTGGCCAATAACCAGACAATCCCCGGCACCCATGCCAATGCAGGCTCAAGTACGGTGCCCGCGAAAGGAGATAACCAGCCGCCCAAAAACATAATGGCTGTCAGCACTGAAATCAGAATCATGTTGGCGTATTCAGCCAGGAAGAACACAGCAAAGGTCATGCCCGAATATTCAACATGGAAACCGGCAACAATCTCAGACTCACCCTCGGCCACATCAAATGGCGCCCGATTTGTCTCAGCGACACCGGAGATAAAATAGACCACAAACATTGGCAGCAATGGCAACCAGAACCAGTCCAGCATTCCCAGGCCACCCTTCTGCGCCAGCACAATCTCTTGAAGGTTCAAACTACCGGCGGCCATTAATACCACCACAAGAGCAAAACCCATGGCTATCTCATAGGAAACCACCTGTGCTGATGAGCGCAACGCGCCGAGAAAAGCGTATTTCGAGTTTGAAGCCCAGCCGGCGATGATGACGCCGTATACCCCAACAGAGGTCATAGCCAAAATATAAAGCAGCCCGGCATCAATATTGGTCAATACCATGCCTTCGTCAAAAGGGATAACCGCCCAGGCAACCAATGCCGGTGCCAGGGTGACAATCGGACCAAGCACAAACAGAAAGCGGTTGGCATTGGTTGGAATGATAATCTCTTTCAAGGCCAGTTTCAGACCATCAGCGATCGGCTGCAACAATCCACGCGGACCAACACGATTAGGCCCAATACGTACCTGGATATAACCAATCACCTTACGCTCAGCCAGGGTCAAATAGGCAACCGAAAGCATAATCGGCACCACGATGGCAACGACCTTAATTGCGATCTGCAGCAGTTCGGGAATCGCATTCCAAATTGTCAGTGCAGCTTCAATCATTCTTATCTATCTCGCTTCACTCTCTTATACTGGTTTGAGGGCAATTTCCGCCCCATCACAGCCAAAACCGGCGACTTCATTGGTGCCCGCTGACAACCAAACCGTACCATCCGCAGCACGATCATCGATTATCAATGCCACGACACTGCTGCTATCGCCTTGTCTTGCTTCAACGTTTACCGCATCAGACAGACCCAATGCCTTGGCAGTGGCTGAATTGATTCTTGCAGCAGCCGAAGCTTTTGCCTGGGGTGTCTTTTGCAAAGACTCGGCACGGCGTACCGTTGCATCGATTGAATAGATTGCACTATCGGCAACACGTACCAGCTTGTCACTGGCAACAGTTAGTGATGCTGCAAAATGTGCTGAGGATTTATGCTCGCTTGCGTTATCCACCAGGGCTTGCAATTCATTACGCACTTCTTCAGAAGATTCTTGTCCGAAGCCAGCCAGGTTAAACAGGTTGCCCATTACACGCAGTACCTTCCATGCCGGACGTGTTTCAGCCAAAGGCTTAACACTGCCAGTGAAGCTCTGCCATTTGCCTTCGACATTTACAAATGTGCCCGAGGTTTCGCTAAACGGTGCAATTGGCAGCAACACTGATGCATATTCAAGCATTGCCGCACTCTTGTAACTGGTCATTGAAACAACAAACTCAGCCGAATTAAGTGGTGCCAGTGCAGCAGCGGCATTAGCAACATCATTCTCAGGTTCTGTACCGAGCAAGACATAACCAGCCAGCTTTTCAGACAACATACCTTGCACATTCAAACCAAAAGTAGCGCCTTTACCTGCAGCTGCACGATGTGGCAGTGCGCCAGCCAAATATGCACCAGCACTGTTTGCGCCGTCGGTCAGATAGGCTATTTTTGCACCGCTCATCACCGCAATGGCATGACCAAGAGAGCGCAGTTTGGAACCAGCTGCTGATGACAGGGCATAACTACCCAGCATGACTGTTGCCTTAGCAGCTGACTTCAGTTTTGCCGCAATTGAACGCTCAACATCTGAAATTTCAACAGCCGCTGTGAGCGCATCAAGACCTTGAGGTGCTGATGCACCCGCCTCGACCAGGGCCTTGGCAATGCCTGCAAGCGCTTGTTCCATGGCAGCAGGTGCGGCAACCACTTTCTCAGCAACCGGGAACATAAATTCATAATCAACCGGGTTAACAGACATGATGCTAGCGCCATTCATGGCGGCCTTACGCAGGCGATGGCCAAGCAGCGGTTGATCAAGGCGGATATTTGAACCAATCAACAATGCGGCATCGACGTCTTCAATAGACTCAATGCTTTGCCCCAGTGATGGATACAACGGCATGTTTTCCTGATCAGCAAAATCAAGCTGACCAAGACGGTGATCAATATTTGATCCACCCAGACCGCGAACCAGTTTCTGTAACAGATACATTTCTTCAACAGTGGCGCTAGCTGATGTCAGGGCACCCAAATGACCGGCACCATGTTTTTCCAAAACAGCCTTCAGACCGGAAACAGTGGCATCAAGCGCAGTTTGCCAGTCAACTTCCTGCCACTCGCCATCCTGCTTAACCATAGGTACACGCAGGCGTTCAGCGCTATTAGCGCCTTCGTAGCTAAACCGATCCCTATCAGAAATCCATGTTTCATTAATACTTTCGTTTTCAACTGGTGTGACGCGACGAACTTCGTTGCGCAGCGTCTCAACCTGAATATTAGAACCAACACAATCATGTGCGGCGATGCTGTTGACCTGATTCATCTCCCAGCTACGGGCATGAAAACGAAATGGCTTTGATGTCAGTGCGCCAACCGGACAAAGATCAATCACATTACCCGACAGCTCAGATGTAACTGCTTTCTCAACGTAAGTTCCAATCAGCATATGCTCACCACGACCGGTGCCACCCAACTCGTGAACGCCAGCAACTTCCTGCCCAAAACGGACACAACGGGTGCAGTGAATACAGCGTGTCATGTCGGTAGAAATCAGCGGACCAAGATTCTTATCAAACACGACTCGCTTTTCTTCACCATACTGTGAATGATCACCGCCGAAACCCATGGCCAGATCCTGAAGTTCACACTCACCGCCCTGATCACAGATTGGGCAATCCAGAGGATGATTGATCAGCAGAAATTCCATCACACTCTTCTGCGCCGCGATGGCTTTATTAGAGCGCGTGAAAATAACCATGCCATCAGTAATCGGGGTAGCGCAGGCAGGCAGAGGCTTGGCTGCCTTCTCTACTTCCACCAGACACATACGGCAGTTAGCAGCAACCGACAACTTCTTGTGGTAACAAAAACGAGGAATAGTAATACCGACCTCATCAGCGGCCTCAATGATCATGGCCCCGTCCTGAGCCTCAATCTTTTTACCATCGATTTCTATACTTACCATCAATTGGCCCCGTACATTCTTATCTGTTTAATCTCGTCAATCAGCTACAAATCACACCAGGCACTTGCCATGGTCGATGTGATATTGAAACTCATCGCGGAAATGTTTTATGAAGCTGGCCACAGGCATTGCAGCAGCATCACCCAGGGCACAGATTGTGCGCCCCATAATCTTGTTGGCTACGTCATCAAGCATATCCAAATCTTCCTGACGCCCTTCTCCATGTTCTATACGATGAACAACTCGGGCTAGCCAACCGGTACCTTCACGGCAAGGCGTACATTGGCCGCAGGACTCTTCATAATAGAAGTGCGACAGACGCGCCAAGGCTTTAACCATGCAGGTGGTCTCATCCATAACGATGACTGAACCCGCTCCCAGCATTGAACCTGCCTTACCGATTGAGTCGTAATCCATGTCGGTTTTCATCATTACATCAGCTGGCACTATCGGTGTAGATGAACCACCAGGAATAACAGCCTTGAGGGTATGACCATCACGAACACCACCGGCCATCTCCAGCAAATCCGCAAATGGTGTGCCCATATTCACTTCAAAGTTGCCTGGTTTGTTGACGTGGCCTGAAACAGAAAATATCTTGGTGCCGCCATTGTTTGGCTTACCCAGTTCAAGAAACCACTGGCCACCGTTTTTCAGGATCATCGGAATCGATGCCAGAGTCTCGGTATTATTGATTGTGGTTGGACGACCATATAGACCATAACTCGCAGGGAAAGGCGGCTTAAAACGTGGCTGGCCCTTCTTGCCCTCGATAGACTCAAGCAGAGCAGTCTCTTCACCACAGATATAGGCACCGCCACCGAGGTGAACCTCAAGGTCAAAATCGACACCTGACCCCATGATGTTTTTGCCCAACAGACCAGCAGCGCGAGCTTCTTCAATGGCAGCCTGAAAACGCTCATAGGGTTCCCAGAATTCACCACGAATGTAGTTATAACCTTGAGTGGCACCGATGGTATAACCAGCAATCATCATACCTTCAACCAGCTGATGCGGGTTGTAACGCAGAATATCGCGATCCTTACAGGTACCAGGCTCACCCTCATCCGAGTTACAGACAATGTATTTCTGGCCTTCTGAATTACGAGGCATGAAACTCCACTTCAAACCCGTCGGGAAACCTGCACCACCACGACCACGCAGAGCCGAGATTTTAACCTGTTCGATAATCTCTTCAGGAGAGGTTTTCTCCTTCAGGATCTTGCGCCAAACCTCGTAACCACCCGTACCTTCATAGGTATCCAGCGTCCAGGGTTTATCCAGGTGATTATTGCGAAAACAAACGTCATTGGCCATGGTGTTTACTCGAGGCTATCCAAAATAGCGTCAATCTTCTCCGGGGTCAGATTTTCGTGATACTCACGTCCGATCTGCATCATAGGCGCACCAGCACATGCCCCCAGGCACTCAACTTCTTTCAGGCTGAACTTGCCATCTGCGGTGATTTCACCAAACTTAATGTCCAGCTTATTATTAAGATGGCTAACAATTGCGTCAGAGCCATTCAACAAGCACGATATATTGGTGCAGACACTGATCTTGTTGCGTCCAACCGGCTTATGCTCATACATGGAATAAAAGGTTGCTACTTCGTAGACAGCAATCGCCGGCATCTCAAGATATTCAGCCACAGCATCCATCAAATCATTGGTCAACCAACCACCGTTTTGATCCTGGACAATACGCAGTGCCGGCATACAAGCAGACTCTTTGCGATCAGCAGGGTACTTGGCGATGTTCAGATCTATCTCTGCCAGCGACTCAGCTGTAATCAAATGTAACTTAGATTCAGACATCAGCGATCAACCTCTCCAAATACAATATCCTGTGTACCGATGATAGCGACAACGTCAGCAATCATGTGGCCACGTGACATTTCATCCAGGGCGGCCATATGGGCAAAACCTGGCGCACGAATTTTCATGCGATAAGGTTTATTGGCACCATCGGAGACGAGGTAGACACCAAACTCACCTTTAGGGTGCTCAACTGCGGCATAGGCCTCACCTTCAGGTAGACAGTAACCTTCAGTAAACAGTTTAAAGTGGTGAATCAAGGCCTCCATATCACCCTTCATCTGTTCACGACGTGGTGGGCTAACCTTGTAATTATCAACCTTGATCTGACCGGGATTCTTGCGCAACCAGTCAATACACTGGCGAACAATGCGGTTCGACTGACGCATTTCTTCAACACGCACCAGGTAACGATCATAACAATCACCATTAGTGCCCACCGGAATATCAAAATCAACGCGATCATAGACTTCATAAGGCTGTTTCTTGCGCAGGTCCCATTCAATGCCTGAACCGCGCAGCATCGGGCCGGTCATACCCGTTTGCAGGGCACGCTCTGGCGTAACGATGCCGATATCAACTGTACGCTGTTTCCAGATACGATTGTCTGTCAGGAGGGTTTCATATTCATCGACGTAGGTCGGGAAGCGCCTGGTGAAATCTTCCAGAAAATCGAGTAGCGAACCACCACGATTCTGGTTCATGCGATTAACATCTTTGGCGTTGTGCCACTTGGAGGTTTCGTACTGCGGCATCTTCTCAGGCAAGTCACGCGCCACGCCGCCAGGACGATAATAGGTCGCATGCATACGCGCACCTGACACAGCCTCATAGGCATCCAGCAGGTCTTCACGTTCGCGGAAGGCATACAGAAACACCGTCATGGCACCGATATCCAGCGCATGGGCGCCCAACCACAACAAGTGATTCAGGATACGTGTAATTTCATCAAACATGACGCGGATGTACTGGGCACGCAGTGGTATTTCCAGACCAAGCAGTTTTTCGATGGCCATAACATAACCATGTTCGTTCGACATCATCGAAACATAATCGAGCCTATCCATGTAACCAATATTCTGGTTGTATGGTTTGCCCTCAGCAAGCTTTTCAGTACCGCGATGCAGCAGGCCGATATGTGGGTCAGCGCGTTCAATGACCTCACCATCCAGTTCCAATACCAGTCGCAGCACCCCGTGCGCAGATGGATGCTGGGGGCCGAAGTTCATGGTGTAGTTACGAATCTCAGCCATCGTTACTCACCCTTCATTTCTTCGTAGCGGTTATCGTGGCGAATGACACGCGGCACAACAACACGTAATTCAGTCTCTACAGGCTCATAGACAACACGTTTTCGCTCAGGGTCGTAACGCATTTCGACGTGTCCGATCAAAGGAAAATCCTTACGGAAAGGATGACCTATAAAACCATAATCAGTCAGCAAACGACGCAAATCAGGATGGCCATCAAAGAGGATGCCGAACATATCAAAAGCCTCACGCTCAAACCAATTGGCAACATTCCAAACGGGGATGACGGAGTCAACACGGGGCTCTTCATTATCCGCAAATACACGCACACGCAGGCGACAATTATTACGTATGGACAACAGATGATAGACAACAGCAAAGCGCGAACCTTGCCAGGCGCCGTCACCATACTCTAAATAGTCAACACCGCACAGATCGATCAGCTGTTCAAAGTGCAGGCCAGGGTCATCACGCAAGGCTGTGCAAACTTCAAGCAGTTGCTCTCGACCTATCTCGATAGTGACTTCATCAACAGCGAGATTGCAGCTCTGCAACACATCGCCAAAGCGATTTTGCAGACGTTCAAGCAGTTTTTCGTTAGAAATAGACATAGTTCCCAACCTCAGCGTGCAATAGTGTTGGTACGCTTAATCTTGTTCTGCAGCTGAATTATGCCGTAGAGCAAGGCCTCTGCTGTCGGAGGACAGCCAGGCACATAAATATCTACCGGGACAATTCGATCACAACCACGCACAACAGCATATGAATAGTGATAGTAACCACCGCCATTAGCACAAGAACCCATCGAGATCACCCAGCGCGGCTCAGACATCTGGTCATATACTTTTCGCAGCGCTGGTGCCATCTTATTTACCAGTGTTCCAGCCACGATCATCACATCAGACTGACGCGGACTGGGGCGAAACACAACACCAAAACGATCCAGATCGTAACGCGCCGCACCAGCGTGCATCATCTCAACTGCACAGCATGCCAGACCAAAAGTCATCGGCCATAGTGAACCGGTACGAGCCCAGTTAATGAGTTTGTCGGCCGTAGTGGTAACTACACCCTTCTCGAGAATGCCTTCTATTCCCATTCCAGCGCTCCCTTTATCCATTCGTAGATAAAGCCAACCACCAAAATCCCAAGAAAGATGATCATGGCGACAAAACCAAACATTCCAATTTCCTTCAGCACTACAGCCCAGGGAAACAGAAACGCAATCTCCAAGTCAAAAATGATGAATAGAATGGCAACGAGGTAATAACGCACGTCAAACTTCATGCGCGAATCTTCAAACGCCTCAAAGCCACATTCGTACGGAGAGAGTTTTTCACTATCAGGACGGTGCGGTGCCAGCACAAAACCGGCGATGATTGGCCCTACGCCAAACAGCACACCCAAGATAATAAAAACTAGAATCGGTAAGTAATTTTCTAGCATGATATGGAGACTATCCCTAACCAGCCCTTTTTTATAAAAATGAGGAGTTTAAGCCCCAATTCCCTCGAACCACATTATTATTGTAATTTTATTACTGTAAAGCAGCTAGTCTAGGCTAGTTTTTTGTTTATTGTCAACCTAAAGACTCAGCTTAAATACCCGTTACATTCATACAGTTAGAGCCAGCGGGCGATACAAACCCAACAAAAACAACACTTTGCTCAACTTTTTTATTATTATTTCACTTCTAGATACATTAGTTCACTTTTATTTATTGTTGGTGCCGATGGCCGGACTCGAACCGGCACAGCTTGCGCCACTACCCCCTCAAGGTAGCGTGTCTACCAATTTCACCACATCGGCAATATTTTGTGAACCCGTTTAATACTTTACTCTGGCAAAACAGGCAAATCTGGCTTTTCATTAACCGCAGATGAGGTTTCAGTCGTTGCAGGTACAGATTCAACCTGACCAACCTCGGTCACACTCACACGCTCAGTCCGCTGCCCTCCCATATAAGCCAGACTCAAACTGCTAACAAAGAACAGCGTTGCAATAACACCAGTTGTGCGAGTCAAGAACGATGCTGCTCCCTGACTGCCAAACATTGTATTTGAGGCGCCACTACCAAATGCAGCCCCCATATCGGCGCCTTTGCCACGCTGAATCAACACCAGACCAATCAGTGAAATAGTCAGCAAGACATGAACTACCGTCAACACTGTAAGCATTACTTCTTTACCTCATTACTATCAGGCACGCCTATTGCGCGGCCTGACATATAGCCAAAAATTCTTCAACCTGAAGAGACGCACCACCAATAAGGCCACCATCTATATCCGCCTTGGCAAACAGCTCAACCGCATTATTGCCTTTAACACTACCACCATAAAGTATCTGAATCTTCTGCGCCAAGGCCGCATCTTTTGCTGCAACACGCTGCCTTATAAACGCATGAACATCCTGTGCCTGTTCTGGTGTTGCCGTCATCCCGGTACCTATCGCCCAAACTGGCTCATAGGCAATCACAGCATTTTGCAACGCCGCCAAACCTTCGGCACTATCCAGCAACACATCCAACTGGCACGCCACCACTGCTTCAGTTTTGCCTGACTCACGCTCTTCCAGCAACTCACCAACACAAAGAATTGGCTTTAAGCCAGCAGCATTAGCAGCAATCACCTTATCAGCCACTAGCGCATCGACTTCGCCATACATTGCACGACGCTCTGAATGACCTAAAATCACATACTCACAACCCACATCCAACAACATGCCAGTTGAAATCTCACCCGTATATGCGCCGCTACCACATTGAGAAACATTCTGCGCACCCAGACTAATATCACTACTTGCAAGCAATGATTCCACTTCCGAGAGGTAAACAAAGGGCGGACAGATAACGACTTCAGCAGTCGCATCAACTCCCAGCCCCTCTTTAATTCCGGCAACCAGACTCTTGGCACTCTCTCTGGAAGCATTCATTTTCCAGTTTCCAGCAACTAACGGCTTACGCATTACACATCTCTTCTGAGCGGTGAAAAAAGTAGGCCAAGCTTACAGATACCTACAGGATAAATCAAATATTTTGAGGCACTTGGAGACACTAAACAGCCCGATTATAGCTAGCCTCCAGCACTACAACTCTGGTAGGCAGCCTCAACTTTTTGGGCTAGATATTCAGCACATTTACGCACCTCTGCCTCATCCTGCCCCTCAACCATCACCCTGATCAATGGTTCTGTTCCCGAGGCGCGCAACAATACCCGACCACGGCCACTAAGCTGCTGTTCCACTTCCTTCTGGGCATCCATAACTGCTTGCGAGGCCTTAAAATCAAACCTTTGTTCCGTGCGGACATTAATCATAGTTTGCGGGTATTTTGTCATATCTGATTTTAGATCGAACAGGCTTACCCCTTGCACAACCATAGCTGCCAAGACTTGCAGCGCTGAAACTATTCCGTCCCCGGTTGTCGTTTGCTCAAGGCAAATTATATGTCCAGACGACTCCCCGCCAAGACTCAGGCCCTGTTGTTGCAGCACCTCCATGACATAACGGTCGCCTACTTGGGCGCGATGCAGCTTAATCCCCTTCGCTGCCAGAGCATGCTCCAAGCCAAGGTTACTCATCAAAGTGCCAACAACCCCATTGCTAAAATAATCTGAACCAAAACTGGCACAAGCGATAATATAGAGGATCTCATCACCGTCGATCACCTCACCCTTGTGATCCACCATAATCAAACGATCACCATCACCGTCCAAAGCAACACCAAGATCAGCGCCGTTATCCAAAACGGCCTGCCTCAAGGCTTGCGGTTCTGTTGAACCACAAGCCTTATTAATATTCAAACCATCAGGCGCCACCCCCAGACTAATTACCTCAGCACCCAACTCAGCAAATACCTTTGGTGCAATGTCATAGGTTGCGCCGTGGGCACAATCCACCACCACTTTCAAACCACCAAAAGAGAGACGAGACGGAATAGTGCTCTTACAAAACTCAATATAACGACCAACAGCATCACTCACACGCCCTGCCTTGCCCAACGCATTCGGTGCGACGATCTCCATTGGCTTATCCAGCTCCGCCTCAATCGCCAGCTCAACGTCATCCGCCAACTTTTGCCCCGTTGATGAAAAAAACTTGATGCCATTATCATAATAAGGATTGTGTGAAGCACTAATAACTATTCCAGCATCGGCTCTGAGAGTACGGGTTAAATAAGCAACCCCTGGCGTTGGCATTGGCCCCAGCAATTTGATATCGACACCAGCGGCCGACAAGCCTGCCTCAAGCGCCGATTCGAACATGTAACCTGAGATACGAGTATCTTTGCCAATCAAGATCTTGCTCTGCGCACCATCAGATTTGGCCAGAACACGACCCGCTGCCCAACCCAGCTTCATAATGAAATCCGGCGTTATGGGGTATTGTCCCACCTTGCCGCGGATACCATCAGTGCCAAAATATTTACGTTCACCTGCCATCACAACCACCCTAAATCCTAATCCCCTAAACCTACATCCATAACTGCCTGACAAAACATCAAAACCTCCTTTGTCGCGGCAACATCATGTACCCGGATAACACTCGCCCCTTGCCACAAAGCCAGACTGGCTGCAGCAAGGCTGCCATACAGACGCTCGTCAACCGGTTTATCCAGCACAGCGCCAATCATACTCTTGCGTGAAAGACCCACCAACACCGGCAAGCCCAGCAGCTTAAAACGATCCAATCCCCTTAACAACGTGAGATTATGCGTCAAATTCTTACCAAAACCAAAACCGGGGTCAACCAACAGCTTATCTCTGCTAATCCCAGCAGTCTGGCAGACATTTATTCGATCGACCAAAAACTGCAAAACATCCTCAACCACATCATCATACTGCGGATCACGTTGCATGCTGCGCGGCTCACCCAGCATATGCATTAAACAAACCGGCACAGCAAGCTCGGCTGCCGCCTCTAGCGCACCATCCTCGCGCAAGGCCCGCACATCATTCAATATATTCGCACCGGCAGCCACCGCCGCTCGCATAACAGCCGGCTTGCTGGTGTCCACCGAGATTGGAACATCAAATCGAGTCCGGATCGCCTCAACCAGTGGCACAACCCGTCCTATCTCATCCTGCTCACTAACAGACGCCGCTCCGGGGCGAGTCGACTCACCGCCAATATCGATGATATCAACACCCTCCCTGACCATCTGCTCAACATGCGCCAATGCCAAATCAGACTCATTAAAGCGCCCGCCATCAGAAAAGGAGTCCGGCGTTACATTGAGAATCCCCATCACCATGGGCCGATCAAATATCAGACTCATATGTAGGCTTCTTTTACAGCAACCAAAATGCACACCCCCTAAAGCAAAACGCCCCACCAAAGGCAGGGCGTTTATCAATCAAACTAGCGATCACTTAATGTGATTCAGCCGGATCGCCCATCTTGCCATCATCTGATTTGTCCGACTTGTCAGCCCCAACATCAGGCTCCGAAGAAGACACACCTGAACCGCCTCGCGGCTCATGATCAACCCAATCCTTTGGCGGACGTGGCTCCTTGCCCTCCATGAGGTCATCGATTTGATGTGCGTCAATCGTCTCATATTTGATCAGAGCATCAGCCATCATGTGCAAAATCTTCAAATTCTCAGTCAAAATATCCTTTGAACGCTGATAGTTACGATCTACGACCACGCGCACCTCTTCATCGATCAAATTACTGGTTTGGCCAGAAACATTCTTGTGCTGAGCAACAGAATGCCCCAGGAACACCTCGCCATCTTCCTCAGCGTAGGTCAAAGGACCAAGACGCTCAGACAGACCCCACTTGGTCACCATGTTTCGGGCAAGTTCGGTAGAACGCTGAATATCGTTCGATGCGCCGGTGGTAACCTGATCCGCACCAAAAACCATCTCCTCAGCAATACGACCGCCGAACAGACTGCTAATCTGACTCTCCAAACGCTGTTTACTGTAACTGTAACGGTCTTCTTCAGGCAGGAACATGGTCACGCCCAAGGCACGACCACGCGGGATAATAGACACCTTGTAGACAGGGTCATGCGCCGGCACTACACGACCAACAATGGCATGCCCCGCCTCATGGTATGCAGTAAGCTTTTTCTCATCATCGTTCATCACCATGGACTTACGTTCAGCGCCCATCATAATCTTGTCTTTGGCCGCCTCAAACTCCGCCATCTCGACCAAACGCTTGTCGGAACGAGCTGCATACAGGGCCGCCTCGTTGACCAAATTGGCTAAGTCGGCACCAGAAAACCCAGGTGTACCACGGGCAATCAAACCTGGTTTGACGTCATCACCCAGAGGAACCTTACGCATATGGACGCGCAAAATCTGCTCACGGCCACGCACATCTGGTAGAGGCACAACCACCTGACGATCAAAACGACCCGGGCGCAACAAGGCTGGATCAAGCACATCAGGACGATTAGTTGCAGCAATGACGATGACACCTTCATTACCTTCAAAACCATCCATCTCAACCAGCAACTGATTTAGGGTCTGCTCACGCTCATCATGACCACCGCCCAAACCAGCACCACGATGACGACCCACCGCATCTATTTCATCAATAAAGATAATGCACGGCGCATGTTTCTTGGCCTGCTCAAACATGTCACGGACACGCGAAGCACCCACACCAACAAACATTTCCACAAAATCAGAACCGGAAATAGTGAAAAACGGCACCTTGGCCTCACCAGCAATCGCCTTGGCCAGCAGGGTTTTACCCGTACCAGGTGAACCAACCATCAAAACGCCACGCGGAATCTTGCCACCCAGTTTCTGGAACTTGCTTGGATCACGCAGGAACTCGACCAGCTCACTCACTTCTTCCTTAGCCTCTTCAACTCCGGCCACGTCTCCAAAATTAACCTTGACCTGATCTTCGCTCAGCAGTTTGGCCTTGCTCTTACCAAACGACATAGCTCCACGGCCACCGCCACCGCCCTGCATCTGACGCATGAAAAAGATCCAGACACCAATCAACAACAACATTGGAAACCAGGAAATAAAGATCTGCGTCAGGAAGCCTTGCTGCTCCTGCGGACGGGCATTAATCTGAACACCATGAGACAACAAGTCACCTACCAGACCGGCATCACCTGGACTATAGGTGGTAAAACGCTCACCACCTTGAGTCGCACCATGAATGGTACGCCCCTCAATCACAACCTTATCAACCACACCACTTTGCACATCCGCAACAAATTGCGAATAAGGCATAGATTGAGAACTCAACTTCGACGGTCCGAAACTGCTGAACACAGACATCAGCACAATCGCGATGACCACCCAAAGAACTAAATTTTTTGCCATATCACTCAAACCAATCACCCTAAACTGGAAGACTTTTATTCACCACCCAGACAATAAGCTGAGCAACACACTCTGTAACATCAAAAAATACTACATCTTAAAGCCTCTGGCCAGCAGATAGACCTCACGACTACGAGGCCTGGATGCCTTAGGCTTACGGGTAATAACCTTATTAAATGAGCTGCGCACGTCACGCATGTACTCATCAAAACCCTCACCCTGAAATACTTTGACCAGAAAATCACCGCCGGGTTTCAAAACCTGTCTAGCCATATCCAAGGCTAAATCAGTCAGATACATGGCCCGCGGCTGATCAACCACACCCATTCCGCTTATGTTGGGGGCCATATCTGAAATAACAAGGTCTACCCCCTGATCTCCGATCATTTTCAACAGTTGATCAAGCACTTCCTGCTCACGAAAATCACCTTGCAGAAAATCCACCCCAGCAAGGCCATCCATAGGCAAAATATCCATGGCAACAACATGACCTTTATCACCAACCAACCGGGCCGCCATCTGCGACCAACCACCCGGAGCTGCGCCCAGATCAACTACCGTCATCCCCGGCTTGATCAGGCGGTCTTTTTCGTCAATCTCCAGCAATTTATAGGTCGCACGTGAACGGTAACCATCCTGTCGGGCACGTTGAACGTAAACATCATTTTCGTGTTCATCCAACCAGCGCTGACTACTCTTACTCTTCGACATGAACCCACCTAGCCATTTTTTGACGATTGACTAACATCAGACTCAGAGGAAACAGTCTGGTCGATGTTTTTCAGTACCCGTCGAGTCTTCACAACAATCCAGAGCATAGCAGCAATGCCATAACCAGCAACAATCAACAACTGGCCAAGCTGATGTTCAACCAGACGATCATGCGTAACCAACACCACAATACCAACTATCAAAATCAAAGCCAGATCAAGCTTAATCGCATTGAACGGACTGGCCTTAACAGTGAATACTTTACGTCGTCGTGATAAACTTGCGTCGCCTTCAGAATGGGTCATATCGGAGTAATCTTAAGAAATGTCATTATCGGAAAATCAAAAACGTCAGCTACGCAAGCTAGGCCATGACCTCAAGCCTGTAGTCATGATAGGCACCAATGGTCTAACCGATGCTGTCTGTAACGAGGCCGATCTTTCACTTGCCCACCATGAGCTGATCAAGGTTAAAGTCAATGCCTCAGACCGTGACGAGCGTGATGCAATCATCGCCACACTTTGCCAACGCAGCACTGCCGAACTGGTACAACGAGTTGGCCATATTGCCCTGCTCTATCGCCGTAACCTGAAAGAGACCAAGATCCACCTAAACAAATAAATATTGTCAGGCAGTCTGACGGCGGGATAAAAGCACGAACAACTCCAGCAGACTGGTCAGCAGATAAAGCACCGATGAAACACCGTGCAGCTGTCCAAATTGCGCCGCCGCCTCACTGCCAGGCACTATCCCGTTCAACTTTAGCTCCTGCATCATTGGCTGCAACACAAACGCAGAAACTACAATCAGAACCAGCATCAATAGCAACACCATTATCCGCCGGTCTTTCAAAAAAGAACCGTTCAACTTCAACACAGCAAATGCCAACAGCAATGTACCGCAAGCCAAACCAATGTAATTAATCGCGGTAAACATGTGTCCGGCCAACTCGCCTGCCAGACGCCGCTCATCAAGACTGGCAAACAGAATTGGTGTAACCACATAACCAACCACCCACAAACCACCAATCCATAGGGTTTGCAGAACCGTCTCAATCTTGCCTGAAATAGCATTCATCATTTTTACTCAGGCGTAATGAACGGCAACGATCTCGTATTCCTTGTCGCCAATCGGCGCCTTCACAATCACCTCATCACCCTCTTCTTTGCCGATCAGGGCACGGGCAACTGGAGAGCTGATAGAGATACGGTTTTGGCTGATATCCGCCTCAAGGTCGCCGACAATCTGGTAGCTCACTTTTTTCTCTGTCTCCAGCTCAAGCAGGTCAACAGTCACACCAAACACAACCTTGCCGCTTGGTGTCAATTTGGAAACATCAATAATCTGCGCCGATGACAGCTGTCCTTCTAGCTCGGAAATACGCCCTTCACAAAAAGCCTGCTGCTCTTTAGCGGCGTGATACTCGGCATTCTCTTTCAGATCACCATGTGCGCGCGCTTCAGCAATCGCCTGAATAATGCGCGGACGGTCCTCAGACTTAAGACGGCTCAACTCCTCACGCAGACGTTCCGCACCTTTTATAGTCATTGGAATGGTACTCATGCAGACAACTCCTTGTGTAAATCCTGTAAACGGTTAACACCGTATTCGTCGGCATATTTGATAGCCTTGCACATCGCCCGACCACCTGCCAGAGTAGTGGCATAGGTGACTTTATGCTGCAAGGTAGCGCGACGAATAGTAAAAGAATCAGCAGTCGCCTGACGCCCTTCGGTTGTATTAACAATCAGCGTAATTTCATCATTTTTAATCATATCGACAATATGTGGTCGACCTTCATTGACCTTATTCACCACCTCACAAGGCACACCTTCAACATTGAGCACCTCAGCAGTACCACGAGTAGAGCAAACCTCAAAACCCAATTCGACCAGTTCACGAGCAATCTGTATTATCCCTCCCTTGTCGGCATCACGGACACTGACAAAAGCCTTGCCTGAAGATGGCAACACAACACCCGCGCCACGCTGTGACTTAGCAAAGGCCTCGGCGAAACTACGACCAACACCCATCACTTCACCAGTGGATTTCATCTCTGGGCCGAGGATAGGATCAACACCAGGAAACTTAACAAATGGGAATACAGCCTCTTTGACGCAGAAATAATCAGGCACAATTTCAGTAGTAAAACCCTGCTCTTTCAGACTCTGACCAGCCATACAGCGGGCAGCGATTTTGGCCAGCGGCTGACCGATAGCCTTGGAGACAAATGGTACAGTACGCGAGGCACGCGGGTTGACCTCAATCACATAGATCTGACCATCCTGAATCGCAAACTGCACGTTCATTAGACCAACCACATTTAGCCCGCGCGCCATCTTCACCACCTGCTCACGCAACTCCGCCTGATGCTCAGTTGAAACACTATACGGCGGCAGCGAACAGGCAGAATCACCAGAATGCACACCGGCTTGTTCAATATGCTCCAGTACGCCACCGATAACCACATCAGCACCGTCGCTGATGGCATCGACATCCAGTTCCACCGCATTATCAAGAAATCGATCCAGCAGGATCGGCGAATCATTGGAAACCTGTACCGCATTCTGCATATAGTTCAGCAGACCTTCTTCACTGTAGACCACCTCCATCGCCCGGCCACCCAACACATACGAAGGACGCACCACCAGAGGAAAGCCCATCTCGCGTGCCGCTGCAACAGCCTGGTCGGCATTACGGGCAGTACAGTTTGGCGGCTGCAATAACTTAAGCTCATGCAACAGCTTTTGAAAACGCTCACGATCTTCAGCCAGATCAATAGAATCAGGTGTGGTGCCAATGATTGGCGCACCGGCGGCCTCTAATGCACGCGCCAGTTTTAGCGGTGTCTGACCACCGTACTGAACGATGATGCCCTGGGGATTTTCCTTATGCACAACCTCAAGCACATCTTCCAGGGTCAGCGATTCGAAATAGAGACGATCAGAAATATCATAGTCAGTTGAAACAGTCTCAGGATTACAGTTAACCATAATGGTCTCATAGCCATCCTCACGCATCGCCAGGGCAGCGTGAACACAGCAGTAATCAAATTCGATCCCCTGACCAATACGATTAGGACCGCCACCCAACACCATTATTTTTTTATTGGTGGTTGGCTCAGCCTCACACTCCTCATCGTAGGTGGAATACATATAGGCAGTGGCGGTAGAAAATTCAGCCGCACACGAGTCAACCCGTTTGTAAACCGGACGAATATCCAGATCGTGACGCAGCGTACGGACAGCATCTTCTTTGCAGCCAAGCAGCGTAGCCAAACGACGATCCGAGAAACCTTTACGCTTTAGAGCATACATACGCGCCTTGTCCAACGCGGCCAAACCCTGCTCACGCACCTGAGCCTCTTCCTTAATCAGATCTTCAATCTGCACCAGAAACCACACATCAATGCGACTGAAATCATGTACCTCATCCACAGACCAACCGGCACGAAAGGCATCTGCCACATACCAGAGACGCTCCGGCCCAGGCATTTTCAACTCATGACGCAGCTTGGTTTTAAGATCATCTTCACTGATAGATGACAGGTCCAGCATTTCATCCAAACCATCAACGCCGGTCTCAAGACCACGCAGAGCCTTTTGTAAAGATTCCTGCTGGGTACGACCGATGGCCATTACCTCGCCAACAGATTTCATCTGCGTACCAAGCAGTGGTTCGGCCTGAGGAAATTTTTCAAAGGTAAAACGCGGCACCTTGGTCACGACATAGTCAATCGAAGGCTCGAATGACGCCGGGGTTGCACCACCGGTAATCTCATTCTTCAATTCATCCAGGGTGTAACCCACTGCCAACTTGGCAGCTACCTTGGCAATCGGAAAACCGGTCGCCTTTGAGGCCAACGCCGATGAACGCGACACACGCGGATTCATCTCGATGACAATCATGCGACCGTCTTTTGGATCAATGGCAAACTGGACGTTGGAACCACCGGTATCAACACCAATCTCACGCAGCACCGCCAAAGAGGCGTTACGCATGATCTGATACTCCTTATCGGTCAGGGTCTGAGCCGGGGCAACAGTGATCGAGTCACCGGTATGCACACCCATAGGATCGAGGTTCTCAATAGAACAGATGATAATGCAATTGTCGTTACGGTCACGCACCACCTCCATCTCATATTCTTTCCAACCAATAATAGATTCTTCAACCAACAGCTCATTGGTGGGCGACAGATCAAGGCCGCGCTCACAGATCTCAACAAACTCTTCCTTGTTATAGGCGATACCACCACCGCTACCACCCATAGTGAAAGAAGGACGGATAATGGTCGGAAAGCCGACGGTTTCCTGCACCGCATAGGCCTGTTCCAGATTATGAGCCACGGCTGCTTTCGGCATATCCAGACCAATCTTGCGCATCGCCTTGGCGAACAGATCACGATCTTCTGCCTTATTGATGGCATCACGATTGGCGCCGATCATTTCAACGCCGTGTTTTTCCAGCACCCCTTCACGGGCCAGATCCAGGGCACAGTTCAATGCCGTCTGACCACCCATGGTCGGCAGCAGCGCATCAGGTTTTTCCTTCTCAATGATCTGCGCCACAGTCTGCCAGGTGATCGGCTCGATATAGGTCGCGTCAGCCATATCCGGGTCAGTCATGATAGTGGCCGGGTTGGAATTCACCAGAATGACGCGATACCCCTCTTCGCGCAGCGCCTTACAGGCCTGAGCGCCAGAGTAGTCAAATTCACAGGCCTGACCGATGACGATAGGGCCGGCGCCGATAATCAGGATGCTTTTGATGTCAGTACGTTTTGGCATTATTCAACTCGATTGCTGGTACTTAAACTTAAATAGTAAGTTGGGTAATTATTGTTTGGCGGCTTGAATCAGCTCGATAAAATGATCGAACAGCGGCGCCGCATCATGTGGGCCCGGGCTTGCCTCAGGGTGGCC
>Ga0316192_10000258_pt1 | contig 37203 bp, 66 predicted proteins | sample MerIslwburrow_MG_FD_204931 | JGI IMG/M metagenome (GOLD analysis project Ga0316192, IMG submission 204931) | Coastal sediment microbial communities from Maine, United States - Merrow Island worm burrow | ecosystem: Environmental > Aquatic > Marine > Coastal > Sediment | place: USA: Maine...
CCGAGCGACCTTGGCCGGTGCGAACCTGGCCCGGGCGAACCTGAACCGGGCGGACTTGCCCCGAGCGGATCTGACCGACGCGAACTTGGCCGACGCGAACCTGGCGGGTGCTGACCTGACCGGAGCGGATCTGACCGGCGCGACCTTGGCCGGTGCGGATCTGACCGACGCGAACTTGGCCGACGCGAACCTGGCGGGAGCGAACCTGACTTGGGGTGACCTGACCCGAGCGAATCTGGTCGGAGCGAACCTGGCCGACGCTGACTTGACAAAAGCGGACCTGACCGGCGCTGCTCTGACTGGCGCTCATTTGGCTGACGCGTACCTGACCGACGCTATCTTGAACGGTGCGGACCTGGCACACGCGGACCTCTCCGGGGCGGTTGGAGATTCGCCATGTGTGGGATGCGGGGATGCTCCAGCATCGGGTTGACCGCAAGTTTGTGGTTGACAGCAGTGCTTGGATGTGGTTGAATTGGTGCATGGAAGCAACCACCACCACCACCACCAACGACATCACGCGTGGAGAGTTGATCGCACTGGCGGTCGAGCACGCGGCCATAGCGGGGGATCACACGCTCACGGTCGACGATCTGTCCGCCGAGGTCGACACGTTCTACCGCATCCCGAAATGTGACTTCGATCCCGCCTGGGTCATCGACCGTCCGATCGTCGAGGTCGAGGTCGGCGGCGAGGTCCTCCTCGCCGAGGGCGCCCCGGAGAACGGCGGCCCCGGCAGGCTGGTGGACGACATCGCCGAGGCCGCCGGCTTCGAGGCGTGGCTTAGCGACTGACAGCGGTTTGCGGGCCGGGGCTGGACCCCGGCCCGCCCCCGCACGGGGCCGGCAGTTGTGTGGTTTACCCAGGGAGAACGTGATGAGTGAGCGAAGTGAAGAGATTGTTTGTGCGCTTGTGGAGCGCTTGGATGAGCTGTTGGAGGAGCGGCGGCGGGAGTCCGGTGGCGGGAGTCCGGCGCTCAGGGTTCTGGCGTTCGAGTTGGGTGAGGCGGAGGCCACCATCGAGAGTCTTCGTGCCGATCTCGCTTTCGAGCGGGATCACGGGAGCGGTTGCGAGGCTGCCGCGTTGCGCAAGCAGGTCGCCAATCAGAAGGCCACCATTGCCGAGCTAGGCGCCGAGATCAGGAGGGTGGAGGCGGCACTAGCACGATTGTACGAGTCGGAGGGGCGATATCGGGACCAGGTGGCGGCGCTCAGAAGCGTCGTCAAGGCAGGCGCTCCGGGCGGGAAGGAAAACGGCCCTGGGGCGCCTGCACCCTGAGCGGGTGGTTGGCGGGTAGCATCGGTGCATGGCTGAAAGTTTCTCGGCGGCTGCCGCTAACGCGATCTTGGACGCGCACATCGCGGCGTTCCCGTGGATCCAGCTGCACACGGGGGCCCCGGGGGCCGCTGGCACGACCGCTGTCGCTGGGAACGCCACCCGGAAAGACACGACGTCGAGTTGGGCTGCTGCTACCGGTGGCGTCGCGACGTCGGACGTGGTGATTTCGTGGACCGAGGGCGAGGTCGACACGACCGAGGACTACACCCACTACACCTTGTGGTCCGCTAGCACCGCCGGGAATTTCGGGTCGTCGGGGACGATCATCGCGAACAGCGTGAACGCGTCTGGTGACACGTTCGAGATCTCCACCGGGTTCACGCTCACGATGACTATCGCAAGCTAAGGGCCGGGCGTGACCGTCACGCTCGCAGCGTCCGACTCCGACCAGGGCTCGGGGCAACGCACCCTCGACCTGACCGGGGTGGCCGAAGGCGACCTCATCATCGTGATCGGGGTCCATCGCACTTCGACCCAGTCGACCACCCTTAGCGGGACCGGGTGGACCGAGACGCTCGTCGAGACTGAGATCTCGGATGGCGATTGGCGCCGTGCGATCGTCGTGGCGTGGAAGATCGCCGATGCCAGCCCGGCCACGTCGTACACGTTCCAGTGGTCGGGTTCTCCGACCACTGTCGCGCTCGGCATGGTGTTCCACGACTCGTTGGGTGGGACATGGGGTTCTGACGGGGTCGACCAGGCCGACAACGGGACCACCGAGGGGCAGTCGATTGCGGCTCCGACCGGTGATGCGAACGCCAATGCCGACGGGGTCGCGATCGGCGCGATCGTGCTGAAGTCGGGTGAGCCGGACCCTGCGACCGAGGTCGACCCAGACGCCGGCTACACCACCGGGCCCGGCGACCGATCAGGCACAGGGCAGTTCGACCTCGAGGGTGTCTCCGCCTACGAAATTTTGACGGCGACGGGGACACAGACGACTGGGTTCGATTGGTCGGATTCGGCGGTCGATACGGTCGCTACTTTGCAGACGCAGGTCTGGTCGCTCACGCCTTCGGGGGTGACTGGCACCGCGGCGGGGGTCCTCGGCGGTGTGACCGGGTCGGGGTCCGGGGTCCGTGGCGTGACCGGCACCGCGGCGGGTGTGCTCGGCGGGGTGACCGGGGATGCCGCTGGTGTCCGTGCAGGTTCGGGTTTGGCGGCGGGTGTTTTCGGCGGGGTGACCGGGTCGGGGTCCGGGGTTCGTGGTGTGACCGGCGCGGCGGCGGGCGCGTTCGGTGGGGTGACCGGGTCGGCTGCGGGTGTGAGGTTCGGGCCGGGGGTTGGGGCGGGTGTCCTCGGTGGGGTGGCCGGGGAAGCGGCGGGGGTGAGGCGGGGCCTTGCCGCCGGGGCCGGTGTTCTTGGTGGTGTTTCGGGTGTGGCGCCTGGTGTCCGGGGTGTGGCCGGGACGGCGTCGGGCGTGTTCGGTGGGGTGGCGGGCGCCGCGGTTGGGGTGAGGTTCGGGCCGGGTTCGGCGTCGGGTGTGCTTGGCGGGGTGGCGGGCGCCGGCTCCGGTGTGAGGTCTGTTATCGGGTCGGGCGCTGGTGTGTTCGGCGGGCTGGTCGGGGCGGGCGCGGGTGTTCGTGGTGTGGCCGGAGCGGCTGCCGGTGTGTTCGGCGGGCTGGTCGGCGTGGCGGCAGGGGCGGCGGGGCAAGAACCGGCATCGGTCACCGCTGTCGTGACCTCCGCCGGGCAGGTCGCGAGAGTGACATCCGCCGGCGTCGAGGCGGCGGTGTCGTCTGCCGGGGTCCGAGCACGCGTATCCTCATGACCATGGACGACCTGACCGAAAGGCTTATCCCCGACCATGTGGAGATGAAGTTCTCGACCGAGTTAATCCGACAGATGGGCGACGAGTGGAGCGGACCGGTGCAAATCAAGGTTTACAAAGGCCACGGCGGGTGGCAGTTGGTCACGCGACATGCGGATTGCTGTGATGGCAGCTGATGAAAGTCTTTGGTGTTGTGTCGGGCTGGACTCGGGATGTTTCTGCCCGCCCGGGTGCGACTGCCGATGCGACTTGTGCGTTTGCGACGGCGGCTGATGGCTGCTGATCCGACATTCACGAGACACGACATGGAGATCTCCGCGGGCGACGACATCGATATCGAGGTGACAATCCAGACGAAGGCCGGTGTGGCCATCGATGTCACCGGGTGGACGTTCTTGTTGCAGATGCGGCGGGCGGGGGTGCTGGTAGCGACGGGGGCTGCGGCGATCGTGACCGCCGTCGCCGGGACCGTGTCGATCGCGTTCGACTCGGCCGACACCACCGGGTTGGCAGGGGCGTACGACTGGGAGCTTCAGGTCACGTCTTCCGGCGGGCGGGTGTCGTCACCGATGCGTGGCGTGGTCCGCGTCCGGACCGACGTCGCGTTCGTCTGATGGGCAACCGCCCGAAGAACCCGGAGCTGCGTGAGGGGCACGCGAACGAGGGGACCACCCTCGACCGGGCGAAACCCTCCGGGCGGACCGTGAAAGCGAAAGCGCCCCGTTGCCCTGCGACGATCACATCGAAAGCGGGGCGGAAGATGTGGAGAGAGATCTGGGCGCTCGGCGCGTCGGTCTACATCGAAGGCCGAGATCGGATCGTGATCACCAGGTATGTCGAGCTGCAAGAACGGCGGACCGAGCTCGTCGAAGCGATTGGGGAGTGGACATCGGTCGGGTCGAACGGGCAGATCGTGCTCCACCCGCTGGCGAGGATGCTGACAACGCTCGAGCAGCAGCTGGTCCCGCTCGAAGACCGGCTCGGCCTGTCACCCGAAGCGGGGCTCCGGTTGGGGATCACAGCGGTCGAGCATCAAAGCAAGCTGCAGGCGTTCATCAAGGGGGACACGTGAGCGTGAGCGAGGTCCATAAGATGGCGGTGCTTGGGTGGCGTGGCCGGACCGCCGTGTTCGGATGCGGCCAATGCGGGCGCCTCGTCGAGGTCGACACGGGGGCTCCGCGCCACTGGGGGGACACGGGCACGATGACCGTCGTTGACGAGGGCTGGGCCCCGGACGCGTCCCACCATGGTTCCGCAATCCAGGGGATCGACGTCGATGACCAGGACTGACGGGCCGCGCGTCGCCCAGTTCTTCCGGACGTTTCTCACGCTGAACGGTTCGTACGCCGGGCGCCCGTTCGAGCCGCTCCCATGGGTCGAGGAGATCCTCAATGAGATCTACGAGCTCGACGAGAACGGCCGCCGCCGTGTCCGCACCTATCTGCTCGGCGTCCCCCGGAAGTCGGCTAAGAGCACGATCGCGGCGGGTATCGGCGTGTATCAGCTGATAGCTGATCAGACCGACCAGGCCCCGCAGATCGTCGGGGCGGCGGGGGACCGTGCCCAAGCGAGGCTGGTGTTTGATATGGCCGCCGGGATGATCCAGGCGTCGCCGGATCTCTCCGAGGTGTGCACCGTTCAACGGAACGTGATCCGCAACGACGAGACGGGCGGGACCTACCGGGTCGTGAGCGCCGATGCGGGGTTGGCGCACGGGTTGAATCCGTCGACGACGATCGTGGATGAATATCATGTGCATCGCACCGCGGATTTGTTCGTGGCGCTCACTTCGGGTTCGGCGATGCGGGACCAGCCGCTCACCCTGGTGATCTCGACGGCGGGCCATGACCTCGAATCACCGCTCGGTCTGATGTACCGCTACGGGCGGCAGGTCGAGGCGGGCGAGATCGACGATCCGAGTTTCGGGTTCAGGTGGTACGGGCCGCCCGAGGGCGCGGACGTCGACCCCGACGATGAGGCGGTGTGGGCCGAGTACAACCCGTCGTTTGCTCTGATGAACTTGGCCGAGTTCCGGTCGGCGCGGCTGCACATGCCCGAGTCGGAGTTCGTTCGCTACCGGTTGAACGGGTGGACTACGACAGCGGACGCGTGGTTTCCCGCTGGGGTGTGGGACCGGCTCACCGACGGCTCGAAGGGGCTTGAGGCTGGGGACCGGGTTGTGGTCGGGTTCGACGGCAGCTTTGGTGGTGACGCCACCGCCCTCGTGGCCGTGCGGATCGCAGATCTGCACGTCGAGCGGGTCGGCCTGTGGGAACGGCCCGACGGCGATCGTGGGAAAGGGTGGCGGGTTCCGGTCGCTGAGGTCGAGGAACGCATACGCGAGATCTGCTCGTGGCTCACGGTGCAGGAGGTTGTCGCGGACCCCTACTTCTTCCAGGTCTCCTTGCAGAAGCTTGAGGAGGAGGGGTTCCCGATCGTGGAGTTCCCCACGAACGGGATCAGGATGGCGGGGCCGACGAAGACGTTTTTTGATGCGGTGATGGACGGCGAGCTCACCCACAACGGTGACCCGGCGATGGCGCGCCATGTCGCGAACACCCAACTCAAACAGGACGCGAGAGGGTCGAGGATCGGGAAGGAACACAAGTCCTCGACCCGTCACATCGACTTGACGGTCGCGGCGGTGATCGCGGTGGCTAGGGCGCGGGCGTGGCGTGAGCAGGAACCCGAACGCGAGCCGACGATCATGGTCCTCCGGTGACAGCGTTGGTCGTCGCCGCGGTGGTGGCCGGCGCTGGTCTGATCGTCGCTGGTGTGGCTATGGTGTCGGTCCCCGCTGCTATGGTCGTCGCCGGTTTGATGTTGTTGCGTGTCGGGTGGACCGCCGCGGACGGCTACCGGGGGGTAACCTCAGATCATGCCGGCGGCTGATTTCCTCTCACGCGTCCTTGATGTGCGTGGTGTGGCGCGTGCAGCTGGCGACCCGATCACCCCCGATAGCTTCGGGCGCGGTCTCGACCTTTTCGGGAGGCGCACGAAGTCGGGTGTGTCGGTCACCGAAGAGAACGCGATCGGGATCTCGACCGTGTTCATCTGCGCGAGGATCATCAACGACATGGTCTCGACGCTCCCTTCGGGGACGTTCCGGAGGCGTGGCGGGTTCCGTGAGGAGATCCCCACACCGCCGTGGATCTCCTCACCCGGCAGGCTGACCCAGGTGCAGCTCATCGGGCAGGTCATCATGAGCCTGTTGCTGTGGGGGAACGGTTTCGTGATCACACTCCGACAGGGTGGGCGGATCATCGGGCTCGACGTGCTCGACCCGGCGAAGGTCACCGTGAACGGGGACGGCACTTTCACCGTGCAACTCGGCGACGGGACCACGGCCACGGTCGGCCCGGAGACCATCGCTCACATCACATGGCTCATGCTCCCCGGCCGCAACATGGGGCTGTCGCCGGTCGGGGCTATGCGCGAAACACTCGGCCTAGCGAAAGCGTCCACGGCGTACGGGGCCAGCTTCTTCGGGTCGGGAGCGGTCCCAGGCGCAGTCATTTCGTCGCCGTCGTCGATGTCTGATACCGCCGCCCGGCTGTTCATCGACACCTGGAAGTCGCTGCATCAGGGTGTCGATAACGCTCAGTCGGTCGCTTTGTTGACTGAGGGAGCAACGCTCGACACGGTTTCGATCTCGGCGAAAGACTCGCAGTTCCTCGAGACGAGACGGTTCGGTGCGGCGGAGATCGGCGCCATGTACGGGGTCCCCCTGTGGATGCTGAACATGGAGGGCCCCCAGTTCGGGGACACCATCAGCGAGCAGGGGACCGCGCTGGTGACGCACACCGCCCGCCCGCATATCGTCCGCCTCGACGCGCTGTTCACCCGGCTGATGATGACCGACGGGCACGGCCCGGACGAGTTCTTCAAGCTTGTCGTTGACGGGTTGATGCGCGGCGATTTCACGCAAAGGTTCGCGACGTACAATTCCGGGATCACGGTCGGGATGCTCACGATCAACGAAGCGCGTGCGCTCGAAGACATGCCACCCGTACCGTGGGGCGACGCACCGATATCCGTCCAAGTTCAAGAGGGCGCCGGCGGCGACCCCGAACCCGAAGATGAGGAGATCACCGAATGACCCAGTGGCCGATCTACCGTGCCGGCGAAGACGACGACATTGAGGCCGACGGCCGGAAGCTGTCCGGTTTCGCCGCCCGTTTCGACAGGGTTTACGACCTCGGGCCGTGGACCGAACGCGTGCACCGCTCGGCGTTCAACAAGACGATCCAGGAGCAGGACGTCGGAGCGCTGTTCAACCATGACCAGAACCGGCCGCTCGGGCGCATGAGCAACGGGACGCTTCGGCTGAACGCCACGAGCACCGGCCTCCGCTACGAGATCGACCTGCCCGACACCCCCCTCGGCGACGAGATCCGGACCTTGGTGGACCGCGGCGACCTCGGCGGCTCGTCGTTCGCCGGCCGCGTCATGGAGTCCTCGTTCGACGAGAGCCAGGACCCACCGGTCGAAACGCTCCGGCAGGTCTCGCTCCGCGATGTCGGCCCGGTCATGTTCCCCGCCTACGACGGCACAACCCCCCAGATGAGGGCCGAACGCCTCGAAGTGTTGGCACGCGACCTCGGTGTCCCGCTCGACGTGATCACCCGCGCCGCGAACGAAGGCGGCCTGTCCGATATCCTCGGGGGTAAGCCGCCGGCCGATCGGACACCCGCACCCGCGAAGGGTCGCAGAAAGTTCGATCACCTGGCCCGCTGACACGGCCGCACACGCACCGTTTCGGAACCTGACCAAGGACCTGAACGGGAGCAACCATGTCGCATCTGCGGCTCAAGAAACGAATGGATGAGCGGCTGAAGGCGCAACTAGCGTTGCGTGCGCTCTACGACACCGCCGGCGACGCCGAGCTGACCGAAGACCAGAAGGCCACCGAGGCCACGCTGTCTGAGACGATCACTCGGGCGCAGGACGACGAGGTCGCCGCGCTCGAAGAGATCGAACGCCAGGCGAAACTCGACGAAATGTACGAGAAGACCGGGCTCGGCCGGGCCAGTGCAGGTGGTGAAGACGCCACCCGAGACGGCGACGAGGATGACCAGCCGACCGTCGACCGGAAGTTCCGCGAGATCCTCCGGGCCGTGGGTCTCGGCGAAGCGGCCGGTGTCCAGCGTGTCGACTTCGGTGCGGGGTTCGACATCCAGCGTGACGACGTCGCGCTCGTGGCGGGTACCGCCACGGATGGTGCGGAGCTAGTCGAAACCGAGCTCTCGCGCACCCTCGTCGATTATCTCCAGGAGTCGATCGGTGCGATGCGGGCTGGGGCCCGGATCATTCCGACGACCAGCGGGAACCCGATCACGATCCCGACCGTTGTGTCGCATTCGACGATCGCTGTCGAGGGTGAAACGGACACGATCGCACGGTCCGCCCCCCAATTCGGCACGGTGAGTCTGGGGGCGTTCAAGTACGCGGTGCTCGTCCAGGCGTCTCGGGAGCTGCTCGAGGATGCGGCGTTCCCGATCGTCCCGTTCGTGATCGAGCAGGCAACCGAAGAGATCGGCCGCCAAGCCGGCACCGATTTCATCACCGGTGCCGGGACCACCGTTCCGTTCGGGATCGACACCGCTACCACGAACACCGCGACATCCGCTGCGGTCGACACCTGGACTGCGGACGAGCTGATCGACGCGTTCCACGGGATCGTCGGCCGGTACCGCACCAGCGCGAGCTGGATCTTTCGGGATTCGACGGTGCAGGACATCCGCAAGAAGAAAGACAGCTCGGGGCAGTACCTTTGGCAGCCGGGCCTTACCGCCGGGGTGCCGGACATGCTGCTCGGCCGCCCGGTCGTGACCGATAACGCGGTCGCCGCGTTGGGCACCGGGAACGCGTCGCTCATCTTCGGGGACCTCCGCCGTGCTTACGCGATCCGCACGGTAAACGGGCTCGATATCGCGAGGTCCGACGACTTCGCGTTTGACACGGACCTCGTGACCTGGCGGTTCGTCGCCAGGATGGACGGGAACCTGATCGACGAGCGGGCCGTCATCATTGGGAGTAACGCCTGATGGGCGCCCGATCCGACACGACCTACCCGGCGAACCGGACGTTCGTCGACCGTGACGGGACGATGCACGTCGAAGGTGTCACCTACGATGTCGTCACCCACACCACGAGTGCGACACTCACCGAGGACGACTCGGGCAAGATCCATATCGCCGCCGCGGTTGACCTTGTGTTCACGCTCCCGGCCACCCAGGCCGGCCTCGTGTTCCAGTTCGTCGTGGGCACCGTGTCCGCTACGACCGGCGCGAGCATTTCGCCGGCCGCCGCGGATCAGATCATCGGGAACGGGTTCACCGCCGCCGATGACAAGGACGCGATCAACACCGCAGCGACCGACGCCGCAGGCGACGCGATGACTGTCGTCGGTAACGGCACGACCGGCTGGCTCATCACGAACACCGTCGGAACCTGGGCACGCGAAGCCTGATGGGCGACTACACGACGATCGCCGCGGTCCGAGAGCTTCAAGGGATGGCCGACACCGCGCTATTCCCCGACAGCATCGTGTCCGCGGCGATCGATCGTGTCGAAACCCGCGTCGACGACTACACCGCCACATCGTGGGTTCACAAGGCTTTCACGGTCACGGTCACGGGAACCGGCGCAGCGTGGCTGCGACTCACCCGAGACGACTTCACACGCGTCCTCTACCCCCGCACGCTGACCTCGGTCACGGTCGACGGGACCGTCGTGGCCGACACATCGGGGTGGTCGCTCGACCCGCTCGGAATCATCCGACGCGACACCGGCGTCTTCACGTTCACCGTCCCCGGTTTCAACGTGACCGTCGCAGGGACCGCCGGGCGCACCGCTACGGCGCCGGACGACATCGTCCACGCCGTCGAGGTGTGGGCCCGGCAGATCCTCCTCGACGGAATCTCCCGCGTCGAACGCCGGGCGACGTCGATCCAGAACGACTACGGCACCATCGGACTCAGCCAGCCCGGCCGGAAGTACCCCAGCGGGATCCGTGAAGTTGACGCGATTTTGACTGACCGTTCCGACAACCATTCGGCGGTCGCCTGATGGCCGGCACCGTAATCCCCTCGGTCCGGGCCGCGATCGTCGACCTGCTCGGCCCGCTCGTCTCGCCCGTCCCCGTTTCCTACGGCCACCCAGGCGACCTCGGCCAAACCGCCCACGTGTGGCTCGGATCCGCCCGCAACGTCGGCACCGAATCCACCCAAGATGTCGCGTCGATGCGTGCATCCCGCAACCGCAGACGCGAAACCATCTCGACCGAACTCGTGATCGAAGTCACTTCCGAACCGACCGCCCGCAAAGCCGAAGCGAAAGCGGCCGAGATCGGGGCCGTGTTCGAAGAAATGGTCGCAGACGACGACACCCTCGGCGCCGTCCCGAACCTCCTGTTCTCGATCATTACCGACGTCGAGCTCGACACGACCGAGACTGGCGGCGGGCCCCGCTCGAAGCTGACGTACACACTCACAGCTGTAGGAGACCTGTTATGACACGCGCTAAAGCCGACCCGCCCGCGAGGGCACGCTTCCAGTACGTCGGCGGGTTCGACGCCATTGACGTCCGGGCAGGAGGCGACTGGATCACCGCCACCCGTGGCGACATCGTGACCGTGACCGGCACACAATACGACAGCTTCAACATGGCCGCGGACTTCACTCAGGTCGACGACGACGGCAACCCGATCAACCCGCCCACCAAATCCAAGACCCGCGGCCGGGCAGCACCCGGCAAAACCCAGGAGGCCTAACCCATGGCATCACTGCTAGACACCGCGATCCTCCTCGGCGCCGAATCCACCTACGGCACCCCGGCCACCCTTTCCCGCGCCTACGAAGGCCAGATCGACGCGGCGAAACGGGTTCAAGAGGTTCTTGAATCGGTGGGGTTCCGTGGTGGGATGGATACCGCCCGCTCAGACCGCCGCATCCAAATCAACATGGGCGGCGAAGGATCCCTAGAATTCGATCTGCAGAACAAGGGGTTCGGGCTGCTGCTCCAGGCGATGCTCGGCACGTCGTCCGGGCCGACGCAAGTCGCAGCAACAACCGCCTATGAAACGACCGTCGCCACGAGCTCGGCCGCGCCGACCACGAGCTACACGGTCCAGATGCAACGCGTCGCTGTCGACGGGACCACCATCCAGCACACCTACCACGGCGGCGTCATCACCGGCTGGACTCTCGCCCAAACCGTCGGCGATTTGCTCAAGGTCACACTCCCATTCGACTACGAAGACTCCGACACGACGACCGGGGCGGGGACCGTCACCTACCCAGCTGCCACAACCCCGTTCCACTGGGGGCAGATGGTCTGCACCGTGAACTCCGTCGCGACCGACGTCACCGACTTCTCGGTCACCGAAACCCTCGGGTTCAAAACCGACCGCAGGTTCCTCCGCGGGTCCGTCCTCAAGAAACAACCGATTCGGAACGCGGTCCCAGCCATCACCGGCAGCATCAGCCTCGAGTACAACGACGACACCGAATACGACCTTTGGGCGGCCGGCACGATCTTCCCGATCACCGCAGTGTGGACCGGCGCCGAAATCGAAGCCGGCCACAACTTTTCGCTGACGATGACGCTCCCCGCGTGCCAGTTCGACGGCGACTCGCCCGTGGCGAACCTCGCTGATGTGCCCACGTTGACGATGCCTTTTAAGGCCCTCGACGACGGCACCGATCCTGCCGTTTCGATCGTCTACAAGAGCACGGACACCGCGCTCTGATGGCGAAGACGCCGGCGCCGACCGAGCTTCACTTCATCCGCGCTGAGGGAGCGCGGGAGCTGCGCAAGGCGTTGAGACGCGCCGGCCGCGAGGATCTTCGCCAGGCGGTCAAGGCCGCGCACATCGAGATCGCCGAAATCGTAGCGGAGGAAGCGAAACGCAGGGCGCCGGTCGGGAAGACCGGTGACCTCCAGAAGGCCATCAAGGGCAGAGGCACGTTGGCCGAAGCCCGCGTGAACTACGGCAAGAAGACGGTCCCGTACGCGGCCCCGATCCATTGGGGTTGGCCCAAACGCAACATCGAACCAGCCCTCTACGTGAGCGACGCGGTCGAGGACAAGATGCCCGAAGTCCGCAAGATCTTTGATTCACGCATGGCAGACATCACCAAAGCTTTCAACGAAGGGCCATCTATCACATGACCGATACCGCTGCCGCCGAGGATGGTGCGCTGTTCGAACGAGCGATCGAGGGTCTCAGCCTCGGTGAGGCCGCCGAACTCGAACGGCATTCTGAGATCCCGATCGATGAGATGACCGCTCCGGGCAAACCGAAGATGCTGGTCATCATCGGGCTCGTGACCGTGCTCCGCCGACGCGACGAACCAGGGTTCACGTTCGACCAGGCCGCGGAAATCAAACTGTCGGATCTCGAATCTGAACTCGCTGGCTTGGTGCCCGAAAACCCTACCGACGGCCGTCCCGGGTGATGGCGCTACGGGTCGAGCTCGTCGCGCGTGCAGGTCTCGGGTGGGAAGAGGCAGGCCGCATGACTTTCGCTGAGGCCGCCGCGGTGCTGGGCCGCGTCGACGAACTCGAACGGGCTAGGGCAGGCTGATGGCACCGCCGCTCGTTGTCCGCATCCTCGGCGATGCCAAGAAATTCACGCAGACGATGGACGGCGTCGAGTCGCGGATCGGGTCGTTCGCGGTCAAGGCCGGGAAAGTCGGGTTGGCGGGCGGAGCGGCGTTCGCTACGGCTTCGGCCGGAGCGGCGACCGGGCTCTTCAAGCTCGGCGAGAGTTTCGATGAGGCTTTCGACACGATCAGGGTCGGGACCGGCGCGACGGGCGAGGCGTTCGGTGGCCTCCAGGACGATTTCCGGGGTGTTCTCACGTCGGTGCCGACCGATTTCGGGGAGGCTTCGGGAGCGGTCGCCGATTTGAACACCCGGTTGGGGTTGACCGGGCAGCCGCTCCAGGACCTCGCCACCGATTTCATCCAACTGGGCAAGGTGACGGGGTCGGACACGGCCGGGAACGTCGACCGTCTCACGAGGGTGTTCGGCGACTGGGGCGTCTCCGTCGACGAGCAGTCACCCACGTTGGACAAGCTGTTCCGGGCGTCGCAGAACTCTGGGATCGGGATCGACGAACTCGGCACATCGCTAGTCCAGTTCGGGGCGCCGCTCCGGAACCTCGGGTTCGGCCTCGACGAATCCTCAGCGCTTCTCTCCGTGTTCAATAAGACCGGTGTCAACACTGAGGGTGTTGTCGCAGGTTTGAAGATCGGGGTCGGGACGCTAGCGAAAGCCGGCGAGGACGTCCCCACAACATTCCGCAGGGTCGTCGACGAGATCACCGAGTTGGGTCCGGGGACCGACGCGACCCGCAAAGCAATCGAGTTGTTCGGCCAACGCGCCGGCCCCGATCTCGCTGACGCGATCGCTGGCGGGAAGTTCGAGCTCGATGAGATGCTCGCCGCGATTCAGGGCGGTTCGGAAACGATCGACGCCGCCGAGGGCGACACCCGCAGCTTTGGCGAGCAGTGGACCCTCTTCAAGAACAACGTTCTTGTCAAGTTGGAGCCGCTCGCCACCAGGGTCTTCGCGAAGATGGGCGAGATCATGGAAACCCTTCTCCCGAAGGTCGACCCGTTTTTCGCCCGGGTCGGGGAGGTCACGGACTCGGTCCTCCCAAGGTTCCAAGCGGTCTGGGACGGGCTCGTGCCGGTGCTCCAGGTCCAGGTCCCGCAGGCGGTCGGCGCAGTGGGGACCGCGGTCGGGCTCATCGCTGGGATCGCCGAGGAAGTCGCCGCCCGGGCCCAGCCGTTCATCAGGTTCCTCGGGTTCCTCATCGACCACAGGGATGAGGTGGTCGGGGCGCTCACCGCGTTCGCTGTCGTCCAAACAGCGATTCTGATCCCATCGGTCATCGCCTCCACAGCGGCTTGGATAGCGAACGCCGTCGCTGTTGTCGTCGCGACAGCCCCGTTCATCGCCGCGGCGGTCGTGATCGGCGGCCTCGGCGTCCTCGTCGTGAAACTCTGGAAGAGCAACGAGACGTTCCGCAAAATCGTGCTCAAGGTCAAGGATGTGGTGTGGGACATCGTGCGCGGCGCGCTCCCAGCGATGGTCGCGGTGTTCGACGCGGCCAGGGAGGCCGTCAAGAAAGTCGCTGGGTGGCTCGACACCGCGTGGGAGGCAATCAAGACAGGGATCGGCGCCGTGCAAGATTTGATCGGATGGCTCGGCGAACTCAACACGAAAATCACCGGCGTCGGGTTGGAGATCGTCGGGTTCTTCACCGGTATCCCGGGCGAGATTCTTGGTGCGGTCCAGTCGTGGGTTGACGCTGGGGTTGCTCTCGGGGGGGCGGTTCTCGACGGGATCAAGGCGGGGCTTTCGGCTGTGAGCGGGTTCGCTGGTGGCGTCGCTTCGGCGATCTGGGACGCGGTGAAGGCGGGGATGAACGCCCAGGTGATCGACCCGCTCAACGCGGCGATCCCGAATAGTTTGGGGATCGGCCCGTTCGCGATTGATCTGCCCGACGCCCCGGTTCCTCGGTTGGCGATGGGCGGCACGATCGGCGGTGTTGTCGACGTCGGCGAGAGAGGCCGAGAACGTGTCCTTCTCCCAGCGGGGTCGAGGGTGGTCCCGAACCATCAGCTTGACCCGGTCGGCTCGATCGTCGTGAACGTCACGTCACCATCGGACCCCCGGCAGATCGCACGCGAAGTCGCGTGGGCGATCCGCACCAGTGGCAGGGCATGATGAACCCATGGCGGTAGGCGACACGGTCACGGAAGACTGGGACCTCGAGTTCAACGGTCTCGCTATCGGGGAGGGCACCCCGTTCTTGGTCGCGCTCGTCGAAGGGCTCGCAGACCTCCCGGCCGTGCGGTCCGGAGACCAGACCCTGCTCCGCACCGACGGGCTGTGGGCCGGCGACGATTTCCTCGGGGGGCGGACCATCACGATCTCCGTCGAGGTCGACCAGCGGACCACGACCACAGCGTTCGATCAGCTGGCCGCGGCGTTCGTGCCAGGCCAGGCGGAACAGCCGCTCGTCATGCAGATCCCGAGGGTCGCTGGCGGCGCGAAGATTCGCGTTAACGCCCGTGCCCGGCGCCGTTCCGCGCCAATCAACCTTGAGTGGCTTTACGATTTGCCGGTGATCGTTGTCGAGCTCGACGCGACCGACCCCCGAGTCTACGCAGACACCCCGACCTCGATCTCGGGGCTCGGCCTCGCCGCCGCCACCGGGGGGCTCACGTGGCCGCTCACTTGGCCGCTCGACTGGGGCACATTCAACTCGGGAACGTTCACCGCGTCCAACGCCGGCACCTACGCCACCCCGCTGATGTTCACCTTTTCTGGGCCGCTCGAACGGCCACGCGTGGAGAACCTCACCCAATCACGGACCCTCGAATTCGACGTGAGTTTGGCCGCCGGCGACACCCTGGTGGTCGACACCGGCGCCAGGACCGCGCTGGTCGGGGGGACCGCGTCACGATCCGGGACAATGACCGCCGGCTCGGAATGGTTCCTTCTCGGGGCGGGCACTGAGACGATACGATTTGCGGCGAACTCCGGCTCCGGAACCCTCGCAGCCGAATGGAGATCAGCATGGATATGAGAAATCGAGTCGGGCAGGTCCCCGCGCCGAACGCTCCGGCGGTGCCCATGTCGGACACCAAACCGAGACCGCCGCCTCCCGACTGGCAGCGCACCCCAGAGCCGCCCGGCGACTGGGCGCCTGACCAGGAGCCCACCTCATGACCGTGACCGCAGCCAGCCTGCACATCACCTCCGCCGGGGCGACCGCTCAATCCGTCCGCCGTTTCTACGGCGCGCTGTTCGACGGCCGCCAAGGCATCGCCACGGCCACCGACCTCGCGGTGACCGAGAACGGCACCCCAGACATGAGTGTCGACGTCGCGGCCGGGGCGTGTCTCATCACCGGCGACGAATCCTCCAGCCAGGGGGCGTATTGGGTCGACAACATCGGCACCCTCAACGTCACGATCACAGCCGCGGACGCGACGAACCCCCGAAAGGATCTGATCGTCGCGAAGGTCCAGGACTCCGATTTCTCGGGTGCGACCGATGCAGGGTCGATCGTCGCGGTGGCGGGCACCCCAGCGGGGTCGCCGGCCGAGCCGGCCGTGCCCGACAACGCGATCGTGTTGGCGATGGTGGATGTCGCGGCTAACGAAACCGCGATCGAGGACGCCCACATCACCGACCGGCGGACGTCGACGACCGGCCAGGACCGCCTCACCGCCACCGGCGGGATCGTCGTCGCCGCGTCAACCGCGCAGCTCCCCACGGGCCCCACCGAAGGCCTTATCGCGTGGCAGTCGGACACGAACCAGCTGTTCGGCTACAACGGCACGTCGTGGGTCAACATCATCCAACCCGAATGGCAGGCGTGGACCCCAGATTGGTTCATCGGGCCGTCGACCGCGCAGGCTCACACTGTGTCCGTCGCCAGGTACATGTTGGCCGGGGGCATGTGCACCGCTGCGTGGCGGCTTGTCGCGACCACAGCGGAGACGGTCGGGCAGCACGCGGTCGAGCTGCCGTTCACGATGCGAGCCACCTACGGCCCGGTCCAGAACTTTCCCATTGGCGTCGGCGGGTTCGAGTCGACCGCGGACACGTTCGGTGTCATGGCACCCGAACCTGCGGGTTCGTCGCTTCGTGCGGTGCTCGTCGAAACAGACGGGACGGTCAACTCGGACAACACGTCGATTGGCGACGAGTTCACCGGGACCGTCAGCTACGAGCTCGCCTGATGGCAGAGTTCACCGTTTGGATTTCGGACGGGGCCGGTACCCCCGGCGCCCGGACCGGGTCGATGCAAGTCGTCACGCTCGGCTGGTCGCAGGAAATCAACGCACACGACCAGATCACCGTCACGACCCCGGCGTTCGGTGGGCACCCCGACATCGGGGGCATCGAACCGGGCAGGTCACTCATCTGGGTTCTTTCCGATGGCGTTCCGATCACTGTGGGGTGGGTCACCGCCGCGCAGATCGACGTGCCAGGCGAAACGGTCATGTGGACCGCGGTCGGGCCCATGGCCTATTTCGATCGGCGTCTCATCAAAGTGGCTGTGACGCAGACCGCGGCCGATGTCCTCGACGTCGCACGCTCGCTCGTCACCGTCGCGCAGGCGAAACCGTCAGGGTCGATCGGGCTCGGGCTGGACACGGCCACAGCCGGCGTCACACGAGACCTCGAGATCCTGGTGTCCGACCACGAGAAAGTCGGCGAAGTCTACGCCCGCATCGCCGAAGAGGACGGATTCGATTGGCGCGTCACACCGAGATGGGTTGGGGACACGCTCACCGCGACCCTCGAACACGAACACCCCGCAGGCGGGCAAGCAACCGGCCGCCCGATCGTGCACGGCACCCAGATCGACATCACCTCGGCAGACTGGGACGGCACCGCCCTCGCCACGTCGATCGTCGCGACCGGCGCAGGTTCCGGTGACACCACACCCACCGCCACCGCCACGATCGACCCCGCCGCCGGCCTGTTAACCGAAGACGTCATCTCCGCCACAGGTGTCGTCGACACCGGCGTCCTCGGGCAAGTGGCGGCACGTGTCGCCGCACGCACCGCCACCGCCCCCGTCCGCCTCACCGGGGTGCTCCGCCCACACCCCGATGTCTCCGCCACCCAACCCGCCACCGGCGAAATTGTCGACCTGACCGCCGACCTCGGACCCATCCAAATTGCAAACGACCGGTACCGGGTCGTCGCGAAGACCGTCGTCATCGACCAGACCGGCACCGGGCTCACGACCCTCGAACTCACCGAAGCCGCAAGGTTCGTGTGATGTCAGACCAGCTGGATCAGGATCGAAACCTGGACGGTGCTGTTCGTTTCCACGCCCCGGTCGGTTTCCGGGTCACGTTCGCTGGTGTCCCACCCGGACACTGTCACCCTGGCGTACGTCCTGGCGATCTGGTCGACCTCGAACCCGACCGGACCTGTGAACATGCCATCCCATTCTTTGGCTTCGAGGTCGAGATCGGCAAGGGCCTCGACGAAGCCTTCGCCGGCGGCCGCCACCTCGGCCGGGAACTCGGCTGCGGCCGCGAGGACCATTTTGTTCAACTCTGCTGGCGTCTTCACCGTAGTTGTTTCCATACACCCATTCAACCACATCCGGGCACTGTTGTCAACCACAAACTTGGGTGGGACTGATGCTTGACCCGAACCGGCGTCCCGACCTCGGCGGCGACCTCGCAGACCTCCGCCGCCGGGTCGAGGACCTCGAGCGACGCAACCAGCTGACTCGCGCCCAGGCCGACATCGATGGGGTCACGGTCCTCCGCGTCGACGCCGATGGCCTCGGCGCACCCCACCAACACCTCCCGTGGATCGACTCGCAGACCCCACCGCAAGAAATCATCTCCGCTGGGACGTTCACCGCTGCGTGGGAGACAACAATCCCGACACTCATCGCCCCACACGTCCGCTTCACGCTGTTGGCGACGTCGGCGGCGTCCGGCGCCGGCGACGTCCGCGTCACCCTCGGCTCAGCGACATCCGATTCCATCGCCGTTCCCGCCCTCGCGGTCGACCAGCTCCTCACCTGCGACTGGGCACACGGCGAACCCCTCGGCGGGCTATTCGTCCCACTCAAAATCGAGGCCCGAGTGAACTCCGGGAACTCGCTCGTGTTTGATCTCCCGACCCCGGCCGAGCTCGGGAAATCCGCCACCGCCACGACCGGCGGATTCACCTAGCGAGGTGCGCCCCACACCACCACGCCTGCCGGCCCCGGCCCCCGCCGAGCACCGGCTCGGGGAGGGACCCAGGATCCCGCTGGGCGGCCTTCCTGACCGCCTCGACCCCGACACCGCGGCCGGCTGCCAGGGCCTCGATGGGCACGAGCGGTGCGCCACACAGGCACACCGCCCGATGGCGGACCGTCACACCGCCTCGAACAGGAGGGAACCGGTGCGGTTCCACGAGCCCACGGCGTGGGAGAACGCTACCCGCCCGTCCCACTTGGAAGCCTTGCCTCCGACATAACGCCATGAGCCAGGGTCTTCGCGTCCCCACTCGCCGGTGATGCGGTCAACGGCGCCGATCATGGCGGCCTTGGCCTTCGCTGGGGTGGGGTAGCTCCGCTCGAAGACGACTTCCGTGTCGCCGCTGGCGAACTTCTGGGTGACTGTGATGGTGGTGGTGTGGTTCCTCATGTGTCCCACACTACAGGACCGAGGCTGAGGTGTCAACCACAAACGTGGGTTGGTCAGGTTCATGTCAACCACAATGGGGAACAGTGGATGTCGAGGTGAAACCGGAGGGACCCACCCCGGTTCCATGAGCAGACAGTCTGCTCGAAGGGTGTGCGCCCGTCCCATTCGGCGGCTTCCGCCACCGCCGCCCGATAGGCGGTGTCGTCCGCCTTGTGCCAAGTTTTGACCTCGCGCTCGAGCGCGTCGTTGACCGCTTTCTGAGCCTCAGCGGGTGAGTCGTAGGCCCGCTCAGAGACAAGTGAGGTGCCACCGTCAGCGAACCGCTGGGTGACTGAAATCGTGATGGGTGTCATGTGCTTATCTTGCCGGGCCGCACACGACGCGTCAACCACAAACATGGTGGGTGGTTTCGCCCAACCCGAACGCTGCTGGTGCTGGCGCATAGACTCAGACCACAATGTGCGGACGGGCGGACGACGATGGGCGACAATGGCAACGACAATCTTCTCCACGAACTGGTGACCCGAATGGCCGTTTTAGAAACCCAAGTCACACACGAAATCGGAGATCTTCGCGGCGACCTGGAACGCACCCGCAGCATCGCTGATCGGCTCGAGAAAGCCGTCGCTCGTCTCGAACTCGAAGCCGGCGCCCGGGTCATGTCCCGCCGCGAACGGACGACCGCATGGTCAGCGATGGGTGTCGCCGCTGTCTCCGGCGGTCTCGCGCTCTTCGAACGCTTCCTCGGCGCGATCTGAATGGGCATCATCACCCGGGAGGAATGGGGGTCCACCGGCCGCCGCGGCGGTTCCCCACTCAAAGGCCCGCTAGCCCCGGTCGTGATCCACACATGGGCCATGGCCGCGACCGGCCGCACACCGATGACCCAATCGAAAGCCGCCTCATGGATGCAATCGGTCCAGACCGGGCACCGGAACGCCCGCCGTTTCGCTGACATCGGCTACAACTTCTGTGTCGACCCCGAGGGCCGAATGTTTGAGGGCCGCGGCTGGCTCCGTTCCGGGGCGCACACGATCGAGCTGAACCGTGCCGGGCACGGTCTGGCGCTCATGGGCCACGGGGACCAACAAGCCGCGACACCAGCGCAATGGGACGCGCTCCGAGACCTCATCCTGACGGGGCAAGCCGCCGGCGCGATCTCGAGAAACTATCGGGTCACGGGGCACCGCGACTGGCCAAGCTCGAGAGGGAAGACCTGCCCCGGGAACTTGGTCTACCCTCTCATTCACAAACTCGACGCAGGGACCACGTTCATGACCTCCGCCGCCGGCGAAAAGCACTACCCCACCACCGCGGGCGACCGCGACCTCGTCCGCGGCGACCTAGGCGCTGGTGTGCGGGTCCTCCAACACATCCTGAACACCCACCACTCGGCGGACCTCGCACCCGACGGCGACTTCGGGCCGCTCACCGAAGCCGCCGTCCGCGCCGCCCAAAACGACGCAGGGCTCATCGTCACCGGCGGCTGGGGCCATTACGCGGCCCTCGATACCTGGGCCTCGCTCGACGACGCGTTGACCGCGGCCACCACGTCGATCGACGAAGCAGCGACCGCGGTCAACGACGCAAAGGCCGACATCGCGTCAGCCAGGGCAAGAATCTCCGCCATCAACCAGGCCCAGGCCGGGTAGCCGCCAAATCTCGGATAGCGGTGTCCGACAGCCGCCGGGTCTTGTCCGGGACCCGGCGTCGTAACATCGACATCCACTGCGGTCGGGCAGCTCGTTCATGTTCCTTCTCCGAGTTCGGCGATGGCAATGTCAGCTTCGGCTTCCAACAGCGACTCGGGTCCGGAAGCGCGCCCGCCGCTGATGTCCCGATAGAACTGCACCCGTTCGCCCTCGGGCAGCACGTCCTCCGCCTTGGCGAGCGCGTCGATCTGGTCGTGGGTCGCCATCGGAATGTTGCCCGCAGCGAGATCCTCCGCAGCGGCGAGAACCTGCCAACGCACGCCCGGCGGGATCTCGTCGAGCGCCTCCCAGTTCTTCGCAACCATCCGCCGCTCGAACTCCGCTCCAGCGGCCCCGCCGAGGGTCGCCACAACGGTTTCGAGGCGACCAAGGTCAGCCTCGGCAAGGGCCTCGTCATCGTCTGCTGTCTCAGCGACCGCCCGCTGCAAGACAGGCTGCTCCCGCAGGTCCTCGATCTCACCGGGCGTGTAGGAAATCCCGGAGATCACATCCGGGAACAACCGCCTACACAACGCCCCCACCGCCCGCGCCCAACACATATCCGCGGGATACTTCGCCCACGGTGTCGGCGCACCCGAACTCGATTTCGCGACCGTGGTCACCCCGTCCGGAGCGACCGTGCACAACCCGGCCCGCTCGGCATCTCGGATGGAGAACACCGCTGTGTGTTCCTCGCCGGTGTCCGCACGTTTCCCGGTCACCTCGGCGCCCGTCAACGACGTCTCCCCGGTGATCTGATGGCCGTGGGCCCGCACCGAAGCCAACATCGCTTCCGGGCGCATCGTCGCACGCCCGTCGATCACATGAATCTGTTGGCATGCCGTAACAGGGTCCCACCCGTGGCGGACCCCCTGGATCGCGGCGACGAGCACGTTCGCAGGTTTCCCCCGGTAGGCATTCGGGAGGATGTCAGCGTCAGCGAGCATCTCTGCGATCTGCCCGAGCTGGACCATTTCTGCGACGGCCATTTGCGGGCCGAGGCCGGAAACGACTGGCCGCGCCGCAACCGCTTCGGGTTCGACGGCGACCAAAGCTTTGTCGTTCATGCCTCACCACCCACGCAGTCGGATTGTCGGGAACGCCAATCCTGTGCGCCGGGCGGTCGGGAGCTGGTCGTGGCCGTCGTGCTCGGCGAGGTGCGATGTCATCTCGGCGATGGCCCCTTCCTCGGACCCGACGAACATCACGGGCTTACACGCCGGGCACTCGATTAGGTACAGCGCCGGACCGGTGGCCGCCCGTTGTTCGACGATCCGGTCCAGGTTCGAGGCGGCGGTGTCCGCCGCGGCAAACGACCAGCCGACGCCGATCTCGACGCCGGCAAGAGCGGCCGCCACCGTCCCGTCGTCGTCGAGCACCGTCCCGCCGCTGTCAATCAGCCGCCACGCCTCGAGATCGGCGAGAACGTCAAGATCGGCCCAGTCGGTCAGATCGACCGCGTCGGGGTCAGTCATCAGCGCTTGGAGGACACTGACGTGACCTAAATTCACATGCTTGGTTCGGTTCATGTCAACCACAATACGCCACATGCGACCAAATCGCAAGACGCTTCTAGACATCGGGAGCCATAAACCGGTATGGTGTGTGGCATGTACTTGACCACCCACGAAGTCGCCGCTCGCCTGGGCATTTCCGCTATCAATTTGCAACGCAAACGTGCGAACGGGTCCGGGCCCCCATGGAAACGTTTCGGCCGGTCCATCCGCTATGACGACGCCGCCCTTCGTGCGTGGGAAGCCCAACAACCCGGCTCCGATTCCGGTGCGTCATGATCGTCGACACCGAGATCAAAGTCATCGTCAAGGTCGACCTCGACCGTCTCCGCACCTGGCTCGCCAACCACGGCTACGCCCGCACCCAGGCCGAGACACTGTCCGCTGGGGAGATCTGGGGGGCCAAGGGGCGCCCCAGCGTCAGGCTCCCGCTCGACCGCTACCCCGCCGGCGAACGCTCCACGATGGTCTCCTGGGCGATCGGCAGCCTCGCCTACCACACCCATCTCCCCCACGCCGAGATCGTCGCGCAAATCGCCGCCACCCACACCGCCATCGAGGAGCCGATGCTGTGAGCACCGGGACATGGGCGTCCCTCCCGTGGGGACCAGTCGCCCGCCTCACCGCCCACATGACAGCAAAACAGATCGGCGAGCAGACCCGCACGGCACCGGACACCATCAGAAAATATGCTGAACGCGGCGCCGTGCCCGTCCACGCAGGCGATCGGATCGCATGCGGCCTCGGCCTCCACCCTGCCCTCATCTGGGACGAATGGGAAACCACATGACCGGGGCCCGCACGACCGAGGCGTTCCCTTGGGCCCCGATCGGGCTGATGGTCGACACCGACCCGAACACGTTCGGCCCCGGCGCCGCAGCCCTCGCCGAAGCCACCGGCCTCCACTTCTCCTCGGTTTACCGCTACCGGGCGACCGGGTGGATCCCGTGGCACGCTGCAGACCGCATCGCTGTCGCGCTCGGGTTCCACCCTGGGGCCATTTGGCCCGAATGGTGGGGCCGTGGCATGATGTGATCCCCCGCCGGGTTTCGCAGCCCGGCACTCACGGGCCCCGACCTTCGTGGGGGAGGTCGGGGCCCGTTGCGCGCCCGCCCACAACCAGCAAGAACACCGTTCCGGATGGTGTACCAACGGTGGCAATAGCGGTCCGCCATGGGCTAAGATCGGGGCATGGCTTACAAACCGATAGACCTCACAAACCCACCAGCGCGAGCTAACACACGGCTCGACAAAGACACAGCGTTCGACATCGCAGCGCTAGCACTCGAAGAGAAGCGCACATTCAGCGCGATGGTCAGGTGCCTGCTCGAAGATGCGCTCAAAGCACGCGCACTCAACGACCCCACACCCTTCTGACATGGATGCGGCAACGATTTCTCTCAACCTGACACCTGCCGAGGTGGCGGCCATATCCCCGAGCTCGACGAACACTGGGCGACGACCCCAGCTCCGGGTGCTTCCACTTCGTGGGCCGATGATTTACATCATTTACGTCGACGGTGAGCTGTGGCACTTCGGTTCATCCGTGAACATCCGCCAACGGTTCAAGGACCACCTCGGCCGCATCGAGGGCGAGTGCTGCCCGCACGTCCCGGTGATAGCGCTCGCCGCGTGGGAGTACCCAACCGAGGCGGCCATGCTTACCGCGGAAAAGGCGTGGCATGAAGCCCTGGGGACCGCCTGGACGAACCTCGACGAAAGCAGGCTCCAGAGAGCGAGGGCAGCATGAGCAACGATGCAGCGGGCCACGTCACGAGGTTCTCTCCGTACAAGCGCAGCGAGCACGCTGTGCTCGTGGCCATCGCCGACACCGTGAACGATCTCAACAACAACGAATTCTGGATGCGCGCCAAGGTTCTCGCCGCCAAGTCGCGGGTATCGATCGGGACCGTCCGCAAGGCGCTCCGCACGTACTGCGACGATGGGTGGCTCGTGCAGCTCACGGCCAACAAAGACACCGGCGGGCCGTCCCGTTACCGGTTCGTGTTCGACGACTCGAGGGCTGTTGTCTTCGAGTCCAGGGAGTATCACGAACGGCAGCCCGACGGCCGGGTGAAACGGGAGGGTGGTCGTAGTGACGACCCTCTGGAGGGTGGTCGTAGTGAGCAACGGGTTACCCACCCAGTAGCAACGGGTTACCCACCCAGTAGCAACGGGGTCACCAGTGACGCGCGACATAACTCAATAGAACTCAACACAACCCAACCGACTACTGATGTTCCGGCTTCGCCGAAACCGAGACGGTCGGCGGTGCCAGACGGCTACGAGCCGAGACCTGCAGACGTGGCGAGCGCTGCTCGTGCCGGCCTCGACTTCGACGGTGACGGCTTCGGTGCGGAGACCGAGCAGTTCGTGGATCATCACCGGGCGAAGGGCTCGAGGATGGCGGATTGGGACGCGGCGTGGCGCACCTGGATGCGCTCGAGCTACCGCAAACGACCCGCCGCCGCACCCGCTGCACGGTTGCGGCCGGGCATGCAACGCCTCGGCGACCTCGGATCCGCGATGCGGGCGAACGGGCGCGACCCGTTCGGTCTGACAGAGCCAAGCCAGGCAACACTCACGCTCGAACAAGGAGACACGGCACGATGAACGGAGAACAGGCGCTAGATGTGCTCGGGATGCTGGGCGCCCGCCCACAGTTTGCGCACTTCCAGATGGACCTTGAAGGCGCTGTCCGCAGTTGGATCGCTGACCTGGGTGATCTGCCCGGGGCCGAGGTGGCGGGCGCGGTGAACGCTTTGGTACGCACGCAAGATGGTTTCCCGACTGTCGCCGCTGTAAGGCGCTGGGTGGCGGAGCGGCGTGGGTTGTTGCCGCCCGCCCCGGATTTGGCGTGGGCGCTGTTGCTGGCCGCTGGCGGCGCGTTGGATGTGCATCGGTTGGTGTGGCAGGTTGCGGACATGCTCGGCGGGCTGACCCATGTGCGGGAGAAGAACCTGCGGTGGGAGTTCACGCAGGCGTACAGGCCGCTTCACGAGCGGGCAACGGCTGACATCCTCGCTGCGGACGGCCTGGTCCCGACGGGTGACCGTGCACTGCCTGCGGGCGCTCCGGCCGAGCACGTGTGGCGCGACGACGGCGGGCTCGGCATGTTCCACCTGGCGCCCGCCGGGTGCGGCGCCCATCACCCGCCTGGCGAGAGCGCCGTCGCTTGCGACGCTCAAGCGCCGGTGGTGTCATGAGCGCCCTGGCCAAATCAGTCGCCGCGCTCCGGAGGTGCGAGCACACCACCCAGGGGGTGGTCATGGGTGCGCACGCCGAGGATCTAGACGCGGTACTCAACGTGATCGAGTCGATTCCCCCAGATCGGCTGCATGCGTGGCACACCGTGACGGTGAAGGCGGGCGGATGGCAGATGGCACACCCGCTCGCCTGCGACCTGGCTGTGTGCCCGTTCGATGGTCTAGCGCAAGCCGAATGGGTGGACCCGCCCACCGCTGTGGGCGTGTGGAGGTGGCACGATTTCGAGGACGAGCCGTGGGACTGGACAGAGGAGGTGTCATGAGCGCAGAGACAGCACCCACCGACCCGGCGTCGGTCATAGCGATCGCGTGGATGGAAGCGTGGGCGGCTGCACGCAAGACCGCGCCCGAGCGTTGGGCGGAGGACGACGCCGTCCTCGCTGGGCGTGTCGAAGCGGCAGGCGCCGCGTCGACGTACGGTGTGACCGCCGCCGCCCGCTCCACGTTGTGTTGGCTAGCTGCCCGCACCGAACCGATGGACCGCGACCTTGTGGAGGCGACACCGGAAGTCATCGCGCACGCGACCGGTCGCACCGTCGACCAGGTTGCTGCAGCGATCGGACAGCTTCTTGCAGACGGCTGGCTGGAACTGGCGAGGGCGCAGACAGCGGACCGCCCCGCCCGCTACCGGTGGGCGGGAACAGCATGAGCACTGAAACGGCACCCCCGTATCGCGTGCGGCTCTCTCGCTCCGCAGGGTGGCGCCTGCCGCCCAACTCCCGCTCCGTCGCACGGCCGGGCAGATTCGGGAACCCGTTCGTAGCGGGCACACTGATTCGCTACGGTCCGCAGCACCAGGAGCGCTTCGGCCGCTCATGGGACTACGAAGGCCGGGTCTCGGCGGCGGGCACCCGCCACGATATGTGGTTCGCGCCGGACGACATCGTGGAGACCCACATCCGCGAAGCGACCGTGGAAGAGCGCGTCGAGCTCTACCGCTTGACGTTGACCGCTCCGACCCCCGGCATGGTCGCGGCGTGGCCGTCTGCGCACGGGCGTTTCGTGCAGGCAGAACCCGCCGAGCTAGCGGGAGTCAACCTTGCATGCTGGTGCCATCTCGACGCACCTTGCCATGCCGATGTACTGCTCGGGCTAGCGAACGAGGGAGCGGCCACATGTTGAGTGTGACGATGTCCGACGCTGAGGATGTGCTGACCGTGCTCGCTGCGCAATGGGAGGGTGATCCGTTCGCTGGCGCTGAGCGGGTGGTGTGGATGCAAGGGCTCGTGGGGCGTCCGGTTGCGGATGTGGGCCGCGCCGTCGATCGCTTCGTGGCGGGCCCGGTGTGCCCGTCATGGGCAGAGTTCGCCGCCGAGCTAGCCACCTACCGGTCCCGCCCGCCCGCCGACGGCGAGGGCCCACGCTTGTACCGCGACGACCGCAGGGCGTCGACGTACGTGCGGGTGTGTCAGGCGTGCTGCAGACGGTTCGCGTCGGGTGACACCGAGTGGCGTGACCTCCTCGGATGGGCGGCGGCCATGCCGACAGCGGCGGTGTTCGAGCGCACCATGCGGACCATCGCCGACCGCATCCCACCCGACACCACCGACATGGACCACGCGATCACACAACAACTTAGGAGCACACAATGAGCAGCATTATCCCGACATACAAGTCTGAGCAGTCGACCGCTGTCATCGAGGCGTTGATGCGTGCGCTTGTGCAGCACGGCGTGCCACCGGAAGACCTGGCGGCATACCCAGTCGACGGCGAACTGCTGCAGTGGTGGCTCGGCGTTGGTCAGGGCAAGCGCATCACCCGGCTCGAAGCGCGCGTGGGTCTCAGGGCGGCATCGACGGGACTGTGGTCAGTCTGGGTGGTAGCGACATCCGAGATGCTGTGGGGTGAACGCAACGGACTGAACAAGGCTGTGGTGGCGGGGGTGCTGGAGGGTGGAGGCGAGCTTGCTGGTGCTGCGGAGGCGGACACCCGCCGGCGTGTGGTGGGCACCGACCTGCCGCCCGCGCAGCCTCACGACGGGCCGGTCCTGTGAGCAGCCACGGGCCTTACGCTGTCATACGCGACCCGCGCCCGGATTACTGGCTTCACGAGCCGATCCCGCTCCATGGGCCTGCCCCACGGCCATACAAGGGGCTGCGACCAGCAGAACAGCTGGGAGCCCTCGCTGTGCAGCACGCCGGCCAGTTTGGCAACAGGGTGGGTAACGGTGTGCGTAACCTCGCCTCGGAGGCTGACTTGGCGGCGCTCGACGAGTGGATGGTCGCTATCGGCGCCACCAGCTGCGAAGTCGGTATCCCCGCCGCGGGTCTCGGGGGCGGAACGCTGTGGTGGCAGGTTCTCACAACTAGCCGAGTGTACGTGGTGAAGACGCGTGACGGCACCGTGCTGTCCCTGGGTGAACAGGTGTGGCCGTCGCCGCGCACCAAACCCGACACGTCGTCGCATCTGCCCGCAGGCCAATTCCGTGGGCGGCTTCGGTGAGCGGCCCGGAGTCGGTGCTCCAGGCGCAGGTGTGCGAGGTGCTCGAGCTGTGCGGGTGGGAGTGGCGGCACGTGAGTGCGACCGCACCCATCGCGGGTGGCGGGTGGCGCCCGGACCCTGACGCACGCGACCTCCCCGACCTCATGTGCTGGCGCACCGACCGACCAGGCGTGTGCATGCTCGAACTGAAGACCGGCACCCGGAAGCTCACCGACGGGCAGTCAGCACTCCTTATGGCGTGGCGAGCTGCGGGTGTGCCGTGCTGGGTGGTCCGCGAGGAGGACGTGACCGATGTGCCGCGGATGTTGCAGGCCGCCGTGGGGCATTGCCTCCTAGCGGGTCCGTTCGTACCACCGATCTGACCGCTATCGTGCACGGTGCGGGCCACCCGGTCCGCGCTTGTGGCAGTGACCAGGGCCCGCCTCACATCGTCTAGGGCCGGTGTGAGGCGGGCCCATCCGCGCCCGGCCTAAGATCGCCGCATGGACACACCAACAGACACATCGCTCCCATGTGGATGCCGGATCACATTCGCGGTGATCGACGGGGTCCGCACCATGCAGCTCGCAGCGTGCTGGCCAGGGTGCTCTGCAGTGCGGTCCACGTTCGAAGAGGCCGGCCGCCAGGGCGAGCACTCCGAGATCCGCGTCGACCGGTAGCCGGGGTAGCGTGCGTGCCGGGTCCCGTGTGCGTGGTGCGTGGTGTGCAGCGCACGGGACCCACTCACGATGTGGTTGACACGTCGGTTGTGGGGCGTATGATGGGGTGTAGCACACCACCACATGGAGGCCGCCACGATGGCACCCCGCAAGAAGACCCACACGCCACGCAAGACCAACCCGGATGCGTTCCAACGGCGCGAGCACGCACCCGACGAGCTGCGCCACACAGGCATCACGTCAGCCTTGTTCGACCGCATCGAGGCGTTGCACCTCGCTCACCCAGCACGTTTGAACGACACACCAGGGCACCAGCGGATGGTGACCCCGCAGATGTGGGCCGACGCCATAGTGGCCTGGGCGCTCCCCGTGTGGGAAGCGCAAGCCCAAGACGCGGTCATAGCGCACATGATCGAGCACCGGCGTCCCCCGCGCCCTGCGGAACTCGCGGAGCGCATCAACGCACACGCAGCGCCCGCCGAGGCCAGCAACGGTGAGGCGTCATGACCGGCGCGTTTCGCATCCTGGCGTTGGCAGGGTTCGGGCTCGCCGGCGCCGCCGCCATCCTGTGGGCAGCCAACAACTGGCGGGCGGCGAAGCGCCGCCCCCGCCCGGTCGTGGCCCCCACGATGGAACTCTGCGAGCTGATGGCGCTGTACGCCCGGCACTCGCGCGGTGAGACCAGCACCGTGCAGCTGCTCAGCGACGTGACAGCGTTCGTTGACCGCTTCGACGGGTCGGTGGACACCACGTTCGAGTGGGCCACAGTGTTGTTTCTCGCTCACATGGGCGGCCACTACGCCGCCCACGCCGGCATGCACCCCGACGTGCTCGTCACATCAGCGATCGAAGCCTTGGAAACGTTCGGGAGTGACGGCCGATGATGGTTCTCGGGTTCTTGGCGATCGGCGCCGTTTTCGGAACCGTTTTCGGTTGGGCTCTTGTCAGGCGTTCTAAGGCCGCGGACCACCGTTCGGCACCTGACGTACCGTCAACCCCCCGGGAGGGGCCGAGAGGTGCGTCTATGGCGGAATACGAGGCCGCCTGGCTCGAGGCCCTGAAGCGACCAGTGACCGTTGAACGGTCGACCGTGGCCATGGCCGTGGCGTTCGTCGCGCTCGTCGCTACGGAAACCATCCCAGGTGCGATCATGCTCGGGATGCTCTACGCCGGAGCGTTCGCCGTGGCTTCCCTCCCGACCATGGACCACACACCCGTCGACCTCGCCCGTCGGCCTGCCGCCGAGCCCGGCGTCTACATCATCCGCCACACCGGCAACGCCGGCACTCATTGGAAGATCGGCCGGTCGAAAGACGTCGCCCGACGGTGGACCACCTACGAGCGACAGATCCGGGCTGAGCGGACGCTCAGCCCGCACCCGGTCCGGATCGAGTTCGAGGGGTTTGTGCCCGTCGGCAGGGCCGGGGCGGAGAAGCGGCTTGAGCGGGACCTGCACGCCAGGTTCAAAGCGGACCGGGTGACGGCGAAGGGCGCTGGTCGGGAGCTGTTCAGGCGGACCCCGGGGGGTGAGCTCGACCTGTGGCTCACCGCCCTGGGTGTGGCCCCCGACCGGGCTGTCTGATGGCGGGCTGGGGTTGCGCCGTGGCCTGTGGCCTGGCCCGGTTCGTGCGCCTCGGGCGGCCCCATCCCGTCCGAACCCCCCCTAGAGGGGGGTTCGGCCGTAGGGGGTCGTGCCTAGGGCACGGCCGGGGGCCGTCCGCATGAGCCTCGACGACGTGAAAGACCAGCTCAGCGACCTGGCACCCCCGGACGGGGGGGTCGTGCCTGAGGGTGATGACCCGCAGGGCAGGCACCACCCCCCGGCCGCCCCCCTGACCCTGCCCTCGATGCGGGGCCCGGGGGCCGTTCTAGCGGTGCTCGCGGTGTGTGTCCTCGGGTGGCTTGCGTTGGTGTCCACGGCCGAGAAAATGGTGGCCCCCGACAGCGGCGACCGCCCCCGAACGAGGGTCGGGCCAGGCACCTGGAAAGACGGTCCCGTTATCCGCCTGACACCCGCCACGACAACGACGACGGCCGCCCGGTGGGAGGCCCGTCCCGATGGTTGCGCCCCGATCCGGGCGTTCGACATCTGCGACAGAGGAGACGAAGAAATGATCACGAAACGATGTGCGATCGCGGTAGCCGCGGGGGTGGTGGTGGCGGGGTGTCATGTGCCCGGCCAGGCGGTCCACCCGGCAGCGGACGCGGCGGTCGAGAGGATCGACCGTGTGTTCCCTCGGGCGGGTCTGCCCGGCGACGACCCCGGCTCGTATTGCGCCGTGGGGTTCATGGTCTGCGACGGCCAGCGCACCGGAGGAGCCCACCGGTGAGCCGGTGGTGGTTGGATCGGGCGATCGTGAACGCCCGAGCGGACATCTTAGATTGGGAGGGCGCTGTGACCGACGACCTCGGTGAGGAGGGTGTGAAGTCGCAGGCGGTCCTCGATCGGGTCCAGGCGGCGCGCCGGGAGCATCTTGCCAGTCTGTTGCGGGATCGGGCCCGGCTACTTGGACAACCTTGACGTTTGCGGTTGACATGCGTGGTTGAATGTGGTTGAATTGGGGTACACACCACGACGGAAGTTGGACCCATGAGCTACATGATTATCTCGACCCTCGATCTGCTTTGCGCAGCGAACCTCGGTGCCCCCGAAGGGGTTGAAGTCACCGAAGCCGACGTGTACCGGGCGGTCGATCACTGGGTGTTCCGGAACCCGGCCCACGGCCGGTCGGTGTTCGTGGTCGAGACCGCCGCCGACGCTAAGGACCGGATCCGTATCCGGGGCCTGGCCGACGCCGAGCGGGTGCACCCCGATCTGGCCACATCGACCGGTTGGATCGCTGAAGCGCAAAGCCTCGCCCAGGCCAGGGCCGATTATCGGGCCGGTCAGCTGATCGGCTGATGTCCTGCGGCCGGCGTCCCTCCCACCCCCTGGGGGCGCCGGCCGTGTCCGCCGTCGGGGGTGAGGGAGCGGTAGGAGCATGGTCAGAAAGTTGGAGCCGTGCGGGAGCTATGCGGCTTTCCGCCGGCACGAACGGGCGGGTGAGACACCCTGCGCGGCGTGTTCCGCAGCGGCCCGAGCACATCAGGCACGCATGTACCAAAACAGGAAGGCCAAGGAGGAGCAGGATGTGTGAACTCATGGATGTGCTGGCTGAGCGGGACGATCTCGCGGCCGAACTCGACGACGTGAGAGTCGCCCTGGACCTGGCGGCAGCCGAGCTGGCAGACGCACGCGAGGTCACATCGCTCGACGAGGCGATCATTCGTGCGCTTTCCTCGATGCTGGCCGCCGGGGGCTGAGGCGTGTCGAAGGGTGCGCTCCTCGTCGCTGGTGGCGGGACCGCGGCGGTCGGGCTCGGTCTGTCCGGGTGGTGGGAACTCGCCGTCGCGGCGGTGTTCGCAGTCACAGCGGTGACGCTGATCGGGGGTGCGCTCCGCACGCTTCTCGCCACGAAATTCGGGGTTGAGAAGTCGTTCCAGGCGGTCCTCCACGCAGCGTGGTGGGTTCCGATCGGGATGTTGTGGGTCGGGTTTGTGCTCGCCGGCGGGCACCGGTTCTGGCTCCCAGGCCAGATCCTCGCGGCCTTTGCCGGTGACCGCACCCAACTCGTGATCATCCTCATCAAGGCCGGCGGGACGCTAATCGGCGGGACGTGGCTCCCGCTATGGACCATGAGTAAAGGATCGAGACTGTGAGCGCACGCGAAGAATGGTGGCACGACACCGACGATCTCGACGAGATCATCGACCGGGAAACGAAACTCGACGCGGTCTACCGGGCGGACCGCCGGTTCATCGGGGGCCCGCGGATAGCAGCGAAAGCCGACCTGAAATGTGTGCGCGGCCACCTGGTCGCGACGTTGGCGTTGCGGCGCGTCGGCGGGTTCTGCCCCGTGTGCTGGGCCAAAGGCAACCGGGTCCGCGACTTCACGCGACTCCGATGATCGTCAATCTCTTCGCTGGCCACGGTGTCGACGTCGGTGCTCGGATGGCAGGTCTTCCCGACGGCGTCGGGTTCGAGCTCGATGGCGACACGTGTGCGACCAGGGCCATCCATGGGATGCCGACCATCCGAGCCGACGTGTCGACCTGGCCGCTCGAGCCACTCCGGGGCCGGGTGTCTGGTCTCTGGGCCTCCCCGCCCTGCCAAGACTGGTCGCTAGCAGGCTCCCGGACCGAGCGGGCCGGCCGCACTGGCTGGCTCGTCGACGAACCGTTGCGCTGGGCTGAGGCGCTCGAACCAGAGTGGATCGTCTGCGAGCAAGTGCCGCCAGCGCTCAAAGTGTGGAAGTCCCACGTCGAGCGGCTCGAGGAGCTCGGATGGTCGACGTGGGCAGGCATTCTCAACTCTGCGGATTACGGTGTGCCTCAGACCCGCAAGCGAGCATTCCTTTTAGCCCGGAGGGGGCGGCCGCCCGTACCTCCTCGACCCACTCATGTTGCCCCGAAGAACCGGGACCCGCAACTTTCGCTACTCGATGCCGAGCGCCGCCCGTGGGTGACCATGGCCGACGCCCTCGGGTGGCCGTCATCGGCAGAGGTGCGCAGCTGGCGAGGAGCAGGCATGGTGGCTCGTCATGGGACTCGCCCGCCATGTATGGGCGATCAGCCGGCGCCCACGCTGACCACGGCACCGGGCCGGCGCTGGAAGATCCTTCACACGAACAGGGGTCAGCGGGAAGACGGCTCCCGCCAGGTCATCGATGCCTTGGCCAACCCTGCGCCCACGTTCACGGCCAGGTCTGGCGGACAGTGGAAGATCGAACGTCGCCCCGGTCGCCCGTCGTCGCAGTTCTCGAAGGATCCCGTGAGAGTCACGCTGGCCGAAGCTCTAACCCTTCAGTCCTATCCTGCGGGCTTCGCCGTGGCTGGCTCCAAGACGTCCCGGTTTCGGCAGGTCGGCAACGCCGTCCCGCCGCTACTGGCCCGACGGATATTAGAGAGTGTGGTGCGATGAGCCAGGTCGCCCGGTTCGAGAAGGCGTGGGCGGCCGCGTGCGAACACGCCGGCCTCGGGAAATCCCACACATCTCGGGCGAAGTGGGGTGGCGCCGAGACGAAGACCGTGTCGCTCCCCACGATCACAGGCCCAGCGAAGAAAGTTGCACGCGCCGGGTTCGAGTGGGCGTGCAAACCCGCGGCAGGTGGCACGATCGACCAAATCAACATGGCCGGCGAGACCCTCGAAGCCGAGCTCGGGGTCCACTCGATCGTTGTCCACCGTGGCAGCACGGCCTCGGCTGGGCGTCTCGTCGTTCATTTCGCTCCGCCGTTCCCAGCCACGATTCCGTGGCAGGTCCCCGGGGAGTGGTCGCTTGACGTCCCGCTCGGGCTCCGGGCCGACGGGAAACCATTCGGTGTGCGGATCGGGCACGCCCCCCACCTGCTCGGCGGAGGAACAACCGGATCCGGGAAATCGGTTCTCGCTCGATCGCTTATCGCTACAGCAGCGTGTCTCGAAGGTGTCGAGTTGTGGGGGTGCGACCCGAAAGTCGCGGAGCTAGCCCAATGGGAACCCCGGTTCTCGGAAATCGCTGTCGATATCGAAGCGATCGAAGATCTGCTGGGGCGGGCATGCGCGGAGAAAGATCGGCGGATGCGGGTGATCGCAAGTGCTGGGGCCACAGATCTCGACGGTTTCTGCGCCGCTAGCGGTGCGCCGTGGGTGGAGGAGATGCCGTGGGTGGTACTCGTTCTCGACGAGCTGGCGATGCCGATGGCGGACCGGCAGGGGTGCAGGCCGAGGCTGTTCGAGCTGGCGCAACAAGCGCGCGCCGCTGGAATCCAGCTCGTTTCGCTGACCCAATCACCTGGCGTCGACGTGGTCCCGACACCGTTCCGGATCAATCATGCGGCGCGGTGGGTGGGGCTGTGTAACGGGCCGAACGAGGTCGAGATCATGATCGGCTCGAAGGATCTCGCGAAGCGTGCGCCGGCTTGGATGTTGCCACCGGATTCGGGTGAGGCGTTTTGGCGGTCAGGCGCAGGGAATCAGGTCCATCATGTGCGCGGGTCGTTTCTTGACCCGTCAGACATCGGCCGGGTGTGCGCGGCGTCGTTGTCGGAGAAACCGGCCCCGTCGTTGCCTGGGTGCGGGCCGATCGTGTCGGGCCCGGATGTGGCTGGGGCCGAGCGCCACGCCCGGGCCCAGGGACCGGGGCCGGCGGCGGTCGAGCCTGGTCTGGTCGAACAGGTCGCCGCCCGCGTCGTCGAGATGTTCGAAGCGAGGGCCGAATCGGGGGGGCTCGCCGCAGGCCAGGCATCGGCTGCGGCTGAGGCCCCCCGGCCGGCGGACCACAATACCCCGACCCCGATCGGGAAGGGCCGCCGGAAAGCGCCGGCAGGGTTCCCCGCGCCCGACGCCGCCGGTCGTGCCGCAGGGCACCGGATAGCTGCGTGGGAACTCCACGGCGACCGGCCTGCATGCGCCGGATGCGGGCAGATCCTCGACTGGGCCGGCGACGTCCGCGTCGACCCCGCCGATCTCACAACCCGATGCAAGCCGTGCATGGGCCAACACAGAGGAGCAGCATGATGAGCGGGATCGCGGGTTGGGTGGCGGGTGGGCCGATGCACGGCCAATGGGTGGAAGTCTCTGGGTCTGTGTTCCGGTGCCCGGTCCCGGAGCGGCCCGAGGCGCGCTCATGGGGCGCTTTGGCCGCCGGCTGCTCACCGGCCCAGCTTCTGGGGGAGCCCCCCATAGTTCGGTACACCGCCTACCGCATGTGGCGCAAGCCCCACTGCGGTAGGCGGGATCTCTACTGGGTGTGGGTGGTCGAGCATCACAACCCGCAGGCGGAGCGGTGGGAAGGGTCGTGGCCGAACCTCGCCCTGTGCGAATGCACCGCCCAATTCCTCAAAGGAGCAGTATGAACGAGATGACCAGCCTCGACCGGCGGATCGCCGAAGTCGAACCGTTCAAATGGGAAATGAGACGGGCATAAGGATGGGGACGAGGCAGAAGATCGATGTCGACATGGCAGAGGTTGCCCGCCTTGCTGTGACGCCGGGGGTCACGGTCCGCGACGCCGCCGCAATGTTCGGGGTGTCGTTCTCGACGATGCGTTCCCGCCTCTCCGAGCACAACATCACCTGGCAGAAAACCCCCTCCGCGCCGTCGAAACGCGAACAGATCAACATGAATCTCCTGTTGAGGTTCGGGTTGGATCGCCGTGTGTCGCAGAACGAGGCCGCCGCCCGCCTCGGCGTGACCCGCCCGACCGTCGCCAAATACTGGGCTGAACTCGCAGCCGTCCACGAGCTCGGCCCGTGGCGTCGGGCAGGTTCGACCCCACCCGGAGACCCGATCGCATAACATCCGGTACATGGCACACAGAACCGGGGTCGTAGGCGAAAGCGTTTATGGTTGCGTCGAAGCCGGCACCCACCAGCTGACTTGGCTGGCCGAAGAATAAGGAGCACCGAATGAACGACCTGCTAGAACGAGCGTTGCGAACGCTGATCCAATCTTTGCTCGCGTCTGGGGTGACGCTGATCGGCGGCATCGGGTTGGATGTGACCGGGTTCGTCGATGTCGAAAACGCTGCGGTTGTGATCGCGTCGTTCGTGATAGCACTACTAGCGTCGCTGGTCAGCGCGGTGCAAGGGAAGGTCATGCCACCCAAAGCCAAGCCCGCCATCCGATGAAGTGAGCGGGTGGACAGCCCGGGCATGCATGGTCGACGGGTGCCTCGCTCTGGCGCACGGCGGTGAGTCGAGATGCCCGAGACACCAGGCGCCGGTCACTCTCGAACGGGACCGGGGCCGGCGGTTGAAACGGGAGGCACGGACGAAGGGGAGGGCGGCGTCCCGCATGCGGGGTGCCGTAAACAAACAGGGGTGGGCCCCCTGCTCGGCGTGTGGCGAGATATGGCCCGCCGATCAGATCGAGATCGACCATGACCGCCCACTTGCTGACGGCGGGCTCGACGTCGGAGGGAACGTCCGCCCGATGTGTGTGCCGTGCCACCGCGTGAAGACCACGGCGGAGAACCAGGAGCGGGCCAGGCAACGCAGGGGCATGCCCGCCCAGGGCTGACCACCGAAGGCTGAGCGGGTCCGCTCGATGCGAAACGTTGAACGAATCGCTAGGCGGAGGCGGAGGGCCCGGCAGGCACAGCGTTCAGCCAGCACCCCCATGGGTGCCCGGCCTCAGCGTAACGTCGGCGTTGCACGCCGGGCCGAGGGCCCAGCGGGCGGGGGTAAGGGGGTGGGGCCCATAAGCGAAATGGGCCCGGACCCACCCCGACCCCACACAGGAGAACGCTTCCCTAGTTGGCCAAGATTTTCCAGTTGACCAAGTGTGTGGTTGACGGATGCGGCCC
>Ga0316192_10000262_pt1 | contig 37009 bp, 26 predicted proteins | sample MerIslwburrow_MG_FD_204931 | JGI IMG/M metagenome (GOLD analysis project Ga0316192, IMG submission 204931) | Coastal sediment microbial communities from Maine, United States - Merrow Island worm burrow | ecosystem: Environmental > Aquatic > Marine > Coastal > Sediment | place: USA: Maine...
CTCTTGCGTGCCATCGTTTTTGCCCTCATGATTCAGAGTGAGGCGCGCAGGCAGCACGGCGGCCAATGGATTCACTCTCTTATACGAGGTCACGGCTATGCCGTGCCATCAACGACTCCACGCCGATACCGTGCGGGCCACTCTCCTAGACGGGTGCAAGCACACCAGTGGCTGAAAGGCCTTTATCGCCCGCGCGCCTCATTAAGTGTGGCATCCTTGTTTGCTGCGCGACAGCGCAGCGCCACCGGCGGTGTGGGGGCTCCTAGCGATCCCGAGCGCACAAAAAGCGATCTTCGGTGATGAGGTAGAGGTATTCCTGAACGAGGTGACTTTCAGAGGGAATCCCGCAGTTTATAACGAGGTTACTAACAGTGATACCGGGGAAACAAGAAGAACCCTTAGAGGAGACATCACGGCAGATCTCTCGCAATTTGAGATCCAGCTGGATAACACAAGCTTTCGGACTTCGCCCATGACAGCGGTACCCCCTCCTGTTGGAGGGCTCGGACCCACTCCGACGATTTTTTCCACACAGGTGGCAAGCTTCGGGGGTGTAGACTCAAGCATTCCTTTACCCCCCCTCACCTTCTCAATCGGGACTTTCTTCAAATCTCAGCTTGTATGATCCACCGGAGGCTCCGGGGCGTATACCTACGGGACCCGGCACACCGACGGGGCCCGGTACACCGACGGGACCCGGCACACCGACGGGGCCCGGTACACCGACGGGACCCGGCACACCGACGGGGCCCGGTACACCTACAGGGCCTGGTACACCGACGGGTACCGTTTCTGATCCAGAGCGTGGTCTACTCCAGGAAACGATATTGGCCTGGTCTCAGGAACTCGTAGGAGGCCAGGGTGTTGCGCAGGATGCAGACTTAGGCTTCGACCCACTATCCGATGGGGCTGCGCTGGATGTTTTCGGCCAGCGTCACCATGTGGTGGATACGGCGTTTGGTCTGGAAGAGGGGCATGTCGATGGCCGCTACTTTGATCGCGATGTGTTTGGCCGTTTCACGTCAGCTTTACCAAGCCCTGACACCTCCGAGCAGGAAGAAGACGCGGGCGGTGAATAGAATCTTCCAAGAAACAGACATTCTGGCTATTGACATGTTTTATAACCTGTTGCAGATGATCTCCACACTGATCGTAATCTTGTGTGGCGTTTCTCCGGTCATTGCCGCAGAACCAACCACTGATCCACTCTTGCGCGTGGAAACGGTCATGCACACGGGGTTCGTGAAGAACATTGCCGTGGATGGTAGCCACGGTCGCGTGTTGACCGTCTCGGACGACAAGACGGCGCGGGTGTGGGACCTACAGACAGGGCGGTTGCTTCAAACGATGCGGGTTCCTGCAGCGTCCGGGTTTGAAGGCCGACTATACGCTGTCGCTGTTTCCCCGGACGGTGAAACAGCCGCACTCGCGGGTTGGACTGGCTGGGACTGGGATAGCAGTGCATCAATCTATTTGTTTCAAATGAGTTCTGGATTGCTGCTGGACCGAATCGCCGGTCTTCCCAATGTTGTCGACAGTCTTGCCTACTCACATGACGGACACTACCTGGCCGCCGGACTCGCCGAAGGCTACGGCATTCGTATCTATGACACCCGGACGCATGCTCTGGTTGGTGCAGACAGTCGCTATGGCGAGAGAGTGACGGGGCTTGATTTCGACCGGAATGGCCGCCTTGCGGCCGCCGCGCTGGACGGGGCCGTGCGACTGTACGACCGGGATCATCGGCTTGTCAGCAAGAAAGTAACTGCGGAGGGACGGCAACCTAAAGACATCCGTTTTTCGCCGGACGCTCGCGAGTTGGCTGTGGGATTTTTCGACACCCCACGTGTTGTTATTCTGTCAACAGAAGATCTCGCTACCCTTCACTTGCCCGATACGCGAGGATTGACAGATCAGAAGAATCTGCTTGCGGTGGAGTGGTCCGAGTCCGGGGACTATCTCTACGCGGGCGGAGATTACAGCGGAGAAGGAAAGACACCGATATACCGGTGGCATCGGCGCGGGCGTGGCAGCCGAAGAGAAATCCCTGTCGCCACAAGCATGATAGCGGCGATTGAGCGGGCTCCAGAAGGTGCCGTTGCGTATGGCACAGGTGAACCCAGCATAGGTGTCCTGGAAAGAGACGGCAAACGGTGGGTCAACAAACCTGAAATTGCAGACTATCGCGATGACCATTCCTCGTTTCGCGTTTCATACGATGGGGCCACAACATGCTTCTCCTATGTTCGATCTGATATCGACGCAGCGTGCTTTTCAATTACCGCCAAGTCGCTTACCCAGCCCCCCCCACCCGACCAGCCCCTGTTCGAACCGCTGTTGCACAGCGAGGGTGTGTCGATCACCGGTTGGAAAGATCTTTATCTTCCAAAGCTGAATGGGAAAGATCTCGGACTGGTCCCTCTGGAGCTGTCACGTGCCTATGCGATTTCGCATAACCGGCACCACGTGTTACTCGGCACGGAATGGTCATTGCGGCTCTACGACATGGCAGGGAAGCAGCGTTGGATGGTTCCAACTCCAGATGATGTGTGGGTGGTAAATGTCAGTGGAGACAGCCAATGGGCGCTCGCCGGATTGGCAGACGGCTCCATACGTTGGTATCGCATGGAGGACGGCAAGGAAATACTTGCTTTATTTCCTCATGCTAACCGGACAGATTGGATAGCCTGGACACCTGAAGGCTACTACGTTTCATCACCTCATGGCGACAGGTATATTGGTTGGCATGTGAATCGGGGTAAAGACCGTGAGCCGGATTATTTTTGCGCATTGCAGTTTGAACGAGTTTTATATCGACCTGATTACGTTGCAGAGTATTTCGAAGCGCGGGGCGATGAGAGACGCTTGGAAACCGTCGGGTCACGCCCTCAGGTCGGCATGGAACGCCTTCTTCAAATTACTCCACCGAGGATTCGCATTGATGGACCAGCCCTCTACAAGGAGGTGGCACGCGGTGGCGAGGTGATGCTTAAATTCTTCGCAGAGCTGACCAGCGAGCATCCGATGCGTGATTTTGTGGTCTACGTCAACGAGATTCCCGTCGTTCCTTATTCACTGCGACAACTTAAACAGGGTGAGCAAACTGCTTTTGCAAAGGAGCTACGGATTCCACTATTTGCGCGTGAAAATAGAATCAGAGTCGAGGTGGCCAACGGTGTGTCGATGGGGATCGCCGAGATAATGATCGACTCGCCGGAGTTTGTGCGCCGGGCTAAATACGGCGATTTGTACGTGCTTGCGATAGGTGTCAATCGCTTCGATGCATTTCCTGCCAATTCGCAAAATCAACTCCTCTATGCGGCACAGGACGCGGTGGCGTTCGCAGAGCACTTCAGTATGACCGGAAAGACGTATTTCAGAAGAGTCTTTACGAAACTGGTAACAGATTTCTCCCAAGACAGCCCGACAAGGACCGGTATACTGAAGGCACTGGACTTTTTGCAGCAAGCTGATGCGAATGATACCGTGATCCTGTTCTTGGCGTCTCATGGTCTCAGTGACAAAGCCGGTAACTATTATTTGATCCCGAAGGACGCGAGTGCGGCTGATATCAGGGCGCTCTCAAGTGGGCGAGTGGTGACTGCCCCTACCTTAGTGAGCTGGAAAGCGTTTTTTGAGGCCTTGCGCCGGAGTGCCGGTCGGCGACTGGTGGTTGTCGACACGTGCTACGCGCAAAAAATAGAGGGTACGTTTGATTTTCACTCTCTAGCCAAGCGATCGGCGACCTCTTCATTCGCCGTAGTTTCTGCTTCGCAAGGAAACGAGTCTTCCCAGAATTATCCGCCCGGAGAGCATGGGCTATTTACCTACGCCCTGCTTGAAGGTCTCGCCGGTGCGGCGGACCCAGATGGAGATAAATACGTTACGCTCGCCGAACTCTACAAATTCTCTAGCCGTTTCGTTGCGAAGAAGCATAACAAAACGATGGGACCCCAGACACCAGCTCTTGCTGCTCCGAAAGGCCTCGAACGCATGGTTCTGGCCCATCTATGACTCGGGCATTGTCACTAAAATATTTGCGAATAGGCGACGTAGCCTGCGTATTCCACACCAAAACGTAGCCCGACTTTCTTATCGCTTCTTATCCGCGCGTATATACAGCCCAATTCCGATCACTGATTCTGTTTTAATCTTGTGGGTCTCGAATTCGTAATTAAGCTGCCACTGAAAGCTGGGCGAGCTGACGGCAATTTCTATGTTTCATACCCGACTTATTGAGCTAGATCATGGAAATACCCAGCGAATTTTCGTATTAATGGTGTAGCGTATAGCAGGTTTGATCCCGATCGTTTCGAAATGTTCTTAAAGGCATTGCACGATGCGTGATACAAACAAGGAACTGGCACATTCTTCGTAAGGAAAAAGAGCAATGAAAGAAGGTCTTAAGTAAGTGCGAAAGTCAGATTCGCCATTCACAAATTGGTTAGTAAAAACTGCCTCGAAAACGCCATCTGAAGTTTTCGTCAATCTAACTCATAAATGTTTTTCAGCGATGGTTGCCTATACGCAACATCTGACTGCCGGGCTTGTTCTGAGTCTGTCGTGCCTGACCTCCGCCTATGGCCAACCACCGGCAACCAACATCACTTCTACGACGGGTGGTGGTGATCTCGGCACCACCGTCACGCAGATGGATAACGTCCGAGACATCGTTATCACGGGCGGAACACGACCAGGCAATGGCTCGAATCTTTTCCATAGCTTTCAGAATTTCAGTATCGGGGAAGGTGATATTGCGAATTTCCTCAATCACAGTGGCAACGGGCCGGTGACGGAGAATATTTTGAGTCGGGTCACCGGTGGCACATCGTCAGAGATCTACGGGACCATCAAGACGACCGACTTTCAGGGTGCGAACCTTTACTTGATGAATCCGGCGGGGGTGATCTTCGGGCCCAGTGCTAAGCTCGAAGTTGAAGGCTCATTTCATGCTACGACGGCTGACTATCTGCGTTTCGAGGATGGGACACGCTTCAATGCCAATCCAATCCCTCCCGATGAAGTTCTGAGCGTTGCACCGGTCGCGGCTTTCGGGTTTTTGGAAGCAAATCCGGAACAGCTTTCCATCAAAGGTGGCCAGCTCTTAGTGCCCGTAGGTGAGACGCTCAGCATGGTGAGCGGCGACATGGCTATCGGTGAAAGTGCCACTCTCTCAGCCACCGAAGGACAAGTGAATCTTGTGAGCGCCGGCTCGGCGGGCGAGGTGATTCTCCGAGACTCATCAGTAGAAGTCAGCGCTGCGGACGCACTTGGACGCATCAGCCTTTCAAAGGCGAGTATTAAGGGTGGCCGCATTGTTGTCCGGGGGGAAGAACTGGCAATGGTCGATGGAGAAATTCGTGCTGTTTCCCGTGCGATCGCGCCAGATCCCGTAAATGGAGGGGAACCGGGTCCCGCAAGTACGATCCTGATAGAGGCGGAGAAAAGTGTCGCAATCGATGGCGATGCGACTGTCGGGAGTGGTGGAACAGCGGCGACTACGGGAGCAGGAAGTGTCCATATCGAATCAAAGGGCATGGATGTAACCGTACGGGAATCCGATGTCTTCGGAGATTCCATTACTATCGCTGCAGCTCAAGGGAAAGTGACAATTGATGATACTGTTGTCGTGACTGATGTCACCACTGATCCGACAGGATCAGCAGGCCCAATAACTATTCGGTCAAGAGACGTGTTAGTGATCGGGGACCGAACCCGAATTGGTTCAAACGTGGTAGACGGTGAGGCAGCTGGAAGCGTGACTATCATGGGGGCATCGAAGAATGGAACAGTGGAGATAACCGGCGACAATCTCATTGGCGCCTTCTCGGAGGATTCGTCGGGGTCGGCCGGTGTTATTACCATCTCTGCGCAACAAGTCACAATATCAGGCACAGCGGGTAGTTCAGGCAGCTACCCTTACAATGGCCCCCGTATCGTTAGTTCAACTATCAATGGCGGACCAGGCGGTTCCATCAACATTACGGGCACGAGCGTAACAATCAAGGATGGAAGTGAAGTCTCCAGTAAGACTGATGGGAACGACCGGGCGGGAAGCGTGACGATCATGGCGCCACTTGAGAACGGAACGGTACTAATAGCCGGTCGTGTTAAGATCAATGCCAATACAGGAGATACAGGGGCGGGGGGAGAACTGACCATCTCAGGTGGGGACGTGTTGATTACCGAAAATCAGGGCGGTTCTCCGTTTATTACGGCTGAAACTTCCGGGCTCGGCCCCGGGGGGAACGTTTCGATCACGGCTGGAGAATCCATCACTCTCACGGGCGATACCAGGATTACTTCCAGTAGCCAACTGGGAAATCTGGACCCTGACATAGGCGCTGGGACTATTACCCTTACAACGCCCATTCTGTTCATGGCTGGCGGTAGGTTACAGGCAGAAACTGCGAAGTATGGACCTGCAGGTGACATCGTTCTGAACGTAGGGATCTTTGAAGCGAGCGGTGGTACATCAATTACAAGCAGCAGCCGGAATACCAGCATCGATTCCGGCAGAGCCGGAAATATCATCATTAGAGGTGTAAACGGTGAGACTGACCCATTCGATCAATCCCATGTAGTGACACTCGTCGATAGTGCAATAAGAACGGAGTCCTCAGGTGGTGGTGCCGCAGGCAGTGTGAGCATTGTTGGTAGTGAGATCAGTTTGGCCAATACGGAGATCAGTACCGTTGCGAAGGCAACCGGCGCAGGGGGACACATCGCGCTTGAAGCCACTGGTGTAATGATGAAACTTACTGAGACAAACCTCTCGGCTGAGGTCAAGGATGTTCCTATCGAAGCTGTACCTGACACAGGTCTCGCAGATATCACCTTAAAGGCGCCGGCCTTGGCGATGGTCGGTGGCAGTATAAACGCACAGACAACGGGCACGCGCGATGCGGGGGCGATTATCCTGGAGACGGCGAACGCAGAGTTAAGCGGTGCTGAGCTGAAGAGCAGCAGTGAGTCCGGTGCGACAGGGGATGCCGGTCGTGTGATTGTGCGTGGACTTGCGGGCGAGGACTCGACGGCCGATTGGGTGAAGGTCATTGGTGGTGGGTTGAGTACGAGTGCGGTGGCAGGTCAAGGTGGCGACATTGCCGTCACGGCAGGCGAGATTATGCTGCAAGCGGCTGATGTTTCCGCCACGGTCAGTGGGGGAAAGAAACCGGGTGGGGCGATTGAGCTGAGTGCGGGTACGCGGCTCGATATTGTCGGTGGGCACATCACGGCCGAGAGCCGCGGCGATGGGGCGGCGGGTGCAATTGCGTTAGTGGTCGAGAACGGACCACTTGCTGTGAATATCGGCGAGGATGGAGAGCCGTTGTCGGACAGAAGCAGGGCCATCATCTCGACCCGCAGCACAGCGGTGGGTAGCGCCGGAAACATTAGCATTTCCGCCTTGGAGTCGTCGCTGTCGAATACAGAGGTCAGCACCGTTGCGACGGGAACCGGTAGAGGTGGACACATCGTGTTTGAAGCGACTGGTGGAATCATGAAACTGGCTGAGGCGGAAATCTCTGTTGAGGTCAAGGATGTGCCCCCGGGGAGAGATAATCCGTTCATTCGTCGTGTATCTGACGCTGACCTTATGCCCGAGTTAGATGGCGTAACTAACATAGAGATTCTACCTCCGCCTGTAGACATTGTACCTGCACCTGACATAGGTCTTGCGGATATCACTTTAAAGGCGCCGGGCTTGGAGATGGTCGGTGGCAGAGTGAATGCGCAGACCTCGGGGACACGCGATGGGGGGGCGATTACCCTGGAGGTTGCGACTGTAGATCTGCGCGATGCTGAGCTGACCAGCAGCAGTACCAGTACTGCGCCGCACGGTGGACAGCCGGGATCGATAACAATCCTGAAGACTGGTTCCGGGCCGGCCGACCGGGTGACGCTAACGGATAGTGCGGTCCTTACACAAATTCAGGGAGCGCAGGGCGGGCGTCGGCCAAGCGAAGCCGCTGGATTCGGCCAGATCCAGGTCATTCCCAATCCGGTAGATGTCGGCCAGATTCAGATCATTACCGATACACTCAGGCTTGATGGAAGCAGGATTTCAGGGACAACGGCTGGTAGAGGCGATGCGAGTGTGATTCGACTGTGGGCGAACGAGATCGAACTACAAGGCAGCGAAATCTCGAGCAGCACGAGCGCGGTTGGCGACACCCCTGGAGACGCAGGACAAGTCTTTATCCGAGGTGCGCAGGGTGAGCCATCCATCGCGAACAGGCTGGCACTGGTTGCCAGCGAAATCAGGACGGGCACGACGGGTGATGGCCTGGGCGGGCAAATTGAGATTGACGCTGTCGAAGTCAGCCTCAGCGATGGTTCGGAGATCTCCGCCAGCACGGCCAGTGTCGGATCGGCTGGGAGCATCGGTGTAACGGTCGATAAGCTGTCTTCGCAAGGTAGTTTGATCTCCAGCATCAGTACCCGAGGAGGACCCAATGCCGGGGCGGCCGGGTCGATCAGGCTGACTGCGACAGACACTATCTCAATCGACAAAGGCGGCCTCACAACGGTCGCCAATGGGGGGGCGGGTGGCTCAATCGATGTGGCCGCCACGAATGCCGTCACCTTGTCAGGGACGGACGTGTTGGCGACAGTGCTGGGCGGTGAGCAGCCCGGTGGGGGCGTGACGCTGAGTGCGCCCGAGATTCGGTTGACCAACGGCACGGCGGTAGCGGCCGAGAGTGGGGGAACGGGTACGGCCGGTGCCATTGCCATGGGTGATGCTGGAACCTCAAGCTTGCGGCTGCAAAACAGCACGGTGAGCACGAACGCAGCGGAAGCCAAGGGCGGCGATATCAACGTGCAGGCCCAGGAGGTCGTGCACATGACCGACAGCGCGATCACCACCTCGGTGGGTGCCGGTGAAGGCCAGGGGGGCAATATCTTTATCGATCCGCAATATGTGATTTTGAACGCGAGCCGGGTACAAGCCAATGCAGTGGGTGGGCCGGGCGGCCGGATTGAGATCATTTCGGACATCTTTATCGCCTCGGCGGACAGTGTTGTGGAGGCGGTCTCCGAGGCCAATATTCAGGGCGTGATACTGATATCGGCGCCGGAGCGGGACGTGGTCAGTGGCGCCAGCGTGCTGCCGGCGGAGTTTCAGGACCCGAGCCGGCGCCTGCGGGCACGTTGCGGGCAGCGAGTCGATGTGGGGCGAAGCAACTTCCAGGAGGTTGGGCTGGAGGGCTTACCACCCTCACCGGATGATTATCTCTGGGTGATTCCCCTGTTGCCAGAGGCAAAGGCCGATGGCAGATCGAAGGCTGTTCCCTTTATACAGGGTGCTGCGCTGCCTCTGACGTTACTCCCCTGCACCGGCTATTGAGTGTTCTTGGTTCCTGTAATCACATTTGTAGCAACTTACACCAGCTCCAACAACCGCCGTCAGAGTTGGGAAGTAGGCTGTCAGCGAAAACACCTTAGCTGTAATAGTTCAGATTTGATCTGACAGTTACCGGTTTGATGGTGGTGACTGTCAGATCAGATAAAATCTGAACTAATACATTTTACACTCTCCGGCAACTGGATAACCGCATTCTGGCTATCCTCCGGTCACAACGGCTTGACTATCCACCGCTGCGTATCGTTATTCTGCCTGTCTCGGGTGACCACAGAGTTGTCATTCTTACCCTCATGCGCGTCCATGTATCGGCCATTGCTCTTTTGCTGAATCGTGTACGTATTGTTACCCGAGGGCCTAAGGATCCATGACTGCGTGGTGTTATTCTGCTTGTCTCGGGTGACCACAGAGTTGTCCTCCTTACCCTCATGCGCATCCACATATTGACCATTGCTCTTTTGCTGGATGGTATAAGCATTGTTACCCAGGGGCGTCAGGATCCACCGCTGCGTGTCATTGTTCTGCCTGTCTCGGGTGACCACAGAGTTGTCCTCCTTACCTTCATGCGCATCCATGTATCGACCATTGCTCTTTTGCTGAATCGTGTACGGATTGTTACCCACGGGCGTCAGGACCCATCGCTGCGTGTCATTGTTCTGCCGGTCTCGGGTGACCACAGAGTTGTCATTCTTACCCTCATGCGCATCCATGTATCGGCCATTGCTCTTTTGCTGAATCGTGTACGTATTGTTACCCGAGGGCCTAAGGATCCATGCCTGCGTGGTGTTATTCTGCTTGTCTCGGGTGACCACAGAGTTGTCCTCCTTACCCTCATGCGCATCCATGTATCGACCATTGCTCTTTTGCTGAATCGTGTACGTATCCTTACCCAAGGGCGTCAAGACCCATGTCTGCGTGGTGTTATTCTGCTTGTCCCGGGTGACCACAGAGTTGTCATTCTTACCCTCATGCGCATCCATGTATCGGCCACTACTCTTTTGCTGAATCGTGTACGTTCTCCCTTTTCCGACAGCATTCAAACTTCCCCAGACTTCGTCTGTAGGAAATGCCGATACTTTCCATGGGATCGTCGCAGCACCAAGAACCGTGACACCAATCAACGCAAAACGTACCAAGAAATTTAAACTCATTGTCCTCTCCTTAGTCACAGGCCCAGAAATTCTTGTCCAACCTGGTGTTTAGCCAGTTGAATCAAACGACGGCCTGATCGACTTCCGTTACCTCTTTCAGGATTTGATTTCGGTTACCACTTTTTTGGCCAGGTGAACGAAACCACGTAATCGTCTCCACTTCTCCTAGGAAGACCCTCCGAACTTGAACATCAGATTAATCGCTCGCGTCAAGCAAGTAAGTTTAGATCGAACCCTTAAACGCGATTCTAGCACCACTGTCCGGGAGTCGGCAATCAGGTCACGGCTGATTCTTGGGTTCAAGAAACTGAAAGGGTCACTAAAGCCATTGAAGCCTTAGTGCCAGGCTACCAAGCATCAGATTAAGCGTTGCTGAGCAACCCTGTCGTTCGTTTGGCGCTCACCTCTGTTCGGTTTTTTTCGGCAAAGGGTTGCCGACCTACTCCAGAATCTTTTTCTGGAAACCTATAACCAGGCGCACACGCCGCCGAGCTAGCCTGTTGTCTTAAGCAACGTGCGACTACCTATTCTACCCGAGGCGTGTCTGCTAATGGCCGTTCATCCCACGAAGTTCGCTTAAGTGCCATTGGGGTCACAACGGCCTGATTATCCACCGCTGCGTGTCATTGTTCTGCCTGGTCCGGGTGACCACAGAGTTGTCATTCGATCCCTCATGCGCATCCATGTATTGACCATTGCTCTTTTGCTGGATGGTATAAGCATTCTTACTCAGGGGCGTCAGGATCCATCGTTGCGTGTCATTGTTCTGCCTTTTCCGAGTGACCACAGAGTTGTCATTGGAACCCTCATGCGCATCCATGTATTGACCATTGCTCTTTTGCTGGATGGTATAAGCATTGTCACCCAGGGGAGTCAGGATCCATCGCTGCGTGTCATTATTCTGCCTGTCTCGTGTGACCACAGAGTTGTCATTCGAACCCTCATGCGCATCCATGTATCGATTATTGCTCTTTTGCTGGATGGTATAAACTCCTCGTAGCTGTCTGGTGGTGGCGGACTCCACTTCGATTCGAAGGAGGCGCTCGACCTTCACGCCCTCGTCATTGACGGCGACCAGCTGGTAGCGGCTGCTCCTCTCGGGGGATAAGGTTTGAGAGCCGCTCAGCGGCACAGGGCCGATGCCGCTGATCTCCACCCGGGAAGCATGCTCAGTCGCCCAGCGCAGGCGTGTGGGCTGGCCCTTTTGAATGCGTGCCGGACTGGCATCGAAGCTCAGGATTCGCGGCTCAATCTCAGTGGCCGGCGTCGCGACGGTGGGCGTTTCCTCAGTCTCCGGCCAAAACCACCAGAGCCCCAGACCGCCAAGTAGCAATACGCCGGCGGCGATGGCCACTGGAATACACCAGCTGCAACGGGCAGGTGACTTTTTCACACTGGCCGTGGCCCGTTGCGGAACCTCAAAGGCGACCGTCTCACCCTCGGTGAATTGTTCCCCGGGACTGCGGGTAGAGAAGATCAGTAACCGATAGGTGTACTGGCCCGACGGCACATCATCCCCTACGTGGATACGCACGGTTAATTGATCCGCCGCATTCTCCCCAAGGTCACGCTCTGCCGGACCGTCAATCTGCAGCCATTCGGACTGCGCGGGGGTATCCACTAACACCTTCGACCCGATGCGCAGTGGACCGCCCGTGGTGTTGCGAATCGTGAAAACGTGCTCGGCATGACCATCTGCGCATTCAACGTGATTGGTAACGGCAGTGATGCTCACGATACTCATTGTCGCCATTCTCCCTGTCGGTATCTGTGCCAGGACGCCTGGCCCACTTAGATGGCCGATTAGAATACGCATTCAATGTTGATGTGGCAACCTCTGCCAGCAAGTCGCTGGGCGACTACCGGCGGTTGAATTGAATCTGTACTATACTCCCATGAGGTGGCCGCCCCCCGGATCGCGATTAGCACGTCTGACCAGGCGTGGGTTTGGATGTTGCCGCAGGCGGCGGTTGGAAGGACAAGTGCGAGCGCCACGCCCAGGAGCCCTATCCCCCAGCGGAGCGAATCACAGGCTGGCTCTGTCCCGCACTCACACTACACTCGGCCCAAACCAGGGAGGTAACCATGGGTTTTTTCGATGCAATCAAAGGTGCAGTTAACGCAGCCACCGGTGGCGGAGCCAAGGTCGCCATCGAGTTCAGTCCCGACGTGATCGCGGCCGGCGACACACTCAGCGTCAAGGTGAGCGTTACTTCAACCGGCGCCGAGATGAAGAGCAACGGGATTTTTGTCGACCTGCGCGGCCACGAGAAGATCGAGTACAGCGCCTCCGACCAGCAAGGCAAACACCGGAACCGGACCGACTACGCCAACACACTCGACGAAGCGTTCCAGATTGCTCCCGGAATCGTGATCGGCGCCAACGAGACCAAGCTGTTCGAAGGCAGAGTGACTGTCCCCAGTTCGGCGCAACCGTCCTATCGAGGCGTCCGGGCATCCCACACTTGGGAGATCCGCGGCCGTGTAGACACTTTTGGCAACGATCCGGATTCGGGTTTCAGACCGATCAGGGTCACGGCCAAGGATTGAATCGACGCGCGAGGCTATGATCACGTCTCCCCACCTGAGCTGTGAAGTTGACGGTCATCGACGTAATTTTTAGTTTATCCACCAACCCGGCCCTGGCTTTGTCGGCGACCACGGCGATCGGCGCTGCATTTCGACTGTCAATTTGGCATCCATGCACTTGAAAACAGGATGCTGTTCGAAAACTGTTCTTGCGCATAGCCTATACTGAAAAGTAAAGGAGTTTATACAGCCGATGGAGCAGCCACGATGATCGTCGTTTATCAGGTGTTATTGGCTTTGGTGCGGGTTGTAACCAACCTGCTGGCCGTTCCGGTCTGGGGTGGAATCATTCTTGCCGTCGTGAGTCTCTTTACGGCCGATACCATCCGCGAGGCGTTCGGGTCCGCATTTACCAGCAGTCTCGACTGGTCGTTTACCACCGTTCCAGGCCTGATCGTGACCGGCATCTTTGGCGTCATGGGCGTCATTCACGCGGTACGGATGTACCAGGCGGAAACCTATGTCAGTGGCCTCGGCTTTCTGGGTTTTCTGCTGGATAATAGCTGGGGGCTGCCCAACACCGTGCTCGGTTCGGTTTTTGCCAGCATCTCCGTTGGCATGGAGATCGACAACACCATGAGCAAAGGCTCGAGTCGGCTGGTCACTAAGAAGGGCATCTTTGGCAAGAACTACGCAACGACCTTTGGTAATGTGACCACTGGGACACAAGTACCTACGCATGAGATGATTCATGTCTTTCAGGCACGGCTGCTCGGACCCTTGTTTTACCCGATATTTGCGGCAAACTATGTATTGAATCTTCTCCCTTATTGGTGGGGATTGAAGCTCCTATTCAACATCTATCCCAATGCGCCCATCAACAGCTTCGCGACCTATTTTACGCATGGCGTATATCCCTTCACGCTGTTCGAGTTGATAGCCTATGCTGTCGAGGGAGAACCGCCTTAGGACCCGGGCTATCGCACCTGCCTGATGTCAGGATTCACCCCGCTGAATATCGACAGGTGATAGATCCTCACCCTCAAGCGGTACGGCACGCGGGATGCCGATGCCCTCGAAAAACAGTTCGACCTCGCGCTGGCGGCGGGTCTCCAGGCCGGGCAATGTCTTGCCACCGGCTTTTACCCAGCGGCGCAATTGAAACGGCACGCCGTCGAATTCACCGGCATTGACGACCTTGAGCAGTGTTGAGCGTTTGAAGTTGCCGCCCCCCACATTGTAGACAAAATCGCACAACGCGGCGTATTGACCATCGGTGAGATCGACGTCGACCAGCCTCATAACGGTTCGCTCGGCCTGCCCCATATCGTCGCTCAGCAGCTCTGCGCCTCGTGGCTCGCTGACACTGCGCTGAAATTCTTCAGGCTCACTCCCATCGCAGGACATTCGCTTGATCAGGTGACCGTAAGCGATAGTGCAATAGCCCGCGGCATCATTGTAGAGATTGCTAACGAACCCCTCCGACTCCTTGGTGAGGTCGAGCCCCTTGCCGTAGATCTTGCGCAGTTCCACCCCTGCGGGCAAGGCCGCCCGTTCCTCGGGCTCGAGAAAGATACCCGAGGTCAGTCTGTCGATCGTAGGATACTTCTCGGTTTCGGCCTTCTCGCAGCCGGCCATGAAGCCATTGAGCAATGCAACGGCGATGAAACATGGGACGCGCAGATCGTGCATACTGTGTCTCCTTGTACACCAGGCATGATTGAGATGCTGGAGCGGCGCTGTCAGCATCGACAGGCTGCTAGAACCAGGGCTGAAAGAAAGACTGCTCCGTCTCCGCCGCAACCTCAACGGAACGCTTGCGCGCCTCATCCGTTTGCATCGCTGCCACACCGGCGGTGTTGAGACCAATGGCGACAGTGAAGATGATCATCGAATTGACCAGGTAGAGCACCATGCGCTGCAGCAGCGGTACACTTTTATCCGAGAACACCAATATACCGAGCAGAAAGCTCACAATCAATGCGGTGTAACTGCCGGGAAATCCGAATACGCTCGCCATCGTCCCGGTAATCGTCGTGGTGGTCGCCCCGGCAACACCCGGGGCCAGCATTGCCTTGGAATTCAGGTACTCCTCCATGTCATCTCCTCACGCATCGATTCAGGGGTGCCGAAATTCGGCGTTTTACAAAATTCTGTACAGGTCCACAAACCGGTTTTTCCTTTGCCAGACATGGCGCACCCTGCGTACGCTCATAACCGTACGGCCTCATACCGGCGGCCCGGCAAGCACCCGCTCAACCCGCGTGAGGATATCCGTCACCAGCCGGTCCAGCTTAGCAGTGTCACCGGTCACATCAAAGGCCGTCTTCTGCACACCGTTTCTGAACAGCCAGACCTTGACTTTCACCGCGTGGCCATCAATGCGATAACGGCCGGCCAGTTCGTAGGCGTCCGGGAATAGCGCCGCGTCCACGTAGACAAAGTGTGCACCCGTCCCTCGCGCCGACACCTCGCGCAGGGCCTCGTTGATACGCATGGTCAACCGCAAATGGTCCTGGACACGTTCTTCATCCTGAAAGCTCGACTGGAAGACCAGCGGCCGAACGGTTGCCAGGGGTATCTGCTGGCGGTCATCCTCCCGGATCTGGCCGATATCGAAACTTGTGCCACCGGTGGGCATGGCAATCACCGGTCGCTGTATCCCGCCGATGCCCGTCGCCAGCTCAGGCACCTGGTCTGCGGCGTGGTTGAACCATTGGCTGACGTCGACGAACTGCTCCTCGCGCAGCGCTGCACCCCGCATGCCAAACAGCAGGCTATAGGTGAGCAGGCCCTGACCGTAACGGCTGGCCTCATAGCTCACCGCATCGGCCGCGGCGCCGGCCAATAGATAGAGTCCGGTGCGGTCCTTCATGCGGTCCAGGGAACGGATCTGGCTGGAGGCGATATCGCGTTTACTCGACAGCTTCTCAACGACACGCCCCGAGGCGCAGGTATCCAGGATCAACACCTGCTTGAGAGCCGGAATCTCCTTGATCCACTCGGTGAGCTCCTGGCTCGAGATGGCAGCGCTGGTGCGTACCGCCGGGTCGCCGAGATCGCCGCTCGCGGCAGCGCTTGCGAGGTAATAGAAATCACCATCCTGGCCGCCATAGTTGACGCCGTGGCCGGCCAGATAAACCACCAGCAGGTCCGTGGCCTTGGCCTGCCGGGCCGCGAGGAAGGCCGCCTTGATATTCTCGCGCGTCGGCGCCTCGGCACTCGAGGTCGTCAGCAACTGCAGGCGCAGCCGGTCAGCGCCAAACAGCCGCGTCGCGGCCACCTCGAGGGCGTGCGCCATGTCTTCGGCATCCTTGGCCGCATAGCGCAGATCGATCTGCTCGCCTGCGTAGTCCGATACCCCCGCTACAATCGCCCACAGCGTCGGCCTGTCCGCGAGCGCTGCACCCGGTGCTTCAAAGTCGATAGCAACGCCGCGGCTGGAAAGGTAGCCTTCGGCGTTGTAGGCGCGCACCTCGATGGTATTCTTCCGGCCTGGGACCAGGTAGGGATGCCCGGCCAGGGCTAGCGGTGCCAGGTCGGCGCGCGCGGCCGTGGGATCGACACTGGCATCGCGGGCATCGGCCAGCACTTCCTTGCCATTGATCAGGACAGTGACCCGTCCAAGGCCGCCACCGCGGTTGACGAGTGTGAGACGAAGCTGCGGGTCCTGCGGATCCAGGGCCTGCGCAATGACGGTGGGAAATAACTCCGGTTGACGGAACGCCTCCACCCGACGCAACGGCTCCTCGTTGTACCCCAGCTTCTTCGCCAACAGCCCGGGTTCGTAGTAACGTTCCTTGAGCTGTTTCAGCCCAATCGTCTCCAGACCCACCACCCAGTGCAGCCCGGCAACGTCACCCGCGTTGGAGGCATCGAAGCGCCCGGCCTTGTCTACCACTGCCCAGCTGCCGTCCCGGAAGCCGATCAACTTACACAGTTCCTCACCGCTGGCAAGATCCCACAGGCGCGCGGTCTGGTCAGCGCTCGCAGAGAGCAGAAAGCGACCGTCGGGGGATACGGCAAGCTGGATGACGGGCCCCGTATGACCGACGAAGCGACGCAGCTGCTCCCCCGTCTCAGCATCCCAAAGACGCACTGTCTTGTCTTCACTGCCGGTGACGATGTAACGGCCGTCGGGCGAAAACACCGCACTGTGCACACCATCGCTATGGCCTTCGAGACGCAGCAGCTCGCCGCCGGTCGACGCGTCCCACAAGCGGACACTATTGTCCCAGGCAGCGCTGAGCACACGGCGACCGTCGGGGGAGAAGGCAACCGCGTTGACCAGGCGGGGGTGCCCGCTAAAGCGCCTCACCAGCTGCCCGCTGCGGGTATCCCACAAGCGCAATTCCTTGGCGCTGGCGGTGAGCGCTTGACGTCCATCGGGGGAAAAGGCCACCGAGGACACCCGGTCCGGGTGGGGTCCGAGGCTGCGGCGTTCGACAAAATCCGCCTGGACATCCCACAGCCTGGCGGTACCATCGTCGCCGCCGGTCATGATAAGGCGTCCATCGGCCGAGAATACGACCGGGCGTATACCCTTGTCGTCGCTGGCATCATGGCCCTCCAGACGGTGGATCTCGGCACCCGTATCGGCTGCCCAGACGCGGACGGTGCCATCTCGTGCGGCAGTAGCGAGGAGGCGCCCATCGGGTGAGAAGGCCACGCCGCGCACATCACCTGTGTGACCCTGCAGCCGCCGCAGTTGGGCACCGCTGGCGCCATCCCAGAGACGCGCAGTATCGTCCCAGGCGCCGGTGAGTAACCGTTTCCCGTCAGGCGAGAAGGCCGCTGCACTGACCCAGTCAGACTTACCTTCGAAGCTCAGTACGCGCTGCGCGTCGCGCTGTTGCGGCGTCAACTCCCAGGCAAAAGCGAGCGGTCCCGCGGCGGTAAACAGCGCCGGTCCGACGGGCGATGCCGCGACAGCGGTCACGGCATCGGCATGTTCCAGGTGAGAGCCATAAGCACTGCCCTGCCGCCGGTCCCAAAGACGCACGCTGGCATCGTTACCAGCAGTCACGACCAGACGACCGTCATAAGAAAATGCCACGGAGGTCAGCGCCTTCGTGTGCCCCGAGTAGCGCTGGACCTCTTTGCCGGTGTTCAGGTCCCACAGGCGTGCAGTCCTGTCCACACTGCCGGTCAGGGCAAAGTGTCCATCGGGTGAAATCGCCACAGCGCTTACACCGCCCTGATGCCCCTCGAAACGACGCAGCACGCGACCGCGCGCTGTGTCCCATAACTCTGCCCGTGTACCGCTGCCAATCAGCAGATGGCGGCTGTCCGGGGAAACTGCCAGGGATGTAACCTCACTGTCGAAGCCTTGCAGACGGCGAATCTCGTGGCCATCTCTGCGGTCCCACAGCCGCACTGTCATATCCTCGCTGCCGGTCACCAGCCAATCGCCGCTCGGGGAAAATGCCACAGCCGTGACCGCGCCGGCGTGACCTTTCAGTTGCAACAGCTCCGCACCGCTACGCGTGTCCCAGAGCCGTGCGCTGTTGTCGACACCGCCGGTTAACAGCTGTACTCCATCCGGCGACAGCGCGGCGGCACGGACCACGTCTTGATGCCCGCCGAAACGGCGGATCTCTTGTCCCGTGTGCGCATTCCACAAGCGCACCGTCCTGTCCCAGCTCGCGGTGGCCAACAGGCGTCCGTCCCGCGACACGGCGATCGCCGAGATATGGTTGGAGTGGCTCAACTGCACGACCAGCTGCGTCGGACCCGGGGACCCGGCACCCTGAGGCGGGCGCGCGACGGCCGGCGACGATCCCGCACCCGGTGACAGGGTGTGGGTACAGGCAGTCAGCGACACCAGCAGCCCAGCGAGCGCGAACAGCGGCTGTCGACTTTTCATGACGGAGCGCATCTGCTAGCGTCACTCACGGCGCACAGACCGCAGCCACCCTGCCTGTCGACTAGCGCGAATAAGTGAAATTCCACCAACCGCTTTTCGCACCCGCTTTGCCATTTTTATCGATAGCCCACACCCGCCAGCGACCAGGCTGCGCACCGGCAAAGTTGAAAGTGTAGGACGTGGAACGCAGCGACGGCTGCACCCTGTAGGTCTTACCGATATCCGTGCACCAGGCGTTGCTCCGGCAGCATTGATAACAGTCGACCTCCACCGTATAGCTGGCGGCCCCGGTGACAGGCGTCCATTGCAGCTTGGTCTGGTGTGGATGATGATTGAAGCGGCTACCGTTGCGCGGTGTCTGCTGCGCCGGCGCCGGGAGGCTCCTGAGGGCCTGCACGGTGGCGGGGTTCACCCGCAGCATCGGCCTGTCGATCGGTTGAATACGCCGGATCTCGGGTTGCTCGAGCCTTGGTGAGGGCTTGACAACCGGTTGCTCGAAGCGTGGAGGTGGCTCCATCACTTGTGGATAGGCGACGTTGATCTGCAGTTCTGCCGTACTGAGCTTGCCTTCTCTATTGGTGGCGCTCAGCTGAAAGTGGGCGTGCTCCTGCGGGTCGACCGTGCGCGAACCGCTTGGCGACACCTGACCAAGGCCCGAGATTTCCACCCGCTCGGCGTTGTCCACACGCCACGTCAAGGTCGTCGTATCGCCGGCCATGACGAAGGGCGGCTCTGCCTTGAAAAAAACGATCAATGGCGGCAAAGTGACTTGCCCCATCAACGGCTTCAAGCCGATGGGAATCTCTTCACTGACCATCTGACCGTCACGGTTACTGGCAGTGAGCAGGTAGTTGCTTCGCCCCCGGGGTTCCACGACCTGCGAGCCGCTGGTCGGGACGTCACCCACGCCCGAGATGTTCACCGAGACCGCGTTCCGCGTGCGCCACTTCAGGGTTGTCGTACCGCCCTCCGTCAGCCCGGGCGGCTGTGCCTCGAACGATACGATAACCGGGGCGGCAGCCGCCGCCGGTTGCCGCCGCACCCCCTCTTGCGGTACGCAGGCCTGCAACACCAGGCTCAACACCAGACACACCAGCGCTGTTGTCCAATACCCCCTTGCCCCTCGTATCATGTCATTTCCTCCTAACTGCCGCAGCGTTTGCGGGGATCACAGGCATCCGCCAGCGCCCTTAATCCAGGTTGCCCGCGGGGCGTCATGGCCTCTTCGCTGAACGCCCGATAGCGCCAGCAGGCCTGTTGTGCCATGGTGCGCCGATCCCAGCGTTCCCAGTCCTGTTTGTACTTGATGAGTTGATATTCGACGCCGGTATCGGGCTCCACTTTGAGAGCCTTGGCATTGCCGTCCCAGCCATGGGATCCCCAGGCTATGCGTTTATTGGCATCGATGACGATAACGACGTGCCCGTCACCACGTGTCTCGTCGCGATAGACAATTACATCACCCGCTTGCAGCGTATCCGCCGAACAGTCCTCGAACTGTTCGGCCATCCGCGAATCCGCGCCCACCATCATCGCCGTGCTGAGGTAACGGTCGCCGTTGTTGTAGGGCAGACCCGCGCGCGTAAACGCGTACCAGATGGAACGCGAACAGTCGATGCCGCGTTGCAGGTTCTCCTCGTCCGTTGGCAACGACCAGTCGTGCTGCTTGTAACCGTAGCCATCGGTGGCTGAGGCGGTTGCCAGTGCATCCGCCTGTTGCAGCACTCTGTGCAGGGCAGTCGATGGGTCGTCTGGCAGGTAGGGCCGGATATTGAAGTGAGGGATGGTGTACTCGCGCCTGGCCGGCGACTCGGTGGTGTCGGAGTCAGCCTTGAGAAACCGCTGATTGGCCTCCACCCGCAGCGTCAGTGCACTCAGCGTCCAGGTAGTGTCCTCCACCGCCTCCTCCAGACGTCCTGTTCCCCGGATACCCGGCTGCAGGTAGCGATCCAGGGCACGGTACAAACCGCTCATGGGAGGACCGACCGCGCGGGTGGCCGCGGTGTTGGTCAACAGATGCCACTGCACCGGATTGATTTCCTGGGTGCCGAACACCATGACGTGGTCCTGGACATCGAGCGGCGGTTTACCCACAAAGGTCTCACCACTGTTGAACACCACATCCTCGCCGGGCTTGAGCGCAACCTTGCGACCGTCAACAGGGAACCCGAAGCTATTGCCGTCGGTTGAAAAAATCACGCCGCCGACCAGCAATGGCATGGGCGCGTCTTTGGACAGGGTGACCTTGACGTTCCAGGCATGGCACAGGGGGATGACCTGTTCGCTGTTCGCTGGCGACTGCTCCCAGATGCCATCGGCGCATTCGGTCTGCCTGGAAGCGGGAACCAGCTGTACCTGCAAGGTCTCGTTGTCGGTAAAATCCGCTCCCCCCTCTCCACGCAGTTGCAGCAGGGCCAGCTGGCGCGCGTGTTGCCACAGATTGTCAGCCACCACGCCGTCTTCGTTGTATACGTTACGGATCTTGTTCTCAGGTCCGCGCAAAACCAGCGCTTCGTTGCTGTCGACGCTGAGTTCAAAATCGCCGGCGCCCTCGGTCAGTTCTACCAGCATCTTTGTCTCCGGGTTCGCCTCGATGGACGCGCTCAGCTGGGAAGCCCGCTCGATGGGGATACCGCCTGGCTCGTCCGCCGGACGCAGGCGAACCTTTATTCCCAGGTAGGCATCGGCCGGACGCACCAGGACCGCCAGATCGCCGGCCTCAGGCTGCGGCGCACCCGACCGTGCTGCCGAGACGTGAGCGGTCGCATTCAGGCCGGTTACAGCATCGATGATAACCGTCGCCTTGGCCTTACCGGGATCGCGGGTGTCGGCCCCGCGCACGGCACCGTCATAGATGCGCAGCTCCGCGCCTTCGCCGATCCCCGGCAGCGGTGGACCGCTCAGCTCGAGCGGTGGCCCCACCTTGGCGACCTCCCAGGCCACGGGCCGGGTGCGACCCTCATTGCCGAACACCGGGGCATTCAGATCACCGTGAAAATAGGGGATCTGGTAGCTGCTGGCGGCCACCAGTGGCGGTACCTGGCGGGCTACCTGGGCATAGGTCAGGGGCTGGTCGCCAGCCTGCGCGAGCACCTGAATGACGGCATCGGTGAAAATCCCGCGCCCATTGGTTTCCAAGGCCGGTGTGCCGTCGCTGGCGGCGGTAAAGGCCACCACACCGGGAAGCGCTTCGGGTACCCAGCCTGCGCCCTGGTCACCGGCAGGCTCGGCAGCACCCGCCGCTTCGGTGAGGTCTTCGTCGGCCGGTTCGAAAAAGCGCGCCACAAAAGTGCCGGCATCGCCGCGTGTGGCTGTTCCGGAGTTACAGGAATCCAGCACGACGGTAATGTTCTCGGTCTTCGCGTGCAGTTGCTTCAGCATGTCGTGAAACTCATCATCCACGAGATCCCGCACACCGTCGCTGCGCGCATCGTGCAACATCAGGGTCTCATCCATCTCGTCGGGTTCATCATGGTTCTTATCGCGCCGCATCGAACCGTGACCCGCATAGAAGACCACCGCCACATCCTGTGACCGCGCACGCTCCACCAGCGCCTTGTCAAAGCTGCGCTTGAACTCCGCAGTCGTGGCCTGTTCATCGAGCAACAGACAGACATTTTCCCTGGGGAAGCCATAACCGTTCGCGTCTGTCAATAGATTGTAAAACCGCTTTGCATCATTGGGCGGGCCAATGAGATCAGGCACGCGTTCGTTCTTGTATTGCCCGACACCGACCACCAGGGCAAGACGGCGAACACCATCGGTTTCCTTTGCCTCACCCAGCGCACACCAGTTTCCATCGACCGATACCGTCTTCACCCTAGTCTCGAGTTTTGTGGGAGGTGTGGGGGATTCGCCCTGTTCGCAACCGCTGAGGCACAGCCCCAGAACGCCTGTCACGCCAATGGCAACCGCTTTAAAAAAACGTGAACTCAGCGACATTTGACCAGATCTCCTTTTCTGTTTGATTGATATTAACTCCGAGATGGCTATAGTTATACGTAAGGCTCTCACTAAGGACGCAGCATCATGATGGACTCCCTCCGCAAACCGCTCTTCGTCGTCGCCGTTATCCTTCTGGTACTCGCCGTTCTGATCGAGCTTGGCTCGGGTATTTATATCGGGGCAGAAGTCGCTAACGGAAATGACTATGCCGACATGCCGAGCCCGGGGTACGGGATTCTGTATCTGGCGATCCTCGACGGCCTTGTCCTGTTCACCATTGCTCTCATCACCGCACCCTTACTCATCTCCGCTTCGGTGGTTGGACGCGTTCAGGGTATTATCAGCTTTTTGGTCTCGCTACTGATGCTGATTGGCGCCATTGTCATGATCGTGGTCGCGATCGGTCTACTCGTGCTTATGATCTCCCTGTTCATGGCGGTACCGTTCGGTACCGTGGTTTATATGGCAAAGTTCGCGGCCTTTGACACCGGCCAGGCGGCGGCCACGCTGGGCTTCATCATGAGCCTGAAACTCGCCTTTGTCGGCTTCCTCGTGTTCTCCCATCAACGTTTTCTGGAGAATAAGGGCCTGGTGCTGATTATCCTCACCTCGCTGCTTGCCACCATCATTGTCAGCTTCCTGCACGGGCTGGTGCCCTTTTTCCTGGCCAGCATCACCGATATGATCGGTGCCATCGTGGTGGCCATCCTGGCGGCTATCTGGGCGCTGTTTTACCTGATAGGCTCGATCCCGGCGATCATCAAGGTATTGCGTGTCGATCGGGCTCTACCCTGATGCGATTAGTCATCGCATGATTCGCGAGTCGCGAAAAATAGCGTGACCGGCCTGTTCTTGCTACAACTCGTACACTCGAACTTGAGGGTGCCCCCCTGCTTCAAAACCACCAGGCGAAATTCACCGTCCCTCTCATCGACAGGCTCGAATTTAGACTCGCCAGCCGGCTGGTACTTAACCAACTTTGGCGCGATGGCGGCCATCTTCAGCTTGTAGCGGTTAAGGCGCTGGGCCTGTATCAAAGCCGGATTTATTTTGATCCGCGCCGCAGCGTCCCGAGTTGCCGTGGCATCCTTAACCAGCGTCAACGTCATCGATTCATAATCGTCATCGCAATCTCGCCGTCGTGGTCCGATATTGAGCACGCAGTCTGTATTGTTGGCAAACAACTCAAGGACGCCTTTGTCCAGTCTGCATTGGGAACCAGGCTTGGGGCCCTGGAGCCGACGTACATCTAGCCGTGGGCTGAACCTGCCCATAAACTTATCCATGGACCCAATCCAGCCTTTTTTGTCGTATCCCTCGACAGATTTCTTTTGCTTTTGCTTATCGGCTTTCTTCCCCCCTTCAGGTTCACCTTCCTTAGGCAGCAAGTTTGTCCCCAGCCCGAAGGCGAACACTACACCGATCACAATCAACACCACGATAACGACTTTGCTTTTCTTATCCATGCTCGTACGGCTCCCTGATCAATGGCGCGCTCACTCCGGTGCCGGCTCAACGCTACGTCGCTTATGCTTCATCAGAAGCTTATAAGCGTATGGATTGCTGATCATCAACTGCTTTGAAACATTGGAGGGGATTACCACACCGGTTTGGGATTCGCCCACCCACAACACGATCTCCGTGCCCTTCGCGGCCTTACTGTTGCCCCGGGGTTTCTGATCGATCACGTTACCTACAGAAGTCTTGCCGGCTCTTCTATGCTGTAGATTCTCCGCGTTAAAGGTGAAACCCGCCTCAGCGATTTTGGGCAGCGCCAAATCGAAACGTTGACCTTTCAGATTGGGAACAGCCACCAGCGGTTCGGGTTCCGGCCAAAACGCCCAGGTGAGTAGACCACCGATCACCAGCACGCCGGCGATCACAGCCGCCCAGATCCACCAGCGATTCGGCGGCGGTGGAGGGGGCTCCTCATCCTGCTTCCGCTCCGGTACTTCAAAGGCCACGGCCTCACTCTCGGTGAACTCCTCGCCCGCCCTGCGCACCGAGTAGACCAGCAAACGATAGGTATAGCGGTCCGGCGCCCCATCAGGTGGAACCTCTATCTTGACCGGGATCTGGGTCAGCACATTATCCCCCAGCTCCTGCTCTGCCGGTGCGTCGACCTGCAGCCAGCTTTCCTCAGTCGGTCCATCCACCAGCACCTTCGCCCCGATGGTGAGCGTCTGTCCGCTGGTGTTCTTAACATTGAACACGTGTTGCGTGCTGCCCTGCGCATCACAGGTAACGACTTTATCGGGTGCGTCTATTGTGACGATACTCGTGGCCATGACTGACTCCTTAATACTGGCTAATTAATTCTATACCGGCGCACACTGCGCTGAATCGCTATATTCCCATTGCTCATGCGAACTCCAGATCATAGGTCACATAGGCTGGCTTTTCCTGGTCAATGATACGCTCAATCAGCGACCTGTCCCGCGTGCAGCTTTGCGGCGCCCTGACATGAATATGGTAAGGTCGCGGCATGCCGTTGGCGTCTTCGACATATTCGTCCACTTCGAAGCCGCTGCTGCCGGTGGCGGTCTCCAGGAACAGGCGTAGACCCTGCAGGGTGCCGCGCCACTGCGACAGGTAAGCCGCCACCGCAATCAGTTCCCGCAGCCGCCCATTTCCCGTGGATAATACATCCGCGCCTGTCTCGGCGGCTGTCACAGTATCGCCGGCTGCCGGAAAAAAACGATCCAGATCGACCCAACGCGCCATGTAGGGGACGAATCGTTCCGGCATACGATAGGGGCTGAACGTGGTTTCGACCTGCGCGAGCAGTTGCTCGGCCGGCTCGTGGAGCGCCTCCATGACGTTCAACAGCGCCCACAGCGGTGTCGGTAGCGGCAAGTCGGACTGATTCTTTCGCCCGATGGCAGTCTGATACACCTGCGGCAGCAGTCGCTCAATCTCGTTGCTTTTCATCCTCGCTCACCACGTTGATCTGGTGTTCACCGGAGCAGAACAGCCAGGTTTCAGGCAGTGTCACCAGCTCCGGGAATTCACTGTTCGAAACGTGCTCGTAGCTTTTTCCGTGGTCACGGCTACGATATACACCCTCGATGCCGGCCGCGAGTAAGCGCTCACCGCCGCTATCGGTCGCCACCACGTCCACCGGCTGCAAGCTGTGTCGATCCCGCAGTGGCAACTTGCAGTTGATGTCGGGCGCCTGCCACTTGGGTTCGCGCTCGGCGATATCGAGACGCAGCACACCGAAGCGTAGCGAGCCCGCAAAGACCTCTGATCCCTGGAAGGCGAGTGCACGACAGCCGCCGGCGTCCCAACCGCCGCGATAGGCCCGCCAGCCTTCCGGATTTTCGTCACCGCCTGTCAGCAGCCAGCGGAAACAACCCTTGCCGGGGTCAGTCCCTACGGCGGCCACTCCCGCCCACAGGTAGCGCTGGGCACCGAAGTGCTGGATGTCGAGCACCCGCACCAGTTCGTTCTCCAGGCCGATGGCGGTAAAGGTCTCCGGTTGCCCACCCTTGCTGGACAGATAGACCCCGCGGTCACCGCGTGCCGCCACCGCCACACTGGTGCCGCCCCAGACATCGGTGGACACTGCGACGGCGTAAAATCCCAGTGACGGGTTCGCGCTGTCCACCAATACCTGATGGGGATCAGCGCCGGCTTGCGCCGCCAGCTCATACAGCCCCTTTTCGGTGGCCAGCAACAGCAGAGGCACACCGTCGCGTTCCAACCAGGCCATGTCTTCCACCAGGAAGGTGGTCTGCAAGCCGGCTTCCCAGGTCTCGCCACAGTCGCGCGAGATGTGCAGCCGCGAACCGGCGCCGCCCTCTGTCAACTCGCTGGCGACAGCGACCAGACCGGCTTGTCTCGCATGGGCGCTGGCCTCGCGGGGAAAGGCCAGTACCCGCAGCACCTGCTCCCCCGGAAACCGGCCAATTGCTTCCCAGCCTTGTGCATCATCCATGGAACGAAAAACGATGTCACCGCTGGCGGCATACCAGGTATGGGGCTGATAACCATCGGCGCACAGTGCCTTGACATTGGTACCCGGGACCTCGTCGACCACCATGCGCACCTTGCCGACGGAGCTGACGCCCGGCTCGCCGCTGATGATCTTGTAGATATCCCATGCCGTCAGTGCCTGCCCGAATGGCCAGCCCTTGATATCGGGCGGGGTCGACAGCGGATTGATGGTCTGCCACAAGCGCCGCATGACGCGCTGTTTCACGGCGGCAGGATCCTCCTCCCGATGCACAATCACTTCCGCCTTGACCTGCACCGTCTTGTAGCGCGCCCAGTTTACGAGACAGGTGGTACCAAGCGGCTTGCGTCTATCCAACGCCTGCTGGATCTGCTCGCGGGCCACCTCGGTTGCGTGCGCCTCCAAGAAATCGGCGGTGATCCGACCTTCACCGCGTTGATCGTCGGGGATGTGCGGCACCAGCAGCACCTCCACGGTGCCCGGGGGTGCATGCACCCACAGCGACGCCTTGGTGAACGCCGTCGCGCGCTCCACTGCGCCGGAGCTGCGAATCGCGACCAGTTCGAAATCCCGAGCCGTCACCGCCCGGTGCAGGGAGTGCAGTTCCTGTGGGCCGCGGATCAGAGCGTTGTCCAGTGTCTCGGCAGAGGTGCCGCCGGTGGCCGGCTTGGGGTTGGTGACCTCCATGCCCGGTATAGGGTCCTTGAGTGTGGTTAAAAGGTTGGCAGTGACGTTGCCCTCTGTACCACCGCCGCGGCGATACCATACGCGAATTTCGCAATCGACCGGCGGCACTTCAGCGAGTGCCTGCGCTGCCTCCTGCAACTCGCCCTCGGCACTGCACATGCGCGCCGCGGGGGCAAAGCTAATGGTGCCGGACAGACGATCACTGACATAGACAAAGCGGTCAGCGCCGAGGTTGGAGAAATTTTCCACTTCGCGCCAGATCCGATAAGCCTTACCCTCGTGCTGTACGGCAGAGGCGGAGGTCTCGAGATCCGTGGCATCCGTCTCGACACCGACCACCAGATCGAGTCCATCACCGGTCGGCGCGATGATCGGTGCGCGCGCCACGTTCACCACCAGTCCCGGTGCACCTGTGCCCGTACCCGCCAGCTCTGCATCGACCAGCTCACAATGCCGGGCAAGCACCTCCACCTCGGTTTCTCCGGTGGCAATGGTGACAGTTTCTACTGTGGTAAACACCGGCGGTTCCTCACCGTCGCTGCGCCCCGTGGTGACACGCGTGCCACGTGGAACATCCACGGGGTGATTCTGCGGGCGGCTGAGCCGGAAGCACAGCACACCTGCCGCAGCCGCCGGGGGTTGCAGCCGTACACCAATGAGACGCAGGAACTCGACATAGGCCTTATCCGGCAGACGGTTCAGGCGGAAGATCATAGTCTCGGTGAGGTAGGCGAATGCCTCCACCAGAGCCATGCCGGGATCACCCGGCGTGAGGTCGGTCCACTCGGGGCAGTGCTGTGCGATACGCCGGCGGGCCTCGCCGACGAGTTGATCGAAGCGCCGGTCGTCAAGATTCGGTGGGCGAAGCGGCATCAGACATCCTCCCGTGTCAGATTGACCGGCACTACTAACGTATCCCTGTGTAAGGTCCGGCGCATACGGTACTCGAGCAGGATATCCATACGTCCCGGATCGCCTTCGCTGCAGTTCGCGTCGAGACGCAGGATATCGATTCTCGGTTCCCAACGTTGCAACGCCTGGCGTACATAGTGGATCGCGAGTCCGTGTGTCGTCGCGTCATTCGGCGAGAACACCAGACGTTGCAGGTCACAACCGTAGTCGGGTCGCATAAGGCGTTCGCCGGGTGAGGTTGTCAGTAGCAGCAGGATCGCCTGGCGCACCGAGGCATGTTCGGCCACCATTTCAATCCCACCTGTACGCGACACCTGTAATCCCGGCGCACCCCCGCCAAGGTCGAAATCGGGATGAAGAAAACGCCATGCGCGGTAGAGGGGCACGGTCATCAGACTTCCCTCACCAGGCTCTGGCCCGGACTGCGCACGGTATATTTCACCGTACCCGGTGGCGTGCCGTCGGTCAGCCCGGCTACGGTATCCAGACACACCCGTTTGCCATTGATACGCAGTAAATCCGAATAGCCCGCCTGCACCTTGAGGGTATTGGTGCAGGGTTTGACTGTCGGCCCGTACATGGGACAGCCGACAATGGGACGCTGCTCGGGATCGGTTGCCACCAGAACCGGACGGTGTGCCACGGTCACCAGGCTCTGGGTGGCAATAATACCGACGATCCCCAGTTCATGGTCACAATTGATTACGGCATCCTGAGTCAACAGATCCATCATGCCTTCTCAAAGTCGATTGACTGCCCACGGATGACAACCGACTGCCCGGGGGCCTCGATTTCAAGTTTGGCGGCGGCGTGAATGTAACAACGGTTCGGGGTCAGTTCGATGAGGCTGCCGTTGCTGTCGCCCACACGGACCTCGTCGGGTGACAACTGCAAAAAGTTGCCGCCGCTGTTTTCGACGCGCACGGTCTTCTGTGCGTCGTCGAGCTGCACGCGCTGCCCGCCCGGCGTCAGCAGGGTGTAGCGGCGCACAGCGCCGTCCTCGACACCTGCATCGGGTGGCGCCTGCAGACCGTACAAGCCACCGAGGACCACGGCCTGAGCGGGGTCGCCGTTAACCAACAGCACCAGTACGCGGTCATCGACATCAGGCAACGCGATGATGCCCTTGCCGCTGCCGGCACCGGGCACAACCACGCCGAGCCAGTCGGTCTCGACCTCGCCAAAGTTGGGCAGCATCACACGCACACGCCCGAGACCTTCGGGGTCCTCTACCTGTGTCACCCGAGCCACTGTCGTGCTGCTGGCTCGCGCCGGTGCACCCACAGCAGGCGGCGTGGTGTCGATCTCGGAGACAAAGCCTTTCTGGCGATCAACCATATGCGTCACCGCCGTCATGACATAATGGCCGGTGAGCGGGGCTGCGACGCCTTCCACCTCAACTGGCGTTCCGGGCCGTAAGCGCGGATCGCCATCGGCCACACCCCACAGGGTCACCTCGCTGGCAACCCGGCGGTCCAATTCTGCCTGAGAGATGGCCTCGGCCTGGTGGTCACCCTGCACGGCCTCATTGACGATGGCCCGTTCCCCCGATCCACCGACACTATCCTGGGTAACGCCGACCTCAATGCGTCGCCCGACCCGCGGCTCGTCTGCCCGACCACTATGCGGTTCGGCATGCCAGGGATCCCAGCCGCTGGTGTCAACCCGGCGACAGGCCGTATCGGTATTGACATCAATGCGTGCCTCCAGCAGCGAGGAGCCCAGTGCCAACGCCACCGGGCTGGCAATGCCCTGCAGCGTCAGGATGTGCAGCACATCATCGCGCAGCGTGAAATACAGCCCGCAACGCGCGGCCAGTTCAGTGATCAGATCGAGATCGGACTGGCGGTGTTGCACCAGCTGGTGTTGCACCGGACTATCCGCGGCTGCTTCCACGGACATCCCCAGGTCAGAGACCAGCGTGCGGGTAAGCTCTGCCAGAGTGACCTGCACGTGCGTACCGACCGGCTGTCGCTTGCGCAGTTGATGCAGCAGATCATAACCCCGCACGTGCACCTGGCGGCCCTGTGCAGGGCCGTAATCGTAATCCACGGCGGTCACCTGGCCGACGAAAAGAGGTTGATGGTATCCCTCAACTGTGATGCGAAGGGTGGCACCGGGTGTCATCGCGGTGGCCCCGGCGAGCGGCCCCTCGGGATCGAAAAAAGTCAGCTCACACAAGGTTGGCAACGACAAGCGCTGTTGCACGCGTATCGCGCCCAGGGTGCGGGCATCTTCGGCGGCGAGCGGCGCCCCATCCATTGCCACATCGATCCTGGGTAGTCCAACCACTGAGCTCATGGTGCGTCCGACAGGTCCGACAAGGGGGGAATCTCGAGCAGATGACCGGCCGGTATGTGCATCGGGTCATCGATCCCGTTGAGGGTCAGCAGCTCGCGCCACAAAGAGGCATCGCCGTAATACTGGTAGGCGAGCTGGTCCGGCCGCTCACCACCCTCGGCCGCCTCACCGCCGAGAATCTGATGCATTTCCGCCTGCTCGGGCGAGCTCACCATACCCGGCTGCGGCAGTTCCGCAGCAGCCCGTGGTGTCCGCGGCGGGCGCTGCGTGGTAACCGGTTCGAGTGCGCGCAGCATGCGCATGCGCAACCACGAGCGGCGTGGCACACCCTCCGTGGTAAAGACCTCGAGGCGTTCCGCCACCGCCACGACAATGCCAGGAATGTTCCAGCTCTTGCCCCACACAAAGCGACACAGCGGTGGCCTGCCATAGCCGCCAGACCGGGTATTCTCGGCGAGTTCCCACAGGGGCCGGGTCAGATCGCGGACATCCTCGCTGGTGATCGACGATCCGGCCAATGACACATCGAACAACAGATCAAGTGTGAGTTCAGTGCGACCGCCGCCGGAGTACAGCAATTGGTCATCGGCAAGCTCGGCACCGGTCACCAGGCCGCCGGCGGATTGCCGCGGTTGTATGCCCGCCTGGCGGCGCAATAACAGACTTTCCGGATTCAACAGGCAGCCGAGACGCTCGCCACTATCCTCAAGCAGAAAGGCTACACGTTCCACAGCTCACCCCGTTGTTCAAGATCCCCGCGCTGCAGCCGCAGCGTGTTTCTTCGCTCTTCGCTGGCCGTCCGCAAAGCGTCGCTCGGTGATAACCGCGCCCCTGGGTCCCAGGCATACTCGGGCAGACTTGGCCAACGATCAGTTCCAGTGTGGGTACCCTGAAGGTCCCCGTCCGTTTCATCCGGCAAGCGTGGCCACTCAGGCTCAGCTTGCACGGGACGAGCAACGGCTTCGCCCGTGCTACGCAGCGGCAGCGGTACGACCGGCGGCGTCCCCAATGTTGCTGGCGCCGAACCTAGCAACTGTCTCGACGCCGACCTGCTGCAACGCTCGGCCTGTGGCGAAGCCTGCGCCGCCACCTGCATTGCTTCGCGCACTGGCGCCACCATTTGTTTCACCGCCTGCGCACCGTCCGGCTGCTCGCTGGACTTTGTGTGTTTATGCCTTTTCTGCCCGGGTGCGGCACGCAAAGATCCGGGCTGCCGTTTTTTAGACCGGCTGAACCCAGCCGGGATCTCCGCTGGACCAACAGAACTGTCATACACCTTAGAGCGGGGCGGAGGCTTCGGCACCTCGCCCCCCGCGGGCCGGAGTAAGTGCCGCTGCACCAACTGTGCACTCTCACCTGACGGCTGCCGTCCCGGTCGCAGCGTTGAACAAACGTCGGGCTCTTTTCGGGGGGCAGCAGGTCGTGACCGGAGTAAGTGCCGCTGCACCAACTGTGCACTCTCACCTGACGGCTGCCGTCGCGGTCGCGGCGTTGAACAAACGTCGGGCTCTTTTCGGGGGGCAGCGTGCCGTGATACGCGAACGGATGTTATGTCCGTCGACGCATGCCGGTCACGTCGCGCACGGATCTGCGGCAGCGCTCCCTCAGGTGTTACGGAGCGCTGCTTTTGTCTGTTTGCTTGAGTTCCCGAATCGGGGGGCACCGACGTCTGGCGTGCACGGTGCCTCAGTTTGGGAAGGGTATGCCATGCAGGCGGTGTGGTCTTCTGCCCAGCAGCAGGCGGTGCCGGTTGCCTGCCTGGCGTCAAAGCCGTGGTGGGATCTGGAGTCGCGCCCTGCTCACCACGCTCGCGCAAGCCGGTCACGGTATCACCCTGCCCGGACACCGGGCGTAGCAACTGCGGTGCATGGTGACGCACGACGTCAAGCCAGTGTGCCGGCGGCCCCCCGACACCCTGATTCGGCAATTGCACCGGCGCCGGATCTTGCGCGACTTCAGCCTTGCCGGCGGCTGCCTCGGTTAGTTGGTCGCTGGCTTCGAGTCGCGCCGCCAGGCGTTCCGCGCCGGCGTGCAGCACGCGTAGCAGCTTCACGAGCAAATTTCGTGTACGCCTGCCCAACATCGGGGTCACGCGCGTTCGAGACGCTCGACGGCGAGGGTCAGCGTTTCAATCGCCACCTGGTCACCCATGGCCTCCAGGCGTGCACCCCGCCAGTCCGATGGATAAGTGTTGAAGAGGTTCCAGCGAGTCTCTTCCTGCTGACCATCGGGCTTGAGCAGGATCACCGAGACATCGCGGCGCTCGAAAGTCCCCTGCGTGGTGGCCATCAGCCAGTCCCAGAGTTCTCTTGACTCACTCATGCCCCATTTAAGGGTCACGTCGCCGTACTTGACCCGGCCGGGCAGCTTGCGAACGGCAGGTGCACCACCACCCTCACGATACTCAATAGTCTCGACCGAGACACTCAGACCACTGACGTCTGCGAAATAGCCCGACTGGACCCCTTGTATATCGAGCACAAAGTTATATGCACGGTAGATTTCTGCTTCTGGCATGGTTCTGCTCCTTATGACTCAGCGCTTTCTTCGCCCTCGGCGGCTTCTTCAGTCTCGGCGCCACCGGCCCATTGACCGATGCGGAAGATGATGAACTCGGCCGGTTTCACCGGCGCGATGCCGATCTCGGTTATCAGTCGTCCGGCATCGATGACCTCAGGAGGGTTCGTCTCCGCATCACACTTAACGAAAAACGCCTGCTCGGGTGTCTCGCCCTTGAGCGCGCCGTCGCGCCACAGCAAGGTAAGAAATGCCCGGATGTCGCGCTCGACCGATTTCCAGGTGCGCTCGTCGTTGGGCTCGAACACCGTCCACCGGGTACCCCCACCGATCGATTCCTCGATCATGTTGAACAGCCGCCGCACGTTGATATAGCGCCACTCGCTGGCTTCATCCGCCAGGGTGCGCGCGCCCCAGACACGAATTCCGGCATCAGGGAAAAAGCGGATGCAGTTCACGCCCATCTTGTTCAATTCACCCTGTTCCTCGCGCGTCACCCGGTAAGTCAATCCCAGCGCCCCGCGCACGCCCACATTCGCCGGCGCCTTGTGTACGCCGCGCGTGGTGTCCGTCTGCGCGTAAAGTCCGGCCAGGTGACCGGAAGGTGGCGTCCTGACGATCACGCCGGCGGCCAAAGGATCGCGTGCCGTGACCCAGGGAAAGTAAAAGGCGCCGAAGCCCCCATCGCTGTTACGCGGACGCATCCCCGATGCTGGTTGGCTGCCCTTGCGTCGCGAGGGCTTTTCGGCGTCTTCGGTCTCACCACCTGCGGCGGGTGTCGCCTGGGCGGTGCCGACCTGCTTCAACGAGTCGATATTCTCGACCAACTCCGGGCAATCAAGGATGGCAAAGCGATCCCCAAGTTTCTCGCAATGCGACAGCAGCGCTTCATAAGACATCACGTCGGCAATTCCCGGCGCGGCCACGATGGCGACCTCGTCGATCTCCTCCAGGCACGTGATGCCCGTGCGCTGGCGTTCATCTCCGGCAATGGAATTTCCTGGCCCAACGTTGACGATGTAACAACGCCCACCGCCATTATTGAAAAAACCAAACACCGCCCGGGCAAGAGGGGTACTCGCGCTATCGTCGCGGACGAATTCCTTGACGAACTGTGACCAGTTGTTGACCGCAAATGCCTCGTTGAGATGGGCGTCGGCGGCCGGCGCGACGCCAAGGAAGGCCGCGGTACTGGTACCCACTGCGGCGATGGGTCTGGTGCCGGTGGAAACCTCCTCGATGTAGATGCCGGGTGTCATGTAACTTGTCGCCATGTCAGGCCTCCCCTGGATTGATATGGATGGTAAGTGGTTCTTGATCGCCGGCCTGGTGTTCGGCCTCAACGACGAAATCGCGACCTCGCGCCTGGATCCGGAAACGCTTCACAGTCGGTTGAGCGGGCACCGCGGCGAACCAGAAACGGCCCTGAGCGTCGGTGCGGGTTGTCAGGTGTTGGGCAGGTAACTCCACGCGCGCGTTGGCGATGGGAATGTCATTGGGGCCCATAAGTACGCCGCCCATACCGGCCATGGGCGAGTGCTGCATTTCGATTGGCGCCTGGACAAATTTGACGTCTTCCTGCGGTCGCGCGAAGCGAAGTGGAAGGCGCAGCACAAAGGCCGGACGCGGAAAGGTGCCGAACGCAGTCCACAACGAGGCAGATACCGGCTCCAGGTCGACCTCGAAGCCAGGCTCTTCCATGGCTGCAAATACCAGGGTCCACAGCATCGAGTGCGCTTCTTCCGGGTGCTCTGCCGAGGTTGTGACCAGATAGCGCAATAGAATTTGCAGAGGACGGCGGCGTGGGCCCTTGGCAGGAGGTGAGGGGTGCAGGTCGAGCAGATAAAGACCAACCAGCGGTTCGACACCCTGGTCAACCGGGGGTGATAGCGAGACTGCGGCAGCTGTCAACACAGTGCCGACCCAATCCTTCAAGCGCTGATCTACGTCCTCGACGAGGCCTGCGCCCTTCGTGGGCCAGGCACCGCCAACAGCAGCGTTGCCTTCCTTATTAGACGAAGCACTCACGGACTCTCCTCCGAGTTCGTCCACTGAATATCATTGTTGTCATGATGCTTCTGGCCGCTCTCTCGTCTCCGACGTGGCGACCGTCCCTTTTCTTAACCCAGATGCTACTCCAATTCAATCGCGAGGAACAGGTCTAGGAGCCAAAGATTTCCAAGCACGGCTTAACCCACGTTTTTCACATCAATGCCACTCCATAAGCATCACCAAACACCACTGAACTTTTGCCATAGCAATACGGCATCAGCGCGCTGGCTTCGCCACGATCATGCCGAGCAGAGGCGCGATGAGACCGGAAAACAAAATCAGGAACACGGTACCAATAAACGGCTTGTAACCCGATATCGTCGTGAAAGGCCCTGAGACGGTCATCACCCAGATGACAAAGGCGATACTCGTCAGCACGATTTGCAGCACTTTGCGAACGCCTTGACCAAACCAGAGCCACAGCGGTGTTGCTGCCAGACAAATGCCGAATACGACCCACAGTAGCACCGTTGACATCGTTGACGGATCCATCGAAATGAGCACCGCGTTCACTGCCATATAGGTGCCAAGCAATTCAGAGGGTATCAGCTTAAGCAGCCGATCCCGGTAATTATCACCTGTGTTGATTTCTCGAGCCATGGCGGGGACTCCTTGTGTAGTTGATTTTATATTCCCTTCTTTCAATTAAAGCATAGACTACAGTATAAGGTCTTTCCAGGTACGCCAATCATGGCAGCACATCAGGCCACCAGTCCGACACAGGAAACACCGGGCCTGTCTTTCGACGCGGGCGGATTCCAACAAGGTCGTTTTCTTCATGTGCTGGCGGTGCGGCGCGGTAGAATAATGAACCGATGTTATCGGCTTGAATCGACCCATACATCGTGATCGATGCACAGCAGACAGTCCGTTGTTGTCGGGAACCTGAGCGGAGCGAAAACAGACTGCTTTGCCGAGGTCATTCGGACGGCAGTATCTCAAGGATTAAAGGAGAATCACCATGGCGAGTATCGTCACGATCACGGCAGCGACCCCTAAAGTTGAGGTAAAGGCCGGCGGCTGCGAAGGTTTTGGTCGAGGGCGCTACCGAAGAGTCCTGGCTAGCGATCGAGGGTGTCGCCGAACGAGAGCTCGCGAAAGGCATGACCGATCAGGTCAAAGTTCGCTGCGACTTACCCCCGATGACCACGGCAGGTCGATACACTTTTCGACTACTGGCATATTCGTGCCACTCACCCGGGGAAGATTTCACCGAGGGACCCGTCGTTGGAATCGAAGTCCCCGAGAGCAAGGTCGTGACTCCTACCCCAACCCCGTCGAAGTTTCCTTGGCTAATAGTTGCTGCGGTATCAGCAGTCGTTGTGATTGCTGGGATCCTTGCGTACGTATTTCTGGCAGCCCCAAAAGACACTGTGGAAACCCCAAAAGCTGTTGTGGTACCTCCAAAAGCCGTTGTGGTACCCCCCAAAGCCGTTGTGGCGCCCCTGAAAGCCACTGTGTATCAGCATTGCAAGTACGCTGGCTACGCTGAGGACCTGGGTCCGGGGTCGTACACCCTCTCGGCTTTGACCAAAAGAGGCATGAGGAATGACGACATTTCCGCAGTGCGTGTCCCCAAAGGGATGAAAGTGACGTTTTACCAGCATAATAATTTTAAAGGCAAATCATGGGTAAGCACGGGCAACGATAGTTGCTTCGCGACCAAAGCAGGTCACAACGATGTCGTGTCATCGATCAAAGTTGAAATAAACTACCCCGCCGCAAGC
>Ga0316192_10000263_pt1 | contig 36993 bp, 29 predicted proteins | sample MerIslwburrow_MG_FD_204931 | JGI IMG/M metagenome (GOLD analysis project Ga0316192, IMG submission 204931) | Coastal sediment microbial communities from Maine, United States - Merrow Island worm burrow | ecosystem: Environmental > Aquatic > Marine > Coastal > Sediment | place: USA: Maine...
AGCCAGCCACAGTTGATCACTTCCGGGTCGGGGGGTCAGCACCGTTGGTTGGTCGGCGCTGAGGACCGGGACCAGGGTGTAGTCAACCTCGACCCAGGCCCCGTCGACGGCACCAGCATTGTCTGGTTGGGCATTGTCTGGTTGGGCATTGTTGTCGCCGTTGGGGTCACCGGCCTCCGGCGGGTCGTTGGGGTCGCCGGAGGCTGCGGTGCCGTCGGTGCTGCGCCCGGGTGCTGAGGGGTCGGCGTCGGCCGCGGTTGCCGTTGGGTTTTGCTCGGCGTCGGCTGCTCCGGCGCCTGTTGTCTGCGGCGTCACCCCCGACGTTGAGGTGTCATCGCCGGCGCAACCGGTCCCGATGGCGAGGGCCGCAACACCCAGGGCCACCAATGCCAGTCTGGGGCGCATGCCGGGCCGGGATGGACGCTCCGTTGCCTCTGGGACTGCTCGAACCGTTGACCGAGTCGCTGCCATCGCTCCATTGTGGCGCTCGGGGTGACGATTCAGTGGCCGGGAGTCCGGTAGCCTTCACCGTTGTGCAACGACCGAGCCTCAGCTTCCTTTCGGAGGCCAGCAGCAAACGGGGCGGCCTTGCCGCCCGCTACGGCCTGGTGTCGGTCATCAACGTGGTCAATCACCAGATCCTCCTGAACCTGGCCAACTCCGGCTGGGGTTGGAGCGGGGGGCGATCCAACGTCTTCGCCGCCATTGTTGCCGCCGTGCCCGGCTATCTGCTCAGCCGCCACTGGGTCTGGGAAGTCCGTGGACCGCACAGTCTGAGCGAAGAGATTCTGCCGTTCTGGAGCCTGGCCGTTGTCGGGTTGGTGTTGTCGACCATCCTGGCCGAGGGCGCCGACCGGATCTTTGGTTCCGGGATCCCGGTGGCGTTGGCCAGTCTGGTTGGCTATTTCGTGGTGTGGGTGGCCAAGTTCCTCCTACTCGATCGCCTCTTCAACCGTTCGGCCGACCGGTTGGAGCAGGTGGCAACCCCGTGACCCCCGGTGACGGGCCCCTCAGCGACGCCGAACTGCACCACGCCCACCAGGCCCGGGGGTTCATGCCCGATGACGAAGGGGACGCCCTGGCCCAGGCGGCAGCGGAAGCCGACGCGGGCCTCGGTCCGTTCCTCGAGGTCGGCAGCTACTGCGGAAAGTCCGCCTGCTACCTCGGGCCGGTGGCCCGGCGGGCGGGCACGGTCCTGTTCTGCCTCGATCACCATCGGGGCTCGGAGGAGAACCAGGAAGGGTGGGAGTGGCATGAGCCCGATCTTGTCGATCCCTCGCTGGCCAAGCTCGACACGTTGCCGCTGTTTCGACGCACCGTGCACGACGCCGGGCTCGAAGGGGTGGCTGTCGCCCTCGTCGGCGACAGCCCGTCGGTGGCCGCCAATTGGGCAACGCCGCTGTCGTTGCTGTTCATCGACGGTGGCCACGGGGCCGAACCGGCCCGTCTCGACTATGAGGGCTGGACTCCAAAGCTGGCCGTTGGTGGCCTGCTGGCCATCCACGACGTGTTCGCCGACCCGGCTGAGGGTGGCCAGGCACCACACGACCAGATCTACCAACCAGCGCTGGCCTCGGGGCGCTTTGAGCCCTACCGAACCGTCGGCTCCCTCCGGGTGCTGCGGCGCATCTGAAGCGCCGCCCGCTCAGCAGCGGCTTGTGAGCAGTGTGTCGGTGGGCCGGGTGTCGGTGGGCCGGGTGTCGGTGAAGAGCGAGCTGGTGGGGTTGGAACCGTCGAGGGCATCGGCGGTGAGGATCACGGCGGCCGCGGTGTACGAACTACGTTCCCCCTCCGGGTAGTTGATCCGTTCAGGGTAGACCCGGCCGGTGAAGTAGGCACCGTCATCGTCGCGCAGGGCGTTGGCCCCGGCGAACAACTCGAGGGCGGGCTGGCGTTCACCCAGGGCCAGCATGGCCATGGCGCACTCGCAGGTTTCGGCCGCCGTTACCCACGGCTGGTCCGAGACACAGCGCACCCCCCGGCCCTCCATCACGAACTCGTCCCAGCGGGACCACAGCAGTTTCAGCCCGTCGTCGCCGGTCACGGCACCGACCAGCACCGGGTAGTACCAGTCCATGGCCCAGCGGTCCTTGGGTTCAAAGGCATCGGGGCAGTCGACGATGGTGGAAACCAGACGGTCGCGAGCGACCGACCAGTGCGGTCGGGTGTGGCCGAGCAGGGCTGCCAGCTCCAGTCCGCAGGCGAGGCTGTGGCTGATCGACGAGGACCCGGTGAGCAGGGCGTAGCTCCAGGGCAGGCCGTTGGGGTGGCGGGCCCAGAGGATCTCTCCCCGCCTAGTCTGGAGGTCGAGTACGAACTCGAGGGCGGCGTCGACCGCGGGGAAGGCGCTGCGGGCAAAATCCCGGTCGCCGGTGGTGAGATAGTGGTGCCAGATCCCGGTGGCGATGTAGGCCACGCAGTTCACATCAAGCTTGGGGTCCTCGATGCCGTCGGCCAGGTAGTAGTTGTGCCAGCTCCCGTCGGGCCGCTGGCGGTCAAGCAGCCACTGGTAGGCCCGCTCGGCCTCGCTGGTAAGGCCGGCGGTGGCCAGCGCCATGGCCGCCTCGACGTGGTTCCAGGGGTCGGCGTGGCCGCCGGGGAACCAGGGGATCATGCCCGAGTCGAGCTGCAACTCAGCGATCGTGGCCCCTGTTTGCGACACCTGGGCAGCGCTGATGACCCCCGGAACGCAGGGCACCTTCATGGCGCCACCCTGCGGGGAGTCTGCCTGGTGCGGGTGGCGGGATCACTGACGGCGTAGATAACGAAGCTCTTGCCCAGAATCGGGTTGAGCAGGCGATCGGCCATGCGGGTAAGGGTGGGGGCGTCGGTGATGTCCCACGTCAGGAAGCGGAGGTAGGCCTTGACGAGGCGGTTGTCAACGTTGTCGAGGCCTACGGCACACTTGAGCCACCAGTAGGGGCTGTGCAGGGCGTGGGCCCGGTGGCTGTCGATGGGGATCAGACCGCTGGCCGCCAGTTTCGTGCGGAGTTCGGGTTGCCCGTAGATCCTGACGTGGCCGCCAACGCTGATGGGGGCGTGGTAGGCCTCGTTGAGCCACCAGCAGATCTGCTCGGGCAGGGCTGCGGGCACCGTGGCGGCCAAACGGCCACCGGGGACCAGGACCCGATGGAGTTCGGCCATCACCCCCAGGTCGTCGTCGACGTGCTCCAGTACCTCCGAGGCGATGACCCGGTCAAACGAACCGTCGGCAAAGGGCAGTCGTAGCCCGTTGGCCTGGGTCACCGTGGTCGAAACCACCGACTGGACCGGATCGGCCGTGGAGGTGGAGGTGGTCGCCGAAGGTAGTTCACCGGCGAGATACATGGCGGCAAAGGTGTTTGTGGTGGCCACCAGTTCCTCGCTGGAGAGGTCGACGGCCACCACGTCGGCCCCCCGACGGGCCGTTTCGAATGCATGGCGTCCAAAACCGGCGCCAAGATCAAGCACCCTCATCCCCGGTTTGAGGTTGAGTCGGTTGTAGTCGACGGTCAGCATCAACTGCGGCCCAACGCGCCGCCCGACGCTTGCTGCTCCTGCTGGCGATGCTGATGCATGGCGATCACCTCGCGGTATTGGGCCACGGTGTTCTCCGCCGTCTGACGCCAGGTGTAGAGGGTCGAAACCCGCTCCCGACCGGCGGCCCCGATGCGGGCCCGTAGCTCGGGATCGTCGAGGCCACGGCGCAGGGCGGCGGCCAGTGACTCGGCGTTGCCCGGCTCGCACCGCAGCACCGTCTCGCCGTCGACCCCGGTGACCTCGGGTAGGGCGCCACCGGTGGTGGCAACCAGTGGGGTTGCGGTTCCCATGGCCTCCACCGCCGGTAGGGAGAAGCCCTCATAGAGCGAGGGGACGACCGCCAATTCCGACTCGGCGTACAGCTCGACGATCGTCTCGTCGGGCACACCGGTGATGAAGTGCACGGCGTCGGACAGGCCCAGGCGGTCGATGAGCTCAGCCGAGCGACCGCCCTCCTTGGCCCGGCCGATGACGGTGAGCGACACCTCACGCTCGGTTCGCAGCTTGGCCATCGCCTCCAGCAGGAACCTCAGACCCTTCAGCTCGACATCGGCCGAGGCGGTGGTGATCAACCGACCCGGGATGCGCGTGACCTCGGGCATGGGTCGGAACAGATCGGGGTCGACGCCGACGTGGACGAGGCGCATCTGATCACGATCAACCCGCATGTCCTGATGGATGTCGTCGATCGAATTCTCCGAAACGACCACGATCCTCGGCATGTGGCGGGCCACCCGGCCCTGCATCTTCACGAAGTTGTACCAACGTCGGGTGCTGAGCCGCTTTCGCCAGTTGGGGGCGGCGGCCATCTCGAGGCGCCGATCGACGGTGATCGGATGGTGGAGGGTGATCAGCGTCGGCAGGATGCGGTCAATGGCCAGCATGCCGTAGCCAAGGGATTGGTTGTCGTGGACGATGTCGAAATTCGACGTCTGGTGGTGCAGCGCCTGGTATGCCCGCAGGCTGAACGCCAGGGGCTCGGAGAAGGTACCGGCGGAAAACTGGAAGATCTCAACCAGATCGGGGATCGACTTGATCTCCCAATAGGCGGGAAAGCGCCCCGGAAAGTGGTCGTTGAAGATGTCGAGGCTCGGGAGCTGGTGCACCACCACCCGCTCATCGAGCACCGCATAGGGCTGGCCACTGAAGACCTCGACGTGATGGCCGAGGTCGGCCAGGGCCTTGGTCAGATGTCGGGTGTAGATGCCCTGGCCCCCTACCGTCGCTTTCGACCGGTAGGAGAGATAGGCGAGGCGAAGGGGACGCTCTTGCTCATGAGGTTGGGGTGACATGGGCCTCCAATCGGGGCGGTGAGCGTCGGGGCACGCACCTCGGCCCGTCGATCTTATGTTGTAAGGTCACGATTTGCGGGTCGGACCGTTGGGGAGCACGGGTTGTGGTGGCCGCGGGATACCATCTCGTTGCTATGCGTGCACTTGTGCAGCGAGTTACCGAAGCCGAGGTCACGGTAGAGGGTGAGCTGGTCGGTTGCATCGGGCCTGGCCTCTGTGTCTTTGTCGGAGTGACCCACAACGACACCGGGACCGAGGCGATCAAGCTGGCCACAAGGCTGGCCAAGCTGCGGATCTTCACCGACGATGAGGGCAAAATGAATCGATCGGTGCTCGATGTCGGGGGTGAGGTACTGGTGGTCAGCCAGTTCACCCTTTACGCCGATACCCGTAGGGGTAACCGTCCCGGTTACAGCGCGGCCGCTCAGCCCGAGGTGGCCGAGCCGCTGATCGATCTCGTGGCTGAGCAATTGCGCCTCTCGGGCCTGACGGTGGCCACCGGCCGTTTCCAGGCCGACATGGACGTCCGCCTGCTCAACCAGGGTCCGGTAACGGTGCAGGTGGAGATCACACCAGGTTGACGCTGGTCTCAGCGTTCGATCGGGGCCCGTTTGGTCTCGGCGTTCTGGCGAATCCGGGCCCTGACCTCCTCCTGTTCGTCGTCGCTGACGTTGGCCACCAGGAACAGGAACGGTTCCAGGGCCATCCATCCCAGCTGGAGTGCGGTGCCCTCGGCCAGCGCCGCCTTCAAACCGATCGTTGGTTCGTCGAGTCCCCGTCGTTCGGTGAGGAAGTCCAGCGCCGAGCGGGATACTGACACGCCCTCGTCGATCTCGGTCCTGGCCAGCTCCAAGTCGCCTTCGATCGTGGCCCGTACCACGGCCCGCCAGTAGCGCTGATCTTCAGGGGCGGTCAGGGGTGGGGGGATGGGCCGACCATCGGACAGGGCCCTGACGGCCTCGTAGTGCTGATGGGCCATCTGGCGCATGGCCTCTTTGAGTAGCCCCTGTTTGCCGCCAAAATAATGGTGGACCTGTCCGTGGTTGACGCCGGCCCGGGTGGCAATGTCGCGCACGCTGGTTGCCCGCGGGCCGACCTCGGACAGCAGGTCACTGGCTGCCTCGATCAGGGCTGCCTCAACGGCGACCCTGCCCTTCGCCGGTTCCTCGCTCGGTCCTGGCATCGCCGGACTTTACTTCGTCCTGTCGTCGCTGTCATCTGTTGCGGCCGGGGCCGGGTAACGGTGGGGTGGGAGCAAGGATCGCGCCTGACACCTAGTCCCTGGCCTGGGCAACGATTAGGGTGCGCCCAGGACCGTGTTGAAAGCGCAGGTGAGGCAATGACGACTTCAGGGTCGGCGACTCCGGGCTGGTACCCGGACCCCCATGACAGCACCCAGTACCGCTACTGGGACGGTTCGGCGTGGACCGAATCGACGATGCCGGCCGCGGGCGCCGGCGGCTCCAGCCCCGGTGCTGACTCTGGTTCTGGTTCCGGGGCGCCAAATCCCTTCGCCGCCCCAGGTGGACCGCCGAGCGCGGGCGCTTCGGATCCAGCGGGAGGGAGCCCCTTCGCCGCTCCGGGGCAGCCGCTGGGCGGCGCGGACCAGGGGGCAGGTAACCCCTTTGGCGCCGGTTCGCCCCCTGAGTACGGCAGCGGCCAGCCGTGGTCGCCCGGTGCCAGTCCCTACGGGTCCGCAGGCCAACCGCTGCACGGAGGCGGCCTGAGCGATATCGGCTCCTGGCTCAGCGGCACCTTCAACACGCTGGTAAAACGCATCGTCCCTGTTTCTGTGTTCCTCATCGTCGTGCCCTTGATTGGTTGGTCGTTGGTATTGCTCCTGTTCCGCAGCGCGGTGGAGTCGATCGTGATCGACACAAGGGGGGATGTAGAGGTCACCGGCTTCGGAGCCGGTGGATTTCTTGTTACCGCTCTGGTCACCCTGATCGTGCTGCTCGTCGTCGGTACGGCCCGGTTGGGAACCAGTCACCAGCTCTACATGGCCCATGACGACACCCCCCGCTCGCTGGGGGCGTCCTGGTTGATTGGTCTGCGGCGATTGCCCCGGGCCATTGGCTGGGGTCTGATATTGGTCATCGCCGTACTCGCCGCGGTTTTTGTCTTCGTGTTGGTGGGCGTCTACGTTGGCGTTGGCGCCGGGTTGCTGACGGGTTTGGCTCTGTTCGTGGTCGGTGTCTGGCTGTGGGTGAAGCTGTTCTTCTTCGAGACGGCGTTGGTCGTCGCTCCGCCCGGCGTCAGTCCCTTTCAGGCCTCCTGGCAGGCGACCGACGGTCGCTGGGGTGCCGTCTTCGGCCGGGGGCTGCTGATTGGTGTCATCCTCTCCGCCATTTCGTTCGGTGTCCAGATCGTCAGCGGCATTGTCGGGGCCGTACTTCCCGCCTGGCACGTCAACTTTGACAGCAACGGCAACGTTCTGTTCAACGGCATCAACGTGGAAGACAGCGACGTTCTCGAAGTTGGGTCGTTGCTGCCAGGAGCGGGAGCAACCATCAGCCTCGTTGTGTTGTACACCGTGTCCCAGGCGGTGTCCCGGGCCATTTGGCTGTCCGCCAATACCGGCCTGTACCACCAGGCCGGGGGTGCAGTCGATCCCCAGAACTAGGTCGACCCCTAGCTGAGCCGATCTCCTGCGCCGACCTGGTGCCCTGAGTCGAACCGCCACCGGTATTGGGTGACGGCCAGGGCGGTCAGCCCGGCCAGGGCCACCGGCCAGAACCCGAACCGGGCGGCCAGGGTGAGACCGTGACGCATGTCCACCGTGTCGCTCAGGGTGGCCCGTTCGCTGATACCGGTGCGCTGCACCACGGTCCCGTCGGGGGCCACCACGGCGCTGAAGCCGGTGGGGGCCACCTGGAGGACCCAGCGATCGTTTTCGATGGCCCGGAGCTGGTTGGAGGCCACCTGTTGGGTCTGGACCTGGGTTAGCCAGTACGACGAGCCGTTTGTCGGGTTGGTGAGCAGCTCGGCCCCGGCCCGCACCGCGGCCCGGCTACGGACCTCGAAGAAGCCCTCCCAGGAAATGGCAACCCCGACCGGGCCGACAGGGGTGTCGAGCACAGGCTCAGCCGTGCCGACCTGCACATCGCGGCCCGGGACTTCATCGTTGATCGACTCGATCAACGACCGCAGCGGCACGTACTCCCCAAACGGGACGAGGCGCACCTTGTCGTAGCGGTCGATCTCATCACCCTCGGGGGTGATCGTCGAGTGGTAGTTCACCGTGGCGCGATCGGAGATGGGGAAGAACCATCCGGCCAGCACGCTGGCGTCGACGTCGGCCGCCACCTGGCGGACCAGGGCATCGGCATCGTCGTGGCTGAGGAAGCGGCCCGGGTTGACCACGTTCTCGGGCCAGATCACCAGGTCGACGGGTTGATCGATGAGGCGGGTGGCTTCGACGTGGCGGGCCAGCACCACCGGTTGCTGGTCGGAGGAGGCCCGGGTCCGCTGGGGCCCGCCCCCCTGGACCAAGGCCACCTCGACCTGACGGGTGATGGTTGCCTGGGGGTGGGCGAACCCCGCCCCAACCAGCACGACGAGCACGATCAGGCCAACCACGGCCTCCCTCGTCTGGCGACGGGCGGCGGCGGCCACCACCTGGCCGGTGATCACCACGGCCACCACCACCGCCAGTGACCCGCCGATCCGGGCCGCCATGGCCAAGGGGGTCTCGACCTGGCTCATGGCCAGATGGGCCAGGGGCACACCACCGAAGGGCCAGGACCAGCGGGCAAGCTCGGCCAGGGCGAACGACAGGGGGAGCACCAGGCGCCGCCCCGGTCCACTCGGGGTGAGGGCGGCGGCGGTGGCGAAGTACGCGGCGAAGAAGGCGACGGCCACGACGTACCCGGGGGCGGTGAGGTCCCACATCCACAACATGGCGGGGTACAGCCAGGCCGCCGCCATCAGCCAGGTGCGGGCGAAGCGGGTCCGCCACGGCTGATCGGCGATCAACTCATCCAGTACGGCGATCCCGACAAAGGCCAGGGGCCACCAGCCCCACGGGGGCATTGAGGCGGCAACGGCCAGCCCCGCTCCCAGCGCGGCCAGGATCACCACGGTTCGGTTCGGGGCCGAACCGAAGAGTGTGGTCGGTGTGTGATTGCCGGCAGGCGGAGGCTTGCGGTCCACCACGGAACCCGTTGGCGGCCGCTGTCCCGTCGACTCAGCCAAGTTGGTTGATGAGGGACTGGGCCGCACCTCGGCCACTGGCGATGCAGGCCGGGATACCAATGCCCTGATAGGCGGCACCGGCCAGGCGGATGTTGGGGCCGTCGACGCTGACGGCCTCCATGATGCGGTCGACCCGGGCCTGGTGGCCCGGGGTGTACTGGGGTAGGGCGTTGGACAGACGCTGTACCCGGGTTGCCGTTGGCGCTCCGTGTACCCCGACGATCTCGTTCAGTTCCCCCAGCAGTACCTCGATCAGTTCGTCGTCGGTGTGGCGGTTGGGGCGATCGTCGCCGAAGCGGCCCGCCGACATCCGCAACAGGGCGGTGTCGGGCCGCTGGTAGTGGGCCCACTTAGTGCTCATCCAGGTGCAGGCCGTCATCAGGGTGCCGTCGACCCGGGGGAACAGAATGCCCGCGGCGTCGAGGTTTCGTTCCAGACGGCTGAGGGGCACCTCGGCCATGACCTGGGCCACCGAGGCGTAGTCGATGGAGGCCAGTTCGGCCGCGGCATCGGGGCTCAACGATTGCAGCAGCTCAGCGGCGGCGAAGGCCGGGGTGGCGATGACCACGGCATCGACACTGGCCGCCAGCTCGTTGAGGGCGATGATCTTGGACCCGAGGTTGAGCTCGGCCCGGCCGGTGAGGGATTCAATCAGGGCGTCGATGATCCGGGCCGTGCCCCCCGGCAGGCCGTAGAACACCGGCCGGGAAATGGAGGCCGGTACAGCCCCGGTTGGGCCGGTGGAGGCCATGGCCCCAGCCGGGGCCGGGTCGGGGGTACCCAGGGTCGGGCCCGCGGCGGGTCGGATCTTGATCAGGCCGTTGATCAGAGAGGGGCTCTGGGTCAGGGCGGCCGCCAGCAGGGGGGCACCGGCCCCGAGGCTGAGGCGGTCGATGTCGGAGGCGTTGATGCCGCCCAGGAGGGGGTCGATCAGGCGGTCGGTGATCTCGTCGCCGAGGCGGGCCCGGCACAGTTCGCCAACGGAGATGTCACCATCGATCGGGGTTGCCCCGGTCCGTAGATCGACCTCGGCCCGGGTCACGCCCTCGGCCGATATCAGCCCCGAGCGTCGGAGCGCCTCCAGATCGGTGGGCACGCCGAGCATGGAACCGGGGGGTAGTTCGTGCAGTTCGCCGCCGCCCACTATGTAGGCGGGTACGGGGGCCGCCGGGCTGACCAGTTCGGATTCGAGGCCCAACTCGATGCACAGTTGGGTTCCCTCCTCGGCCCGGGCCAGGAAGGTGTCGGCGCCGGCGTCGACCAGGCGGTCGCCGACCGGGCTCGACCACACCTTGCCACCCCAGTGGCTGTCGGCATCGTGAACCTCGACCTGCCAACCGTCGGCCACGAGGTCATGGGCGGCGCTCAAACCGGCCATGCCTCCACCGATCACCGCTGCGGTTGGTTTCTGCGGGCTGGTCATGGTGAGGCTCCGAACTCTCTGGTCGGGTGGGGTCAGACTCCGGCGGGGGCCCCAATGGAGGGCCCGTCAGCATTGCCTTCTTCGTGGACGAGGGCGACTACCCGTTCCAGCGTCTCGGGATTGGTCTGGGGAAGCACGCCGTGGCCCAGGTTGAAGATGTGCCCCGGGTGGCCGTTGTTGTCGGCCAGGACGCGGCGGACTTCGGCCGCCACCGAATCCCACGGGGCGAGGATCAGGGCGGGGTCGAGGTTGCCCTGGAGGGCCACCCGATCGCCGGTGCGCTGCCGGGCGGTGACGAGCGAGGTCCGCCAGTCGACACCGACCACGTCGGCCCCGGCCTCGGCGAACTGGTCGAGCAGTTCAGAAGTGTTGATGCCAAAATGGATGGTCGGCACCCCGAGATCGGCCATGGCGGCCAGGATGCGTTCGCTGTGGGGGCGGACGTAGGCCCGGTAGTGGTCGGGGTGCAGGGCCCCGGCCCAGGAGTCGAAGAGTTGTACGACGGAGGCCCCCGCCTCGACCTGGGCCGTGAGGGTGTCGACGGCCATCCCGGCCAGGCGGTCGCACAGTTGGTGCCACAGATCCGGCTGGGAGATCATGAGTGACTTGACCTTGGCGTGGTCACGCGAGGGGCGACCCTCCACCAGGTAGGCGGCCAGGGTGAACGGGGCCCCGGCGAAGCCGATGAGGGGCACGTCGAGTTCCGCTACGAGTGTCTTGATCGTCTCGGCCTGGAACCACAGATCGGTGCTCGGGTCGAGGGGTCGCAGGCGCGACAGATCGTCGGCCGAGGTGAAGGGTCGTTCGCATTCGGGGCCGAGTCCGGGGGTGATGTCGATGCCGAAGCCTGAGGCCCACACCGGGGTGACGATGTCGGAGAACAAGATGGCGGCGTCGACCCCGTAGCGGCGCACCGGTTGCAGGGTGATCTCGGCCGCTCGATCGGGATGACTGATGGCGTCGAGGATCGTGCCCTCACCCCGGATGGGGAAATACTCGGGCAGGGATCGACCAGCCTGACGCATGAACCAGACGGGAACAGTCGATCCTGGTTCACGGCGGATGGCCCGCATCAGCGGGGAGTGATGATGAGGACCCGTAGTCACCGGACTTACCGTACCGGGCCGGATCGTGATCGCCGGGAACGGACCACGAATGGTTCGACAACCGCAGAGGTCGGGGTCCACGCCATCGGGAAGTCACCGACGGGACACTAGGATTAGAGGCTCCCTCAGGTCAGGAGAGCGGTGGCTGACACACATCCGGAGCTTGCAGCGGAACAGGCCCACATCGACCACGCCTACCGGCGGCTCGATGAATCCCGGGACGAAGCGTTGCGTCTGAAGACCATGGTCGAGGTAGGCGAGGGGGGCACCAACCAGGCCCGCTGGGAACGTGAGGTCATCAACGAGAACATCGCCAATCGCCTGATCCAGTTGGAACTGGGCGAACGGTCGATCTGTTTTGGTCGCATTGACCAGTCCGAGGAAAGTGGGGGCGGCAGCTACCACATTGGTCGGGTTGCCGTTTCCAGCGAGACCCAGGATCCCCTCATCGTCGACTGGCGGGCGCCCGTGGCCGAAGCCTTCTACCGTGCCACCGGGGGCGATCCCCAAGGTCTGGTTCGTCGGCGCCACTTCACCTCACGGGGCCGAACGGTGCTTGACCTGGAGGATGAGTTCTTCGGAGAGGCGGCCGGATCGCGACAGGTGACGATCAACGGTAGAGAGCTGCGGGGTCAAGGGGCCCTGATCTCAGCGTTGGAGGAGAACCGCACGGGACGGCTAACCGACATTATCGGCACCATCCAGTCCGAGCAGGACGAGATCATCCGGGCCCCGCTGCCAGGGGTGTTGGTGGTCCAGGGCGGGCCGGGCACGGGCAAGACCGTCGTCGCCCTGCACCGCGCCGCCTACCTGCTGTACACCCACCGATTCCCCCTTGACGGCCAGGGCGTGTTGGTCGTTGGCCCCAACCGGTTGTTCCTGGGCTACATCGAGCAGGTGCTGCCTTCGTTGGGGGAGGCCGGGGTCGAGATGGGGGTCCTGGCCGACATGGTCGCCGGGGTCCGCGTCAGTGGACGGGATTCGTTGTTGACGTCGCGGGTGAAGGGTGATCTGCGCATGGTCAACATCGTTCGCCGGGCGCTGCGGGACCGTCAACGCCCGCTGCGGCGGGATCTGCTGGTCGGCATGGGGGTCCGCCGCTTGCGGGTCACCGTGGCCACCAGCGAAACCATCATCAAGGAGGCCCGGCGCCGCTACCGCACCCACAATGCGGCCCGGAAGTTTGTGGTGGCGTCGTTGTTCGAGGCGTTGGCCGAGAGCCACCCCGATGGCGTCGGGGTGCACACCGTCACCGAACAACTGGAGGACAACGTCGAGGTCAAGGAGGCCCTCAATTGGATGTGGCCGCGGCTGAGCCCGACCCAGTTGCTGCACGACCTCTACGGTTCCCAGGCCCTGTTGGCTTCGGCCGCCCGCAAGCTCAGCAGCGAGGAGCGGGCCTCGCTGGTGCGGGGCTGGGAGGATGACATGGATGCCGGGCGGGTGGTGTGGACCGTCGACGATGTGCCGGTGCTTGATGAGGCGCGCGAATTGCTGGGGCCGCGCCAGAAACGAAAGGGCGGGGGCGACGAGGTGCGAACCTACGGCCACATCGTGGTCGACGAGGCTCAGGACCTGTCACCGATGCAGCTGCGGGTCCTGACCAGGCGCTCGCTGAACGGCTCGATGACGATCGTCGGCGACATCGCCCAGTCGACGGGAGCCTGGGCCCACAACAGTTGGGACGAGATCCTCGAGCATCTACCCGATCGGCGTCCCCCACGGTTCGCCGAACTCACCGTCGGCTACCGCATCCCAGGGCCGGCAATGGAGCTGGCGGCCAGGATCCTGGCCGAGGCCGCTCCTGATCTGTCGCCGCCGATCTCGGTCCGTCAGGATGGCGACGCCCCCCGTTTTGTCGCCGCTGAGGATCTGAACGAGGCCGTGGTCGCGACCGTGGTCGACGAGGCGGCGCAACCGGGCATCGGCAACGTGGCCGTGATCTGTCCCACGTCGATCTATGACCAGATCGTCGCCGCTTTCGAAGATGCCGGGGTGCGGGTGGGGCGTGCTCCACGTGACGGTCTCGACCGCCAGATCACGGTGGTTCCCGTCCGCCTGGTGAAGGGGCTGGAAGTCGATTCCGCCGTGGTGGTCGAACCGGCTCTGATGCTGTCGGAGGAGCCTCAGGGGGCCCGGTCGCTGTACGTGTCGGCCACCAGGGCCACCAAACGGCTGAGCCTGGTTCATGCCCTGCCGCTACCGGAGTTGCTGATTTCCTAGGCTTCCTGGGTTTCCTGCCGCCTGGCTGCTACTTCGAGCGGAAGTAGGCCATGGCGGCTGCGGCAAACCAGTCGCGGGGGATCTGGTGGCCGGTGGCTGCGGTGTAGGAGCTGTAGCGGGTGGCCTGGGCACAGCTGGTGTAGTCCCAGGTCTCGTCGTCGGAGGCGGTACCTGCGATCGAGACCGGGGAGTTAGGGGTCATTGGCCGCCACCCCGACCGATGCCCGGAACGTGTTGCCCCGGTAACAGGCCAGAACCAGGCTGAAGTCACCGCCCCAACTCTGCCCCGTGACGAATATTCGGTTGCTGTCGACGCAGTAGTCGGAGCGGACCTTGGCCAGCATGTCGTCGAAGAAGGCCAGGTCTTCCATACCGCCGTAGATCGAGCCCATGGGGCCGTTCTGCCAGCCGATGGCGCTGGATCCGCCCCAATCCCTACGCAGACCGTCGGGGTAGATGAAGTTCTCGTTGGCCTGGGCGTGGCGCTCCAGACTGAGGTAGTCACGCATGCGGATGCCGTCGTAGTCACGGCCGTGCACTCCGACGTACAGGGCAGCGGCCACGTTGGGGTTGTAGCCAGCGGGGATCGACACGTAGTACTGCCGGTTCTTCCCGCCTGAACTGATCGATTGGTAGAACTGTCCCGTTTCTGATGAGGAGCCACAGCCGGAGGTGGCATTGACCGGGGCGGTGGGGGCGGCGGTGGCCGGGTCGGTGCCTGAGGCGGGTGTCGATCCGTCGCTGGGCCTGGGTAGCCCTGGTGCAGGCTGGGTGGCGGTGTTGCCTGTGTCGTTGGCGGTGGCATCGGGCGGCACCGTTGACGCCAGCGCGCCCGAAGATTGCACCAAATTCATGATCGACAACCGGGATCACCGTGGTCTGTCGAGCCTGCGTGTGCCGTTCTAAGGTGCAGGGATGGATGATCCGCTGTGTCAACTGTTTGTGTACGGGACCCTCATCCCGGGTGCGGAACGCTGGCCGTTCCTGGAACCGTTCGTGACCTCGGTTGAACCCGACAGCACGCGGGGCCTACTTTTTGCGACCCCCTACGGCTATCCGGCCGCCCGGTTCGACGGCACCGCCACCATTGACGCCCGGATCCAAGGCCTCGTACTGGCGCTCGATCCCGACACCATCGACGAGTGTCTGGCCATCACTGACCGCCTTGAGGGCACGGTTGCCGGCGTGTACCACCGCCTCGTCGTTGATACCGACGGGGGACAGACTGCCTGGTCCTATCAGTACGGGTTCGGCATCGAGCAACTGGAGCCGATCCCGTCAGGTTCGTGGGCCCAGTACCTCGACCTTGATCCGGACCACGAGGCAGCTCAAAATGAGGCTCAGGTCCCGGCTAGTTCGGCGACGACGGGAGCGAAGTCCTCGTATTCGTCGGCCCCGACCACGATGTAGCTGAAACCGAACCGTTCCCGCCGCTCGCGGAGATCCTCGGCGATCTGCGCCGCCGTTCCGATGAGGGCCAGGGGTGAGGCCAGGCCCTGCTCCATGGTGATGTTCAGGCCGCCGGCGCCGGTGATGGTTTCGGCCATCCCCAGGCGATCGTCGGTGACGGAGACGATGAAGGTGCGGAGCTGGAGTTCAATGTGGTCGAACCGATGGCCGGCACCCTCGCGGACCCAGCTCAGCTTCTCGTCGAATCGTTCGGCGGTGGCATCGACGGCGACATCGGCGGTGATGGCGCCAAGGGCCAAGTTGGGATTGATCCCGACGATGTCGGCCTCACGTCCGGCCAGGCGAAGCATGCGTGGTCCGCCGCCACCGATGAGTAGCGGAGGGTTGGGCTTCTGGAAGGGTTTGGGGCTGCCCTCCAGATCTTCGACGCGGTAGTGCTTGCCAACAAAGGAGAAGGGGCCATCGGCAAAGAGGCCTCGAAGTATTTCAAGAGTCTCGCTCATACGGTCGATGCGGACGCCAGGCCGGTCGTAGGCCATGCCCGCCTGGTCATAGTCCGAGACCATCCAGCCCGCCCCGATCCCCAGTTCCAGGCGGCCTTCGGACAACAGGTCGAGCGTGGCGGCCTCCTTGGCCAACATCACCGGGTGACGGTAGTCGTTTGACCACACAAGGGTCCCGATGCGGAGCACCTCGGTGGCGTCGGCCGCCGCCATCAAGGCAACGGCGGGAGCCAGTTGATCGTCGAAGTGGTCGGGCATCGTGACGGTGCTGTAGCCCCGATCTTCGATCTTGCGAGCCAGCTCCACCCACTCGGCCCTGCTGGCTGCGACCTTGGTTTGAACCCCGAAGCGGAACGGACGAGTCATGAACCGAGCTTAGGCGAAGAACTTGTCCATAGGACCTCGTACGCGACCCGTAAGTCGGCGATATGTGACATCACCAGATACGTGGAACTGTTCTACAACCGGCGTCGTATTCACTCTAAACTCGGGTGCACTACCCCTGTAGAGACACGCCAATCATGGCAGAAGGACCAAGAAGCAGCATGGACCTGCCTGTCCGGAATCTCCGCCGCAGTCCAGTTGAAGTCGGGTCTCGCCCGTCGCCCGGCGTCCAGCCAGAAACGAGAGTGTGGCCGGCTGGTGCGGGAATTCGACCACCACGCTGCGTGGGTGCGGGCTGAGGGTGGCAGGCCACCGACAAGACGATCGAGTTCGCCAAACCTGAGCGTCACTACCGGCTCTGACCGGTTGGTCAACGCCCCTGTAAGTGCCTCGTACCTGCGGACTGTCACCACGGACCCAGGGTGGGGCAATCTCGGAGCGGCGGGCGAGAGCGGCTCAGGGTTGTTGGCGGGCTGCGTTTAGGTGTGGGTCGGTGAAGGTGGTGGCTTGGTCGAGGAGGTCGGCGAACGCTTCGGGGGTGTTGGTCAGGCCGTGTTTGCGGCGCCAAGCGACCCATCGGGGTTGGGCGAGTTCTGCGTATCCGGCCAGGGTGTCGGAGAGGGGTTGGATGTTGACGATCCGGTGAGCGGCGACCGCGGTGATGGAGGAGCCGAGTACGGCTTCGTCGTGAGGGCTGGCGGCCAGGTTGGCGATGTCGACGAAGTCGCGCCAGCGGGTGTTGGCGGTGCCTCGTTGGATGGCGGTGACGATCTTTTCGGCCAGGACGAGTTCGATGCGGTAGCCGGTGACCGAGATTGGGGGACCGCCGAGGAGTCGTGGTACGTCGACGATGCGGGGTGGCGGGGAGAGCGGGTCGCCGGTGTTGATGTCGATGTGGAACCGGATGCGTGCGGTGGCGAGAATGTCGTTGACGACGGCTCTGAGGTGTTCGGCGTCACCGTTGATATCGGTGGCAGCGAAGTCAAGATCACGAGTGGGCGGGTGGGGGCCACCTTGCGACTGTCGAACACGTCGAGAAGGACACCACCTTTGAGGACGAAGTGGCTGTTGTGGGGTGAGGTCGCAAGCCGGTCGAGGAAACCTTCGAGGCCGTACAACTGGTTGAGCTCGTTGGTCGGGCGACCGGAGTCGCGGGCGAGGTGGCGCAGATCGAGGTAGGCGGCGCCAGCTGGATCGTTGCGGGACGGGGTCGGGCTCACAACAGAACCTGCAACGCCGACCGGACCGCCGGTGCAGCGGCCGGGAAATCGTGGGCCGTGGCCAGGAGTTCGGTTGGTTGGTTGCCGGGCTGGGCGAGCCAGCGTTTCAGGGCCTCGTTTGCTTGTTCGGTGCCGTAGAGGTGACGGAGCCGGTAGGCGTCGATGATGGTCCGGGTAGGGGGGTAGAGCCCTATGGTCAGGTCGTCGGTGACGGCAAGTTTGGTTCGGCCGATGTGGAAGGTGTCGTCGTCGAAGCGGTGCCAGGTCACCGGGGCTTGAGTGCGGGGAGCCCGCCGTGATCTTGGTAGGGCCACGTTGATGGAGGCCGGGATGTCATCGGTGAGGTCATGATGGGCCAGCGCCGTGGTCAAACAGAGCGTGGCGCTGGTGGCCCGAACCGCGATCTCGACCAGGTCAAGGTCGGCCTGTAGGTCCCCTCGTGTGTAGATCCCGCGGGCGACTTGCTGGATTTCGCCGCGGTCGCGGGCCGCGTAGAGTTCGCGGTCTGACCATCCGGCCCGGCGGGCGTCGGCATGGGTGAACACCGTGGCAAGATCCAATAGTGGTGCCGCTGGAACCATGTATGAAGGCGTAGCCAGTCAACGGCAGGGTGGCTACACCTTTCCACGAGTCTGGGCGAGAGAAGGTCGGACCGGCGCGACCCTTCGATCATCCCATCCCCCGGTCGTGGCTTGGTGGTGGCCGACGGGAGTTTGTCGCTATGACATGGCGGACGAGACGGGACTGGGGTCGCACCACGGCGGGGAGGTGGGGGAGCCGAGCGGGGGCGGGTTGTTCTGGTTCGGGCTTGCACCAATCGAGTCGTAGGCTCGGTGGGTATGACCAATGGCGCTCCCGACGGTGAGGCGGACCGGCTCCGGCGCCCGCCGGTGCTGGAAGGTTTCAGTCCGGCGGCCGCTGAATGGTTCTCCACCACCTTCCCCCACCCCACACCACCGCAGACCCAGGGCTGGCCCCGAATCGCGGCTGGTGACCACACCCTGATTCTGGCCCCCACCGGCTCGGGGAAGACCCTCACCGCCTTCTTCTGGGGACTCGATCAACTCACCACCCGACCAACACCCGAGGTCAAGACCCACCGCACTCGCATCCTCTACATCTCGCCGCTGCGGGCTCTCGCCGTTGACGTTGAGAAGAACCTGCGTGCCCCGCTGCAGGGGGTGCGCCTCGCGGCCGAACGACTGGGGGAACCGTTCCACGAACCGGCGGTGGCGCTGCGCACCGGCGACACGCCGCCCGATGAACGCCGTCGTCTTGCCAGCCGTCCACCGGATCTGTTGATCACCACCCCCGAGTCGCTGTACCTCATGTTGACCTCGAAGGTGCGGGAGACCCTGGCCGGGGTGGAGACCGTGATCATCGACGAGATCCATGCGCTAGCCGCCACCAAGAGAGGGGCCCACTTGGCGCTCACCCTGGAGCGTCTGGAACGAATCACCGACCGCCCGCCGCAGCGAATCGGGCTGTCGGCCACCCAACGACCCCTGGAGGAGATCGCCCGCTTCCTCGGTGGCTACGAGCAAGGCCAAGGGAGCAACAAAGCGGCTGGCGGCGAGCAACGAGGGGTTCGTCCCCGCCCGGTGGCCATCGTCGACGCCGGGGTGGGCAAGGAGCTGGAAATCGAGGTGATCGTCCCCGTCGAGGACATGGGCCGCCTTGGTGAGACCGCTGAGCCCAGTGACCTCACTGAATCCGGCGGCATGGCTGACCCGGCCACCGGCCCGCCGGCCCGGCGCAGCATCTGGCCATCCATGCATCCCCGGCTGCTTGAGCTGGTGCAGGAACACCGCTCGACCATCATCTTCGTCAACGCCCGGCGCCTGGCCGAACGTCTTGCCACCCGTCTCAACGAGCTGAACGAGATGGCCAGGGCCGGCCCCGATCCCTTGGAGCCGGGGGACATCCCCGCTGAGGCCATTAAGGGGGCCGAAAACAACGGCCTACCCCCGGAGCCCGGTCAGGAACTGGTCATGGCCCACCACGGGTCGCTCAGCCGGGAGCGGCGTCTCACCATCGAGGACCAGTTGAAGCGGGGCACGCTGAAGGGTCTGGTCGCCACCTCATCGCTGGAGCTCGGTATCGACATGGGTGCCGTCGACCTCGTCATCCAGGTCGAGTCGCCGGGGGCGGTGTCACGGGGTTTGCAGCGGGTGGGGCGGGCGGGGCATCAAGTTGGTGCCCCCAGCCGGGGTAAGTTCTTTCCCAAACATCGGGCCGATCTGCTCGAAGCGGCCGTAGTTGTCGAACGCATGCAGAGCGGGCTCATTGAGGAGACCCGCTACCCCCGCAACCCCGTCGACGTGTTGGCCCAGCAGATCGTGGCCGCCGTGGCCCTCGACGACTGGGCCGTGGATGATCTGGCCCGCATGATTCGAAGGGCGGCCAACTTCGCTGAACTCTCCGATGAGATCCTTAACGCCACTCTCGACATGCTGGCCGGCCGCTACCCCTCCGATGAGTTCGCCGAATTGCGCCCCCGCATCATCTGGGACCGGGTCGAAGGTGTCATCCGGGGCCGTCCCGGAGCCCAGCGCCTGGCCGTCACCAGCGGTGGCACCATCCCTGACCGTGGCCTCTACGGCGTGTTCCTGCCCGACGGCACCCGGGTCGGCGAACTCGACGAGGAGATGGTGTACGAGTCCCGCCCGGGGGAAACGTTTCTGCTGGGAGCGAGCACCTGGCGCATCCAGGACATCACCCACGAACGGGTGGTCGTCACCCCCGCCCCCGGCCAACCTGGCCGTATGCCGTTCTGGCACGGCGACGGACCGGGCCGCCCGGTCGAACTGGGTCGGGCCATGGGTCAATTCATCCGCGAGATCACCGGCGCCGAGCGCTCAGAAGCCACCACCAGACTGCGCACCGCCGGGCTTGATGCACTGGCGGCGGAGAATCTGCTGGCCTTCCTCGACGAGCAGATCGAGACCACGGGGCGGATCCCCGACGACCGCACCATCATCGTCGAACGCTTCCGCGACGAGATTGGCGACTGGCGGGTCTGTGTGCTCAGCCCCTTCGGGGCCCAGGTCCACGCCCCGTGGGGTATGGCCCTGCAACACCGCCTCAGCGAGCAGTGGGGGTGGGAGGTTGAGGTGATGTGGAGCGACGACGGCATCGTCATCCGCCTCCCTGAAGCCATCGACCGGCTCCCCACCGACGAGCTGACCATTGCTCCCGACGATCTCGACGAACTACTCCTCAGCCGCCTGCCATCGACGGCCATGTTCGCCGCCCGCTTCCGGGAGGCCGCGGCCCGGGCCCTGCTGCTACCCCGACGGCGGCCCGATCGCCGCACCCCGCTGTGGCAGCAGCGGCAGAAGGCCGCCGACCTGCTGGCGGTGGCGGCCAAGTATCCCAGCTTCCCGATCCTGCTGGAAACCAGCCGCGAGTGCCTCAACGACGTGTTCGACGTACCCGCCCTACGTCAGATCCTCGGGGACCTCCGCACCCGCAAGATCAAGATTGTCCCCGTCGACAGCGAATCGGCCTCCCCTTTCGCCCAGTCGTTGTTGTTCGGCTGGATCGCCCAGTACATGTACGAAGGCGACGCCCCCCTGGCCGAGCGGCGGGCAGCCGCCCTGTCGCTCGATCGGGATCTGCTGCGCGACCTGCTGGGGGCGGAGGAACTGCGTGAATTGCTCGACGCCGAGGTCCTGGCCATGCTCGAAGCGGAGCTGCAGCGCCTGGCCGAAGGGTGGAAGGCCAAGAACATCGACGGGGTCGAGGACCTGCTGCGTTGGCTCGGGCCCCTGAGTATCAACGCCATCGCCCAACGCAGCGTCGGGCTCGCCGCCCCCACCGTCGGCTTCGACGGCGCCGGATCAGAGGGCGGCGGCTCCGAGGGGCACGACCAGGTCATGGGCGATGGCGGCGCTGGATCAGAGGGTGGCGCGGCGGCCGCGGTCACCGAGTTGCTGGCCCAGCGTCGGATCATCGAGGTCGTGGTGGCCGGCGAGCCGGTGCTGGCCGCCGCCGACGATGCCTCGCGCTTGCGTGACGCCCTCGGGGTGGCCCTGCCTCCGGGGTTACCTGCCGCCTTCACCGACCCGGTCGCTGAGCCCCTTGGCGATCTCGTCTCCCGCTACGCCCGCACCCACGGCCCGTTCCTCACCGCCGCCGTGGCCCACCACCTGGGTATCGACGGGGGCAGGGTCGACACCGCCCTGCGGGAGCTGGAACGCCAGGGGAGGGTGGTCAGAGGGGAGTTCCGGCCCGACGGTGTCGAGCGGGAATGGTGTCACCAGGACGTGTTGCGGGTACTGCGGCGCCGTTCGCTGGCGGCGCTGCGCAAGGAGGTCGAGCCGGTCGAGCCGGAGGTGTTGGCTCGTTTCCTGCCGGTGTGGCAACACGTCGGGTCCCGCCATCGGGGGGTCGACGGGTTGGCCGAGATCATCACTGTGCTCCAGGGAGCGGCCCTGCCCGCCTCGGTGTTGGAAACGTCGATCCTGCCCGCCCGTCATCCCGGGTACCAGCCGAGCGACCTTGACACCCTCCTGACCGCCGGTGAAGTGGTCTGGGTGGGAGCGGGATCGCTGGGGGCAGGTGATGGACGGGTGCGCCTGCTGTGGCGGGACCAGGCCCCGGCCCTGGTGCCCGAACCCGACGATCACTCCGGCGAGCGACCCGAGGCCGAGATCCACCAGGCGCTACGTGAACATCTCGACCAGCGGGGGGCAACGTTCTGGCCCGACCTGGTGGCCGCGGCCCAGGCTGCAGGCTGCGACTACGACGACGCCACCGTGGTCAACGCCCTGTGGGATCTGGTCTGGGCCGGTGAGATCACCAATGACTCGCTCACCCCGCTGCGCTCCCTGATCGCCGCCGGTTTGGCGCATCCCACCAACCGGGCCCGTCGCTCGGGTCGTTCAGCCCGTGGGGGGCGACGGGCCCCGCTGCGCTCGTTGTCACGCCTCGGTCCTCCCTCTGGCACCGGTCGTTGGGCCCCGGTTGCGCCGTTGCGTCGGCCGGAAGTTTCCGCCACCGAGGCCACCACCGTGCGGGCCCTGCAACTGCTGGAACGATACGGGGTATTGACCAGGGAGATGGCCTTGGCCGAGGGAGCCGAAGGGGGATTCGCCGGGGTCTACCCCGTACTCAAGGAGATGGAGGACCGGGGCCAGGTCCGGCGGGGCTACTTCGTGGCCGGGTTGGGAGCGGCCCAGTTCGCCCTACCGGGCGCCGTCGACCGGTTGCGTGACGAACGAACCGCATCGGCCCCGGGCCACTCGGGGTCGGTCGGATGGCACGACGGCGAGGCAGGCGACACCACCGAAGCCCTGGTGTTGGCCGCAGGCGATCCGGCCCAGGCGTATGGGGCAGCCCTGCCCTGGCCCGAGACCACCGGCCGACCGTCACGCTCCGCCGGGTCGTTCGTGGTGCTCAAGGCGGGTCTGCCGCTGGTCTTTCTTGAACGGGGTGGTCGCAGCCTGGCCTTGTTCGAGGCGGCCGCCGCCGACGATTCCTGGGTGACGGCGTTGGTCTCTCTGGTCGGCTCGGGCCAGGTTCGAACGATTGAGGTCCGCAAGGTCGACGGTCAACCGGCGGCCGGGCGCCCCGATGTGGTGCAGTTGTTGACGGCCAACGGCTTCCAATCCGGGTACCGGGGGCCGATCCTCCGCCACTGAGGGGCGTGCCGTCGACGAGCCCGGGCCCTGGCTGCGGGCAGGTAGAGTGTCCCTTCGGCTCCGGACAACTCCTGGTACCCTTTGTCAGGGCGAAGTGGTTGAAGAGCTGCTGCGCTGCCGCCGGGGCACGGGCGTCGACTAGACAAGCGAGGACCATGGCCTCACCACCCCAGCCATCCATGCCGTTGCGGGCTGCCGTTGTCGGCACCGGCGGCATCAGTCATGAACACCTGTCGTTCCTGGCCGGTCGCACCGCCATTGGCGATGTCGCCTCCCGGGTCGAGCTATGGGCCGTTGCCGACCTGTCGGCGGCATCGGCCGCTTACGCCGCCAAGACCTTCGGCGCGCGGGCCGCCTACACCGATCTCAAGGAACTGCTCGAAATCGAGCAACCCGACGTCGTCCACATCCTCACCCCACCCGACACCCACGTGCGGTTGGCCACCATGTGTCTCGAAGCGGGGGCCGACGTGATCTGCGAGAAGCCGATCACGCCGTCGTATCCCGACCTGGTTGGCCTGATCGGTACCGCCGACCGTTGCCATCGCCAAATCATGGAGAGCCACAACTACCGGTTCAACCACGCCGTCGAGGAGATGGTGGCGGCCACCGACCGGGGCGAACTCGGTGAGATCCGGGAGGTGACCATCCGCATCGCCCTCCCTGTCACCGACCCGGACACGCGCTTTGGCGACCCGAACCTGCCGAGCCCGATCCATGCCATGCCCGCAGGCGTCATCCACGATTTCACCACCCACTTCGCCTATCTGCTGCTCCATCTGGCCCCCGGGGTTACCTACGATCGGGTGGCCGCGGCGTGGAGCCGTCACAGCGGCAACCAACTGTTCCGCTACGACGACCTCGACGCCCTGCTCATCGGCGACGGCCCCGACGGACCGGTGCACGCCCGCCTGCGCTTCGATGCCCGCAGTGCCCCCGAGACCTTCACCATCGCCGTGAGGGGCAGCAAGGGTATGGCCGAGACCGACATCTTCCAGCCCTACCTTCGAATGGTGCGGCCCCGCACCGTTGGTTCCCGCCTGTCACCGGTGGCCAACCACCTGCTCAACGGGGCCAGCCTGTTCTCCTCCGGGGTGCGCAACTTCGGCAACAAGCTGATGCAGCGCGGGCCGTATGAAGGCTTGCACCACATGTTGGATCTGACGTACCGGGCCATGGCCAGCGGCACCGATCTGCCGGTTTCGCATCACGACATGTTGGCGGCGTCGGCTCTCGTCGACGCCCTGCTCGACCAGGAGGCAACACGATGAGAGTGCTCATTACCGGTGCCGGCGGGTTCGTTGGTCGCCACGTCGCCACCGCCGCCCTGCAGGCCGGACACATCGTTCGTGCCGTACTCCGCCCCTCGGCCCCAACCTCGGTGCTGGGGCCCCTCGTCGACGATCCGGCGCTGGAGGTGGCAACCCTCGATCTGCGGTCACCGGTAGGCCTGGTCGATGCCCTGGAGGGAGTCGACACCGTCATCCACCTGGCCGCAGCCAAGAGCGGCGATTTCTACACCCAGTTCGCTGCCACCGTGGTGGGCACCGAAAACCTGCTGGCGGCGATGGGCGCCGTCGGGGTGAAGAACCTGGTGGGAGTCAGCACCTTCTCCGTCTATGACTACCGGGCGCTACGGGCCGGCGCCCTGCTCGATGAATTCGCCCCCCTGGATACCGACCCCGGCCGGCGGGACGAGTACGCCAGAACCAAGCTCATCCAGGAAGAGCTCTACCGCGACCATGCCCACAAGGCCGGGAACCATGTGGTTGTCCTCCGGCCCGGCATGGTCTACGGCCGCGACAACCTCTGGCACGCTCTGCTGGGGGCCGAGATCGGCCCACTGGTGCTGCGGATCGGTTCGAGGGCCACCCTGCCGCTCACCTACGCCGAGAACGTGGCCGACGCCATGGTGCTGGCGGCGGAACAGATTGGTGGTGGATCGGGTCGTCTCGACGGTCAGATCATCAATATCGTCGACGATCGACTGCCGACCCAGAAGCAGTACATCGCCGCCATCGCCGATGTGGCCGAGGCTCCCCGATCACTCCCCGTTCCGTGGCCCGCCATGCAGTTCGCCACCGAGTTGCTCGATCGGGGTAATGAGCTGATTATCGGTGGCCGGGCCAAGTTCCCCGGTTTCATGGTTCCCGACCGCCTCCACGCCCGCTTCAAGCCGCTGCGCTACACCAATGCCAAAGCGAAACGGTTGTTGGGTTGGACACCCCGGTTCAGGTTGGACGGGGCCATCGCCCGCAGCGTGGCCAAACCCTCAACCAGGTCCTCAACCGAGCCGGTAGCCGCCGCCGTTGATGGCTGAGGAGCTTCGGGTCTCCTACCTGACGGGTGAGTACCCGCGGGCCACCGACACCTGGATTCAACGGGAGGTCGCTTCGTTGCGCCGCGCCGGGGTGGTTGTCGACACCTTCTCCGTGCGGCGCCCCGGCAAGGAACAGCTGGTCGGGCCCGAGCAACGGGCCGAACACGACCGCACGACCTACCTGGTCGATGGTCTACGTTCCCCCGGGCTGGTCACGACCCACGCCCGGCTCGTTGCCCGCTCCCCGCTCCGTTACCTGGCGGCGCTGCGCCTCATGGCCGCCACGAGGCGGCCGGGCATGCGCGGCGCCTTCTACCAGTTGATGTATTTCCTGGAGGCGGGGTTATTGGCCGCTGCGGTCAAGCGTCGTCGGTCGGGCCACCTGCACAACCACTTCGGTGACTCCAGCGCCACGGTGGCCATGTTGGCGGCCGAGCTTGGTGGCTTCACCTTCTCGTTCACCCTGCACGGGCCCGGTATCTTCTTTGAGCCCTACACCTGGCGCCTCGACGAGAAGCTGGCCCGGGCTTCGTTCTGTGCCTGTATCAGCTGGTTCTGTCGCAGTCAGGCCGCCATCTTCGCCAAACCCGACGACGTCGAGCGCCTCCACATCGTCCACTGTGGGGTCAAGCCCGACGAGCTGGTTCCGGTGCATCACCACGGCGACGGAAACCGGTTGTTGTTCGTGGCCCGCTTGGCCGAGCTGAAGGGGCTCCCGGTGTTGATCGAAGCCCTTCCCCAGGTGCAGAGGATCCACCCGGACGTGCAGCTGACCATTGTCGGCGACGGACCCGAGCGGGAACGTTTTGAGGCCTTGGCCCGCCACCTCAACCTCGGTGAGGTCGTGAGGTTCACCGGCTACCTGTCCCAGGCCGAGGTGGCGGCTGAGCTGGCCCGGACCGACGTGTTTGTCCTGCCGAGCTACGCCGAAGGCGTTCCGGTAACGCTGATGGAGGCCATGGGCTCGGGGGTGCCGGTGGTTGCCACCCAGGTTGGCGGAGTCAGCGAGTTGGTGGAGGACGGGGTCAACGGGTTCATCGTCCGCCCCGGCGACGCCGAACAGCTGGCCGAGCGTCTGGTCGATCTGATTGGCGACCCCGATCTGCGGCGCCGTCAGGGGCAAGCAGGACGCGCCAAGGTGCAGGCCGAATTCGACAACGACACCGAGGCCGCCCGCCTTGCTGATTTGTTTGCCACCACCGTGGCCGCCAGCCGCTGACGATCTACTCAAATCGGCCAGCGGGCACGGCCACAGCGCCAACGCGGGATCCCGACTACGGGATGCCGACTACGGGGTGTCGACTACGGGGTGTCGACTACGGGACGCAGGGCTCGCCCGCGCTGAGAGCCGGGGTCATCTAGCCATATGAGCGAGATGTGTCACTTCAACTTCACCTAATCCGCGATTCACCTCGTTATGCGAAGTCCAAACGACACATTTAGCGCGAATGGCTAGATGACCCCGAGCCGAGACGTCGGTCGCTGGGGCGATGAAGTCCACCCCGACCGCATGTCTGTCACCCGCAGGGGCGACGACATTGACGACGCCGACGTAGCCGATGCCCATGGTGACGAGGAAGGTCGATCCAAGCTTGAGATCCAAGAAGGTTTGACAATAACTGCCGTCGATGGATTTCACCTCGAGGGATGAGATCGTGCCGTCAAAGACACTGCTGAGGGTGACCACGGCCAGGTCGTCGAACAGCGAATAGGACATGTCATTGAGCATGACCTGGGTTGCGGTATCAGGCCAGCGACTGGCCTCGCGTTCCTGGTCGTCCATGACTACCGGCGACTCCGCAGGCTTGTCATTGGCCGGTTCCGTTGTGTCACCGGAGGTGGAAGCGGAGCTGTCCTCAGCGTCGGCGGTGTCACCGGAAGCGGAAGTGTCACCGGGAGTAGCGCCTTCGGTGTTCTCGGAGCCGGTTGTGCTGCTGGAACCGGTCGACTGATCCGCAGCGGCCGACCCGTCGGTCTCGGACTCTGCGCTGTCGCCCGCATTGACATCGGCGACACCCGATCCCCCGGCGTCGGTGCTGCCACAGGCTGCGCCGAACACCCCAACGAGCAGTAGTAACGTCACTCGGAAAGCGTTCCGTATGTTTCCCCCTCGAATTTCCGCCGCCATCAAGCTCGCCCGGGCAGGTAACGCGGCACCGGCACCAGCGCCGGCATCGACCCCGTCAAGGTTCGTTGGGCCGGACGGTCACCCGGTCGCTGCTGGCGCGATGAGGCTTGCACTCAGCTTGGCGTTGGGCGGCGGCTGGCCCGGTAGTGCTCGATGAGGGCGTTGGTCGAGGAGTCGTGGCCGAGGGGATCGTCGGTCGAGAGTTCGGGTTCGATGGCGGTGGCCAGCATCTTGCCCAGTTCCACCCCGAACTGGTCGAAGGAGTTGATGTTCCAGATGGCGCCCATGGTGAACACCTTGTGTTCGTAGAGGGCGATGAGACGCCCCAGCATGGCCGGGTCGAGCCGCTCACCGAGGATGGTGGTCGTTGGGCGGTTGCCGCTGAAGGCCCGTTGGGGGTCGTCGTGGCTACGGCCGAAGGCGAGGGCCTCGGTTTGGGCGAAGAAGTTGGCCATCAGCTGATCGTGGTGGGCGGCGGCGCTCGACAGCTCCGACGCTCCATCCCCCTGGTCAGCGGCCCCGCCGTCGGCCGCCGTGGTCAGCGGTTCGGTGAAACCAATGAAGTCGGCGGGTACCAGATGGGTGCCCTGGTGCAGTAGCTGATAGAAGGCGTGTTGGCCGTTGGTTCCCGGCTCGCCCCACACGATTGGCCCGGTGGCGTGGCCCACCCAACGGCCCTCCCCGTCGACACCCTTGCCGTTTGACTCCATGTCGAGCTGTTGCAGATAGGCAGGGAAGCGGGCCAGGTGGTCGGCGTAGGGGAGCACGGCGTGGGACTGTGCGCCCCAGAAGTTCGTGTACCAGATCCCCAACAGACCCATCAGTACCGGCAGGTTCCGATCCAGGGGGGCGGTGCGGAAGTGATCATCGACCTCGCGCATCCCGGCCAGGAAGTCGTCGAACCGGTTGGGGCCGATGGCGATCATGAGTGACAGTCCAATGGCGGAACCGACCGAGTAGCGGCCGCCGACCCAATCCCAGAACCCGAACATGTTGTTGGTGTCAATCCCGAAGTCGCTCACCCGCTCGGCGTTGGTCGACACGGCGACAAAGTGGTGAGGTACGGCTTCGGACCCCAACACATCGGCCAGCCAGCTCCGGGCCGAGCGGGCGTTGGTGAGGGTCTCGATGGTGCCAAAGGTCTTGGAGGCGATGATGAACAGCGTGGTCTCGGGATCGGCCCCGATCAGGGCTTCATGCAGGGCGACGGGGTCGATGTTGGAAACGAAATGGAACGCCAGGTCACGTCGGGCGTAGGGGCGGAGGGCGTGCTGGGCCATCGAGGGCCCGAGGTCGGAGCCGCCGATCCCGATATTGACGACCGTTTCAATGGGTTTGCCGGTGGCGCCGGTCCAGTCCCCGCGGCGCACGGCCGAGGCGAACGTCGCCATTTGGTCGAGCACCCGGTGCACGTCGGCCACCACCTCGGTGCCGTCCACCACGAGTGAGTCGCCCCGGGCCCGACGCAGGGCGGTGTGGAGCACGGCCCTGCCCTCGCTGGTGTTGATGGGGTCACCGGCGAACATGGCGTCTCGCCTGGTGGCGAGTCCGGCCTGCTCGGCCAAAGCCACCAACAGTTCGATGGTCTGGTCGGTTACCCGATGCTTGGAGAAGTCGACGTGGAATCCTGCCGCCTCAATCGTCAGTCGGGCGGCCCGGGCGGGGTCGTCGGCGAATAGGGTCTGCAGGTTGGTGCCCCCCATCGTCGCGGCGTGCTCCACGAGGGCCGACCACTCGGCGCTGCCGTCGATCGCAGACCCCGACCCCGACCCCGACCCGGTGGCGGTGGCGGGGGCGGAGTTCGAAGGCGCGTCTGCGGACATGCCAACGAGAGTACGCGGACTGGTGGCTGATCGCTCCCGTCGCGCTCCCGCCGTCGCCGGGGTAGGCGTGCAACAACGATCGCAGCTCACCCTCGACACCGCAGTCGAGCGTTGACGACACGCTTCGGCTACGGTCCTGTCTCACTTGTACATCTACTTGTATGTGTAGGGAGAAGAGGGCAGAAACAATGGCAGTGCTTGAATGGGTTACCGGAATCATCTTGACCGTGGGGTTCTTGATGTCCGGTGGTATGAAGCTGATGGGCCACAAGATGGTTGTGGAGATGTCGGCCAAGCTGGGTTTCACCAACCTGGTCAAGCCCATCGGGCGGCCGAGGTGCTCGGCGCCGTTGGCGTCTTCATCGGTGTCATCACCGCTGACCTCGAATGGATCGGTCTGCTGGCCGGGTTCGGCTTGATCGCGTTGATGATCGGGGCCGTGGTGTACCACAACCGCGCCGGCGACCCGCCCAAGGAGATGGCACCTGCGGTGATGATGATGGGCCTGTCGGTGCTCTACATCATTGCCCTGTTCGGCAACGGCGTTCCGGCCTGAGCAGCTGATGCGAACCGCCGTTCAGCTCAGCGGCGATGCCGCCCCGTGGCCTGAGGCCGTCGACTTTGCTGTCGAGGCTGAACGACTCGGGGTCGACATGGTGTGGGTAGCCGAAGCATGGGGGGCCGATGGCCCCTCGGTGCTTGGCTACCTGGCGGCCCGCACCGAGCGCATGATCCTCGGGTCGGGGATCCTCCAACTCGGGGTGCGTTCGGCCGCCATGATGGCCCAGACGGCGCTCACCCTGGCCAAGATGTCGGACAACCGCTTCGTTCTTGGCCTCGGCGCTTCTGGCCCCCAGGTCATGGAAGGGCTGCACGGGGTGCCGTTCGCCCACCCGTTGGGGCGCATGCGGGAGACGATCGACGTCATCCGCCAGGCCTTTGCCGGTGATCGCATCGCCTACCAGGGGCGCCACTTGCAACTTCCGCTACCAGGCGGTGAGGGCAAGTCGTTGCGGCTATCGCTGGGGGCCAATGACCAGATCCCCGTCTACCTGGCCACGTTGTCACCCAAGCTGCTGGAACTGACGGGCGAGGTGGCCGACGGCTGGATCGGAACCAGCTTCGTCCCCGAAGGGTCCGACGAAGCCTACTTCTCCCACCTGCGGGCCGGGGCTGCCCGCGCCGGACGGGATCTGGACCAGATCGACATCTGCCAGGGGGCCGAGGTTGCGTTCGCCCGCGACGAAGCGGAGTTGACGTCGATGATCGAGGCCCGTCGTCCGGGTCTGGCGTTCAGCCTTGGCGGTATGGGTTCGGCGAGCAGCAATTTCTACAACTCGGCCTACGGCCGACAGGGTTTTGCCGAGGTGGCGGCAGAGTCCCAGCGGTTGTGGGTCAGCGGTGATCGGGCCGGGGCGGCTGCGGTGGTTCCCGACGAGATGGTGCTGGCCACCACCCTCATCGGCACCGAGGACATGGTGGCCGAACGCCTCGGTGTGTGGCGTGGCGCAGGGGTCGACACCGTTCGTCTCTACCCTGCGGGCGACTCACTCGACAAGCGTTTGCACACTCTGGCCCGAGCCCTTGAACTCATCCCTGATTGATCTGTTGTTTCCGGTGTGCCCGGCAGCATACTGACCCGTTGGCCACGCCGTCAGGCCGACCCGTTGGCCACGGAGACCGGCTTGGGTGGCAATGTCGAAAGGCCCTGGTGGCGGGCCAGTTCCTGGGCGTGGCTGACAGAACCGACCATCGGCAGATCGCCAATGTTCGAGAGCGGCAACCAGGCCGTGTCGATCGTGCTGCCGCCGATCTCGGTGACCTGTGGTGCGCCACTGGCTGAGACCCGGTAATAGAGGCGGACAAGATGCAGCGAGGTGTAGCTGTTGAACTCGTTGGGTTCGAAGATGACCGAATCGACTCCCAGCTGTTCCTCGACCTGCCCGGTGAGCCCCGTTTCCTCGTAGAGCTCGCGGTGCAATGTCTCCTCGGGGTGTTCACCCCAATCGACACTTCCGCCCGGAAGCGTCCAGTTGCCTGCGGATGCGTATCCCGGCGCGATCTTACTCAGTAGAACGAAGCCGTCTCGCTCGATCCAGCCGTACGCGGATAGTCGGCTGCGACGAACCTGCATGACCATGTGCTTACCGCCACATCTTTCTCGGTGATGGTTTGGACGTGCCCCAAGCACCCGATATCGCAGTCGCCGTCACCCGCCGTTGGCGATGGCATCGAGTGGTCCGAGCCTAGCGTCTGCTGGGGCCGGTGGGACTCCACCACGGGACTAGGTTTTCAGCGCAGCCAGACGGCGGTGTCGGGGCCGATCCTCGTGGGACGGGGTCGGCTCCTGAGTCTGCTCCCGTCGCCAATCTTGTTGCTCAACGTTGCGACCGCATGGTCGTGATTGTTGGTTTCGGTCCCGGCGGGGGTGACGGCGGGCCCGGAATCCAGGATGGGGCCGCTGGCCAGGAGGATCTCGTCGTAGTCCGGCAACTCGATTGGTTCCGATCCGAAGTTGACTACACAGCTCAGGCCACTGCCTCGACGGTAGGCGAGCGAGTTCGGTGGCGAGTCGATCAGTTGCAGCTGTTCATCGGTCGTTCCCAGCTTGCGGCGGATGGCGAGGGCGGCCCGAAACAGCTCCAGGGTTGAGTCTGGTTGTCCGGCCTGGGCCGCGGCCGAGTGGTGGCTCCAGCCCTCGGGTTGGGGCAGCCACGGCGGCGTCGACCCGGTGCTGAACCCGGCCGATGGTTCGGTGTCATCCCATGGCAACGGAACCCGACTTCCGTCGCGCCCACGTTGGGTGTGGCCCGAACGCTCCCAGACCGGGTCGTCGAGGGCGTCCTCGGGGATATCCCACACCTCGGGCAGGCCCAGTTCCTCACCCTGGTAGATGTACGAGGAGCCGGGCAGGCCCAACATCAACAATGCCAGTGCGCGGGCCCGGTTCCGTCCCTTGTCGGCGTCGAGCAGGTTGGCCGGGCCGGTCATGGGCCAGGTCCGCCAGTTGCTGTTGGCCGGGAGGCCGTAGCGGGTGGTTGCCCGCATGACATCGTGGTTCGACAGTACCCACGTTGGGGTGGAACCGACCTCGGCGGCGGCCGACAGTGAGTCGCGGATGACCCGGGTGAACACCGCGGCGCTCCACTCGGACTGGAGGAAGTCGAAGTTGAACGATTGGTGGTATTCGTCGGGCCGCAGATAGAGGGGGAGGCGCTCGGCCCGCACCCAGGCTTCGGCCACCAGCATGCGGTCGCCCTTGTAGGTGTCGAGGATGGCCCGCCAGGAGCGGACGATGGGGTGGATGCCGTCGCGGTCCCAGTGGGGGTGGTTGGCCCTTCTCGAGGAACCCAACAGTTCTGAGCCGTCGTCACCAAGGTCGGGGAACGCCTGGTCCTTGACCAGGCCGTGGGCCACGTCAACGCGGAATCCGTCAACGCCCCGGTTGAGCCAGAACTTCAGGATCGATTCCATCTCGTCCCGGACCTCCGACTTGGCCCAGTTCAGGTCGGGCTGCTCCGGGGCGAACAGGTGGAGGTACCACTGGCCGTCGGGTAGACGGGTCCAGGCCGGACCACCGAACACACTGGTCCAGTCGTTGGGGGGTAGTTGTCCGTCGTCGCCCCGTCCGAAGCGGAAGTGGTAGCGATCGCGGCTGGGGTCGCCAACGGAGGCCTCGCGGGCTTCCTGGAACCAGGGGTGTTGGTCCGAGGTGTGGTTTGGCACCAGGTCGGCGATGATCTTGATGTCCAGCTCGTGGGCCTCCTCGATCAAGGCCTCGGCATCGGTCAGGGAGCCGTAGCGGGGGTCGATATCGCGATAGTCGGATACGTCGTAGCCGCCGTCGGCCATGGGGGAGCGGTACCAGGGGTTGATCCAGAGGGCGTCGACGCCGAGATCGCGGAGGTAGGGCAACCGCGCCCGCAGTCCGTTGACGTCGCCGGTGCCGTCGCCCGAAGAATCGGCGAAGGACCGCAGGTACACCTGGTAGACAACCCCCCGCCGCCACCACGGCGTATCAGAACGTACAACTCGACTCATGTGGTTGACCGTACCCGGGATGAGATACAGGGTGGGCTGGGTATTCATCGCTGTTGCCGCGGCCGAGTCGAGGTGGTGCCACCTCCAGGGTGTAGATTCCGCGGGTGAAAGTGCCGTCCCCTGCGATTCTCGCCTCGGTCGACGGTTGGGCGAAACTAGGCTGATCCCAATGTCGTGCAAGTCCTGTGGGCGATCGATCGCCGAAGACGCCCGTTTTTGTCAGCACTGCGGGGCGTCACAACAACTTGAGGTTGACGAACGACGGGTCGTCACGGTTCTGTTCGCCGACCTGGTGGGGTTCACCGCGTTGTCGGAGCGGCGTGACCCCGAAGAGGTGAAGCACCTCGTTGATCGGGCCTTTGAGAGGGTCGGGCGCGACATCATTGCTTTCGGTGGTGTGATCGACAAGATCATGGGTGACGGCATCATTGCCCTGTTCGGCGCCCCCATCGCCCACGAGGACGACGCCGAGCGGGCGGTTCGGGCTGGACTGCGCATGCAGCAGACCATCGGCGCCCTGTCGGTCGAACTCGACCCGCCGATCGAGATGCGGATCGGGGTCAACACCGGCGAGGTTCTGGTCGGGGTGGCCGCTGCCGGCGGTGACTACACCGCCATGGGTGATGTAGTGAACTCGGCCCAGCGCCTGCAGAGTTTGGCCGACCCGGGTCAGACGTTGGTGGGTGGGGCAACCCGCACCGCCACCGGCGACGCCATCACCTACCGCAGCTCTGGCAACCTCCCGGCCAAGGGACGCGAAGAGCCGATCGAGGCCTGGGTGGCGTTGGGGGCGATCCATCCCCCAGGTTTCCACCGCCGCCGAGGGGCAAGGTTCGTTGGCCGTAACCATGAGCTGGACCTGCTGGAGGCCCAGGCCCGCCTGGCCATCGACAACCGGGCCCAGTTGGCCGTCGTTGTTGGTGAGGCCGGGATTGGCAAGACCCGGCTGGTTGAGGAGGCAGTGTCGCGCCTGACCGACCACTTTGGGGCCACGGTGCTTGAGGGGCGCAGCCTGCCCTACGGCGAGGCCAACGTCTGGTGGCCGATTGCGGATCTGATCAGGAACCTGTTCGACCTTCCCCTCGACGCCTCGTTGCCCGAGTGTGAGGCCCGGTTGGGCAAGAGCCTCGTCGCCCACATCGACAACCCATCCGACTACGACATCGGTCGTTACTCCACGGCCCTGCTCCACGCTCTCGGCTACGACACCCCGCTCCGCGGTGGCGACCGGAACCGCAACCGCTCAGAGGTGATGTTGGCCTTCACCACGGTGGTGGAGGCGGAATTGCGGCACAAACCGGTGGTGTTGGTGCTGTCGGACATGCAGTGGGCGGCGGCCGCGGTGTGGGACCTGTTCAACCATGTGTTGACCGAACTGGTGCGCGGCAAGCTCACGGTAATGATGACGATGCGGCCCGCGGATACCAACAAGCTGCCGTGGGGTCGTCATGGCCTGTCGATCGTGCAGCTCGGGCCCCTCGATGACCAGGCATCGGCGGAGTTACTCACCGAACTCGGTATCGACCGCAGTGAGTTCGATTTTGGTGAACTGGTCGATCGCAGCGGTGGCAATCCGTTCTTTCTTGAAGAGCTGGCAGGTCTGGTGGCCAAGCACGGCAAGCGGGCCGGTCAGGGCGACGAGGAGTTTGACGTCGACCTGGATCGCCTGCCCGCCACCTTGCGGGGCACGATCTCGGCCCGCCTCGACGCCCTCGAAGTTGGCGATCGGGCCCTGTTGGAAGACGCTGCCGTTCTCGGTCGGACGGGCTCCATCGACGGCCTGCTGACCCTGGCGGAGGAAACCCGGGGCACTGCCCCCTACGACGGCCATCTCATGGCCCTGGTCGACAACGACCTTTTGGAGGTAAGGGGCTCCCGCTTCCGCTTCCGGTCCAATCTCGTGCGCGACGTGGCCTATGGCCGATTGACCAAGACTGGGCGGGCCCGCCGTCACGAGGGGATAGCCACCTACCTGGAGAAGATTCAGGGGGAGACCGTGCGCAACTCGGTGGTGGTGGCCATCGCCGAGCACTACCGGGCGGCGGCCAAATTGTCGGCGGAACTGTCGACGATGGCCACCCTGACCCTCGACCGCCGCCACGTTGTCGAGCGGGCCCTGTACTGGCTGGAACAGGCCGGAGATCGGGCCCTCGATGTCGCTGAGCCGAGAATGGCGGCCCGCTGGTATGACTACGGGGTCGAGTTGGCCACCGACAACGAGATCCTGGCCCGGTTTGTGTTCGGCCGATCCAAGGCCGCCACCGAGGTGCATGACCTTGTCGGCGCCCGGGCCGATCTCGATCGGTTGGAGGGCCTTCCCGAACTCGACCCTGAGCTGCAGGCCAAGGCCATGCTGGTTCGGGGTGATGTGGCCCGCAAGGGCGGGAACTACGCCGAAGCCACCACCGACCTGGCCGAAGCGGCGCGACGACTCGACGAGCTCGGCCTGCCCGACCAGCAGGCGCTGGCCCTGAGGCTGCTGGGTATGACGGAGATGGTGAGCTCGCACGACGTCGAGGCCCGTCGGGCCCTGGAGGCGTCGCGCTCGGTGGCCACCGCTTCCGGTGATCGACGCAGCGAGGGATGGGCCCTGCAAAGCCTGGCATGGCACGCGTTCCTGCTGGGCCGCGTCGATGAGGCCCGCGCCCTGGTTGAGGAGGCGATCGAGATCTTCACCGAGGTGGATGATCAGGGGGCGAGGGGCTGGGCCCAGGGCGTGCTGGCGTGGGTCGCGTTCCATACCGGTCGCTGGGAGGAGGCCCGCAACCTGGTCGACACCATCCTTCCCGAGATCCAACGGCGCGGTGACCCCTGGGCCGAAGCCATCACCTTGAACCTTGACGCCTCATTGCAGCTGTGGTCGGGGCAGGCCGAGTCGGCCCATCTGCTGGCCCGTCAGGCTCGGGCCGTGGCCGAGAGCATCGGTGAGGTGACACTGATGGCGATGTCGCAGGCGGTTGAAGGACGGGCGCTGGTGTCGCTCGGCCAGATCAACGAGGGCACCCAGGTGCTCGACGATGCCTTCTCCCAGTCGGATCAGGTCGGCGACGAGGAAGGGCGCCGCATTGCCGTAATCAGCAACTGCGCCTCCGCCGCCCGCCTGGGCGAGCCGGACCGTGCCATCCGCTGGGCCGCCCGTTACGACGGCGCCAACCACGACCTGTCGATTGTCGGTGAGTCCGACCTGTCGGTGTCGGTGGCGCTGGCGATGTTGCAGCGCGGGGCACTGCGGGAGGCGGCGCTACAACTCGGCTGGACCGACAGCATCGAGGAGTCCGAGGTGATCGCGGCGCTGGCCGAGGCCGGGCGTTTCGGGCAGGCGGTCGGGGCGATCGTGGCCGTGGCCAGGGGTGAGTTCGAATGGGCCGAACGGCTGACGGCCTGCGTGCTGTCGGACCGTTCGACCTATCTGGATCGGGTGCTGGCGTTGCTGGCGCGGGCTGCGGCCCGCTACCGCCTCGACGACACCGCCGGGGTTGACGAAGCCCTGGCCGTTGCCAGCACCGAACTGGAACCGACCGACGATGAACCGGCCCGCCATCTGGTGGATCTGGCCTCCGCGGTGCTCGGGCGGACCTCGTTGGAGGGGGCCGAGGCCGGTATGCGAAGCCTCGGCATCGACCCCGCAGGCTGGGTTCGGGCCTTCACCCTGGCCGCAGGTTCAGCGCTGGGCGACGGCGGGTAGCACGGGCTGGTATTTTGGCCTGGGTTGGAGTCGATTTGTGGTCGTGAACTCCACATCGGTGGGTGCAATTCCACACC